>Ga0326727_10024550_pt1 | contig 11388 bp, 7 predicted proteins | sample MB2enrmetagenome_FD_207643 | JGI IMG/M metagenome (GOLD analysis project Ga0326727, IMG submission 207643) | Lab enriched peat soil microbial communities from McLean, Ithaca, NY, United States - MB29MY | ecosystem: Environmental > Terrestrial > Soil > Wetlands > Peat | place: USA: New York... | reverse complement strand
ACCGCCGGCGGCGGCGTTCGCCGCCCCGGGCGAGGGGGCCGTCGGTGAGTTACCTGCTACGGAGAAGAACGCCGCTCCCATGACCGCTGTGGCGACGGCCATTAACAAAAAGCCGACGACGCCAACAGCAATCGAGGTGATGAGGAACGTTTGAGCTTGTGACGCCAGGTTTTTACGTTTGACCCCGAGCGCTACGCCTCGCAGATAGAGCAGAAAGATAATGTAACCGACGAAATAACAGATCCCGCCGATACCACCCAAAGCTACAGCGGCCATCCCACCTCCCATCGATGCCATCGGATTGACCGCGAGGGCGCCGCCTGCCGGACCCAGCACCAGTGCGAGAATACCAGAGAGAATTGTCAGGCCGGTACCGGCGGCCATCGCGCTGAAAGTGCCTACGGCCATGGATTTGACGCGTGACCCGGGTTTGTCCGGAACCGCCATGCCGAGGTAATGGCCGTAAAGCTGCACTCCTTTCAGTGCAAATTGGAATACCTGCAAAAAAATCATGAACGCGAAGAATCCGGCACCGGCCGACGCGAGTGCCCCGGGCGCTCCCATCCGGGAAGGAGCGCCGCTTGACGCAGCCATGAAGCCGATGACAAAGCCTTGGCCCATGGTGCACAGGAGGAAGAGAACCCACAGACCGATTGAAATCAAGTGAAAGGTGATTCCCGAAGCGACCTTCTGCCACGCCGCGCGCTTTCCTCTGCTCCGACCGCCATCTTCCTCGCCATATTCGTCGTCTTCGTGCATGCGGCGGCCGCGAGGTCGTTCGTCATCTTCCTCTTCTTCCTCGAAGTCCTGCTCCTCATCCTCGCGCCGTCCGCGTTCCTCTGCTTCGTCTTCTTCCTCCCGAGGTCGGGGCGGCGGGGAACGTCGCGCCCGCGGCTCTGGTTCAATCCGCTCTTCGCGGGAAGCCGCGGACCGGCGCGGTGCCGGCGGCGGAGCGGCCGCTTCTTCGCCAGCGCCTTCGTCGCCCGACTCGGCCGTGAATACTACTTTGCAGCCCGGGCAGCGGACTTTCTTGCCGATCAGCTCTTCGGGCACACGCAGTTTGCGGCTGCAGTCCGGGCATTGGGTGATGACGGGCATGTTTCCTCAGGGTCAGGAGCAGAGGGCGCTACTGCGCCAACTTGATCAGCAGGTACACTCCGGCGAACAGTACTCCGAGCACAACTCCCGCGATACCGGTTGCGCGAGCGCGCTCGGTCGAAGGACGGCCGCCGGCATCGACGGAACCGTCTTGCATGCGCTTCAGGTCGCGCGACGCCAGCACCATCACGACGGCTCCCAGCGGCACGCTGATGATTGCCAGGAGACCGAAACTGCAAGCCGACATCAGTCCCGTCACGCAACTGACACTGCCGAGCGTCAGCAGCAATCCTCCGCGATGTGCTTCGCCGTCTCGCCGGAGTGGCAGCACGACATCGGTGCGAAGCACCGATCGAAGCGGCGCGTCCTCTTCTTCGAATTCCTCGCCGCAATGACGACACGCTTCGTCTGTCCAGGAAACTTGTCGGCCGCAACCCGGGCAAAACGGCCACTCTTCCTCGTCGTCATCTGTATGCGATATCCGCGGCGGGGGCCGTCGATACTCGTCGTCAGGATGCCGACGACCGCTGCCCTTGGCCGAGTTCTTCGGAGCTTCGGCTTGCGTCGGGTCCGCCGACGCCACAAATCGCGAGCCACAACCGAAACAGCGTACCTGCCGGCCGATGAAGGCATCGGCAGTCAAAACCTTGGAACCGCAAGTCGGGCAGGTGACGTAATCCGCCATGCTTCCCCGCCGGACGCCACGCTCTCCCGTAGCTTCGACGGGCTTCGTCCGGGCGTTCTGGATAGAGTTTATCGCTCCGTTGTCCGTGGTTAAAGAGATTACAATGCGATTTAAGGTGAGGAATTAGGAGGTTTGTGCGGGCGAGGGCCAACGGTGACGGCCAGACGCGGTCAGCGAGTCCAACTGCACCGGGCACTCTCCAAGCTCGGCTGGGGTTCGCGTACGGAGGCCTGGAATTGGATTCGAGCCGGGCAGGTGCAGGTGGACGGACGTACCGTTACCGATCCGCTTTCCTGGGTCGACCTCAACACTCAGGAGATAACGCGAGCGGGGACGCCGGCCACACCCGGGGAGACGCTTGCGCTGGCACTGCACAAGCCACGCGGGATCGTGACCACACGCCGCGACGAACGCGGGCGACAGACCGTATACGATCTGCTGCCCGCCGGGCTTCCCTATGTCTTTCCCGCGGGGAGGCTCGACGCGGATTCAGAGGGGTTGTTGATCCTGACCAACGACTCCGACCTCTCCGTGCGGTTAACCGACCCGGAATGTCACATCCCGAAAACCTACCACGTCAGGGTGAACGGCCAGCCCGACGCCGAATCCATGAATGCTCTGTGTCACGGAATCGAGCTGTCCGATGGCCCGACGCGACCTGCCCGCGTGCGTCTGCAGCGAACCGGCACGCGAACGAGCGATCTCGAAATTACGCTGACCGAAGGCCGCAATCGACAGATCCGGCGAATGCTCGCCGCGGTCGGTCACAAGGTTCGTCGCTTGGTGCGCGTGGGCATCGGCAGTTTTGAGCTAGGCGATCTGAAGGCAGGGACTTACCGAGCGCTGTCATCGGGCGATCTCGCCGCGCTGCTTCGATCGGGTTAAACTCCGCTGGAGTTGACCGAAATAACTTGTCTAGACAATTGTTGTCTGACGAATTATCAATCATTGCTGAGAGTTCGTTCTGCAAGGAGACCGAGATGGCGTCAGCAAACGGAACGAATACGGCGGATGTCGTCGTCATCGGCGGCGGACCGGCGGGCAGCACGGTTTCCACCCTGATTGCCCAGCACGGCTATCGCGTCAAACTCTTCGAACGCGAACGGTTTCCGCGCTTTCACATCGGCGAATCCCTCATTCCGGAGACGTACTGGGTCTTTGAACGACTCAAGATGCTCGACAAAATGCGGGCCAGCCCGTTCGTCAAGAAATACAGCGTCCAGTTCGTGAACTCCGCGGGCAAGCTCTCCGCTCCTTTCTACTTCTCGGACAACAAGCCCCACGAGTGTTCGCAAACGTGGCAAGTCATCCGCAGTCAATTCGACACGATGATGTTGCAGAACGCGGCCGAGCAAGGCGTCGAGGTCCATCAACCCGTTCGTGTCCTGGACGTAGTCTTCGAAGACAAGCGCGCGGTCGGCGTGCGCATCCAAAACGAAGACGGCACCCAGGAGGAAGTGCGAGCGAACGTGGTCGTCGATGCCAGCGGGCAGAGCACGATGCTCCAAAATCGCTTCAAGTTGCGTTTATGGGACCCCGTGCTGAACAAGGGTGCGATCTGGACCTATTGGGAAGGGGCGTACCGCGACGCCGGTCGCGACGAGGGAGCGACGGTTGTCATCCAGACAACCAACAAGCAGGGCTGGTTCTGGTACATACCGCAACACGACAACAACGTCAGCGTCGGCGTCGTCGCGCCCTTCGATTACTTGTTCAAGAATCGCGGCAGTCACGAACAGACGTATAAAGAGGAAGTCGAAGCCTGCCCGGCCGTCAAACAACGCGTTGCCAATGCTCGGCGCTCGACCGGTTACTTTGCGACCAAGGACTATTCCTATCGATCGAAGGAAGTCGCCGGCGAGGGCTGGGTACTGATCGGCGACGCGTTTGGATTCCTAGACCCTCTCTATTCGTCCGGTGTCTTGCTTGCTCTCAAATCCGGCGAGATGGCAGCCGACGCGATCGCCGAAGGTCTGCGCACCGGCGACCTGTCCGCCGCGAAGCTCGGTCAGTGGGGACCGGCTTTCAACCGCGGCATCGATCGGATGCGCCGGCTCGTCTGCGAGTACTACGACGGCTTCAGCTTCGGCAAATTCGTCCGCAATTTCCCGCACTTCAAAGGGCTGGTGACCGATCTGCTCATCGGTGACCTCTTCACAGAGCGTGTCGACGCTGTCTGGAAACCGATGGAGTCGCTCTACGACGCCGATAAGAAACCGATACCGGATTGGTCCGCGACAGCTCCGCCTGAAGTTGCCGAAAACAAGGTCAACGAACTGTATCTGCCAAGCGGATCGACGCGATGACCGGGGCGACGCACGCCGTACGGCCGCTGCACGCTTCCCGGGGCTGAACTGGCGAGACTCGACCGCTCTCGGATTACTGATGAATACGCGCGGCCTTATGGAGTTGATTGCACTGAATATCGGCCTGGATCCGGGCATGATCTCGCCGAGCCTGTTCGCGTTATGGTCCTGATGGCCCTGGCTACGACGCTCGCGACTACCCCAGTTCTGCAGCTTCTCAACTTGAGAACATTCCACGCAAGCACCGTGGAAATCTCAACCTCGGTTATTTCCGCCACAGCTCAGCAAGCGTTCAAATAACGGCGATTCCTGTTGAGAAGGATCTTATTCAGGGCACTCAAACCTCGTAAACCTCTCTGTCCGCGAAGCTTTGTATCGCCACGATAACAACTAATTACATATTGATGTGTCGGCAAATTATCGCCAGATGATGACGGCGTACAAGTTACCGCAATCCATCAAATCTTCGCTGACGGCAAAGTTTATCTCTCACCTGAAGAAATTCGATCTTTTCGCTACAAAAGAATTTGGTTGTAGTTTCCACCGGACGGTAATAATATGTGACATCAATCGCTCTCACCGGCGCCAGTGTAGGTCGCCGGCCTGCTATCCCTCAGCCGAATCAGCAGAGGCTCCCCATGCGTCAATCTTTTCTCCGTCTGGAACACCTTGAAGATCGCCTGACCCCGGCAACACGGCTACCGGTGCCGGTCATCGTTCCTCCGCAAGCGAACCACGGCAACACTCAGATTGTGGTCACGCATCCGCCAGCCCCGGGCGGTGGCTTGAACATGTCTCCGATGATTGGTTTGCCGATCGGCAGCAGCGGTTCGGACGGCAGTCCTCCGACCGACGGCAGTGGCGGCCTTGGCACGTCGACCGGCGATCCGGTCGGCCCCGGCCCGGGCAACTGATTGCATGGCCTGATTCTTGATCAGGCCGGCACGAACACCGCATCGTTTTGACCTTTGGGGAGAGCATCTTACTGCCGGCTCGCTTCCGGATCATTCGCCGGAAGCGAGCCGGCTGTAAGTGTTTCTGGACCTCCGAGTCTCCCTCGATCGTACAACTCCAGCGCTGAATCCGACGCGTTCGGACCGCCCCAGCTGACCAATCGTCGACTTCCTCAGCTGAAAACCTGCAGAGGACAATCCATGAGCTCAACGCTTGCCGGGCAACTAAAGTCGTCCAAGATCTACGATCTCGAGCAGATGCGTTTTCCCGGCATGCCGCTTCATCCGGCACATCGGCCGGGTTATTTCTATGCGCTCTATCGCCGCCACCGGGACAGCTATCGTCCGACCGAGAACGGCCCGCGGAGCAGTGCCTCCGGGGTGTTGACAATGATGGAGCATTCCGGCACACACATCGACGCACTCTGCCATCAATCGTGCGACCTGACTCTGTTCGGCGGCGTAAGCGTGGACCGGGCAGAGACTTTCACCGGCTTCAAGGAATTGGGTGTCGAGACAGTGCCACCGATCTTGGGGCGGGGAGTGCTCCTGGACGTAGCGGGTTGCTTGGGCGTGGCCGAACTGCCGCCTGGATATGCGGTCTCCGATCGTGAACTGTCGGCCTGCGCGGTCGCGCAAAAGGTGAACGTACAAGCCGGCGATGTGCTGCTGGTTCGGACGGGCTATGGGGCACGATGGGACGACGAAGCTTGCTATCTGAAAGCGGCCGGCGTTGGCAAATCCGGCACATTATGGGCGGCGGAACGCAGCGTGATCGCCGTCGGTGCCGATAACGTCGCCTGGGACGCACTCGAAGAACGCGATCCGGAGACCGGTTCCACCCTGTTTGCCCACGTGCATTTATTGACTCGAAAGGGCATCTACATCCTGGAAAACCTGAATTTGGAGAGCCTCGCCCGCGACCGTTGCTATGTCTTCGCCTTTATCGGGATACCTCTCAAGTTCCGAGGAGCTACCGGATCGCCGATACGACCGCTGGCACTTCTGGAACACCCTGTCGCCGATTGATGAGCGGTTAATCCCTCATACATCATAGTGGTCTGTCAACGTTCGGCGTTCGGGTGGGCTGGCCCCGCGAGCGGCACGGGTAGCACGGGCTGAGCTACTCCGGTACTCCGATGGGCGTGGCGACGCTTGCAGGATCGAGCACGCCCCTCGCGATGCTCAGGGAGTACGACCCGAACTTGGAGCGGTGGCACGCAAATAGTCCCGACTTTCAATCATCCGGATCATCTTCAGAATTATCGAGTTCCGACGGCGGAGTTACGACCGGAGCCGCCGGCCGGTCGCTGCCTGCCGGGGCAGGACGTGGATTCACGCGCAGCGGCGAATTCAAATTGCCGAAGTTGCGGCCGCTGGCATCATGCCGCGAGTTGTCCAGGTGCACTTCCCAAGCCCCGTTGTCGGTCGGCAGCGTTTGCGAATCGCCGCGCACGAGCAATTGTCGAACTTGATAGGTTTGAAACGTCAGCCCGGTAAACGAATACTCGCCGTTGGAGTTCGTGATCGAGACCGGTTCGCCTTCGTCCAGCTGGCCGTTGTTGTTCAAGTCCAGGAAAACCAACCGGCCGGCCAGAGGGGGCTTGTCCTGTGAGAACACACCGTCTCCCGTCAGGTCGGCGAATAGTCGGCCGCTGATCGAGCCGTGTGCCTGAGTGCCTCCCACCTGCTGGATCAAGACAGCCGCCGGGTCGTCGTGCACGGGGACGGCAGCGGTTTGAAGGAGGACGACCGTATTCAGATCGCTTGCGGGCAACGGCGGGATGATCGGGATCTCTTCAAACCTCTCATTTTCTTCTTGCTGCTGCTCCTGCGACAGCGCGATCGAGATCGACGGATCCAACGTTCGCGCCACGACGGGAGGCGTGGCCGGCGGAGGCGCCACGGGCGGCGGAACCGTGACAGTCGGGTATCGAAAGATATCGGCGATGATGTCGTAGGAATTCCCGGTCGCCGACGGACCGGAGGGCGTCGCAACCGTTTGCCGGGAATTGGAGAAAGCAGCAACGAATTCGCCGGTTGGCTCCTTCGCCACGCCGAGCGGCCCCGGAGCATTCGGCGAAGCGGTTAACTCAATCAGGCTGCCCGTCAGCACGCCAGCGCTGTTGAATTGCTGAACGAGGATGTTTCCGGTCGGATCGTTATCGGACGGCGGATCATCCGGAGTAACGCCGATCCCCTGCGGCACAGCGGCAGAAGCTGAATGCACGGCCCAGACGGCCACGAAGTTTCCATTCGAGTCTGCAGCGATTCCCGGACTGTCGTATCCCTGCGACGCGGGCGGCTGCGACGCCGGGCTGATATTGAACGGGCCCGCGATGGGAGATCCATTCACAGTAAACGTCTCAGCGACGAACGAGGGGTTCTGCGTGTTCTCTACCCAGCTAACGGCGAAGTTTCCGTTGCTGCGATTGACGGCGACCCATGGTGAAACAGCCACGCCGCTTGTCGAGAGGGCTATCGGGCTTCCCAATAGATTCCCACCGGCGTCAACCCGCTGCGCGTCGATGGAGCTGAGAGCGGCCGAGACGAATGAGACCGGTTCGTAAGCGATCACGAAATCGCCCGTCGCGTCCGTGCCGATCGCTTCAGCCTGGTAAAAGACAGACGCAGAGAAAGGCGCCGACGCTACTGTGAATGAACCGTTCGGGTCCAGCGGATTGGGGCCGCTCATGAATCCGCGGCACGCAAAAACTCCCTCTCCCGTATCGGTGTACGAATTGTACGTAACGATGAATTCGCCCTGGTCGTCCAGTGCCACCTCAGGCGTCGATCCAAAGCTGGAAACTTGAAGAGGGCTTGAGTCGAGGGCAGCGCCGGAGGCAGCATACCGTTCGACGAATACTCCGTTGTCAGAATCGAAAGCCACGACGAAATCGCCTTTGGCATCCATGGCGACCGCGGGGTGCGGATAGATGTTGCTGGGAGTGGTGCCCGTGGCAACCGCGATGACGGACCCGATCGGAACACCGACCGGGCTAAAGCGCTGAGCATAGATATCAGTCAAACCGGCCGAACGTCCGGAGGCGGGTGTATTGCTCCAAACAACCACGAAATCCCCGGCAGCGTCTTCGGCTACGACAGCGGCGGGAGGGCTAAAGTTCGACTCGCTGCTGCCATCGACGCCTTGCGCCGGATTCCCGGGATTGACAAGCACCGGAGGTAACTGAACCAGCGGAGCGGGTACAAGGCGCGTCTCGAGCGGTTCCAATCCGGGGCGTAGTCGACGATGCCGCTGAGAATTGCCAGCCGGGAGGATTCGTCGCAGTAGGGGGACGAACATAATCGAGCCACTCTACGGTGCAGGTCGATGCGAGCGATTGTTGCGCAGCTGTTGAATCGATTCGCGCCGCGTGTCAGAAACATACGTCACAAAGAACTCGTGAATATGCTTCGAGCATATCGGTAAGCGCGGGAAGCCGGATGAGATGGCGCTTCGGGATATCGCGCCGGGCACGACCGGCATAATCGGCGGCGCCGCAAGCTCAGGCGATCGCGGCATCCGATCCCGTACCATCTCATGCTCATTGCTTTTGTGCTGCGAGCCAATCGGACCGCGAACGATTCCCGTCCTGGCTGCGTAGAAGTCGTTGAGCAAGCCCGTCCAGGAGCGTTCGTCTTTAAGAGGTGGCCCAATGGCCCGGGATGTAATCGTCGAGACCCGCAAGCTGACCAAGATCTACCGCGACTTCTGGGGTCGACAGAAGAAAGTCGCCCTGCGAGCGCTGAACTTAGAAGTGCGCAAGGGCGAGATTTTCGGCCTTCTCGGCCCGAACGGGTCCGGGAAGACGACAACGATCAAGCTCCTGCTTGGTCTCTTGTTCCCGACGGACGGAGAGGCGTTCATTTTCGGCAAACCGGCCGCTGACGTGCGCAAGAACGAGAAGATCGGCTACCTGCCGGAAGAGTCCTACCTCTATCGCTTCCTGAACGCCGAGGAGACGCTGGATTTCTACGGGCGACTCTTCGACCTCGTGCCGTCAACACGGAACAGCCGAGCCCGGGAATTGATTGAAAAAGTGGGTCTGAAGAACGACCGTAAGCGCACGCTGCGTGAGTATTCCAAGGGTATGCGGCAGCGCATCGGACTGGCGCAGGCTTTGATCAACGATCCCGACCTGGTCATCCTGGACGAGCCCACCTCCGGCCTCGATCCGCTCGGCGCCCGCTGGATGAAGGATCTGATCGCGGATTTGCGGACGAGCGGCAAGACGGTCATTATGTGCAGCCATCGCCTCGAGGACGTCCAGGACATCTGTGACCGCATTGCCATCCTGAACGAAGGCGAGCTGCAGGCATACGGCGAGGTCGAGCAACTCTTGCAGGACACCAACCGCGTCGAGATGCGCGCCAGCGGCTTGCAGCTCGATCCGGCATTGCGAGCCGACCTCGAGGCTGTGCTGCAACGGCACGGCGGCAAACTCGACACCATCGGCCATCCGACGACGACCCTCGAAGACTACTTCCTGCACATCGTTGCCGAAAGCAAGGCCCACCCCGGCCGGCGCTATTTGCCCGGCCAGGAACCAGCTCCTCGCTTGCCTGCGGACGGGCAGAACGCCGAGCGTGTGACCGAGAAGCGTTGAAAAGTCCTGATTTTCTGCTCCTCGCGCCCGCGAACGCAGACGGGTTCGAGGTGGCGTTTCATACGGCCTGCATCCGATCACGACTCCGCATCAAGGGAAAGATATGTTCGGCACGTTTTTTCTCGAACGGGATCCCCTTCAGATCAAGGACCTGCCCGGAGCGATTGCGTTCTGGACACAGGACGTCGGCGCAGTATCGGCTGTCTGTCTCCTGATTTGGGTGATTCTGTGGGAATTCGGTGTCTTCCGCAAACTCACGATGGATGTGCCGGACTGGATGCCGACGGTCTTCCGCATCGGACTGGTTCTGACTTTCCTGGCATATGCACCGTCGTTTCCGGTGATGCTGTATGACACCTGGCTGCTGATCGCTCGGACGTCAGGCGCCGCGGGGCCGAGCGCTGCGTTGCAAGAGCGTATGGCGTACGTGAAGAAGTACCAGGATCTGTCTTTGACGCTGGGCGGTGCGTTCGCAATCCTAACGGGTTGTCTGCCATTCTTACACAATGTCTTCAATGAGCGCTGGCGTCGTATTTGGGCGCTTGCGAAACTCAGTTTTAAAGAGGCGATTCGACGCCGCGTTCTCTATGCGTTCTCCGGCATCCTTCTTATCTACCTGTTCGCTAGCTGGTTCATCTCGGCGAAGCACGAGGATCAGGTCCGAACATATGTTCAGGTAGTGTTTATGGGGATGACTTTCGTGCTGCTGATTGCGGCAGCGGCATTAGGGGGATTCAGCATCCCGGCCGACATTCGGCAACAGACGATTCACACGATCGTTACCAAACCTGTCGAGCGCTTTGAGATCATTCTCGGGCGGTTCCTTGGCTTCGCCGGCTTGATGACGATCGTCCTGGCAGTCATGACTTCCATCAGCCTGCTTTACGTTCTTCGCGGCGTCGATCCAGACGCGGCTGCTGAGTCGCTCAAGGCCCGCGAACCTCTCTACGGCGAACTGCACTTCGAGAATACTCAGAACGAGCAAGGCGAAAACGTCGGCAGGGAGTGGGACTATCGCCGCTACATCACGGCTCCGCTCCAGGAAACCGACATCAAGCAGATGCAAACCGCAGTGTGGGAGATGCCTGCCCTGCCGGACTCGGCGGCCAAGCGCAAGACCGTACGGTGCGAATACACCTTCGATATCTTCCGAACAACGAAGGGTACGGAAAACAAGGGTATTTTCTGCAACTTCAATTTTGAAGTCGCGGGACATACGGCGACGCCGTCCCAATTCAAGGAACGGTTCGAAGCCGCGAGAAAAGAGAGCAATAAACCGGACATCGATATCGAGAACGAGCTGGCTGAGGAACTTGGCGTCTACGAAAAGCCGAGCCAGGAAGTCACCGACAATCACACGCAGTCGCTCGTCATCCCGGCCGGTATCTTGCGGGCGGCCAACAAGGCTGCGGCTGCGGGCGTTCGCGATCCGCTGCAGATTCGAGTCACTTGTAACAACCGAACGCAATATGTCGGCATGGCGAAGTTTGACCTCTTCTTGCGGATGGACGACCCCGACTCGAGCGACGATCGTTTCCGCTTCGCTATGAACTTCTTCAAAGGCGCGGGCGGATTGTGGATGCAGTTGCTGCTGGTGCTGGCTTTGGCTGTCACCCTGAGCACGTATTTCAGCGGGGTTATTTCCTTCTTGATCACGCTGATGATTTATGTCGCCGGTTTCTTCCGACCGTTCATCGCGAGCGTTGCCGACAACACCAATGCCGGCGGCGGTCCAATGG
>Ga0326727_10024549_pt1 | contig 11388 bp, 12 predicted proteins | sample MB2enrmetagenome_FD_207643 | JGI IMG/M metagenome (GOLD analysis project Ga0326727, IMG submission 207643) | Lab enriched peat soil microbial communities from McLean, Ithaca, NY, United States - MB29MY | ecosystem: Environmental > Terrestrial > Soil > Wetlands > Peat | place: USA: New York... | reverse complement strand
GTCAAATCCCTGCGGGTGATTTCAATCGCTGACATCGCCATGTCTCCGGTTCCAAACCGCAGACATTGATTCAGACTTTCTCTGATTCGAGAATCCCAACCGAGTCAGAATTTTCGCCAGTTGGTATGACGCGGGCGCGGCCCGAGCCGCGCGCCGCGCGCGCGATTTTTTGGCGCGGCTTTCTCGTTTCGCTGACCAATCCGCAGACGCTGTTGTTCTACGCGGCGTTCCTGCCGCAATTCGTCGACCCCTCGGCGGGCCTCGGCCGGCAGTTTGCGATCCTGAGCGTCACCTTTGTCGCGCTGGCGCTTCTCCTCGACGGCGGCTGGGCGCTGCTGGTGGCGCGGCTCAGAGGCGTCCTCGGCGTCGACGGGCGCTTGCGCAATCGCCTGAGCGGCGCGGCGTTGATCGGCGCGGGGCTGGGGCTGGCGCTCGCGCGCAAGCCGTGAGCGCGCACAAGCCGCTGTCGGCAAACACTTTTTTATGATCCCGCGGCATGTGTCTTGTCATTCTATCGAATGACTATTATAAAAACTTCGTCAGCCTCGGAACTCCCTCGCTCCCGCCATCAAAGCGCTCCATTCGACCGGCAGTTTCGTTTTTGCGCCCGCGGCGGCGCCTTCGAGGACCACCACCGGGAGGAGCCCATGGCGCAGCCGAGCGTAATGCCTGTGGCCGAAAACACCGCCAGGCCCGCCAGCGACTGGGACACCGCGCTCTATCTCAAGTTCGAGGCCGAACGCAGCAAGCCGGCGCGCGATCTGCTCGCGCGCGTCGACCTGAGCCCGCGCCGTATCGTCGATCTCGGCTGCGGCGCCGGGACGAGCACGCGTCTGCTGGTCGAGCGCTTCCCTGAGGCGGAGATCGTCGGCGTCGACAATTCCGAGCCGATGCTCGCCGAGGCGCGCCGCCGCCTGCCCGGCGTGCGCTTCGAACACGCGGACATTGCCGCCTGGCGGCCGCGCCAGCGGCCCGACCTGATCTTCGCCAACGCCGCGCTGCAATGGCTGCCCGATCACGAGACGCTGTTCGCGCGCCTGATGTCCATTCTGGCCGAGGGCGGCGCGCTGGCGGTGCAGATGCCCGACAACCGCCAGGAGCCGAGCCACGCCCTGATGCGTCTGGTCGCCGCCGACGGACCGTGGGCGGAACGCCTGGTGCCGATCGCCAAGACCCGCGCCGTCATCGCCACCCATGTCGAATATTACGCCTGGCTGAAGCCGCTCGCCGCGGCGCTCGACATCTGGCAGACGACCTACGTTCACCCGATGGCCGGCGTCGGCGCGGTGGTCGACTGGTTTCGCGGCAGCGCGCTGAGGCCGTTCCTCAACCCGCTCGACGAGTGCGAACGCGAAGAATTCATCGAGCGCTACATGCGCGAACTCGCCGACGCCTATCGCGTCGAACCGGGCGGCGCGCTGTTGTTCCTCTATCCGCGCCTGTTCATTCACGCGCGCAAGCACGGCCCGCGGCGCTGAGAGCATTCGATCAAACGCCGTCGGCACCGTCATGGCGAGGAGCGCAGCGACGAAGCAATCCATGTGGCGGTCGCGCAGTGGATTGCTTCGCTACGCTCGCAATGACGAACGGCGGCGCCTCCCCGCGCTTGCAAAATCGCTTCGCCCGTGACCACTGACATTCGCCATCGTCTTCCGCCCGACCTCGAACATCCCATGCGCAAGCGCGCCGACACGCTCCTCGTTGAACGCGGGTTTTTCCCGAGCCGCGCCCGCGCGCAGCAGGCGATCGCCGCCGGGCTGGTCAGCGCCGACGGAAATCTGGTGCGCAAGCCTGCCGAACCCCTCTCGCCGGACGCGGCGATCGTCGCGGGCGCGCCGCACCCCTGGGCCTCGCGCGGCGGGGTGAAACTCGCCGCGGCGCTCGACGCCTTCGCGCTCGATCCCGCCGGCCTTTCCTGTCTCGACATCGGCGCCTCGACCGGCGGCTTCACCGACGTGCTGCTGCGGCGCGGCGCGCGCGCAGTTGTTTGCGTCGACGTCGGCCACGGCCAGTTCGAGCCTAAGCTCGCCGCCGACCCCAGAGTGACGCTGCATGAAGGGCTCGACGCGCGCCGCCTGACGGAAAAAATCGTCGGCGTCCCGCCGCAGGCGATCGTCTGCGACGTCAGCTTCATTTCGCAGCGGCTGGTGCTGCCCGCCGCGCTTCGCTTGGCCGATCGTTCGGCCTGGCTCGTCACCCTGGTCAAGCCGCAATTCGAGGCGGGGCGAGAGCATCTCGTCAAGGGCGCCGTCAAGGACCCCGTCGCGCTTCGATCGGCCTGCCAGGCGGTGCGCGGCTGCGTCGAGGGCCTCGGCTGGACGAGCCTCGGCCTCATTCCCTCGCCGCTGCCGGGCGGCGACGGCGCGCGCGAATTCCTGTATGCCGCGCGGCATGGATGAGACGACGCGCACATTGACGATCCTCGCCTTGAACGAACGCGGCGAGGGCGTCGCCGACGACGGGACGATCGCGCCCGGCGCCTTGCCCGGCGAACGCGCGATCGTCGCCATGGAGGGCGCGCGCGCGCGACTGCTCGAAATCGGCGACCCCAGCCCCGAGCGGGCGGCGCCCGTCTGCGCCTATTTCGGCGTTTGCGGCGGCTGCGCCGCCCAGCATATGAGCGCGCGGCTGTATGGCGAGTGGAAACGCGAAAACCTCGTTGGCGCGCTCAGGCGCGCGCGCGTCGCCGCCGAGGTCGGCAAGCTGATCGACGCGCACGGCGAGGGACGGCGACGCGCGACCTTTCACGCCCGCGTCGGCGACGACGGGCGCCAGCGCGTCGGCTTCATGCGCGCGCGCGCCCACGAAGTCGTCGCCGTCGAAGCCTGCCCGCTGTTCAGCCCGGCGCTGGCGGGCGCAATTCCGGCGGCGCAGGCGCTCGCCGCCGATCTCAGCGGCTCGAACAGGCCGCTCGACATTCAGGCGACGGCGACGCTCGGCGGGCTCGATTTCGATCTGCGCGGCTCGGGACCGCTCGACGCGCCGACGCGGCTGAAGCTGGCGAAGACGGCGGAGCGCCGCGATCTGGCGCGCGTATCCAACCAAGGCGAACTCGTGATCGAACGCCGCGCGCCGCAAGTCGCCTTCGGGCGAGCTTTGGTCACGCCGCCGCCGGGCGGCTTCTTGCAGGCGACGGAGGCGGGCGAGCGCGCGCTGGCGGAGGGCGCCCAAGACGCGCTGAAAGGCGCGCGGCGCGTCGCCGACCTCTTCTGCGGCGCCGGCGCCTTTGCGCTACGCCTGGCGGAGACCCACGAGGTCTTCGCCGCCGACGCCGCCGCCGTCGCCGCGCTGAAGCGCGCCGCCGCGGAGGCCAGAGGTCTGCGCGCGCTTGAAACGGAAACGCGCGACCTCTTCCAGCGTCCGCTCGGCGCGGCCGAACTCGACGCCTTCGACGGCGTGCTGTTCGATCCGCCGCGGGTCGGGGCGGAAGCTCAGGCGCGCGCCCTCGCGGCGAGCCGGACGCCGATCGTCGTCGCGATTTCCTGCAGCCCCGAGAGCTTCGCGCGCGACGCGCGCATTCTCGTCGAAGGCGGCTACGCGATCGGGCGGGTCGCGCCGCTTGACCAGTTCCGCTTTTCCCCGCATGTCGAAATTCTCGCCACGTTCCGCCGGCCGCCGGCGAAACGCCGCCGCAGAGGGTTGCTCGGGTGAACCAAGGCCAAGACACCGCCGCCGCGCTCGAAGCGCTCGCGCGCATCGTCGGCGCCGCGCATGTGCTCACCGACCCGGCGCTGATCGCCTCGAACCTGGAAGAGCCGCGCGGTCTTTATTTCGGCAAGGCGCTGGCGCTGGCGCGCCCCGCCAATACGCGCGAAGTCGCGGCTATTGTCGCCTATTGCAACGCCGCGCGCATCGCGATCGTGCCGCAGGGCGGCAACACCGGCCTGGTCGGCGGCCAAACGCCGGACGAGAGCGGCTCGCAAGTCATCCTTTCGCTGCAGCGGCTGAAAAGCATTCGCGAGATCGATCCCCTATCCGACACGATGATCGTCGAAGCCGGCGTGACGCTCGCCGAGGCGCAGCAGGCCGCGCTCGGCACCGACCGGCTGTTTCCGCTTTCGCTCGCGTCCGAGGGAAGCTGCACCATCGGCGGCAATCTCGCCACCAACGCCGGCGGCGTCATGGTGCTCGCCTATGGCGGCGCGCGCGATCTGACGACGGGAATCGAGGTCGTGCTCGCCGACGGGCGGACCGTCGACGCGCTCTCCAAGCTGCGCAAAGACAACACCGGCTACGACTTGAAAGACCTGTTCATCGGCGCCGAGGGCACGCTCGGAATCATCACCGCGGCGGCGCTGAAGCTCTTCCCCATGCCGCGTTCGCGCGCCACCGCCTTCGTCGGCCTCGCCGATCCCGCCCAGGCGCTGGCGTTGCTGCAACTGGCGCGCGATCATTTCGGCCAGGGCGTGACCAGCTTCGAACTGATGCCGCGCATCGGCCTCGATTTCGTCTTCGCCTACGCCCCCGCGGCGCGCGATCCGTTACGCGCGCGCCACGCCTGGTGCGTGCTGATCGAGATCGCCTCGCAGGTCGCCGGCGGGCTCGACGACGAGATGACCGGCCTGCTCGGCGCCGCGCTCGAACGCGGGATCATCGAGGACGCGAGCATCGCCGCTTCGCTCGAGCAGCGCGCCGCCTTCTGGCGCATTCGCGAGACTCTGTCCGACGCGCAGAAGCCGCAGGGCGGCTCGATCAAGCACGACGTCGCCGTGCCGGTGGGCACCGTTCCGGCTTTCTTACGCGAGGCGAGCGCGGCGGTCGAGGCGTTCATGCCCGGCGCGCGCGTCGTCGCGTTCGGCCACCTCGGCGACGGCAGCATCCACTTCAACGTCAGCCAGCCGGTCGGCGCCGACTCCGCCGCCTTCCTCGCGCAATGGACGGCGATGAACGCGGTCGTGCATGGAATCGTCGCGCGCCATGGCGGCTCGATCTCGGCCGAGCACGGCATCGGGCGGTTGAAGCGCGAGCTGCTGGCGCAGACCAAGGACCGGAACGCGCTCGACCTCATGCGCAAGATCAAGACGACGCTCGACCCCAACGGAATTTTGAACCCGGGCAAGGTTCTTTAGGGCGCCGCGCCGCGCTATGATGAGCGCGAATCGATTTTCTCGAAGGAGGCGCAGACGCGCGCGAGCCGCCCTGTGCGCCGCCGGACGGCGGCCGAGCGACGCCGCGCGGGCGCGCTCGCGCTGCTGATCGTCCTCGCCCTGGCGGCCGCCGGCGCGCGCGCGAGCGCGCCTTGCGCGCCGCGGGAGTTCGACGGCGCCAGCTATACGATCTGCTCGTTCGACGCGCGGCGCGACGAAATCCGCCTCTATTGGAAGGATTCGGCCGGCAAGCCCTACGCGAGTTTCGCCGCGCTCGCGCAGGCGTTGAACGCGCGCGGCCGGGCGCTGCGCTTCGCCATGAACGCCGGGATGTTCGAAGCCGACTTGTCCCCGGTCGGCCTCTACGTCGAGGACGGCAAGCGCGAGCATAGGGCCGATACGCGCGAGGGCGCGAGCAATTTTCACCTGAAGCCGAACGGAATCTTCTGGGTCGGCGACGGCGCCGCCGGCGTCACGGAGACCTCGCGCTATCTCGCCAATCCGCCGCCCGCGCGCTTCGCCACCCAGTCCGGGCCGATGCTGGTGATCGACGGGCGCATCCATCCCAAGATCCTGCCGACGGGAACCTCGGAGAAAATCCGCAACGGCGTCTGCGTGCGCGAGGGAACGACCGCGATCTTCGCGATTTCCGAGACGCCCGTCACCTTTCACGCCTTCGCGCTTCTGTTCCGCGACGCGCTTCGCTGCGCCAACGCGCTGTTCCTCGACGGCTCGGTGTCCTCGCTCTATGCGCCCGAGCTCGGGCGCGACGACGAATTTTCGCCGCTCGGCCCAATCGTCGGGGTCAGCGCGCCGGCGCCGTGAGCGCGGATCGGACGTCGATCTTGGAGAAGTCCGCGCCGACGAATAGAAGCGGGCAGTCGCGCTCGCGCGCCAGTTCGTAGGCGAAGCAATCGCCGAAATTCAAACCGGCGGGATGGACGCCCTTTCCCCATTGGGCGTGGGCGGCGGCGATCCGCCGCGCGCTCGCCTCCGTCACTGGGACGACCTCGAAGCCCAGCGCGTAGATCACAGTCGCCATTTCGTTCGCGCAGTCGCGTCGCCCAGCGACGATCAACGCCTCGGCTACGCTCGCGGCGGAGATCGCCGCTTCGCTCCCGCGCTCGAGCACGGCTGCGCAGGCTTTCGCCTCCGCCTCGTTGAGCAGGATCGCCATCAGCGCGGACGCGTCGACGACGATCACTTGGGCAAGCCGTCTTCGCCATAGAGAAAGTCTTGGCTGCGCGCCGCGCTCGGCCCGCTCGCGCTCTTGGCGGCCCGCAAGGCGCGCGCCGCGTCGAGAATGCGCCGGCGAGCGCTCGCATCGAGTGGACGCGTCTTGACGGCGGCGATGCGGGCGACGTCCTGGCCATGGCGGGTCAGCACGATCTCGTCGCCCGCTTCGGCGCGCCGCACCAGATCGGTCAATTGCGCCTTGGCTTCGCTCACGGAAACCCGCATCGTTTTCACGGCTCCAAACGAGGCCGAACTTTTACAACTCCAAAACAGACCAAAGCATGGTCCATTTCAAGACGCCTTGGCCTTCACAGACCGGCGTTTCACAGTGCGCCCAGCGGGCTGCGCTCGCCCGCTCCGAGCGCGCGTTGCATCAGCGGCGTGTCGACCCAACGGCCGAACTTGAAGCCGACCGCGCGCAGCGTTCCCACGTGTTCGAAACCGAAACGCCGATGCAGCGCGATCGAGGCGTGATTGGAGCTGTCGCCGATGATCGCGACCATCTGTCGCCACCGACCGGCTTCACATCGCTGGATCAGCTCGCCGAGCAGCGCCGCGCCCAGGCCCCGGCGATTTAGGCCGTCGGCGACATAGACCGAGTCTTCCAGCGTATAGCGATAGGCCGGGCGCGTGTGATAGGGGCTCGCATAGCAGTAGCCGACGATCCGGCCCTGCATTTCCGCGACGAGATACGGCGCGCCGATATCGAGCGACCGGCGCCGCCGCGCCATCATGTCCTCGAGGGAGGGCGGCGTTTCCTCGAACGTCGCCAGGGCGTTGAGCACATAGTGGGCGTAAATCCGCCGAACCGCCGGCATGTCCGCTTCGCTGGCGTTGCGGACGGCGAACTCGGCGGCGGGCGCAGCGTGCGGCGAATGAAGCTCCGCCAATTTCTTAAACTCCCGGATCGCCGCGAAGGTCGTGCCTGCGCGGCTTGTTGTCGCAGGTTCGGGTGATTCTGGCCCTGAGGTCCGGGCCGCGCAACAAGAGAGTTTCCCTTCGCCGCATTCGCCCGGTTGGCTCGCCTTCTCGCTCGTCGCGCTCGGCATGGCGCTGCTCCCCGGCCCGAACATGATCGATGTCGTTTCGCGCTCCCTTTGTCAGCGACGCGCCGCCTTGGCGGGTGCCCTCTATCTTGTCGCTCTCGCCTTGCGGGCGGCAAGGCCCGAAGGGCGCTCGCCGTTCCCGGCAAGCGCTCGGTGCGAGCGTTGGCGCTAGCCTCGCGGCCAGCCATGGCATAAGCTGTGCGGTGGGCGTCTCTGGACGGCTGACAACGCGAAAAGGGAAAGGCGCGACGCCGCGTCATTGCGTGGCCGGTCCAGCCGCAAACGCCCTGAAAGCCATGGATCTGGCGGGAGGATTTGGATGCGAACATCAATCGCAACTCTAGCCCTTGTCGCGTTATTCGCCGTCACGGGGTGCTCAAAAGAAACTCAGGGACCATCGGGACCACAAGGGCCTGCGGGACTAGCAGGGCCTGCAGGACCAGCAGGACCAGCAGGGCTTGCGGGACCAGCAGGGCCTGTGGGACCAGCAGGGCCGCAAGGAGCTACGGGCGACACGGGAGCTGCGGGACCAGCAGGGCCTGCGGGACCAGCAGGGCCTGTGGGACCAGCAGGGCCGCAAGGAGCTACGGGCGACACGGGAGCCGCGGGACCAGCAGGGCCTGTGGGACCAGCAGGGCCTGTGGGACCAGCAGGGCCGCAAGGAGCTACGGGCGACACGGGAGCCGCGGGACCAGCAGGGCCGGCGGGACCAGCAGGGCCGCAAGGAGCTACGGGCGACACGGGAGCCGCGGGACCAGTCGGGCCGCAAGGGCCTGCCGGACCAGCAGGGCCGCAAGGGCCTGCCGGATCAGTGGGACCGCAAGGCCCTCAGGGCGACACGGGGCCAGCAGGACCGCAAGGCGCGAAGGGCGAGACCGGCGCCGCGGGGCCGGCGGGTTCGCAAGGACCTCAGGGCGAGATTGGGCCCGCAGGGCCGGCAGGACCGGCCGGGGCCGGCGCGGTTTTACGAGTGATTGCCGGCCAGGCGAAGGCCGCATGCGACGCCAGCGAAATCATGATCAGCGCTTACTGCGCGGTTGACGGCAGCACGATGCACGTCGACGGGACGGCCGGCGCAAGTTGTGAAGGCCCGGAAAGCACGACGGCTGTCGTCGTCTGCGCGAAGCGGTAGGCGGCGGAACACGGGATCGAGGGGACGCCCCTCGATCTCCTCCTCTCGCCCGGCAAACTTCCGGCGCGCCGCGCCAGGGGATGCGGGGTTGCGCCTCGGGAAACAACCCTCTCGCCAGCTTGGCCTTGCGCACGCGTTCGACGCCGATCGCCTGCGCCGCGGCGCGAAGCGCCGTCCTTGACAGGCTCCGACGGTCGCAATGTTCGCCTCCAAGAGGTCGACGGCGGGAACCGCCGCAGCGCTTGCGTCGACCCGGGTCGGGCGCTCAAGGCGGCTTGACCTCGGCCACGGCAATCTTGTTCCAGCCGGTCGGCGTCCATTCGAACACCACCGGAGAAACCGGGCGCTCGGCGCGCGCCGTCGCTTGCGCGACCGCCGTCAGCATTTCCGCCTGGCTCGCCGGCTGGCGTCCGTCGGCGAGCAGCACGATGTCGGAAGCCGGCGCGGCGACCAGGAGCTGGCCGTCGAACTTCTCGGCGAGCGGCCGCCAAAGTTCGGGAAAGGCGAGCAGGCTCGCGGTGTACTCGTTGCCCTGGAAGCGATTCACCCCGACCACGCCGCGCTCCACCGCCTCGGCGATCAATCGCCGCACCGTTCCCTCCAAGTTGCGTTTGCCCAGCTCGAGCGCTTGGTCGGCCGACAGTTTGAGCGCGTCGAGGTCGCCGCGGCTCAGCGTCGCGATGGTCGTCGGCTCGTCGCGCACGCCGAGCATCCACAGATCGTCGACCAGCGGCTCGGCGACCACTTCCTCGCCGGCCGGACGCAGGGCGACGAGTTCGTCGACATAGGCTGAGGGCCGAACGGTGATGCGGATTTCGCTCAAGGCGGGCGCCGAGCGCGCGACGATCCCGCCATTCATCGCCTCGACTTGCCGCGCGACGATCATCGCGCAGGAGTCGCGATTGCGCGCGCACGCCGAAAAGATCGCGTTGAGATAGACTTTCTCCACGCCGCTCGCCGATTTGACCGCCAGTTCGAGCGGGCCCACGATCCGCGTCTCGAGGTCGGGCGCGCGCTCCCGATAGAGGCGCGCGATCGCCGCGGTGAAGCCGTCGGCGTCGCTCGGCATGTCCTGCGCATGGCCGGCGCCACCGAGCGCCAGGACAGAAACGAGCCCCGCCGCGAGCCCGCGGGCCGAATTCATGCACCGCGCGCGGCCGAAGCCGACTTCGCCCGGTCTCGCCATTTCGCGCCCCCCGCAGCCGCGATCGCGTCGCGCCCCGCGCCTCTCGGCGACGACGCGAGCATAAACCCGTCAACGCCGCAAGGAAACGCTTTTGAACGCGCCGAACTTGCGCTATGGGCGGCGCCGCGGGATTCCTCTCGCAACGAAAGAACGCTGCATGACCTCAGGCTCCGCCGCTCTGCCGCTCGCCGGTTGGCGGCGCTTTCTGGTCGTCGCCGGGCCGGGTCTGGTGGTGATGCTGGCGGACACCGACGCCGGCAGCGTCATCACCGCGGCGCAGAGCGGCGCCCAATGGGGCTATCGGCTGCTGGCGCTGCAGTTCGCGCTCATCCCGATCCTCTACATCGTCCAGGAACTGACGGTGCGGCTCGGCGTGGCGACCGGCAAGGGGCACGCCGAACTCATCGCGCAACATTTCGGGCGCGCCTGGGCGTGGTTCTCGGTGGCGACGCTGATCGTTTCCTGCGTCGGCGCGCTGCTCAGCGAATTCTCGGGGATCTCGGGCGTCGGCGCGCTGATGGGCCTCCCCGTTCCCTTGACCCTGGCGCTGGTGGTCGGCGCGCTGCTGATCATGGCCTGGACGCGCAGCTATCTCGCCGTCGAGCGCATCGCCATCGTGGTCGGCGGCTTCGAACTGGTGTTCCTCGTGGTGGCGCGGATGGCGCGCCCCAGCCTCGGGGAAATCGCTTCCGGCTCGCTGGCGATCCCGCTCGGCGACCCGAAATACCTCTATCTCGCCTCCGCCAACATTGGCGCCGTGATCATGCCGTGGATGGTGTTTTTCCAGCAATCCTCGATCGTGGAAAAGAAGCTGAAGGCCGACGATCTTCGCGCCGCGCGCCTCGACACCGCCGCCGGCGCGGCGCTGACGCAGATCATCATGGCCGCCGTCCTCGTCGCCGTCGCCGCCACCCTGGGCAAGGCGGGCGGCGACCATGCGCTCGACACGGTGGAGGAAATCAGCCAGGCGATCACGCCCTTTCTGGGCAAGATCGGCGGCGACATTCTGTTCGCCCTGGGGATGAGCGGCTCGGCGCTGGTCGCCACCATCGTGGTGACCCTGACCGCGGCGCGCACGCTCGCCGAAGTTCTCGGCGTCAACCACAGCCTCGATCACGAGCCGGCCGAGGCGCCCTGGTTCTACGGCGCCTACGCCGCCGCGCTGATCTGCGGCGCGCTCGTCGTCGCCTCGGGCGTCAATCTCGTCGCGTTGAGCGTCGGCGTCCAGGTGATGAACGCGCTGCTGCTGCCGATCGTGCTGACGTTCCTGTTTCTGCTCGCCCGGCGATTGCCCGAGCCGCTCCGGCTGCAGGGCGCCTACGCTTGGATCGCCGGCGTCCTCATCGCGGCGACCACGCTGTTCGGCGTCTACGCCGGCGTCGCCGGCCTGCGGGGATAGAGCAAGCCGCCGTTCGGCTTGACTTCCCGCTTCCGCCGACTATGTTGCCGCGCAACCGGCGCCGGCGGGCTTTCCCGATCGCGCCGTCTCGTTTTTCCCCGGCGCCCGCGCGCCGCGCAAGCTCGGACGCCCTGAAATGGCCAAGGCCGCCTCGCTGAAGATCAAGCTGCTGTCGACCGCCGACACCGGCTATTTCTACGTGACCAAGAAGAACGCCCGCACCAAGACGGAGAAGTTCAAGTTCATGAAATACGACCCCGTCGTGCGCAAGCACGTCGAGTTCAAGGAGGCCAAGATCAAGT
>Ga0326727_10024548_pt1 | contig 11389 bp, 9 predicted proteins | sample MB2enrmetagenome_FD_207643 | JGI IMG/M metagenome (GOLD analysis project Ga0326727, IMG submission 207643) | Lab enriched peat soil microbial communities from McLean, Ithaca, NY, United States - MB29MY | ecosystem: Environmental > Terrestrial > Soil > Wetlands > Peat | place: USA: New York... | reverse complement strand
AACCGACCTAATTCTGGCTATATAATCAGGCGATCTCATTTCTAACGTCATCGCATGCACGGAGGCCGGATTTGGCTGCCTCGCCTCGCTTCTCGCTGGTCAAGTGGTACCTGGATTGCGTGAGCGACGCGGGGGAAGTGGCAATTGTTTATAGCGCTCGCGTGCGATGGCGCGGAGTCCGCCTCGCTTACAGCAATCTGATCGCGATGGAGGGCGCGAGTTTCAGATCTGTTTCATCCATGCATGGCGCAGAGATTCGTCGTGAAGGACAACAGATTTTCCTGGCGTCGCCGCAGCTTGGCGTCGAGGGGCAGTGGACGGCGCGCGCAGGGCCGGTTGAGCGCACGGTGTATGCGTGCGAAACGGGGTCCGTGGTGTGGAACTGTCTGCAACCGGCGGCCGCGGTTTCGCTGAGCATAGGCGAAAAGCGCCTGAGCGGCGCGGGATATGCCGAATGCCTGACGCTCACCGTGCCGCCTTGGCAATTGCCTTTGCGGCATCTGAAGTGGGGCCGGTTTGTTTCGGATGGCGATGCGCTGACCACCGATGCCGTGACCTGGATTCGCTGGATGGGCTCGCACACGTTGAGCCTGGTTGTGCACAACGGCAAAAGCGACGAAGACGCATCGATCGCAGACAGCGAGATTGCATGGACGGGAGGAAAGCTGCGCATCGAGGAGCCCCTGGCGTTGCGCGCAGGCCGGCTGGCGCGGACGATTCTTCCCGCTGCGCCGGCATTGCGCAGGATCTTTCCGCATTCCCTCTTCAACGTTGAAGAAAAGAAGTGGAGGAGCCGGGGAATCATCGAGACTCCGGATGGCGAAAGCCGCGGTTGGGTGATTCACGAAGCGGTCGATTGGAGCACCGATTGAAAGACTTGACGCGCTCGGTTTTTGCGAAGGTACTTTACGGATTCATGTTTGTGGTTGCGGTTCCCGCGGAGCTTATCGAGTGGGCGCACGCATCGCGCGATATGGTGCGTGTGGCGGCGCTGCACTCACCGGGCTGGGGTGCGAGCCTGGCGGGAATTGGCGTGGCCATGACGCTCGCCGGAATGCTTTCGCTATGGCGCGACGGTGGCGGACTGCCGATGAATGCTTTCCCTCCTCCGCGCTACGTCGACCGAAACATCTATGCCCTGGTTCCACACCCTATTTACGTAGGATTCGTGCTGGCCTGCGCAGGTATTGCCATCTTTTCTGGATCGGCGAGCGGCCTTTGGCTGGTGACACCGGCCGCGGCGCTGGGCTCGAGTGCGCTGGTGCTTGGCCACGAACTGCCGGACCTGCGCAGGCGGTTTGGCGCGCGATTTGGCGATGGGGCGGCTTCCTGCTGGCTGCCGCAAAACGCGGCGGGGAAACCTTCGCTTCTCGAGCGCATTCGCGTCTATTTTGTGGTCCTGCTGCCCTGGCTGGCGATCTTCGAGTTGATTGGCGCGCTGGGAAGGCCGCTGGGCGCGGTGAGCACGTATCTGCCCTTCGAGATGCGGCTGCCGGTGATCGAGCAGACAGAAATTCTTTATGCCAGCACTTATCTTGTCGTATTGGTGACGCCACTGCTGGTGTCCTCCGGTTTTGCGCTGCGGCGATTTGCCCTGCGCGGCCTGACGGCGATGGCGGTGATTTTTCCCTTGTATCTGCTGCTTCCCGTCTTTGTGCCGCCGCGGCCGTTTCAACCGTCCGGCGCCATAGGAGTGATGCTGGCAATGGAAAGAACGCCGATCTCGGGCATCGGCGCGTTTCCTTCGTTTCATGTGGTGTGGGCGCTGATTGCGGCATCGGCACTGGGCGAAGGCGGCAAGTGGAAGAAGGTTATTTGGTGGACATGGGCGGTGCTTGTGAGCTTAAGCTGTATCGCCACCGGCATGCATTCTGTGCTCGACGCGATCGCAGGCGCGCTTGCCTTCCTCGTCATCGTGCGTATCGGCCGCATCTGGGAGTTGATCCTCAAATGCGCCGAGCGCATTGCGAACTCGTGGCGGGAGTGGCGCATCGGTCCGGTGCGCATCATCAATCATGGCGCATACGCAGGCCTGGCAGTGCTCATTGGCGCGGTGACGATCGCTTCTCTTGTGGGACGCGGCGGAGCCTTGATTGCAGCCAGCATCTTCTTTTGTTCGGTGACCGGCGCGGTGCTTTGGGCGCAATGGGTGGAGGGTTCGCCGGCGCTCTTGCGGCCCATGGGATATTACGGGGGAGTCATTGGCGGGGTGGTTGGCGCCGTCCCCGCCGTGTTCCTCGGCATCAACTTCTGGACGGCGCTTACCGCGGTTGCCGTGGCTGCGCCATGGATTCAAGCGGTGGGAAGATTGCGTTGCCTGGTGCAGGGTTGCTGTCATGGCCGCGCGGCTCAAGGTGTTGCAGGAATCCGGTACACGCATCCACGCTCGCGCGTCTGCCGGCTCACGCAACTTGCCGGAATTCCGGTTTATGCCACTCCGGTGTACTCGATTCTCTGGAATTTTGTTGTCGGGGCGGCGCTTTTGCGTCTAGTGGCGGTGCATGCGCCGTCGACCATGATCTGCGGAGCCTATTTGGTGCTCTCCGGGGCCGGCCGCTTTGTGGAGGAAGCGTACCGCGGCGAGCCGCAAACGATGGATTGGCACGGCCTGCACATCTACCAGTGGATTGCTGCCCTGACGTTTGCGATAGGAGCTGTGCTGACGGCGCTACCAGGTCCGGCGGCGAATTCATTCGTGCCGGTCACCGCGAGTTCGGCGCTTGTGGCCGTTGTATGCGGTGCGGTTTGCTGGTTCGTCAGCGGCGTGGATTTTCCTGAGGTCTCGCGGCGCTTTGCGCGATTGACGTAGACCGTATTGTCATATACCTACAGGCCAGAGGGCGACTTTTGCTCGTAGTAGGGTCAGTTCAAGGACAACCGCAGATCCTTCGACTCCGCTTACCCCATGATTGCGTGACAATCATGGGGCCCCGAACGCGCTCCGCTCAGGATGACAAGCTGAACTTAGTGGTTAAGCTCAATGCTGTTTGTCGACACGACCGAGCACCGCACTCGCCGACGTCGGCGAATCAGGAAGATATGGCAACCTGATGGCGGGCGACGGCATGATTGTGGTTGTGGGGCTTGTCGCGCATGAAGCCTGCGCCCTTGGTCAGCCAGGCAAAGCCGAAGGCGCACAGGGCGAGCGACTCGCACCAGAAGAGCCAGGGGCTGGGATGCCGCCGCTCAAGGAGCGACCGGAGGGTGAGACCGACGATGACGATCATGCACGCTACCATGATGAGTCCGCAGGAGGCGTAGATGCGATTTCTGTGCTGTTTGCGCGGGGTTACGGGCTTTCCTGGTGACGATTTGCGAAATTGAAAGATGCAGATGTAGGCCAGCACCAGAAACATGAGCGCGGCGAATGCGGTGTGGATGAAACCGAATTCGAGATCCAACTGCGTGTAATAGCTGCCGTAGGGATTGAATACAGGGCAGAGCGCCACGCCGAGGGCGCAGGCTCCGGCCAGATAGCCCGCGATCTCGTCGCGCAGGTCGTATCCGCGCGAGCAGGCGAGGAAACCGCCAATGGCGCAGAGGCTGCCCACGTAGTAGTCGCGCATGGGGGTGTAGTAGTAGTCGCTGATGGAGCGCTGCAAGAGGGGATGCGGGATGTGGTGCCCGGGCCCAAAAAGACCGGCGAGGATGGAGCCGGCGGCGAGTCCGAAGGGAAGAAGGATTGCGATCAGGCCCACCATGCGGCGCATGGTGTAGTACGAGAGGACCACAGGATTCTTCGACGTGCTGCGCGGCAACATGAGGCATTTCTCCTTCAGGCCTAGCCCTCTCGATGGCCGTGCAAGGTTGCGATTTCTTGAGGAAATCGCAACTTGAAGGCTGCGGTCCGGGGACACGTCGGAAGGAGAAATGCTCAAGCTCCCTCGGCGGAGGCGTTCACCGGAAAGAAGAAGCATAGCGCAGAAGGGAGGGCTTCGCGCGGTTCCGGCGGCGGTGTATCTATGCAAGTTCCATTTTAAATCTGGTCGCGTTAGTGGATTCCCGTCCTTGCAGCGGGAATTGCGACGCTGCTGAGGGTTTCGTTCAAGGGGCGCTCGATAACTGTCGAACCTACTGGTTCGCGGCCACTTCGTGCAGCCAGTTGGGGGCCTTGAGCAGTTCGCGGGGACGCGGGCCGTCGGCTGCGCCTACCAGGCCGTCGCGCTCCATTAAGTCGATGAGATGCGCGGCGCGGCCGTAACCGATGCGCAGGCGGCGCTGCAGAAGCGAGGTGGAGGCTTTGCCGAATTCGAAGACCAAGCGCACGGCGTCGTCGAACATGGGATCGTCGTCGCTGGCCTCTCCGCTTTCGCCTTCCATGGAGGCGCGCTCGTCCTTGGGCGATTCGAGGAAGCCCTCGACATATTCGGCGGTTCCCTGGTTCTTCCAGAACTCGACTACGGCCGCCGTCTCTTTTTCGCTGACATAGGGCGCGTGCAGGCGCATGAGGCGGCTGGTGCCGGGCGGCAGGAAGAGCAGGTCGCCGCGGCCCAAAAGAGCCTCGGCGCCATTGGTGTCGAGAATGGTGCGCGAATCGACTTTTGTTGCCAGGCGGAAGCTGATGCGCGTGGGAATGTTGGCCTTGATGAGGCCGGTGATGACGTCCACGCTGGGCCGCTGCGTGGCCAGGATGAGATGAATGCCGACGGCGCGCGCCATCTGCGCCAGGCGCGTGACCGACTCTTCGACGTTGGCGCGGTCGAGCATCATCAGGTCGGCGAGCTCGTCGATGATGATGACGATGTAGGGCAGCGGGCTCTCGTCCTGCCCGGACTCTCCTCCAAAAAGTGAAAGGCTGGAACCCTCAAAGAGTTTGTTGTACTGGTCGATGTTGCGCACGCTGCGCGAGGCCAGCAGCTTCAAACGGCGTTCCATCTCTCGAACGGCATTGCGCAAGGCGTTGGCGGCCAGCTTGGGCTCGGTGATGATGGGGGTGAAGAGATGCGGAACGCCCTCGTACATGCCCAGCTCGACGCGCTTGGGATCGACCAGGATGAGACGCACCTGCTGCGGCGTGGTGCGATAGAGCAGGCTCATGATCATCGCATTAATCGCGACCGACTTGCCCGAGCCCGTGGAACCGGCGATGAGCACGTGGGGCATCGACGCCAAATCGGCGGTCACGATGCGGCCATTGATGTCCTTACCCATGGCGAGTGTTAGGCGAGAACGCGCGCGGGCGAAGGTCTCGCTCTCGATCACGTCGCGCAGGTGAATGGTTTCTTTTTCGTGGTTGGGCACCTGGATGCCGACCGTGCTCTTTCCGGGCATGCGCTCGATCAAGATGCTTTCCGCGCGCATGGCGAGGCACAGGTCGTCGGCCAGGCCGGTGACGCGCGAGTATTTCACGCCGGCTTCGGGCTTGAACTCGAAGGTTGTAACCATGGGGCCGGGATTGATCTGCACCACCTGGCCGCGCACATCGAATTCGGCGCATTTTTCAACCAGGATTTGGGCCTCCTCGCGCAGCTCGTCCTCGCGCACCGACTGTGGACCCTCGCCGGCGCTCAGCAGCGTGCTCGAAGGCAGCTTGTAGCCGCTCACTTGCTTCGGCGCCACGGTTGCGGATTGAGTTTCGGCATCGGCGCGGCTGTGAATCGCGATTTCCCCTGGGTGCTGCGGTGCTGCGGATGGCGTTTGCGCGTTTGCGGCCCGTTCATTGGCCGCCTTCTCGTTGGCCCATGGATCGACAGGGGCTTTAATCTCGGTCCGCCGCTCGACAGGCGCAACCTGCGCCGGCGGAGCCTGCGTTGCAGCCGCTGCCACGCCGGTTGCGGCGACTTCGCGAATGGCTTCGCCGCGCTCCCAGATGCTGGTGCGGCGCGGCGCGACGCCGGGATGAACTGTCGCGGATTGCTCACTGTGCGCCGGTTCTTCCGACTGGGATTCGAAATTGGCGCGTTGGTAGGCGGGAATCTCGTCGATGGGATCCTGTTGGGGCGTGCGTTTGCGCATGAAGAACGCGAAGAAGCGGTTGGGCTTCCGGGCCGGCGTCTCCGCGTCGACTTCCGGATTGGGCTCCGGGTCGGCTGCGGCATCGAAATGAGCGGGCGTTTTGTTTTCGGCGCGCACGATGTCACGCCGGGCCTCGAGTTCCTCGGCTTCTTCGCGCAGATCGCGGCGGCGGTCGCGCCACTCGGCGTAACGTGTCCAGCCCGCGTCGATTCTTTCGCGAATCGCGGAGAAGCTGATGTCGGAGGCGAAGTAAAGTCCCGCGGCGGCCAGCACGAGGGCCACGACCCATGCGCCCTGCAGATTCAGGTAGACCACGAGCAGGCCCGCCATCATGCGGCCTACGACGCCTTCGATGGGAAGCACATGCATCCAGCGCCAATGCCATGGCAGCAGGCCCAGGACCGCGGGCAGAAACGCGAGCGCCAGCAGCGACCCGAGCCCACGCAAAATCGCGGAGCCGCTGGGGCGGGAGCGCATCCAAGTCCAGCCCACCTCGCACATCCAAAGAGGAAGGAGAAAGGCCGCAATCCCCAGCGATTGCAGCAGGAGATCGCTCAGGTAAGCGCCAAAGAGACCGATCCAATTGCGGGGCGTAGCTGCGGCCGTGGCGGTGTTGAGCGAAGGGTCGGAGGCATGATAGGTGGCGAGCGCGAGGAAAAGAAGCAGCGAACACAGCAACAGCACGATCCCCAGAAAGATATTTGCGGGGCGGCTGCGCGTAGGCGCGAGAACAATGCGGATAGGCTTCATGACAAGGGCGGTCCCGCTCACCGGCTGCCGTAAAGGATGGCGCAAGCGGCCGGTGGGAAAGGGAAAACGTCCCAGAGCAACCTCTATTATCGGGGTTGGCGGGGCCGGATCGGGGCAAAACCGGGCAGGGGGAATCACGATGTCCACCCCCGGGCGAAGAGGGGGTGTTTAATGCAAGAGTCCTTCCGTCTTTAAAACTTCAAGACAGCGCTTCAGGCCTTGATCGTTGGTCAGGACGGCCCATTTCATTTCGGCCGCGACCGCGCAGATCAGAATATCGGTCGATCCGCACTCGAAGCCTCGGCTGCGGCAATGGTTGAACAGGCGTGCGGCCTCTTCGTAATGGAAAGTTGTGAGCGGTTCGTCCTTGAAGGCCTCAAGCGCAACCCGCAATTTCTCAAACTGACTCAGGTGTTTAATGCCCGAAAGAATCTCTTGCCGGATGGGGCCAATCATGACTACGCGGCCATCCTGGATTGCCTGTGTAAGCGACGTAAGCATGGATCGCTCATGCGCGCTTAAAGCGATTCCAGTCCTCCGCCGCAATAAGAGCGACCACACGCAAGTATCAACCAGAATCTTCACGGCTCGATCTCAATCCGATCGAGTTTGCGCGTCTTCTTGTAGTCGTAGGCGGGATCGTAGTCGATGGCGCCGGAGAATTTCAGAATCTCAAGCTGCTTTCGCCGCTGGATGTATTCCTGCAATGCGGTGGTAACCGCATCTTTCTTGGTTTTGTGATTTCCCACGCGGCGCGCTTCTTCGATTAACCCGTCGTCGATGGCCAGATTCGTTGCCATAGCCGCACCTCAGCTATGTGTAGATTATCACACATTGCGATGTGTGGATGGGTTTGCTGGCGATCTGCGCGCGACCTGCCTGTCAGGTTGGTCAACCGCCGATGTACTTGGCGCCCCAGATCAATAGCGCTGTGCCGAGCAGGATGCGGTAGATGGCAAATAGGGTGAATCCATGTTTGCGCACCCACGCGAGGAACCACTCCACGACGCCCCAGGCGACGATGAAGGAAACCACGGTGCCGATGAGGAGCACTAGCCAGCGCTCCGAATTCATGACCACGTGGGCGGCGGCATTGCCATGGTGAACCTCTTTGAACAGGTCCCAGGCGGTGGCGGCGATCATGGTGGGAATGGAGAGCAGAAAACTGAACTCGAGCGCCGAGGGACGGTCGAGGCCGGCGAGCTGGCCTGCGGCGATGGTCGACATGGAGCGCGAAGTGCCGGGGAAGACGGCGGAGAGAGTTTGGCAGAGGCCGATCCAGATGGCTTGTGAAAGCGTCATCTCTTCGACGTGCGTGGTGTTGGGCTCAACTGTATTGCTCCAGGCATCCACAATCCACATCACGATGCCGCCCACGAGCAAGGCGATGGCCATGGCGGTAAGGCTGCCCAGGTTTTTCTCGCTCCACTTGCGCAGCAACAGGGCGGGCACGGACGTGAAGGCAAAGGCGACCAAAGTGAGCGAGACGGGATGCGTGAGCCAGTTGCGGTCGCGCATTTCGCCCTGAGGAAAGGTGCGGAGGAAGTTCACGATGCGCTCCGTGAACAAAAAACAAAGCGCGAGGATGGCGCCGACCTGGATGACGATGGTGTACATCTTCCAGTAGGCGACGTCCTGGAAACACGACGCGGCCGCCGCGGAACAGGCGCTGTTTTCGAGCGGGAGCTTCATCAGCGCTTCGGTGATGCGCAGGTGCGCCGTCGAGCTGACCGGCAAAAATTCGGTCAGGCCTTCCACAATTCCTAAAAGGATGGACAAAATGTACGGGCTCAAGCGAACTCCAGGCGGCTGGCGATTTGAGTCAGGCGGCGCGTCGCTCGCGCAGCTGTGAGGCGACTAGTGCTGAGCGCCAGAAAAGCCGTGCCGGATTCCTTGACGGTCGATCATGCAACTCGCCGCTCTTACGCCCCCTTCGGGGGCTGTTCTTCAGGAATCTCGCACTTTTCCCCAGGCTTGCGCCTGGGGCTACCTCCTGCAGCCCGCTTCGCGGGCTCTTCGCTGGCGAGGCAAGCAAAGCCAGCGAAACAAGAGGCGCACTGCACTTGTTACTCAGTTCCGGTCGATGCCGTAGACGGGAACGCCCTCATCCAATTTGTACACCAGCGCACCGGCCCGGTAGGTAAAGTCGGAGTCGGGGAAATGCGCTTTGAGCTGGGCGGCGACGGTGCGCGCCTGGTTGTGGGCGTCGCTGCTTTTGCGGCCGTTGCCGTCGGCGGCGTACATGTCGGTGAGCACCGCCAGCCGGTAAGCCGCCTCGTAGAGGGCACGGGCTGTGCGCGGGCCGTCGGGATATTCGTCGGCATATTTAATGTAGATCTCCGACTCTTTTTCAGGGCATTGTTCCGAGCCCTGCCAATCGCCGCAGAGTTTGTTATCGATCAGGTCGAATGCCGCGAGCGCCGCCCATTTGGTTTTTGGATAGTACTTGATCACCTTGTGCAACGCGTCTTCATCCATCTGCTGGCGGAAGTTGGGGCTTTTTTCGTGCGCCGAGGGCAGGGAGGAGGCGTCGGCGCGCTCGATTTGCCACTCTATATCGGCCGCACGCCAGGCAGCCTCGGGGGTCAGCGGCGAGTTGGGAAACATCTCGACAATCCGGCGGTAGAGCAGGCGCGCGCTTTGGGCGGCGTTGGCAGGGCCGCGCGGATCGGAGGCCTCGGTCTCCATGTCGGCCGCCGCGCCCATCAGGATCGTGTCGCCGTTGGGCGTGGTCTCTTCCACGACCCCTTTGGCCTCAATCCATCCGGAGATGGGTGGCGTGGCCTCGTCTTCGCCCACCATGGGCTCGTCCTTGTCGCTGTGCTCTTCTTCGATATCGGTGTTGGCGTAGACGCGCATCCACGCGCCGCTTTTCTCGGCTACGACCATTTCGCGGCCGATCTGCACTTTGGCCACCTTTTGCGCTTCGGTGGAGGGGCTGATGTAGAGCGAGGTGACGCGGAGGGCCGTGGCGCGCGGCCCGGCCATGGGTTTTACCTGCTGCTCGGGTTTTTTGTCGGCGCGCGCGGGAAGCACGGCGCAGACAAATGCCACGACGAGAGCGGCAGCACGAATTTTGAAAATGCGGCGCTTCATCACAACCAAATCATAGTTCACAAGATCAATCCACGCTGATTCCGAGCCGGGAGGCGACTCGTCTCGCAGTTATTAGACGCGCTTCAGTCATGGGCCGGTACCAGGCGCGGGCAGCTTCAACCAATTCCGCGGGAGCGGTGCGTGGGGAGCCACTTCGGAAGGGGGGCTCCGGCTCGTATTCCATGGCAAGCTGGATCATCTGTGCCACGCGATCGCCGCGCAGCAGTGCCGCTGCCTGCAGTGCGCCGTCAATACCTGCCGTGACCCCGGCGGCGGTGATCAGGTTGCCATCGACCACCACGCGGGCATCCACGGGAATCGCGCCGAAACAGGGAAGAAGGGAATGCACCGACCAATGCGTGGTGGCCCTCTTTCCCTTGAGCAATCCAGCCGCGCCGCAGAGCAGCGCCCCTGAGCATACCGAAAGGACGAATTTGGCGCTTGCAGCGTGCTGTCTGATGAACGCGAGCGCGGTTTCGTCGTCCATCAGCGCCTCTTGACCTTTTCCACCCGGAACCACGAGCAAGTCGAGAGCCGGAGCCTCGGCAAATGCGGTGTCCGGCGTCAGGATCAATCCGCGCACATCGCGAACCGGCGTTGTGTCCTTCCACAGGAGATGAAATGTGGAGTTGGGCAGATTGGCGAGAACCTCAAATGGGCCAGTCAGGTCGGCCTGATCGATATCCGGAAATACAATTGCGCCAATTTGCAAGGGTTCGAATGGAGGGGCCATCGCGTTTAGTCTTCCTTCTCGATCAATACTTCTGCCAGCATGGCCGGGTCCACGTTTCCGCCGCTGAGTACGGCCGCCGCCTTGCGGTAGACCGGCAACTCATGCGCGTGGAAGAGCAGCGCCGCCGTTGCCACCGCGCCGCTGGGCTCGGGAACGAGGTGCGTGGCCGCCACGATGGCGCGCATGGCGGCGCGGATTTCGGCCTCGGTTACGGTGACGATGCCGTCGACGAAGGCCTGAATGTGCGCGAAGTTGCGCACGCCGACGCTTTGCGTACGCAGGCCGTCGGCGATGGTACGGCTGACGAGATCGGCAGACCAGGAGACGATTTTGCCGGTGCTAAAACTCTCTGCGGTGTCACCGGCCAACGCCGGCTCGATGCCGAAGATTTTCGTCTTCGGGTTTAACTGCTTGACGGCCGCGGCCACGCCACTCAGCAAGCCGCCGCCCGAGACCGGCGCAAGCACCAAATCGACATCCGGCAACGCCTCGATAATCTCGAGGCCACAGGCTGCCTGCCCGGCGATGATCTGCTCGTCGTCGTAGGGTGGAACGACGATGTAGCCGTGCTGGCGGACCAGTTCTTCGGCTTTGGCCAGGCGCTCGCTCGAGGCCACGCCTACGTCGACGATCTCGGCGCCGAGGGCCAGGGTTGCGGCGCGCTTGATGGCTGGCGCATTGGACGGCATTACGATTACAGCTTTGGCGCCGACCTCGCGTGCCGCATAAGCGACGCCCTGCGCGTGGTTGCCGCTTGAATAGGTGATTACGCCGCGGGCGATTTCTTCGGGACGGAGTTGCAGGATTTTGTTTGATGCGCCGCGAATCTTGAAGGCACCGATGGGTTGCAGGCTT
>Ga0326727_10024547_pt1 | contig 11389 bp, 8 predicted proteins | sample MB2enrmetagenome_FD_207643 | JGI IMG/M metagenome (GOLD analysis project Ga0326727, IMG submission 207643) | Lab enriched peat soil microbial communities from McLean, Ithaca, NY, United States - MB29MY | ecosystem: Environmental > Terrestrial > Soil > Wetlands > Peat | place: USA: New York... | reverse complement strand
TAATAAGAATTTAATATTATCTCTATATAATAAAGTTACTTATTGAATAGCTAAATTATCTAAGCCCACAGTGTTGATACATGTCAAAGGTGGCGGACCTTCGGTACTACCAAGGGACTGTCAATTAATCCATCTTCATGTCTAGAAATCGGACAATGGCTAGCTGCTCCCATCCGAATAGCTGGGGGCCGGAGCCGAACGTACGATCTCGTCTATGATCGACGCCCGAGAGATTTGGAGATCCCCTTTACTCGGCTCGATCTCCACGCGATGGGAGAGAGCCGGCGAGGCTAAGCGCATTATGTCCCCGGGTGCGACGAAGTCGCGTCCCTGCATGGCGGCCCAAGCGCGCGCTAGCTTGAGCAAGGCAACAGAGCCCCGAGGGCTCACACCCAATGCTAGCCTCGGATGTCTCCTTGAGCGAGCGGCGATGCTGACGATATAAGCTCGGATATCGGGATCGACATGGACCTTCTCGACCGCCTCGCGCATGGCCAGGAGAATTTCAGGCGAAATGATCGTATTGAGCGTGACGGCGTCCTTCCTGCGCTCGACCCTCCTCCGAAGGATCTCATCCTCCTCCTCACGAAGGGGATAACCGACTGAGAGTTTCATGACGAAGCGGTCGAGCTGCGACTCAGACAGCGGAAATGAGTCCTTGCGTTCGATCGGGTTTTGCGTAGCGACGACTATGAACGGCCTCGGCAGGGCTAATCTCTCGCCTTCCAGGAGGACGTGACCCTCCTGCATCGCCTCGAGCAGCACGGACTGAAGCTTAGGCGAGGCGCGGTTAATTTCCTCGGCGAGGAGAAGCTGCGCGAAGATTGGGCCCTTACGTACCGCGCAGGAACCGCTTCCGCCGACGATATCCATGGGAAGGAGATCGGGAGAGAATCGGATACGCTTGAAATCCAGCCCGAGCGCCTTGGAGAAGCTGGACGCCAGCAGGGTCTTGGCTAGCCCAGGCCTATCCTCGAGGAGAAGATGCCCTCCAGGACATAAGAGGGCCGCCATCGCGAGCTCGTTGACATCGCGTTTCCCGACAATGGCCTTCTCCACCTCACGGACGATCATGGACGAGAAATCCGCGACCTGTTCGATTGAAACCGTTCCCACGGGGTCGATGGACATCGCTCATCTCCAAAAAGCCCGCGCGCCTAGGAGGTAGGCTCGGCGCGCGGGCACAGGGACAAACCAGTTCAGGCCTTGACCGTTCCGGCTGAGCCTTTCGCCTTCGCCGGAGCGGCTGCGGACGCGCGAGCTCCCTTCCTGGTTTCAAGCACCCTCTGCAGGAAGCAGAACACAAAAACAAGGAATCCTATCGCGATTCGCGTCCACCAAGAATTGAGAGTTCCCTGGAAGGCTATGAGCAATTGAATTGTACCGAAGATGAAGACACCCATAAGGGTTCCCAAAATACTTCCCACGCCGCCAGTAAGCAAGGTACCGCCGATGACTACTGCAGCGATCGCGTCCATTTCCATGCCCTTACCGTTCAAAGCGTAGCCTGATTGAGTATAGAACGTGAATACGATGCCGGCGAGCGCCGAACAGAAGCCGCTGAAACCGTAGAGCAGGATCTTCGTCCTGGCCACCGGGAGGCCCATTAGGATCGCCGACTGCTCGTTGCCGCCGATAGCAAAGACTGTCCGCCCGAATTTCGTGTAGCGAGAGATGAACATCCCCGCGAGCAGTATCACTACGGCGATGACAACGCTCGTCGAGATGAAGCTCGAGCCGATGTAGATCTGCATCTGCGACGCTTTCTGCCAGAAATCGTTTGTAATGCCAATGGTTTCCAGGCTGATAACATAGCAGAGCCCTCGCGCGAAGTAGAGTCCCGCCAAAGTGATGATAAATGGCGGCAGGTCGAATTTCTGTATGAGGAGGCCCATGAAAAGGCCCAGCGCAATACCGACTAAAAGCACGATCGGTATCACGAGGATTGGATCCATGTGGGACTTTTCAAGGAGACTCGAGGAAAGCATTGTCGAGAGGGCGAGGACCGATCCGACTGACAGGTCGATGCCTCCCGAGATGATGACGAAAGTCATGCCTACCCCAATAATGATCAGGTAGGCATTATCGATGAATAGATCGAAGAAGTTTTGCAGCGAAAAAAAGCCTTTGAAGGTGAAAGACCCGAAGCCGAACATTAGAACAAAGAGACACATAGTAATAAACATGGGCAGGTTGCGCGACTTGATGATCGACCTTGTCTTCATGACGCCAGCTCCTTCTTCCCGAACATCCCCAGGAACATTGATCGGAAAGTTTTCGATTGAAGGAGACAGACTATCCAAACGACAATAGCCTTCACCACCTGAGCAATCTCGGGGGGCACACCGAAGGCATAGATCGTCGTGGTGAGCGCCTGGACAATTAACGCGCCTACTATGCTGCCAATTAGATAGAACTTACCGCCGTTCATAGATGTGCCGCCGAGGACGACCGCAAGGATCGCATCCATTTCGTAGCCGAGGCCAGCGTTATTCCCGTCAGCGCTCATGACTGTCGAGCATACGACGAGGCCGGAGATACCAGCGCACAAGCCGCAGAAAGTATAGACCCAAAAGATCAAGTTCTTGGCGTTGATCCCTGCGAAACGAGCTGCGGTCGGGTTTATACCCACCGACTCGATAAAAAGACCGAGGGCCGTGCGCCTTGTAACCAAGGCAGTCAACAAAACCAATACGGCAACAATATATATAGAGAAAGGCAATCCGAACAAATACCCCTGCCCGAGCAGCGCAAAGGGTTTCGCATAGAGCCAGACGATCATCGCGTTGGTCGTGACCATGGCAATGCCGCGCCCTGCAACGAGGAGAATGAGGGTCGCTATGACCGGCTGCATTCCGATCCGCGACACGAGCATGCCGTTCCACATGCCGCATAGCACGGACGCGACCAGGGCGGCAAGCATCGCGAAGACGATCGGGTATTTGGGCACTCCCTGCAGATCGCCGCCGATAAGCATCGCGACGACGCCCGCTGATATAGCGACGATCGAGCCGACGGATATATCGATACCCTTAGTCGCTATTACGAGCGTCAGACCGACGGCTAGAAGCATGATTGGAGCCCCGTTCTTGATGATGTCGATCACGTTCCCATAGAGGTGTCCATCTTTGATCTCAAGACGGAAAAAGTTTGGCGTGAAGAACAAATTGAAGCACATTATCAGAGCCAAGGCTACGAGAGGCCAGAATATCTTCTTGTGAGTCAGGGCTTTCCACCAGGCCATTGTCATTTCCCTCCCGCGATGGTGTGCATGATACCGCTCTCGGTCATATCCGCGCCCTGCAGCTCGGCGATCTTGACCTTGTCTTTCAGCACGGCGACCTTCGTGCTGCAGCGGATGACCTCCTCGAATTCAGAGGAGATGAAGATGACGCCCTTGCCCTCGGAACTGAGGTTCAGGATCTGCTCCATGATCTCGAGCTTCGCCCCAACGTCGATGCCTCGCGTGGGCTCGTCCAATATGAGGATAGTCGGATTCGTCGCAAGCCACCGCGCGAGCAGGACCTTCTGCTGGTTCCCTCCTGAGAGTTGGCTGACGAGATTCTCGGCGCTCGGCGTCTTGATCGCCAATTCTTTGATCAGCTTGTCGGCGATCTCGAGCTGCTTTGTCTTCGAGAGGAACCGGAAGGCCCCTTTCTTCGCCTGTAGCGCGAGGATTATGTTCTCCCGGATGGAGAGGTCGGCCACTATTCCTTCGCTCTTGCGGTCCTCCGAGCAGAACCCGATCCCGGCCATCATCGCGCTATGAGGCGAGCCGATGGCTTTCTTCTTGCCGTCTACCATGATCTCGCCGCAATCGGCGCCATCGATGCCGAAGAGCAGCCTCGCCATCTCGGTGCGCCCCGAGCCGAGAAGGCCCGCGAGGCCGAGGACCTCCCCCTTGCGAAGGGCAAGATCGAAGGGTGCGATGGACCCATGGCGTCCGAGGCCCTTGGCCGTCAGCGCAGGGGGGCGTCCTCCTTCCTTGGCTGCGGCGGAGGGTCCCTTATTTTGCTCGCCCTTCGATGTGTAGCTGAATTCGGAAAGCTCCTTGCCGAGCATCTTGGCGATGAGCTCCAGTTTGGGCAGCTTATCGGTCATGAACTCGCCGACGAAAGTCCCGTTCTTGAGGACCGTGATCCTATCGGCGATCTGATAGGTCTGGTCGAGGAAGTGCGTGATGAAAAGCACGGCAAGCCCTTCGTCCCGGAGCTTTCGGATGACTTTAAATAGCTGCGCCACCTCCCCTTCGTCCAAGCTCGAAGTCGGCTCATCCAGTATCAGGACCTTCGCCGAAGAGTCGAGCACACGCGCGATTGCGACCATCTGCTGTATCGCTATTGAATAGGACGATAGTGTCCTCGTGACGTCGATGTTGATGTTCAGCCGCGAAAGGACTTCAGCGGCTTCCCGGTTCATGGTCTTCCAGTCGATCCTTCCGAACGCCATCGGCTCTCTTCCGACGAAAATGTTCTCGGCGACGGAAAGGTTGAGGCAAAGATTGATTTCCTGGTAGACGGTATTTATTCCAAGCTTCTGTGCAGCAAGCGGCGAATCGGGCCGTATGGGCTTACCCTCGAGCAGCATCTCGCCCGAGTTTTGCTTATACACTCCGGTCAGCACCTTTACCAGTGTAGATTTCCCAGCACCGTTCTGGCCCATTATCGCATGGACCTCGCCTCGGAAGAGGCGAAAATCCACGTCCGAAAGGGCTTGCACGCCCGGAAACTGCTTGCTTATCTTCTTCATTTCGATAATCGGGGCGATGTCGGACATGTACGCTTCCCTCCCGAGAGAATGTTCGGTGCCTTCGGCGCGACGCAGTAGCGTCCACGCCGAAGGCACCTCAAGACAATTTATTTAGTACTGGCGAGTCGGAAGAGCGGCCGCGGCGTTGGTAGCGTCGAACTGGCCCTCGATCGTCTGAATCCTCGCGGGGAGCTTCTTTCCGTCGCGGAGATCGGTCACAGCCTGGACAGCCTGGGGCCCGAGGAGGGGATTGCACTCGATGGTGGCGTTCATCTCGCCGGCCACGATCGCCTCGAAGGCGCCCTTAACACCGTCCGCTCCGATGATAATGATGTCCTTGCCCGGCTTGAGTCCAGCTTCCTTGATGGCCTGGATGGCGCCTAGAGCCATGCCGTCGTTCTGCGCGAAGAGGACCTGGATGGTCTTGTCCGCCTTGAGGAAGGCCTCCATGACCGCCTTGCCCTCGGAGGTGGTGAAGTTACCAGTCTGAGAGCGAGTGATCTTCCAGTTGGGATGCTGAGACACGACGCTCGCGAAGCCAGTAGACCTGTCCACGGCCGCCGCGGAACCGGTGGTTCCCTCGATCTGCACGATGTTGATCGGCTTATCGTCCATTCCCTGCTTCTTGAGGTAGTCGGCGAGCCAATTGCCGGCTTTCACGCCTTCGCTCTTGAAGTCGGATCCCATGATGGTGAGCCTGAGGCCTTGGTCGGATTTCTGAACATCGCGGTCGATCATGATGACGGGAATCTTCGCCTTCTTGGCCTCCTGAAGAACGGGGCCGTAGCCAGTCTCGACGAGGGCGGTAAAGACGATGCAGTCCACCTTGCGCGCGATGAAGGTGCGGAGGGCCTTGATCTGGTTCTCCTGCTTCTGCTGAGCGTCGGAATAGATGAGGACGAAGCTAGGATCGCCGGCGAAGGCATCCTGAACGGACTTGGTGCAAGCGGTGCGCCACTCGCTCTCGGAGCCGATCTGCGAGAAGCCGACGACCCACTGCTTGGGCTCGGCCACGACGCTCGTCGCAAAGAGCGCGAGCAATCCGACGAGTGCTACGAGAAACTTCTTTCCTTTCAACATGAACCCCTCCTTGAAAATAATGACATGGCGCTTTTCCTCGACCGGCTAGGCCGATACTGGAAATCCGCCAAAACGAACTCTCTCACGTCCTCACACCTGCTTATTGGACATTCAGGTACTTATAGAGACTCTTATTTGTAAGGACTTGCTCTACGGTAAAGTTAAGCGGCCCGACGACCGTCGTGACGCCGCCTGAGGCGTTCATTAGGCTAATCGTATTGTTAGTCGCGATAATGCGCACTTTACCTTTATTATCGAAAACGTCGCCATATTTGATATCCTTTGAGTCACCATTGGCATTTTTATATATTTGCCTGCCTAAGTACTGCGTCACCACAAGCTTGTCCTTGTACTTTGGGTCTGGCGAAGAAGTGCTACCTTTAGGGAAGGCAACCGCCCGCGCTTTGGACTTGAGGATATCGGCCACTTTCATGACCGTCTCTCCGGAAGCGGGCCCCGTTATCTCGTAGACAGCGTTCGGCTTGCCTGCGGCGATGAACTCGACCCAGTCTCGATCAACGTTGACCTTTACTTGAGCGGTAGCGGGTACGGAATCCCCAACTTTTATCACAATCCAAGCGCCAGCCCCAGAACGATAGCTAACCTGGCCATCGGAGGTCTCAGAATAAAGCCCCACGCACGTCAGGCCCCCCGCCTTCGACTGACCGAAGCAAAGACCGCTCGCGGCGAACAGGCAAATTGCGGCCAACGGCAGCGCTTTCGCAATAAACTTCTTCATGATCTTCTCCTGCGCTTCACCGTCAGCGGGCTCTGGCCCTGGAAGCGCAGTACTATTATGTGAGCGGTTTTTGAAAACGCGATTTAGACCAAACGGTTTTTTTAGGCACTTTTCGGGCTTGAGGACTTTAAGTCAATACTCGCGGCCGACCATATCGCGGCGCGCGGTAGCCGCAGGAAAGACTCCTTCCGAAGTGATCATGCGCAAAGGAAGGTCTTTGCCGCCCATATAGTCCTCGACGGCTTTCATGAGCAGTGGCCCGAGCAGCGGATTGCACTCCACCGTGCAGCTAAGTTTACCCTCGAGCATGGCCTTGAACGCTCCATGGGCCGCGTCGATCGAGACCACCTTCACATCCTTGCCCGGCTTGAGGCCAGCCTCTTCCATGGCCTGGATCGCGCCGAGCGCCATATCATCGTTGTGCGCGAATACGGCGTCGATCCTCGGATGGGAGCGCCCGAGGATCCCCTTCATCACCGTATAGCCTTGGGAGCGGAAGAAGTCGCCGCTCTCGAACGCTATTACCTTATAATTCCTGTAGTCCCGGATCACTTCCTCGAATCCGGCGGTCCTATCGATGGCCGGCGCGGAGCCTACCGTACCTTGAAGCTCGACGATGTTGACTTCTTCCCGTCCCTTCATGCTCTCGACGATCCAGCGCGCTGCACGCCTTCCCTCTTCGACGAAGTCCGAGCCCATGAAGCTGAGCCAGAGCGAGTCGTCCTTGAGGTCGACGGTGCGGTCGGTGATGATGACCGGTATCCCGGCGGCCTTGGCCTCCTTGAGGACATCGTCCCAGCCGGACTCGACGACCGGAGAGAAGGCGATGACATCGACCTTGCGGCGAATGAAGGACCTGATCGCGGCGATCTGGTTCTCCTGATGCTGCTTACCGTCTTCGAAGATAAGGTCTATCCCGGCCTTGGCCGCCGCGCTCTTTATAGATTTCGTGTTGGCGACGCGCCACTCGCTCTCGGCGCCTACCTGCGAGAAGCCCAACACGATCGGCCTCCCCAGCGACGCCGGGTCTCCCCTCTCCGCAGGAGCTGCCTGCCTCTTGGCCAGTACGGCGGGCGTCACCTCGGTCGGCCTCAGATAGATCTTCTTCGGTATGCCTTCCTTCTTGAGCAGGAGGTCCATGGCGTAGATCACCGCCTCCTTGCCGCCGGTGGGGCAGGTGAAGGTCGACGCGAGAATGCCCTTGCGCACGAGATCGATGCCGCCCATCGGCCCGGCGAGGCCGTCGATGCCGATGAAGGCGATACCCTTCTTGCCTTTGGCCTTGCAGGCCTTCCAGGCGCCGTAAGCCATCGCGTCGTTTTGCGCGAACACGACATCGATCGACGGGAGCGAGCCGATGCGGCCGGAAAGTTCGTCCTCGGCTTTGTCGCGAAGCCAATCCGCGACGATCGGCTTAAGAAGCTTCGATCCAGGCCTTTTATCCAACTCCTCGAGAAAGCCCGAGCTCCGCTCCAAGGAGGGCGGCGAGCCTGCGCGCCCTTCGATCTCGAGGATATTGCCTCCCGAAGCCCCAAGGAGCTTGGAGGCGACCTTCCCGGCCTCATGCCCGAGCCGCACATTGTCGGGACCGATGAAAAGGCTGTAGTCGTAGCCCTCGATCGCTCGGTCGAGGACAATGACGGGAATGCTGGAGTAGGCTTCGTGGACGACAGGGGTAAGCGCCCGCGAATCGGTGGGCGACACGATAAGGAGATCGATGCCGTAGCCCATGAGCCTACGAACATCGTCTATCTGGCGTAAGCTCGAGTCCGCAGCGTCAGCGTAGATCATCCGGAGGCCGGAATATCGTTTAGCCTCTTCCTTTATCTCCTCGGTCATCGCGATGCGCCATGGCTCGGAGAGGTTGGCCTGCGAGACTCCGATCAGGAAACGCACTCCCTCCTCGCGCTTGGGCGACGAGCAGGACGAGGCGAGGAGGAGGACGATCACGGACGCCGCGATTACAGTGGCGATCGCGCGGCGCTTCTTCATCCCTGCGGCCCCTTCCTATAATCGGTCGGCGAGGAGCCAGTCACCTTCTTGAAGGCCCTGCTGAAGTAGTGCTGGCTGCGATAACCGACTCGCTCTGCCACTTCGAATGCTTTTGCCGCTGGATCGCTCATGAGGCCCGTGGCTTTCTTCACGCGCACCCTGTTGAGATACTCGACAAAGGAGAACCCGGTCTCTCGCTTCATGAGCCGAGAGAGGTAGCCGGGGCTTATCTGGAGCTCTCTGGCCGCGTCCTCGAGGCATAGATCGGGATTCCAGTAGTGCTTGTCCAGGTAATTGCGCGCGAGTATGACGAAGGCCTCGCAGCCGTCGCCAGTGGCGAGCTCTGCACAGAGTTCTTCATAAGCGTCGAAGAGCCCCGTCTGCGGCTCGGGCACAGGACGAGTAGCGAGAGAAGGAGTTCGGCCTACGCGTTCGCCAGCCCGGCGCTCGATGCTCTCGACGAGCGCCGCGAGCTCCTCTTCGCCGAATCCGGGAGCGACGGCGAGGAGCGTCTCCGTATCGTCCTCGAAGACGTAGGAGCCCGACTCGGGCAGAACGCTCCCCATGACCGTCCTCATGGCGACAAGGGCGAGCTTCAGCCCGTCCTCGCTTGCGCCTGCCTCGGCCTCCGAGGGAACGGCGCGCTCAATGAAGCGGGCGGCGATCAAGGTAGCGGGCGAGGTAAGCGTTATTTGCAGGAACGGGATCGTCTCGACGATCTCGCCGCGCGACAGCGCGCCCGCAACCCAATCCCTAAAGAAACGCTCCCGCAATACGGGCAGGTTGCGCCCGAGCTGCTCGCGCGCCCAGACCGTATATTTCGCTTCCTTGCGTCTCGCCTCAAGTTCCACCCGGGAGCGAGCGAGCACCAACGCGAAACTTTCCGCGTCCACGGGCTTGAGCACATAGTCGAAGACGTGCAGCTTGACGGCCGCTTGGGCGTACGTAAACTCGTCGTGGCCGGAGACTATGATGATGATCCTGCCGGGAAGAGCGGCGTTGATACCCTCGATGAGATCGAGCCCGCTTCGGGTGGGCATGCGGATATCGATGAGGAGTATGTCCGGCTCAAGCTCGATCGCTTTCTGATACGCATCTTCGCCGTCTTCGGCCTCGGCGACGACCTCAAGATCGTCGCCGCATCGGCCGACCAAGGAACGCAGCCCCCTCCTGATCTTAGGTTCGTCGTCGGCTATCAGCACCTTCCACATACATTACACCTCCGAATCGAGAAGAGGGAGGCGCACGATTACCTCGGTCCCCTCGCCGTAAACGCTCGAGAATGAGAGCCCGTAGGGCTTACCAAAAGACAGCCTGATCCTCTCATGCACATTCCTGATCCCATACCCGCCGACCGTCGGCGCGCCTTCCTCGAGCGACACGTTGAGCAAGTTTAAAATCTCTTCGCTCATGCCTACGCCATCGTCCCGGACAGAAATGATCAGGTCGCCGCGCTCCGCCTTCGCCTCGACGGAGAGCGTGCCGTGGCCACGCCTCTCCTTAATCCCATGGTATATGGCATTCTCGACGAGCGGCTGGAGGATTATTCGCAGCACTCGCCGCGAGAGAAGGATCTCGTCGCAAGCTATCGAATAGTCGAATTTGTCCTCGTAACGCATCTTCTGGATGCAGAGGTAGCTCTCGACGTGCTTGAGCTCCTCGGCCAGCGATATGAACTCCCTCCCTCGATTGAGGCCGATGCGGAATAGGCTGGCGAGCGCGCCAACCATGCACACGACATCTTCCACGCGATGCTCCTGGGCCATCCACTGAATGGTGTCGAGAGTGTTGTAAAGAAAGTGGGGCTTTATCTGCTCCTGCAAGATGTGCAGCTCGGCCTCGCGCTTGGATTGCTGCTCGGCGTAGACCTGATCGATGAGGCTCTGGATCCTTTCGATCATCTCGTTGAAGCCGAGGCCGAGCTCGCTGATCTCGTCGCCGGGGCCCCCGGAGAAACGCACGGACAGATCGCCATCCTCGACCCGCTTCATGAGGCTTCGCAGGTCGAGGATCGGCGTAGCGATCGAAGAAGCGAAGATAAAGGCCGCCGCGATCGCCAAGAGCATCGTAATCCCGCCTATGGCATAGGTCCAGGCTCGGATCTTGAGCACCTCGCTCAACATTTCCGCTATCGAGAACACCCCGAGCGTCTTCCATCCCGTATATGCCGAGCGCTTGGCGAGCACCTGATAGCCGGTGCCGGCTATGTCGAATTCGACCGACGAAGAATCGTCCGAGAGGGACTCAAGGGGGATACGGTACACGGCGCGATTGACCGGAGCATAGACCATTTCGCTGCCCGAGTCCGCGATGAAGAGGAAGTCCCCCTTGCCTAGAGGCGATCCGGTAAAGAGATCCTCGATCCCAGCCAACTTCATATCGATAAGCACGGCCCCGAGCACTCTGCCTAAATCGGGACTGTAGACGGCTTTCACGATGGACACGACATCGTCGGCCCCGTAGAGCATGGTGGATCGGATATTACGGCCTATGGGCCTGGCGAGAAGGTGGACAATGCTGGGTTTCGCGCAGGCCTCGGCGTACCAACTTTCCTCGGTAAGAGGGTCTCGGGTCGTGCGTGAAAAACCATCGCTAACCCACTCGTCATTGCTCGCGACTACGAGGATTCCCGCGATTTCGGGATGAGTAGCCATAACAGTCGATATTGTCTCGTAAATCTCGGCTTTGGCGACAGTTCCTGACCCCTCACTTTCAAGAAAGGAAGCGACCGACTTGGTCTGAGAGACGAAATCGATGAGCCGCTCCATCTCTCGCACGTGGAGTTCGATGTTCTCATTGACCTGCCCGATCATCGAGGCCATGTGCGAA
>Ga0326727_10024545_pt1 | contig 11390 bp, 7 predicted proteins | sample MB2enrmetagenome_FD_207643 | JGI IMG/M metagenome (GOLD analysis project Ga0326727, IMG submission 207643) | Lab enriched peat soil microbial communities from McLean, Ithaca, NY, United States - MB29MY | ecosystem: Environmental > Terrestrial > Soil > Wetlands > Peat | place: USA: New York... | reverse complement strand
GGCTACCGCGTTCCCGTTTACCCGTTGTTGCTTGCTTTGTGCGGTCTCAACCCTCGGGCGATATGGGTTATGCAATCGATCCTTGGAATCGCGGCGAGTTTAATGATCTTCGATATAGCCTTCAGCCGCATGCGCCACGGTCCTTTCTCACTCCTCTTCGGGTTCGCTTGTAGCCTAATCCCGGAAGTTCTCTTGTATGAATCCTTGGTCGATACAGAAGCCCTAACAAACTTCCTCCTCGTGACCACAATCTGGCTCATCACCCGCGGCGACGGCGCTGGGGAGAGCAATATGCGATACCCGTTGGGGCTGGGTTCGATCGTAGCTTTGGCGGGTTTGACTCATCCCTTGATGATATGTTTGGTGCCCGTGTACTACTGCTTCCTCGTCCCTCTTTGGCCCCCCGCGCAAATCTTGCGACGCGGGAACATCAAGAAAACACTCTTTTTTGCACTCCCGGTGATCCTTCTGATTTCGGGTTGGTGCGGGTTTAACTATTTCAATAGCGGATTCTTCACTCCTACAACTGGCGCCGGTCAACATTTGATGTCACAGGTTGATCCCTACGTTGCCCTGGCGCCTGACCGATTTGCAGTGTTGCGGGATGCCTGGCTACGGTCACGTCAGCAAACTAACGATGACTTTAGCCGCTCGCCCACAGGTGTCTATGATGGCGCGCTGCCAGAAATGGAAAGGCAAACGGGAAAAACAGAAAGCCAGGTCTGCCATGAACTCCTTTCTCTCGCCCTTTACCTGGAAAGCCATCATCCCCTTCTTTGCCTCCGGCGCGCCGAACTCGGTTGGATTATGTTCTGGGGGGAACCCAGCTCTGAGGAAGTTGAGTGGGTGCAGGGCGGCAACACAAGACTGGTCGAGTTCGTGACGGCGATCGCTAACTTCTTGGTTCGCGAAGTCAAGGGTGCCTTTCTTGTTCTGGCCTTGCTCTCCGTCCTTTCTGTTCTCCTTCGCCTGAAGATATTTACAAAAGTTGAGTATCTTATTTTCACAATGGTCTTATGGGCTTCTGTATTCGCGGCGTTTACGAACTTTGGAGAAAACCGCCGGTACTGCGTTCCCTTCTACATGCTCATTGTCTACACCCTCATGACGCGGGGCTGGCTGTGGATCACGGCAAGCTCATCGAGGGGTCATGGCGTGATTTCTCGTTAGTTCTTGAAGGAGTTTTCCGCATTCCCAGTCGTGCCCCCGCAAACACCTTACCCCTGCGATTCAGACAGTAAGAAACCAGGCTGTGCGGCTGGCCCGCGCGCGGCCTGTATCTAATCCGCCAGTGCAGGAATGCCAGCAGCGCCGGCACCCACCAATGGGGAGACTGGTCCGCGGGCACGATCTTGCGAGATCGTCGGGTTCTGCATGGCCCCGCCTTCTCTCCTCATAACAGGTCCACAAGCGGTCAGATTAACCTGGATATGCCCAACTCTGCTATTCACGCACTCGCTAACACGATGGATGAGACTTTCCCTCGCGGCCGAGATGTGCAGCAACGACACGCATAGATGATTGAAGAGGTGCTAAAGCTGGACAACCAACTCCCGGTCAACTTAAGATGTGAACGCGGGGGATCCCACGGTCTGCGGGAAAGATTCCCACGATCCTTGCCAGGAATTCGCTAGCCGGGTTAGCTTTGGAGGCACAAGAGATGTCGCCAACAGAACAGGAGGTCATGCCACCCTCGACCCGAATCCTCGATACACCCACCGCCCTCTTCATGCTGGCCGCACTGATTTTTCTTTACAGCTTCATTTTCATTCCCCCCTTCCTCCCCCTCGAACCCGCCCCGGACACGCTGATTTACTTAGCTGCGGGCCAGCGGATGTATCAAGGGGAAATGATCTACCGGGACTTTTTTGAATTTGTGACCCCCGGTACCGCCCTTGTCCATTTCTTTCTGTTCAAGCTTTTCGGGCTTCGGCTCTGGATTCCCAACCTGGAGTCCCTGCTCTTGGGAGCTGGGCTGGTCTGGCTTGGTGTGGTGATCGCAAAGAAGTTGATGCGTCCCAGCCTGGCGTTACTGCCGAGCGCGATCTTCCTCGTTGGGGTCGGCGAAATTCTACGCGACCCCACCCATCATTGGTACAGTCTGCTGATCGTGACCGCGGCAATCGCCGTGTTGATGGAACGGCGAACTCCGGCACGGATTGCTGCCGCCGGTTTCCTTTGTGGTCTCAGCGCCTGCTTCACCCAATCCCGCGGGTTGGCTGCTGCCGCGGGTTTTGGTGTCTTTTTGTGGTGGGAATCCCGGCGCAGGCAAGAGGGTTGGCGCGAGTTGCTCAAGAAGGAGGCTTGGCTGGTCGGCGGCTTCCTCGCCACCCTCATCGCTGTGAACGGTTATTTTATTTGGCAGGCAGGCCCCGCCCGCTTTCTCTGGTGCACGGTGGTCTTCGTCCTCGAGTATTACCCCAAAGAGGCCAGCGTGAACACCTTGCAGGTCGTTACGGAAAGTTTCCCCCGGCTCGTTCCGCTGCGATATTTCCTCCGTTGGGATATTGAGGAATGGCTATTTCTGTATGCTGTTACTCCTTTCATCCTCATTCTGTTTTTTGCTCGTTACTGGCGGGAGTCCGGCAAGAAACCCGTGGAGTTTTGGGAACGCCCCATGTTGGTGGCGATCGTGGGTTCCTTTATGCTCCTGAGCGTCGCCCCCGCGCCGAGCCCTGACCGGATGGCGTTCAGTGAGTTGCCCGCGCTCATTCTGCTGGCTTGGCTCATTGATTCCCCACGCAAGCTTGCTCGGGCACTTGCTGCGACTTTTGCCGTGGGGGTCCTGCTGGTAGCCCTCCATGCGGTAGCGAGGAGACGACCCATCCCGGCTGGGATCCTCGCGACCCCCCAGGGTAAAATTGCGATAACCGATCCGGACTTCTACCAGGAATACGCTTGGATCCAGCAGCATACACATCCATCGGAGTATTACTATCAAGCGAGTTTGCCAGACCAGTACTTTGTCCTGAACCTCCGTAACCCCACACCCTTGCCTTTTGTAACGAATTGTGGCTACACGCCTTCGGAGCAAGTGGCGGAGGTGATCCGGGGTCTGGAACAACATCGGGTTCGTTACATCTTCTGGTCATCACCGGATCTGGATATAATCCAAAAATGGGAAGACCCTTCTGAGGATCATCTCGGCCCGCTGCGGGACTATATTCATAGCCATTACAGTGTGGTCAAGGTCTTTGCGGACTCCGGCGAAATCTGGGAGAGATGGAACTGATTTGAGGTTTGCTCTCTTTCGCTAAAGGGCCGCCCGCGTTCGTGTGTCCGTGCTTCGCCGCCTGTCCCGAGCCTATTGTGGATGGCTGCTGACGTGGCAGGACCCATGGATCCCTAGGCCCCGCAGTCTCCGCAGGAGGAACGGGTAGTTTCCTGAATGCATAGTGAATGTCGGGATAGAAATACCTGTTGAACCACAAGTTCATGGACAGCTTGAAACCCACTATCTCCAGGAACTTCAAGCCGACGCTCTCGGTTTGCCGGATGACGAACTCCGGTGAGGCATAGAGGCCATCGTTGAGGACGAACGCTCGCGCCTTGAAAGCCTCCAGGCTGTTGCGCAATTTCCAAGACGGTCGCCGCCAGTAACGCGGCGAAAAAGAGGTGCAGAGATTTTATGTTGTGCGAAGAATAAATGAGAGTGCCTCCGGGCTGTGGGACGCGCGCGCATTCGCGCAGTAGGACAAGGACTGGGTTCTCCTCCGCGACGGCGAAGTCGCGTCGCGCGGGAAGACGCTGGGCAGCTAAAACCTCACTTGGGTGGAGTTTCTGGCCGGTAGACGAAGTTGGCTTGATCGCAATCGAAGGTGTGAACTAGCTGGTAATGTTGTTCAATGGCTTCCCCTACCGAGTTCGGCCAAAAATACTGAGAGGTTTGTCTCGTTAGGTCTCTTACGTCAGATCCCAGAACGACTAGGTCGATCTGGCGCGAGCGAAGAAGATCGACAATTTTGGTATCAGGCCAACCTTGATCAACTACCCCGCGGGTCCAGAGGTATGGCTCGAAGACCTGTGACGACTTTCCCGCCATGACCACGGCGCCAGGATTTTCGGAGAGGATGCGCCCGCCAGGGTAATCTTTCACGTACTCGTGAGCCTGCCCACATTCGGACAACACCTTCATTGGATCCGGGGTCGGTTTGTGAAGATTGAAAACCACCATCGCGGCCAGCGCCGCAGGCATCAGCGTGGAAACGAAGCTCCGAAGATCGGAGTGGGTTCGCAGATAGCTATAGGCCACTCCCGCACACCAGCAGAGCACCGCCTGCGATTCCAGCAAGTAGTGGGAGGACGCTCCTACCTTCCCCACGGCGAGTGACGTCAGAAAAGAGATGCCGAGATAGATGAGGGGAAGGGAGAGGTCAGGGCAAGAGCGCACCCAATACAAAAGCGCCATCGCTAAGGCCACCAGGAAGTAGTCGGCCCTTATCTCGTTGTGCAGCATAGAGATCGCGGCTGCCAGATTGTAATGCTGAGCCGCGTTTATCCAAATTGTGTCGAAGGCAAACCAGCCGCCGGTTTCGCGCTGAGCCCACTGGAACGCCAGAGCCCCTAGTGCCAAGTTACAGGTGGCAAACCTCAGGGCCTTCCCCCCCTCTCTCCTGAAAAGGGCATATAAGAAACACGCGAGGGGCGCCGCCAGGAATGTAAACTTGCAGAACAGTGCGGCAACAAGGAAGGGCACCGCGAGATACCAGTTGCGGGATCTCGTGAACAGGTACAGGCCCGTCAGCGAGAAGGCGAGGCCGATCAAATCGACGCGAAACTGGGGGAACCAGGTCATCACCACCGGGCGTGACAAGAAAAGGAGGCCGAATCCCAGGCTGACGTGTGGTGCACCGCCCCATTGACGCACCAGAAGTGCGATGAGTGCCGCACACCAGATGCCTGAGACAACAGCGAGAATCCTGGGAGCGGTAAAGCTGACGCCGAAAAGCTTCACGCACAGACCCGCGAGATAATAGGGCAGCGGGCCGTAGGGATTGATGACGTAAGGGAACTCAGTTGCCGGCGGGTACATGGGCAACCCGTGAGCTACCCGGGCGCCCACGCCCAACAAGAGCCCTTCGTCGAAGAACAATTCATAGTGAAGTGGCACCGCCAGAACAACGGTGAAGAGTGTAACCAAGCATCCCAAGGCTGCCGACAACAAAAATAGAATCTCGGCTTTTTCAAAGAGTACGCGGCTTCTCAGGATAAACACCTCCTCGGCTCCGCACTGACCGTGATCCTGGGGTGCTGAATGGCGTTGCTTTCACCGAGCGCTGATTCAGCCTAGGAAACGTAGTTGCTGGGCTGAATCGGGCCTCTGTAGACGGGTTTTCCAGGATCGCTTTTATTTGACCCTATGCGCGCATTCTATCCTGTCCCGCCTTCTGGCGGGGAGAGAATATGCGTCAAGGGGATGGTCCGTCAAGAGAACGTATCGTATCGTGCAGACAACATCATACCAGCGGGGCAACCAGTTTGCGGAGGCACCGCAGCCCATCAACCGAAGCTGAACAGCAAGTTCCTGATCCACAGGGGAGCAACGGGTCAAGAAGGGGAGAAAGGCAGTAAAGGTAACCGGCGCCGAGTTGCCACCTATCCCGGTTCACCAAGATATGGCTGGGGCTCAGCGAAGTTGCTCTATAACCTGCGGAGATCTGGCGGCAATGAGCGAGTGCAAGAACCTGACGCGACTGTCGTGATGCACGTCCAGCCCCACGTCAGAACGGTGTAGAAAATGAGCGGGAGGAAGGGCACGGAGAACCGAAAGTTATCTCCATACTCCGTGAACGCGGCAAATATGGAAGTCCACAAGGCAATCGCGAAGATTAGGTATTCAATTCTCGTAAAGACCATCCGGTGAAAGAGAGCGCACGGGAGGGAAAGCAAGGCGAGAATGAGAAAGACAGCCATGACTTCACGGATCAAAAACTTCGCCACCGGCCGCGCTAACCTGGTCAGTCCCACTTCACCGTCCCTTGGCCAATTGATCTCGTCGCCACCGGCGCCTCCCCAGAAATGGATCCAGCCTTGTTCGGCCCGCCGAATGCACAGAACGGGATGGTGAATTTCCAGATAGAGGGCAAGATCGGTAAGGTCATGCATCACCTGAACACGCGATTTCCCTGTTCGCATTTCCATTTCCGTTTCGGCCTCTTCGGAATACCAGGTTGCGTTATAGTCTTCCGATTGATCGTGAACACGATACTTTAACCAAATATCGCTCAACACGGCAAACCTGTCAGGCGCTAGTTCAACGTACGGAGCAACTTGGTCCATCAATTGTTGTCCCGCACGGGTCGTGGGTGAAAAGAAGCCGTTGTTGAGATAGTTGAACTCACACCAACCCAAGACAAGGACGGTCACCGGCATAGCAAATAGCAGCGTTTTCTTTATGCAGTCGCGTTTAAACATGTTGACATAGGGCCAGACAGGAGCGACAAAACAATAGTAAACGGGAACAAGGCAGAGCAGCAGAGGTCGGGTCAACCCTGCCAAAGCTGCAATCAACCCTGCTCCTAACGGATACCCGAAATTGTTTCCCGCGCTGCTCTCGCCCCTTGCGATTAGCCAAACCGAGGTCACGACGAGGAAGGTCGCAAGGGTCTCCGTGACAATTTCCGGCTCGTACACCAAAACGTTCAGGAGAAGACTGCAGACAAGACCAATGAACACGGACAAGGGGCCGTGGCGCGTCCGGCGGAGGGCCATGTCGAAGATCATATAGCTTACCGCCAATCCCATGAGGGATTGCACTACATAGACTGCCCAACCATTGAGACCGCACAGGACGAGGAAGAGTGGGTAGACGGGAGTTCGATCGCCCAGTTCATGAAAATCAAGTGAAAGAATCCTACGGGCATCATCCAGATACGTGAAATCCCCCATAAAGGAAGGATAGAAGGACAAAACGATGCGTGTAGTGTAGAGTAATCTAGCCAGGAAACCAACCCCCAACAGCACCATGACTAGCTTGGTTCGTTTGTTTTGGGTCTCAGTCACTACAAACACTCCTTAGCGGAAAGTGGGTCCACGACTGCATTCCGCGGGCCCACTGCATACCTGCATCGGCACTCGTGAGCAATGTGGTCATGGTTGATCCCTTCATGATTCTGGTTCTCTCTTCGGAGGTGGCGTGGCAGGGGTGAAATTTCGCGGCGCGGAACGAGCAGCTCCTTCCGAGAATTGTTCTGCCGCTGGACCCTCATTACGTTCCAGGACTCGCACTGAGTTCTCAATGATTTTTACCGCGTGATAATGTGTTTGGAGGTATTCCCGCAACGGCCCGAGATGATCATCCGGCCGGAACCCACGGACTCCAGGATCATAATCCAGACACCAGAGTACCATTTCGACGCGGTGTCTTTCGAGACTATCAATGACATTGCGAGCCTGCTCGGGTCGCAGATAATCAGTATCCGAAAGGAATTGTACCTCGGCCGGGGACTGGAGCCCGAGAGGGAAGTATACCTGTCCATTACAGTCGAAAAGGAGTTGGCCTGGATGGGTGCGAGAGCCCAGCCACTCGATCCCCTCATAGACCTGGGGGTCAGAAACGGCTAGCCGGCCCGCGGGGGCGTCATAGATGCCACGCCATCTCGTTTGGGAGCGCACTGCATAACCAGTCAGCACAATTCCCGCGCCCAGCCATAGCATTTGCCGGACGAGGGACTGAAGTCTCCCGCCAGAGCGCAGGAACCATACAAGAATGATCAGGCCAGGTAGAGCAACGGTGCATATTCTGGGATACGTAGCTGCGGGCGCGATCCCGGCAAAAGTGGACAGGCCCAGCAAATTAACCAGCATGAGGCGATCCCATGGCTGCTCGGGCTTCGCCTTGGACTCGCGCCAGAAACGGGCAAAGAATAGGATGTAGATGAGAGGAACGGTAAGGTGCAGGAATAGCCATGAAAGCAACGCGGGAAGGTGGTACCAGCGAGTTAATGAAGGCCACGCGTCCAGGTACGCCCCGAAGCTGTTTTGAGGGGAGTCTGCCGGGAAATACCTCACCACAAAAATGACAGTGTGCCACAAGTAGCTTTTCAGACCCACTACCCAAACGAAGTATAGGTTCAGTCCCACTATAACGGTGCTGAAGACCCCGGCCAGCAGCGCTTCGATTTTTATGAGGGCCTTTCTGCTGTGACCCACCATTCGGTTTTCCCACCAGAGAAAAAGGGCCAGGCCAAAAAGGGCACAGACTCCGCGAGTCTGCGTGAAGAAAGACGCAAGGGCGCAAAACGCTGCTGCACCTGCCACTCGTTTCCGGTTCCGTTTCTCGATGACCAAAGCTACGGCAGCGGTCACGGCCAGCGTGCTGTACCAATGGTGACTACCGTCCATGTTGGGATAGAATGCCGCGAGGAGAAATAAGAGACCCGGAAGATACGCCGCTACGCCGCTAAGAACCTTTCGCGAGACAGAGACGCAGACCCAAGTCAGGCTGAAACCGAGTACAACCAGCATGGCATTGGGGATCCAGGCGTGGACGCCAATGAGTTTGAAAAGAGCAAAATAAAGCAATTCCGTGCCGGGCGCGGTGAACTGGAAAAAGTCGCGGTAAATCATCTCTCCGCGCAACATCCTTGTGGCGTTGTAGAGAAAGGAATACTGGTCCGCGCCGGCGAGATATTCCGGTGTGGCCGGCAGAATAAACAGTACGAGGTAAAGAAAAGCCGCCGTGAACAGAAAGAAGCAGTAAGGGAACCAAACCGGAGGCTCACAGGGGTTGGATTTCATACAGACACCGGACCTCTAAGCGCTGTGAGGTGTATGGAATTTCAAAGGCTTGATGCCCTCCAGGGCACTGCGTTCCCTCTTGAACGAATCCCGGAACCCGAATTGGAAAAAAAGGGAGGAACCGTCGCCCCGAAGCAGGGGATGGGTGGTTCGAAAGAAACCCCGGTAGATTGTCTCCCCTTCCCACGTACGGCCAGGATCCTTTAAGATGTCCCACCGGTGCTTACCCTCCCAAATCAGAGTGAAAGGAAGATCAAGAGGGGCAGGAGCAAGAAGCAACAGCCATGCCATCGGCCTGTCCATTGTTCTCCGGCGAGATGCTTCCGCGTCGCGGGTTTGCACCATATGCCGCCCTCTCTTTCATGGGACAGGCTCATTACCATACTCCAGCGCCGAGGCCGTTTCAAGGAACAATCCTCCGGAATTCCTCATCATTAAAACGGCTTTGGCGGATTGACAGCCTAGGTTGGGAATACCGGAATAAAGAGGAGCAGGGACGGATGGCTGATCATGGACTCAGGTACTACCTTTCCAATTCCGTTCCGCGCTCAGTAGTTGCTCGAAAAAAGGGCAAATGATAACATCTCGGGCATGAAGGCTTGGAAATGAGCTATGGAAAGGACAGCGATCGGGCTGGTCCTGTTGGCGACTGGCCAGGCTCCGACCGTTGGGTGACCGGGTTATTCCTGTTGCTTCTCTTCAGCATGGGCGGTACGGCTACTTACCTCCTCTTCCTGGACTGTAATGAGTGGGTTCTCGTGGTCGCCTTGGTGACAGCTACATTGCTGTTGGGCTTGGAGCATCTGGAAATCAGTCGCAATGCCGGCGGCCAGCGAGAGTGGAACCCGACGCCGGGTTGCGTTGCGCCCATGGTAATCATCACCTTAGCCACATTCGTAGTTTGTTTTCCTGCCCTGAACAGCTATTTCAGTTGGGACGATTTTGCTTATGTTCAACTGTTTCATACTCCGTCGCTGACTCAGTTTCTGCGACTTTTCCGTACCGACCTATCGCAGGGGGTGTGGGGGATAAATGCGCAAGAACTCCGTCCCTTGTATGGCCTTTCCTACATGCTCAGTTATTCCCTTTGGGGTATTCATCCGCTGGGCTATCACCTGAGCGGCATTCTCCTGCACATCATGGTCTCTTTTGTGGTGTTTCTGGTCGCGAAAAGCTTCTGTCCTGGCGAATCCTGGCGAGCGGGTTTTGCGGGGCTACTTTTTGCGGTGCTGCCAGCCCATTCGATGGTAGTCTCCTGGGCCAACGGTTCCTTGACTGAAGCGCCGCCAACCCTCTTCTATGTCTCTGCGTTCCTGTGCTTCGTAAGCTATCGCCGCACGAACCTCACCCGATACTTGGCACTGTCCACGACTGCCTTCTCGGCGTGTTTGCTCAGCAAGGAGACCGCCATCACTCTGCCTTTTATGTTGGTCTCCTATGATCTTTTCAGAATGGTGGGAGAGGGATCGATCTCGGCGGGCCGTAGCGCAGCAGGAAATAAGCTGTGGCGGAGGCTTGTTCTACCGCACTTGCCCTTTATCATGCTGCTCCTAGGCTATTTGGAATGGCGGCGGATTGTTTTCTCAAGGTTTCTCAGAGAGGAGACTTGGCTCTACTATGCGCAGGGGGAAGGCTCAGGCTTAACGGGCTTCTTGCATCAGTTTGCCCACGTGGTGCGGAATTCACGGACCCTCGAGGGTTTCAACATTCGAAACCTTCTAATTCCATTCCCAGCCTCCATACTGGGGTTGGTGTTGGGCCTATTTCTGGTTTGGGCGGTTTTCCTCCTGACGCATCGATCCGATTGCCGCCGATCTATGTTGGTAATACTTTACTTTGGCCTCGTGTGGAATTTGATTTCTAACCTGCCTCTTCTAGCAATCTATCAATCCCCACATCACCTTTATCTCCCGTCCGTTGGGTTTTGCATCGCCACCGCTTTCTTGGCTGTGCCTGTTTGCACCGAACTTTGCAGGCACGCCCCATATCTTCGGTTGCTGGGCGCTACGCTATTGCTATGCCTTTGCGCCTGCCAATTGTGGAAGGAGAATGCTGAGTGGGCGTGCAAGGCCAAGGAGTCAGCCAGTGCGAGTGCGCAATTGGCGGCAGCCCTGGAGGGTATACCAAAACAGCCTCTGGTCATAATCTGGCCTGTGGTGAGCTCTTTGGTCAGCGGTTGGGGTGGAATGCTTCCCTTTGCCTTACAGAGGCCCTTCACCTCGACGGAGCTATATTCCCCGCTGGGCATTATTGAGCCTCCCTGCATGTATAGTTCTCCTGATTCTGCGTGGCGGGAGAAAACCCAGCTGGCGCTCCGCGCCCAGTTGACTGGACCTTCAGACGATAAGATTCAAATCTACCTGCTCGCTTGGGATGAGGGGCGCAAGTCCTTCCAACGAAAAAAATGCGTCCTAAGCAGGGGATGCTTTGAAGCCTACGTCACGAAATCGCTCGCAGGTCCAGTGGAGAAAGTAAGGTCTCTTGGAGAAGCGGAGGCAAACGAACTCCTGGAAGCGCTCGCGAAGTTGGTTTCGGAACGAAGCTAGTACTTACTTGAATTAATAAGCGAACTTATTGTATGCTTTTCGGCATGAGCCGAAAAGCCGTTGAGATTACCTTGAATCCTACGGAACGCGAACAACTGGAACGTT
>Ga0326727_10024544_pt1 | contig 11390 bp, 6 predicted proteins | sample MB2enrmetagenome_FD_207643 | JGI IMG/M metagenome (GOLD analysis project Ga0326727, IMG submission 207643) | Lab enriched peat soil microbial communities from McLean, Ithaca, NY, United States - MB29MY | ecosystem: Environmental > Terrestrial > Soil > Wetlands > Peat | place: USA: New York... | reverse complement strand
GATTGAGATCAGCAAGGCCAAGGAGATTCTGGACGAAGACCACTACGAGCTGAAAAAGGTGAAGGACCGCATCCTGGACTATCTGAGCGTGCTGCAGTTGAAGCCGGACATGAAGGGGCCGATCCTGTGCTTTGTGGGGCCACCGGGGGTGGGCAAAACCAGCCTGGGCCGCTCCATCGCCCGCGCCCTGGGCCGCAAGTTTCAGCGTGTCTCGCTGGGCGGCATGCACGACGAGGCAGAGATTCGCGGCCATCGCCGCACGTACATTGGCGCGCTTCCCGGCCAGATCATCCAAAGCATTCGCCGGGCCGAAACCAACGACCCGGTGATGATGCTGGACGAGATCGACAAGCTGGGCCGCGACTTCCGCGGCGATCCGGCATCCGCACTGCTGGAAACGCTGGACCCGGAGCAGAACAACACCTTTCGCGACAACTACCTCGACGTGCCCTTCGACCTGTCGAAGACCTTGTTCATCTGCACAGCCAACATGCTGGACACGGTACCGCCGCCGCTGCTGGATCGCATGGAGTTGATCTTCCTGCAGGGCTATAGCGAGGACGAGAAGATGCACATCGCCTTCCGCTACCTGATTCCCCGGCAGATCAAAGAGAACGGCATCACGGCAGAGCAGATCGAGTTTCCCGAGGACGCGGTGCGCTATATCGTCCGCCACTACACCCGCGAGGCGGGCGTGCGCAAGCTGGAGCAAACATTGGGCACGGTCTGCCGCAAACAGGCGCGGCGCGTGGTTGAGGGCAAGACGGAAAAGCTGATCGTGACGCGCGAGGTGCTCAAGGAGTTCCTGGGCGGCATCCAGGTGCGCGTGGACACCGAGGTCGCCGAGCGCGTCAAGCGCCCCGGCGTGGCCGTGGGACTGGCTTGGACGGCGGCCGGCGGAGACATCCTCTTCATCGAGGCCAACAAGATGAAGGGCAAGGGCAACTTCGCTATGACCGGGCAGATCGGCGAGGTGATGCAGGAGTCCATGCAAGCCGCGCTGACCTGGGTGCGCTCCAACGCCGCATCGCTCAACCTAGCGGAGGATTTTACCAAGGAGCTCGACCTGCACATTCACGTGCCCGCCGGAGCCATCCCCAAGGATGGCCCCTCGGCCGGCGTGACCATGACCACGGTGCTGGTCTCGCTGCTGACCGACACGCCGGTGCGTCCTCTGACCGCCATGACCGGCGAGATTACTCTCAGCGGCAACGTGCTGCCGGTGGGCGGCATCAAGGAAAAGTTCCTGGCTGCCCGAAGGGCCGGGGTGCAAACCATCATCCTGCCCGCGGAAAACCTCCAGGACGTGGAAGAAGACCTGACACCCGAGCTGATCGACGGCGTCACCATCCACTACGCCAGCCACATCGAAGATGTGCTGGCCGTTGCCCTGCCGCTGCTGAAGGCGAGGCCGGATACGAAGCCGGATTCGCTGCCGGTGGCCGAGGCGGAGGTTAAGAGCGCGGCCATTGCATAAGTAGGGATTCGTACCGTTTGTACGCGCTCAGGATTGACCGCACAGAAGTGCATTGAGTATTGATTTAGTTTGCCGTGTGGACGCAGTACTCAGGCGCCCGCTGCCGGAGTTCGCTCAACGGCCGGGAAGCAGATGGCAAGCTCCTTCGGCTCTTCCATCGCCAGCCGTCCGGCCAGCGCGATCAGCGCCAGCAGCAGCCAGGTCGTGCGGTTCTCCTCCACGGTGGCCACCAGCGAGGTAATCAGCCAGACCACAAACGCCAGCGCCATCGCCCAGCGGAGCGGCCCGCGGGTTTGCGTGATCGACCAGATTGCCGCGGCCACAATGGAAACGGCCAGAAACAGAGCGACCAATCCGCCGGCGACGGCGATGGAAAGCGCCGTGTTATGCGCCGTATCGATGGGCGCCAGGCCGGCCGCCGAAACGAACGAGCCTGCCCCGGTACCGAACAAAGGCGCCCGAACAAAGGCATGCCATCCGGCCGTCCAGATGTTCCACCGCAGGTTGAGTCCGCCGCTCTGAAGCTGCTCACTGATGGTGGCCAACCGCTCAAAGCTGCCGCTGGGAATGATCCACCACAGCAACGCGGCAGCCGGCGGCAAAGCCAGCGCTCCGGCCAGCACTCTTTTGGGGTGACCATAAGCCAAGAGCACGCCGCTGCCCGTGAGCGCGACCACGGCCGCCAGAAACCCTCCGCGAGAGGCAGTAAGCAATATGGACACCAGTCCCAGCGGCAGGTAACCCGCCGCCAGCAAACGCCACGGCCAGCGCTGTTCGCTGTTTATCAGCAGCGCCGCCAGCGGAAAACCAAGGTTGAGAAAACGGGCCACGTCGTTGGGGTCTTGTCCCGAGGCGGCAAAGCGGATCTGCTCGGCTATGGCCTCGGCGGTGGCAAAGCTGGCCAGGGTCAGCAAGGCCAGAACCCAACTGCCGGCCACATAGGCCCGCATCAGCGCGCGCAGGCCGCCGGCGCTTTCGGCAAACTCCCACACCAGCCAGACAATCATCATCTCCTGGAAGTAGCCGCGCATCCTGGCCAGGGTCGCCAGCGGCTCAATGGTCCAGAAGTAGGTACAGCAGATCCAGAGATAGAAGGCCAGAACCAGCCAGAGCATCGCTCCGGGAGTGCGCAGGCGGCCAGTTTGAAGAACCGCGGGAATTGCCACCAACAGCAAGAGCAAACCAACAATGCGCGCAATGTTGCCCAGCGGATCGCCCAGCTCCAGGGAGTACTCCCAGGGAATCGCAAAGGCGAAGATCAGCAATAAAACCCAGGCAATGCGGCGCATAGCCCTTAATACCTCTGCGAATAAACCAGGGCGGAGTAAATGGTGACGCCAATCGCCGATTGAATGGCCGATTCCATGGTCCGGTTCCACAGGTTTTTAGTCGCCGAGTCGGGCACGAAGAGAATGTCGCGGTCGTGGACCGGCTGGTCCGGCGCCTGGCCGTGCAACATGCGCTTCAGATTGAGGCTGGTGAGGGTGCGTCCGCCCTTTTGCTCGCGGATGAGGATGGCCTTGGACATGGCGGCGTTCTGCGACGGCCCCCAGGCCAGCGAGAGCGCCTGCACCACGGTCAGCCCCTGCGCCGGATCGACGGGAAACCCGCCGGGGCGCAGCACATCGCCCACCACGTACACAAGACCCGCGCGGCTCACCTGCACGGTGTCGCCGGGGGCTAGTTCGGGATTGTGGTCGCCGGCGGTGTCGGTTGCGCTGGGGTCAAGCACCACCGGATGCGGCGTTTTGGCGTCGTCGCGGTGGTAGACGTTCACCAGCCGTCCCGCGCTGGGCGCCAGTCCGGAGGCGGCCGAGATCAGGTCCAGCAGACGGTGGTGCAGCGTGTAGGGATAAACGCCGGGGCGCACCACCTCGCCCAGCACGCTCACATCCTGCCCGGCATAGGAGATCACCAGCACCGAGACCAGCGGATGCAGCAGCATGCCTTTGGCCACCAGCGCCGCTTCGATGGCGTGCGCGGCGGACTGCTCATCCAGTCCGCCAATTTGCACCTCATGCACCATGGGCAGCGTCACTGTGCCCGAAGGGGAGACGCGCACCATGGAATGAAACTCTGGGGTGTGAACCTCGCTGACATCGATAAAATCACCAGGAGCGATGGGCGCGGGCATGGGAGTAGCCGACTGTGGGCCGGCCATGGGCTGCACGCCGGCCTGCCCCGGGTTGTCCCAGGTTAGCGGCGCTTCCTTTGGATTGGGCAGAATCCGCGCATCCCGCGAGGCGGGCAGACGAACCACTCCCGTGGGCAGGCCGGAGGTGCTGGGCGTGGGCGCCTGGGCATGAATCGCCGCGCCGGCCAGAACGGCTGCTATCAACGCCACCAGTGTCCGGGCAACAGAGGGATGAATCGATTCCATCAGGAACGCGCCTCCAATCGCCAGCCACAGGCCGGCAAAGAGCGTAATGAGCATGTAGAGCGGCAGATCGGGCGCCACCGGCTTGTCCGGCTGGCGGGCATAATCCACCACGGAAATATTGGAACTCTCGATGCCGGCGGCCAACCCCGCTTCCTCCACCTTTGCCAGCACCCGCACATACAGTTCGTGGTTGGCGTTGGCCTCCTCGCGCATGGCCGCGTACTGGATGGCCGCTTCATTGGCCTTCATGCCTTCGGCGGTCAGTTCCTCGAGCTTTTTACGCACCAGTTGCTCGCGGTCGGCAGCCGTCTGCCAGGCGCTGCGGAATCGCTCCACCAGCTTGGCGTCCTCCGTCTTTTTCTGCTGGTCCAGGTTCTGCAACAAGCCGTGAATCTCCACGGCGCGTGGAAAGTTGGGGCCATGTTCGATGCTGAGCTGAGCCTGTTCCTGCTCCAATTCGCTCCTGCGGGCGTGAATCTGCTGCAGGAGTGCGGTGGCAAAGTTGCCGCTCTCGGTCTGCAAGTGCGGGTCAGAGGCAATCACCAGTTCCGGGTCGCCTTGCTGGGCCGCGTGGTACTGGGCCTCGCGCAATATACGATCCGTTGACGCGGCCACCAGCTGGCGGCCCAGCTCATCGATCTCCAACACCGCCGAGGTGTGCTCGGTCTCCCCCGGTTTGCCGTTGGCCAGCGTCTCCGGCGTGGTCAGCAGGCCGTGCTCGCGTTGGAAGGCCGCCAAACGCTGCTGGTCCTGATCCACGCGGGCCTTCGACTCCTTAAGCTGGCTCTCCAGCCATGTCGCGGCCTGGCGTGTGGCTTGCACCCGCGCCTCGGTCTCCTGCTCTTGATAGGCGCGGATCAGGGAGTTCACCACGCCGGCCGACAGGGCCGCGTCCCTGCAACGAAAGCGAATCTGAATCAGCAGCGTGCGCGGCATGGTCTGCACGCGGAGCCGCCGCTGAAACCGCTCCAGCAGCCACTCCTGGGCATCGGCCGCCGGCGCTTCCGGCTTGAAATCAGGAAACTTGCTGGCAAATCTGCCCATGAACCCCGGCGCTTGGTAGAGCTTGAGCCCGGTAATCACCTTCCAGGCCAGTTGGTCGCTGCGGAAGACGTTCGCCAGCGTCTCTTGCTGCACCGGCGCGGAGAGAATAGAGGCCGCCGCAAACGGCTCCGGCGCCTCCAGGCTGAGTGCTGAAGCCGGCGTTGTTCGCAACGCCACCCGGGCGCTTGCCTCGTACTGATTGGGGGCGATCACGCAATACAGCAGGCAGGCCAGCAGCAATCCCCCCACCACCCAGCTAACCAGGCGCCGGCGGCGAACCAGCACCTCCCACAACTCGCGCAGGCTTCGCATGGACTGGCGCGCGCCGTTGCCGGGCCGAGTTTGGGGCCAATTATCGGACCATTGATCCGGATCGTGGAACGAGTCAGACGGAACGTCGTTTGCTTCCGGCACAGGCAGGGAACCTCCCTCCCAACATTCATTAGGCGGAGGCAGGCCTGGGGTTCAAAACAACAAAATGCTACAAAGTGAATCACCGACAGTGTGCTTGATGGAAATCAATCCGTCAATAGATTCCATCACCGGGCAAATCCCAACGAATATCAATCCACAGAAGGGTACGGGCTTTACAGGCTACGAAAATCTCGTTCCTGGTTGCAAGAAGCGTCAGGACACGACTTCTGTCGTACCAATAGTGTAATAAAACAAATGTTGGGCTTTAGACCCTGCGGGACTCTTCTCAGGCTTGTCGCCTGACATTTTCCCATATTCTGCGGCCTGTTACTCGCCTCCGCAACTCCGGTACCACTCCACGGTGCGGCGCAGGCCTTCGCGGAAATCGATTGTGGAGGCGTAGCCGAGCAGCTCCCCGGCCAGGCGAATATCCGCCAGCGAGTCGCGGATGTCGCCGGCGCGCGGCGGAGCGTAAGCCGGTTGGCCGCTATACCCGGTCAGATCCCGCAGAATCGCGAAGATTTCATTCAGCGTGATGCGGCTGCCGGTGGCCGCGTTCATCATCCGGCCCGAGACCTTTTCCGCCGGGGCCGAGGCGGCCAGAAGATTGGCCTTCACTACGTCGTCAATGTAGGTAAAGTCGCGGCTCTGTTGGCCATCGCCGTAAATAGTTGGCTGTTCTCCGGCCAGCATCCGGCGGCAGAAGATAGCCAGCACTCCGGAATAGTGAGAAGTTGGGTCCTGATAGGGCCCGAAGACGTTGAAGTAACGCAGCACTACCGTCTCCAGCCCATAGACACGGGCAAAGGCGGTCATGTAGTACTCGCCGGCCAGCTTAGCCACGGCGTAAGGCGAAATGGGGTTGGGCAGCATCCCTTCGTGCTTGGGCAGCGTCGCAGCGTCGCCATAAGTGGCCGACGACCCGGCGTAAATCACCCGCCGCACCCCGGCGGCACGCGCGGCTACCAGCAAATTCAAGGTAGCCTCCACGCAGTTCCTGTTGGTGGCTGCCGGATCTTCTACCGAGCGTGGCACCGAGGCCAAGGCCGCCTCGTGGAAGACGATTTCGACGCCGGCGCAGGCCTTCGCGCAGGCGGCCGGATCGGCCAAGTCGCCCTCCATGAACTCCATCGCCTCCAGCCCAACCAGGTTAGAGCGCTTTCCGGTAATAAAGCTGTCGACGCCGCGTACGGTCTCGCCGAGCTCGAGCAATGCCGCGACAATGGAGCGTCCGATAAAGCCCGCAGCCCCGGTCACGAGATAGGTTGGCAATAGATTCCCCTTAAAAAAGTTTGTTTGCGGCGGTCACACTCTCCGCTGCATACATTGAAAAGAATACTACTTCCGGGGTGAGCCGCTGGATACGCGGCCTCTCCCAGGCGGCCGCTTCAGGGTTTGGCCCTACAATCAAAACATGACTACTGCAAGCGAGAGTCGGCTGGCCGGCCTCAAAGCAAGAATCGCGTCCCGGGAGGCCCGCATCGGCATCGTCGGGATGGGATACGTGGGCCTGCCGCTGGCGCTCCTGTTCAGCGGCGAGCGATTCAGGGTGACAGGCTTCGATGTCATGCAGGGCAGGGTGGACGCGCTCAACGCCGGCAATTCCTACATCCTGCGCATTTTCCCCAGCGAAATTCAGGAGGCGCAAAAGGCGGGCTTCCGCGCCACCACGGATTATTCACAGGCCGCCCAAATGGACGCGGTCATCATCTGCGTGCCCACCCCGCTCGATGCGCACCACGAGCCCGACCTGAGCTACGTGACCGGGACGGTCAAATCGATCGCGCCCTGGCTGCACGAGGGCCAGCTGATCGTGCTGGAAAGCACCACCTATCCCGGCACCACCGAGGAGATTGTCGTTCCCCTGCTCGAGGCCGGCAACCCGCGCGGCCTGAAGGTCTCGCGCTCGCTTGGCGAGGCCGGAATCCATGTTGCCTTTTCGCCCGAACGCGAGGACCCGGGCAATACGGAGGTGGCGCGCCACGACATTCCCAAGGTCATCGGCGGCTGCGGCCCGGCAGCCACGGAACTGGCCTCCGTGATCTACAGCGCGATCTTCCGCCGCGTGGTGACCGTCAGCAACCCCGCGACCGCGGAGATGACCAAACTGCTGGAAAACATCTACCGCTGCGTCAACATCGCCCTGGTCAACGAGCTCAAGCAGCTCTGCATGAGGATGGGCATCGACATCCACGAAGTGATCGAAGCAGCCAAGACCAAGCCCTTCGGCTTTCAGGCGTTTTATCCCGGCCCCGGCCTGGGCGGCCATTGCATTCCCATCGATCCCTTCTATCTCTCCTGGAAGGCCCGGCAGTTCGACTTCCGCACGCGCTTCATCGAGCTGGCCGGCGAGATTAACACCGCTATGCCCAACTTTGTGATCGAGCAAATCGCCTCCGCCCTCAACCAACAGCGCAAAGCCATCAAGGGAGCGAAGATTCTGGTGCTGGGCGTGGCCTATAAGCGCGACATCGACGACCTGCGCGAGTCGCCCTCCCTGACGATCATCGAGTTGCTGCGCGAAAAAGGCGCCACCGTCGCCTACAACGATCCCTACTTTCCCACCGTGGGCCAGGGCCGTAGCTACGACTTGAACATGACCGGCTCCCCGCTCGATAACCTCGCCCAGTACGATGCCGTGGTCATCGTCACCGACCACTCCAGCTACGACTACCAGTTCATCGTCGAGCAGTCGCAGTTGGTAATCGACACCCGCAACGCTACCAAGGGCATCGATTCACCCAAAATTGTGCGTTGCTGAAAAATATGAAGTTGTTTGTTGGTCTCCCCAGAGCCGGGTGACCACCTTCGCCGCATTCATTGCGGTTAAGGTGTGATAGTCCTACCTAGCTAAAGCTTTATAGAGTTCTCTATTATTATCACCCCCACGACAGCCCCCCATTCCATCCTGTATCTTTGGTACGTCCTCTTATGCTCCTTCTAACCGCAACCCTGGCTGAACCTCAGCATTTCTCCCTCGCGGAGAAACTGCTCCTCGTCCTGTTGGCCGCCGCCTCCGCCGCTGGTTTCTGGCTCCGCTTCCGCGTCGTCCTCGGCAAAATCCTCCACTCCAAACCCGACGCCAGCTTCCATCTCTTCCCCATCGGCCGCCGACTCTGGGATTTTTTCTGGGAGGTCGCCCTCCAGGCCAAGGTCATCCGCCAACGCCCGCTCCCCGGCCTGGCCCACGCCCTGGTCTTCTGGGGTTTCTGCGCCTTTGTCCTGGTCACGCTGAACCACTTCGCCTCAGGCCTGGGCTTCGGCTTTCTCTCGCCCACCGGCTTCTTTGGCCGCTTCTACTTTGATTGCGCCGCCGTCTTCGCACTGGCCTGTGCCGCGGGCATTCTCAGCCTCTTCATCCGGCGTTTCCTGGTCCGCCCCAAGTGGCTCGGCGAGCAGCTCTCCTACCAGTCCGGCTTCATCGCTTTCCTCATCTTCCTGCTGATGGTCACCTACCTGGCCGCGTTTTTTGTCGCCGACGCCGACCCGGCCACGCGAGTCCTCTGGTGGGCGCACACGCTGGCCCTACTTACCTTTCTGCCCATCATCCCCCACACCAAGCACCTGCACCTGGTTCTCAGCCCGGTCACCGTCTTTTTGTCGCGCGGAGGTTTCAGCCAGATTCCCCCGCTCGCGGGCGACGAAGACTTTGGACTCATCGCCGGTACGGACCTCACTCGCATCGTCAGCCTGCAAGCCTACTCCTGCGTGGAGTGCGGCCGCTGCACCGAGCACTGCCCCGCCGCCAACACCGGCAAGCTGCTCAACCCCAAGGAAATCATCCTCGGCCTGCGCGGCTACCTGAACGACCTGGGCCCAGCCTCGGAAGAACCCCTGCTCGGCAAGTACAACTCTCAAGACGCGCCCTTCCAATGCACCACCTGCGGCGCGTGCGAGTACCAATGCCCGGTGGGCATCGAGCACCTGCCCATCCTTATTGGCCTGCGACGCGGCGCGGTCAACACCGGCGCATGGGAGGACGACTACGGCTCCAAACTCTTTCTCGCCCTCGAGCGCGGCTCGAACGCCCACGGCCTGCCCGCCTCCGAGCGCGATAAATTTATTGAAAAGGCCGCCCTGCCCATCTTCGACGGCAGTCAGGAGTACTGCCTCTGGCTGGGCTGCATGGGCGGCTACGACCCCAAGGGCCGCGAGATCATCGCCGACTTCGCCCGCGTCATGAACTACCTGGGCACAAGCTTCGGCGTCCTGCGCAAGGAGAAGTGCTGCGGCGATCCCGTCCGCCGCCTGGGCAACGATCTTGTCTTCCAGCAGCTTGCCGAATCCAACCTCGAAGCCCTGGCCCAAGCCAAAACCAAAAAAATCGTCTCCATCTGCCCCCACTGCGTCCGTACCATTCAGGAAGATTGGCGGGAGTTCGGCGCGCCGCCCGCAGTCGAGCACCACAGTGAGTTCTTTGCCCGCCACATCGACAAACTCCCCTCAGTACGCTCCGGTCCGGAGGGCATCGTCTATCACGACCCCTGCTACCTGGGCCGCTATCGCAATGTCTACAAGCAGCCGCGCGTAATCATTGCACGCACCGGCCAACTCATCGAAGCCCCGCGCAATCACGAACGCAGTTTTTGTTGCGGCGCGGGCGGCGGACTGGTCTATCTCGGCGAAGAGACCGGCGAGCGTGTCGGCAAGGTGCGCGCCGCCGAGTTGGTCGCTACCGGAGCCTCAACCATCGGCACCGCCTGCCCCTTTTGCAACAGCATCTTCCGCGATGCGCTGGCGGAAAAAGGCGAATCCGCTCCGCACCTGCTCGACATTGCGCAGTTGACCGCGCGGGGATTGATGAAAGGCGATGTGAGTTGAGGTTCGTGGTATCCCGGGTCCCTGAATCGAAACCTCGAACACCCGGCATACGTTGCCGGTGATCCCGGATGGTGGAGTCAAAATGGACGGCTACTTTTGTGCAAGTGCCTTCTGGATTGCTCGATCAATTTCACTAAAGGCATGCGTTTCGATGCCGAGACCCTGATAGACAATGATGCCGTGGCGGTCGACGACATAGGTGCGGGGGATTCCGGCTGTAGCGAAGAGCGCGTATGCCTCCCGCTTTGGATCCCATGCGAACGGGAAGGTAAAGTTCGGATGGGTCTTCTGAAACCTGAGGACAGTGTCCTTATCCTGATCACGGGCGATGGCGATGAAGGCGAAGTCAGGCGAGGATTTGTATTTCTGCCAGACTTGCTTCTCCAGTTCAGGCATCTCGATTTGGCAGGGGCCGCACCATGTGGCCCAGAAGTTCACCACCACCACCTTGCCTGTCTCGGCAGCGAGCGAGAAAGTGCCGGAAGTCCCATCGACGGAGATGGCGGGCATCCTGTCCCCGACCTTGGTGCGGGCGGCATACGAGTCGGTTCCCTTCTGACACGAGGCCGGCAAAGTAATGATCAGAAGAGCGAAGCAAGAAAACACAACGAAGTGGCGCGGATTCATGCATCTATTTGTAGCAGATGAGGGTGGTTCTGGAAGTAGAATATTTCGCGCGCAGGTCCCCGGGACTGGACTTCGTTTGTGGAGTGATGAACTAAGATGATGGGGAACACTGAGCCATGAAAATCATCGTAGCCATCAAGCAAGTCCCGGAGCGCGATGCGCAAATCCGCATCGACGCCGCTTCCCGCCTTGGAGCTTCAGTTTCTAACCCTTAAGCCGCCTGTCTCTTCTTGCGCGCGCGCACCGGCTGGATCAGAATCTCCGCTGGAATCTTGAGATGCTGGTTAAGTTGGCGGATCATGTTCAGCGACAAGGCGCGATCCCTGCGCAGCACTTCGTAGACTCGTGTCCGGCTGCCCAGGATTCCAACCAGTGCCGATTTATCCTCGCCCTGTTGCTCCAGGCGAAACATGATGGCTTCAATCGGGTCCGGCAAATCCATGGGAAAATGATTCTCTTCGTAGGCCTCAACCAGTGTTGCCAGTATCTCCAGGCGGTCTCCGTCAGCGGAGCCTTCCTCCGCGCCCCAAAGACGCTCGATCTCCTTAAGGGCGGCTTCGTAATCAGCATCGCTTTTAATGGGCTTGAGTTGCATATTGTACCGTCCTAACATCGATTTCATCGTAT
>Ga0326727_10024543_pt1 | contig 11390 bp, 9 predicted proteins | sample MB2enrmetagenome_FD_207643 | JGI IMG/M metagenome (GOLD analysis project Ga0326727, IMG submission 207643) | Lab enriched peat soil microbial communities from McLean, Ithaca, NY, United States - MB29MY | ecosystem: Environmental > Terrestrial > Soil > Wetlands > Peat | place: USA: New York... | reverse complement strand
TGGTAACCGACGCCGGCAGCCCGGGCATCAGCGACCCGGGCGAGCGAGTAGTGAAGGCAGCGATTGCCGCGGCCTTGCGCGTCGAGGCGGTGCCGGGACCCTGCGCGCTGGTGGCCGCGCTGACGGCCAGCGGCCTGCCGACTGAGGAATTCCATTTCATCGGCTTCCTGCCCCACAAGTCAGGCCAGCGCCGCAAGGAACTGGAGCGCCTGAAGAGCTTTGAGGGAACGCTCGTGCTATACGAGTCACCCTACCGCGTGGAAAAGCTGTTGGGAGAGCTGAGCGAACTTTTCCCCGGGCGCCAGGTCGTGCTGGCGCGCGAGCTGACCAAGAAGTTCGAGGAGTATTTGCGAGGCACCCCCGCCGAATTGCTGGAGGTCCTGAAGACGCGGTCGTTGAAGGGAGAGTTTGTCGTGCTGATCGCGGCCGGATGATGGCCGGAGCCTGTGACGGATCTTCAAAATAGCACTCTACGGCGTCACGCACCATGGAGCGGAGTTCCTCGAGCGTCTCGCTCTGGGTGGTAATGCCGTAGCCCAAAGCGGAGGCGCAATATCCCCCTTCCTCGGCTTCCGTGACCTCAAAAATGATCTCCGACTTCATACCCCAGCATGCCTTCCCAGTTGCCCATCGTCAAAATGTCAGATGAACTTGCCGGGGTTGAGGATGCCGCGAGGGTCGAGGGCGCGCTTTATGGTGCTGTGGAGGGCGCGGACTTCTTTGGAAACAGCCAGGGGCCACCAGCGTTTTTTGGCCAGGCCGATGCCGTGTTCCCCGGTGATGGCGCCGCCCCACGCGAGCACCTGGGCAAACAGTTCGTCCAGGGCCTGCTGGCTGCGGCGTCTGGCGCCGGGCTGATCGAAATCAACCATCACATTGGTGTGGATGTTGCCGTCGCCGGCATGGCCGAAGCAGGCGACGGAGAGGCCGTGTTTACGCTGGAGCCGTGCGGCAAAGGCAAAGAAGTCTTCCAGCCGGCCACGCGGTACGACGATGTCTTCGTTCAGCTTGGTCAGGCCCGTGTCGCGCAAGGCGTACGAGAATTCGCGCCGAATCTGCCACACGGCTTCGCACTCCTCCTTGCCGAGGCCGACTTCCACGAAGCGCGGCTTCTGCGGCGCCACGAGTTCCTCCAGCCGCTTGATTTCGCCGCGCACGGAGCGATCCTGACCGTCGAGTTCTACGATCAGGTGCGCCCGGCACCCCCGCAGGCGCTCGCTCCCTGTGCGTTTGAAGGCGGCGGCGAGTGTGAAGGAATCGGCCAACTCCAGCGCGGCGGGTAGGAAACCGGCGGCGAGGATGGCGTGTAACGAGCGCACGGCGGCGCGCATCGAGCCAAACCCGATGGCCAGGCAAGCGCGATAAGGCGGCAAGGGCAGCAGTTTCAAAGTGGCCTCGGTGACAACGCCCAGCAGGCCCTCGGAGCCGACGAACAGCCGGTGCAGTTCGAAGCCCGTCTTGTTTTTGTGGGTGCGCCCGCCCAGCCGCACCACCGTGCCGTCCGCAAGCACGACCTCCAGGCCAAGCACGTAGTCGCGCGTGACCCCATACTTGAGACAGCGCGGGCCACCGGCATTGGTGATAATGTTGCCGCCAATCACATTATCCGCCCGGCTCGCTGGGTCGGGCGGATAGAACAGGCCCTGCCGCTCGACTTCCTGCTGGAGTTTCTCGGTGTTCACGCCGGCCTCGACTACGGTCACGAAGTCGGCGGCATTGATCTCCTTGATGCGGTTCATTCGTGCTAACGACAGCACGATGCCGCCCCGGACGGGCACCGCGCCGCCCACATAGCCATGCCCGGCCCCCCGCGGCGTGACGGGCAGCCTGTGGCGGTTGGCAAAGCGCAGCAGTGCCGACACGGACTTCGTGCTGCGCGGCAGGACGACTGCGTCCGGCAGGTGAGCGGCAAACCACTTGTCGCCGGAATGTTCGGCCAGGACGGACGGGGAGAAGCTGACCTCGCCCCGCGGCAGCATCCGCTTCAGTTGGGCAAGGAGCTTAATCTTCTCCGCCATATGCTCCCAAGCTCGCGCGGTCTCGCCAGAATGTCACGCCGCGACTGCCTGTTTGAGGTCGGCAAAGACGATAACGCCCGCGCCGGTCTGAAGCTGGCTTTGGACCTGCACCTCGACGTGCTGGCCAACAGCGTTCTGCGCGTTGTTGACCACGACCATCGTCCCATCCGGCAGGTAACCCACCCCCTGGCCCTTGTCTTTGCCCTCGCGGACAATGCGCAGGGAGAGCACCTCGCCCGGCAACAGGATCACCCGGAGCGACTTAGCCAGGTCGTGCAGGTTCACGTAGTTGACCTTCTGCAACTCGGCGACTTTGCCTAGGTTGTAGTCGTTGGTGTAGAGCTTGGCGCCCAGGTTGCGCGCCAGGCGGACCAGCTTGGCATCCACTTCCTTCTCGTCCGGGAAATCGCCGTCGTGGATCTTGACCTCGTTGCGGGTGTTGCGCTGGATGCGGTTGAGCACCTCCAGGCCGCGGCGGCCACGGGCGCGCTTAATCGGGTCGTTGGAATCGGCGATTTGCTGCAGCTCCTTCAGCACAAAGCGCGGCACCACGATCAGGCCCTCGACGAAGTTGGCTTCGATCAGGTCGGCAATGCGGCCATCAACAATGACACTGGTATCGAGCAGCAGAAGGTTGTCCGGCTTGTTCTGCGGCGCGAAGCGTATGTAAGGGATAATAAGGGAAAAGTCTTCTTTATTGCTGCGCATGGCCAGTACCATGCCGATGTAACCAAAGCCAACAAAGAGCGCCATGCGAATCATCTGGCGGTTTGCTGTGAGGTCGGTCGATTCTCCGAACAGGCCGGAATGGTCAATCAGCTGGGCAACCACGGTGCCCAGCAGCAGGCCGAACGTAGTAGCCGAAAATGCGCGGAGCGAAAAGCCCTTGAGCATCTCGTCGATGGCAATCATTAGCCAGCCGAAACCAAAGCCAGCGACCGTGTAGAGAACAGGATGTCCCAGCCATTCAGGCCGAACCTGACTGACGGCATAGCCACCGATCGTGCAGAGGGACAGGAACAGGATGCGTATTACCCAAAGGGCCATAAATCACTCCGCAAGAGGGTTCTTGGGAGAGGTCAAGGGCTTCGAGACCGAAGGGGCCTCGTTGGTCCTGGGCGGCTTGTGTTGCCACAGGATGCCCCACAGGCCCAGGCGGTTCAAGTTGCTGGTCGCGATGCTCAAGTTCTTAACGATTTGCGACACATTGGTCGCTATTTCCTCGTTTTCAAGCAATTTCCCCGCCAAACCCTTGCCCTCCTGCACCCCTTCCAGCAGGCTATTCAGGGTGGCGCTGGAGGACTTGAGGTTCTTGACCGCCGCCTCGATATCCGGCGAATTGGTGGATACCAGCTTGCACAAGGCGCTGGCGGACTCGTTAAGCTGCTCCGAAAAGATCACGAGGTTGCTGACGGCCTCGCCAACGGCCGCGCGGTTGGTCTCCACCAGTGAGTCCACGTTGTCCACGATAGCCAGGGAACCCTCAGAGACGGTGTGGAAGTTGTCGAACGTCGCCGACAGGTTCGTAAGCGCCCGCAGGCTGAAGATGGTGCGCCGTGCATCCATGAGGGCGTCGTTGATGTTGGTGGCGGCGGAGTCAATGTGCACCAGCAAGCCGGCGGCCGAGCGCGCGATTTCCTGGAGGTCAAGCGGCGCTTCAGCCCAGGCCTCATCATTAGGCTGGAAGACTGGCCCTTCGTTGTTGGTCGGCCGGATGGCGATGTATTGGTCGCCGAGGAAGCCGGCTGTCTCGATCACAAAGCGGGCGTCCCTGTGAATCTGGTAGGGCTGGTAAATCCGAAGGATAATGGTGACGCTTTTGCCGTCCGGGGCGAGCCGCATGCGGTGCACGGTGCCGACCTGCACGCCGGACATGAGCACCTGGGAGCGAGGCTTCAAGCCGCCCACCGTCGGCGCCTGCAGCAGAATGTCATAGGTGGATCGGAAGAACGTGGTTCCCTTGCTGAACTGGATCAGCAGCACGGCCAGCAGCACCAGGCCGATGAAAACGAACAAGCCGACTTTACCCTCTAGACGCGATGGTTTCATGTTAGAAATGAAGTTCTTTCGGATCGGAAACGCCCTCAGTGAACCGCCGCACAACCGGGTCCTGCGAGTTGAATATCTCGTCCGGGGTGCCGCTCACGTAAATTCTCTGGTTGTGCAGCATCAGGATTCGCTGGCCGAGCCGGCGCGTGCTGCGCATGTCGTGCGTCACCACCACCGTCGTCACGTCCAACCGGTCGCGCACGCGCAGAATGAGCTGGTCAATGCTGTCGGACGCAATCGGGTCCAGTCCGGTCGTCGGCTCGTCATACAGGACGATCTGGGGCTGGTAAATGATCGCGCGCGCCAGGCCGACCCGCTTCCTCATGCCGCCCGACAGCTCGGACGGTTTCTTGTCCTCGGTGCCGGGCAGATCCACCATTTCGAGCACCTCGGCCACCTTCCGGCGGATTTCCTCCTCCGGCAGCGTGCGGTCGCGGCGAAAGGCGAAGCCGACGTTCTCGGCCACGGTCATGGAATCGAACAGGGCCGCGCTCTGGAACAACATGCCAAACTTGCGGCGCACGTGCAGCAACTGCCGTTCGTTCATCGGGACGATGTCTTCGCCCTCAATGAGCACCTGCCCGGCGTCGGGCTTGAGCAGGCCGATCAGGTGCTTGAGCAAGACGCTCTTCCCGCCGCCGCTCCGGCCAATGATGACGACCGACTCGCCTTTCTCTATCCGGAAGCTCACGCCGTCCAGGATGGAATGGGTGCCAAAGCGCTTCTTCACATCGCGGACTTCGATCATAGTGTCCCGAATATCCGGCTCAGGGTGAGAGTGAGGAAGAAATTGGAGATCAGGATGGTGATCGAGGAATACACCACTGCCTCGGTGGTGGCGCGTCCCACACCCTCGGCCCCCTCGCCGCAACAAAGGCCCTTGTAACAGCCAATCAGCGCCACGATGCCGCCGAAGATGACCGACTTGATCAGGCCGACAGCGACGTCGGAGGTGTTGGTGTACCGTAGCATGTTATACCACGAATAGGTGGGATCGGTGCCGTACAGATGGACTGACACGAGGTAGCCCGCCCCGATGCCTACCGCGATGGCCCCCGCGGTCAACAGCGGAAGGACAATGTGCAGCGCGACCAGCCGCGGCACCACCAGGTAGTCCACCGGATGCGTGGCCAGCGTGCGCAGCGCGTCAATCTGTTCGGTGACGCGCATAGTGCCCAACTCCGCGGCGATAGCCGCGCCGACCCGCCCGGCGACCATGAGGCCGGTCAGCACGGGCCCCAGTTCGCTGCACATGGAAACACTCACCACGGCGAGGGTGGCGGTGTCCATCTTGACTTTGTGGAATTGCAAGTAGGTCTGCGCCGCCAGCACCATCCCGGTAAAGGCGCCGGTAACCAGCACCACCGACTGGGACTTCACGCCGGTGAAATAGACCTGGTAGATCAGGTCGCGCCACGCGACCTTGAATGTGAGCAGTGAGGCGATGGACTCTTTTGCCAGCAGGGTGAGGCGGCCCAATCCCTCCAGCCATTCAGTCATCCACTTGTTGCCCCACAGATTCATAGCCGCAGCCAAACTAGCAGGAGGCGGACGCTCTCGCCAGAATTTGATTTGGGGCAGGGGCGGGGGGAAGGGATGCTGTAAAGTCGCTCAGCTTCGCCGCAAGTCCGAAGTCCGAAGTCCGAAGTCCGAAGGAAGGCCTAAGACCGAAGCCCGAATCCGCTCCCGTGCCCGCAGCCTAGCCGGCCACTGCAGCAGGTCCTTTTCGTATTTCGGCATTCGGGTTTCCTTCGGACTTCGGCCTTCGGACTACTATCATCTCCCTCCCCCCTCGCTTCCCAAGGCCGGCGGTGCGCCCTTCCTTAACACCATCCTCATCAACGGCTGCGGCTGCTTCCCATAAGCCGGCATCGCGCCCAGAGGGATTGGCCTGGGTCCCGGGCCGAACAGGCTCCTGAGCCGGCTTTGCGCGAGCTTGAGCCGGGACGCGAGGTCGAGGGCGGACTGCCCGCCCGGATCAATCCCCCAAGTCCAAAGCGTGCCGTCGGCGGTCAACCCCAGCGCTGTGCCGCCCGCGCCCCAAAGGGCCGTCCAGTCCGACCGTTTCCCGACCCGGTGCCATTCGCCCAGCGGCGTGGCTGCCTGGCTGCTTAGCGGCTGGGTCCTTCCCCAGAGCGTGCCATCAGGCCGCAACTCGTAGATTTCCGGCTCGCCACACCAGGCGGTGGCAACGCGCCCCGGGACTGAGTGTGGAAGGACCAGTCGGGAATTTGCGGCGGCGGGAACCTCGGGGTCTGGAGCCGCATGGAACGGCTCCCACAGTTCGCCCGAGCGGTTCCACACCAGCGACAAGAAACCCCCGGCGAAGCCGGTCCAATTCGACTCGAGGCACATCTGGGTTGGCGAAGGCAAGTCGGTCATGTTCACCCAGCCTGCTCCTACGATAGGGACCTGCCCCCAGGTCCAAAGGGTCCCGTCCCGCCGCAGTGCGAGCGTACAATTCCACGAGCAGCAGACCGCAGCCCAATCCTTGTTGGTGCCCACCTGTGTAGGTCTGGCATCGCGCGGTCCAATCCCGACTCCCGACGGGCCCATCGCGTTATCGCCCCAGGACCAAAGCGTGCCATCGCGGCGGAGCGCGACCGAGCGATTGGCCGTGGCGGCGATACTAACCCAGTCGTGGCTTGAATCCACCTGACTCGGCTGAGTCCCTAGGTCTGACGGCTCGCCCGGACTCCCGCCGTGCCGTCCCCACTCCCACAGCGTCCCGTCCCGGCGCAACGCCACCAGGTGTGGGTAGCCCGCTGCGGCCTCAACCCAATCCCGATTGGTCCCCACCGGTTCGGGGACTCTCGCTATAGAAAGGGCCACTGCTCCGGCATTGCCCCAACGCCAGAGCGACCCATCGGGGAGAATCAGGAGCACGCCGCCAGAGCTGGAGAACACCCGAACCGGCCCGTTGCTTTGGCTTAGGGAGGCAACGACAGCAGGCGTCAAATGGGAGCGCGGGCGCAAGACAATGAAGCCGAGACCAATGAAGACCAGTGCCACGCAGCCGGCAACCGCCAACCGAATACGCCAAGTTCTCGCATTCAGACCAAGCTGCCGAGACGCGACGACCACAGAGCTTCCGCTCCGACTGGCTTTTCTGCGTCCATCGCGTCTCTGCGGTTCAAAGGGCTGGCCGCCTCGGGATTCGGCCCCGGCGTCGTGAGCACCCGCGCCTCCCGCCGCTTCCCGGTCGAACCAGCGTGCGAGGCCGGAGGGCACCGGGTTGAAGTGGCTCAAAGCGAGTTCCCGAAACCGCGTGCGCAGTTGCCACCAAGCCGTGAGACCAAAGACCAGATCCGCCGCCAGCCCCAAGCCAACCCACAGCTTCAGGTAGAACTGCCAGCCGGGCTCCCAGGTCTTGCCCAGCGCCAGGCCAAACCAGACGCTATATGCGCCCACCACCGCTCCGAACACCGCCCAGGGCAGGACCAGCACGCGCACGAGGGTGCTGATGGTGGCCAGGTTGTGGCTTCGGGCAACCAGCGCCCGCCACATCCCCACCCAGCTCAAGGCGACCAGATCCACCGCCAGCATGAACATCCACGCCAGCCAGATGGCTTGGTTTTCCAAGCCGGGAGCGCGCCGGAGCACCGTCTTCATGAGGAACAGCCCGACGCCGAGCACCACCACCAACGGCCATAAGAACTGCCGCCGCAACGCCAGCAGTTGGCCGCGCACGATGTCCTGCACTGTCAGCGGCACGGATAATAAGAGCTCAAAGGCGCCCGTTCGCCTGTCCTCGGCCAACTGCCGGCCAGCCTCGATCGCCAGCCAGACCTTGAAGGCAAAGTTCAACAGTACCGCCGTCAGGACGGCGACCGATGGGTCCAGCCAGACTCCCCCGGAGAGCGCCCAGCCTGCCAGCCACCACACTGCCATGCACGCGAGGAAGGTCCAGACATGGACGGGTTTGAACCGGGCGCGGGCGGCCAGCCAATAAAACGCATTCGCATCCAGGGTCCGCTTGCGAAATGCGCCCCGTCCGGCGGCGGGTCCGTGCTTCCACGCGTGCCAGAGGTCACGCCTGCGGCTCTGCTGGGCGCGGGAAGGCCGGTCCTGCCAGGACCGGGGGGCAATCCAGCCGGCAGTCAATACCAGCAGCCAAGTCAAGCCGTGGATCACTCCCACCGTGCACCAGAAATAGTCCGAGGCCATGCCGTAGTGGGCGTCGTCGCAGAGATAGAAGGCATATAGCGGGCAGGAGAAGAGCAACTGGGGAAGCTTGCGCAGCCCCGGGGCGAAGTACTCCAGCGCGTGCATGCACGCCGCTGGGACCACCATGAGGAAGAGCAGGAGAGCGAGATTAGCGGCCAGGGCCCGCTGCAGATCGCGGCTCAGGGCGGAGCCGAGGATCCCGATGGCCAGCGAGAACAGGAAGGTGTCCATCAACACCAGTGCCACGCGCCAGAACTCGCCGCTGGTGATCCCACCCAGCAGGAGCGGGATGGCCAGCACCGGAAACACCGCCAGCAACCCGTAAAACCCACGCACCGAAGTCGCCACCAGCTTTCCCAACACCACGTCGTGCCCTTTCAAGTCGGTCAGAAAGAGCAAGCCGAGCGTTCCCTCGCGCTTCTCCACGCTCAGGCAATCGGCTGTCGAGCGGCGTCCGTAGGCCAGGCAATAGACCATCATGATCCCGGCCAGCCATTCAAAGATGTGGCGCCCGGTCTGCGCGGACGGCAAGGTGAAGGTGAGCACGAAGATGACGACCGCGACGAAGATGGCCGCCAAAGCGATGCCCAAGCGCACCCAATAGGTGGCGCGTTGCCGAGCCGCCACTCGCAACTCGCGCTCGACTATGGGCAAGACGGTCATCTGCTTGAGAGGTTATGCACGATAACGCAGGGCGAAAGCGTAGGCGAGGTTCAATGGCAGGGTCCAATACAAGCCGACGGGAGAGCGCGACAGGCGCCGGCGTATGCTGCGACAAGAGTAGAACCGGCGATTCGCATATTGGTATCCGGCCAGCAACGCTTTTTGCCTTTCATGCAGACGCAGGGCGTGTGAACACGATCGTCGGGCCTCTCATCACGTGGGGCACGGTGGCCCAAACATTAGATCGAATCAACTGGGAAAGCCTGAGCTTGTGCGCTGCTGCTAATCGGACCCGAACCGCTCGGGGGACCCGCCTCTCAGGCCGTCTGGGAGCAGGGAAGGGCGGTCCTTCCGGCAACCCGGTTAGGCTGCCACTTCGCAGTAAGCAGCGTCGGAGTGGGGCTCGGGGACCTGTTCGCCCGCTAAGCGCAGCCCCCCGATGTGAAACTCGTTCGCATCGCAGCGAGTTACTCTTTCCCGCGCTTGTAGGTGACGAGATAGAGCCGCGTGCCTGCGATGCTCTTGAACTCTGTAGGGCGTTTCGCGCCCGAAAGGTCGTAGCAGATGCGGAGGGTGTCACCCTTAAGTTCGTAGATCGAGGGGAAAGTCTTGCCCTGGTTCGGTCCTTCGGTGCCGGTAATGGTCATGCTCTTGGGCTTGCTGGTGGAATCAAGCGTGTAAGTGCCCTTGTCGGGTCTGCCTCCGACGGAGACTTCATATTTACCGTTGTCGAGTTTGAGGCTGATACTCTTTAGGACGGCCTCGGCCAAGGGTTGTCCGCCCAAGTCGGCCTTGGTGGGCGTCCAACAGCCTTGAACTGCTTTAGCGTCGTCGGGTGGGTCGGCAGTGAACGCGGTCAATGATGCGGCCACCGTGAGGCCGATGTAGAGGATGTGTTTCATGATGTTATACCTGTCTATGGGCAAGACGGTCATCGTGGGGATGGCGGGGCCTGCGTCCGCGCCAACATCACCAGGCGATGGGCCAGGAACATAATAACCACCGCGGCCATGATCCGGGCGCCGTCCGTGGGACTGGGCAGTACGCCGAGTGAGACGATGAGCGTGGTGGCGCAGGCCGGGGCGTGGGTCGTTCGCGTGGCCAGCATGGCCAAGGTGGTCAGGCCGACGGATACGACGCCGCTGGCGACAATGCGCAGCCCATCAGTCGAGAGCGCCGGGGCCAGCGCCGCCAAGGTTAGCCCATGCGCCAACAGGTTGTAGGCAGCGAGGCCACTCAGCACGCCGAAGAAATGACCGCCGATAACCTGCCGGGCGCGGTTGCCCTTGTCGTCCAGGACGAGTGCGAGGGCGGATGGGGCTAGGCTGGGAAAGATGAGCGGTTGACCGAGCAGCCAGGCGAGCGAGCCCGGCACCAGCAGCAGCAGGCATACATGGGCCAAATCGCGTAGGTCTTTGGGTTTCATGTGCAGGGAAATGGTTGGTGTCAGAACGCCGCTCACAGCGAACGACCTCCCTGAGCCACAGCCGCCGGGGAACCGACCCCCGACGGAACCGGTGAGCTGCCAATTGCCCCCAACCGCGGGATCCAGAAGGGGCGGCGGCTGTTGGCTGCAGGGAGCGGGTCAGGCCGTTCTGGAATCATCATTGCGATAACGAAGCCAGAGCGTTTGAAACACTCCCACCAAGCTGGATGACGCCCAATAAAGTCCCAAGCCAGCCGCCAGTTTCCACACGATAAAAAAAACCACTACGACTTGAAGGACGATCAGTGTGCTTCTCATCTGCCCCGAAGCCGATGGCATCAAATAGGCCGAAACGCCCGTCAAAGATAAAATCACCAGGGTCAGCAAGAAATCGGGCGAAGCCAGACTCCTCATCCATAGAAACGCGCCGCTTGAGGTGAGCGACTTGCGAATCGAGCTATACAGCATCCCAAAAATCGGAAGGGGGATGAAGCTTCCAACCAACGTCGGAATGTCGAAGGGACTGCACTCATGCTGCCGGTATAATTTGCGCATCTCCTCGAACAGACGTTCGGGCTTCTTCTCATATCTGTGCCGCAGCCGGTCAATTTCTGGCTGAAGGCGTTGCATGATTTTCTGGTTTCGGCGCGCGCGCCGAGCGAGGCTGATGGTGAGAGGCAAAAGGGCAACGCGAATGCCCAGTGCAGGAACAACAATGGCCCAACCGAGACTGCCACCAAACGAGTGCGAGAGACTGGCGAGCAATGCGACTATCATGTCATTCATAAAGCGTAATGTAGTGCTTGAGCCTATTCTATTTCCGAGCCTTCGGCGAGCGTATTACACAAAACGCGAATGTTTGGAATCGTCTTGGCCACCGGGTAGGTGCGGGCGGTTAGCCCGCCCACACCCCCCTAAGAACTGTGCGTGAAAGTTTCCCCTCACACAGCTCAAGCCTCTCTAAGGCCGGTCTCGTCCGATCCGACCCGCTGCTCGATGAACCCCGATGCTTTTGGAGGACGCATCGTATTGCTCTCGCGCAACTTGGCAATACTGGTCTGTGGCCG
>Ga0326727_10024541_pt1 | contig 11391 bp, 22 predicted proteins | sample MB2enrmetagenome_FD_207643 | JGI IMG/M metagenome (GOLD analysis project Ga0326727, IMG submission 207643) | Lab enriched peat soil microbial communities from McLean, Ithaca, NY, United States - MB29MY | ecosystem: Environmental > Terrestrial > Soil > Wetlands > Peat | place: USA: New York... | reverse complement strand
AGCCTGCGAGAAGGGAAACTGGATGCTTTGGCTGGCCGGGAAATTATCGGGACCATCCGGAAATTCGAAGCGCAGGAAGTTGGTTTTGGCGGCTTGCGAGTGCGCCCAAATTTCACTGGCCTATGTGAAGCCCGGCGAGAAACGCCCCGCTGAAGCTTTGAAGATCGCAACCGCATGGGCGATGGGCGAAAAGGTGACTTTGGACGAAGTGAAAGCCGCCGCCGCCGACGCCGCCGACGCCGCCTACGCCGCCGACGCCGCCTACTCCGCCTACGCCGCCGCCGCCTACGCCGCCGCCGCCGCCTACGCCGCCGACGCCGCCGCCGCCTACGCCGCCGCCGCCGACGCCGCCTACGCCGCCGCCGACGCCGATAGAAAAAAAGTTTTAAAGCAATGTGCGGACATTGTCCGTAAATATTATCCATCCGCGCCGAGATGATTACCGACCCCTCAAAAGTTTTCGACTGGTTGGAACGAGCCGCCTTCTTTTGGTGGCTGAACTGAAAGGTAGAAAATGGAAACTAATTCGATTCTGTGCGATATCGGGCGCTGTCATGCGGAGTGTTGCGGCCCGGTTCCAATTCCAGAAAACCTCTACCTAAATCGGAAGCATTTACTTCAGCGGAAGGTTAAGGAGTTTCAGGGGGTTTTTGCGGGAACTGTCATAGCCGTGGACAAAAACATGACTTGCGGTTTCCTCACGAAAGATTTTAAGTGCGCAATTTACAATGAGCGGCCCGAAGTGTGTCAAAAGTTTGGAAGCGTGGGAGAAACCCACCTAATGCTGATTTGCCCCGAAAAAAGAAAATGGGTCGAAGATAACGTGTTTATTAAGAGTTAGAACTGAAAGGAGTTTTCGCCATGCCATTCTTTGACGTAGCTTTCCGCCGCCCAGTAGTACAGCCCGCCATCCCGCAGGACAAAGTTTTAGACGGCCCCTGGCATCACATCAAGCATTTCCACGCTGAGAGCGGGGACAGCGCGGGCCGTGAGTTCAAGGAGCTTTTTCAGACCTACCTTGGATTCGAGCCCGAGATCAAATCCATCCAGGAGAGCGGGTTGCCCACACCCTCGGAAGAATTGGGGGCCATGCTGTGAAGCCGGCAAAAGGTAAAGCGCTCACCAAATTAGCTGAATTGAATGGATTCAAAAGGCGTTGGTTTGGGTTGGAACCGGATTTTATTTTTAGGAAGCGGGTTCTTAAAAACCTTACGGAACCTCCGAAGCCAAAAAATCCATTTGATGATTGCCCGAAGGATATAGTGAACAAAGCGGAACTTCTTCGAAGATTGTACGGTTCTTCAATCATTGTTTTCACGGATGGAAAATTCAAAGCTCTTTCGCCACAACAATACATGGAGCTTTATGGAGAAGTTCCAAACTATAAGAAAGGATGGAATACTCTAAAAAACGCTTGAAATAGTTTTATGTTGTAATAACATGATGTTGTGGTAAATAAAAAACAAGGAGATTGGAATATGGAACAAATGGAGTTAGCCGAGCCGAAAACGAACTTGCCGAAGGTCATGGCCGAAATCGAGAAGATCAAGGCCAAGGTGGGGGACCTGGCAATCGAGATGAGCGCCAATCCCGTGAAGACTGAGGAGGACTTTTCGCTGGCCGTGATCCAAGGCAAGCAGGCCAACGATGCCGTCAAGGAGTTTGAGCGCAAGCGGGATGAAGTCATTAAGCCCGCCAAGAACTTCGTGGACAAGGTGAAGGACACGGTGAAGGCCATCACGACCCCCATTACCGCCGCACGGGACGCCCTGCGGGAGCGTTGTGAGGCTTTCAACCGGAAGAAACGAGAAGCCCAGGAGAAGGAAACCGCGAAACTCCGGCTTAAGCAAATCGAACTTGAGAAGAAGGCCCTTGAAGCGGATACCGCCAAGGAACAAAACGCCATCCTGGACAAGGCCGCCAAGGTCGAGGCCAAGGTGGAGACGGTCATGGCCGAGAAGCCCAAAGCCTCCACCAAGCACCGGGATTTCGAGATCGTGGATGCCGCCTTGATACCCCGCGAGTACCTCATTCCCGATGAAAAGGCCTTGAGGAAGGCGGGAGGAACCATCAACGACCCGTTGCCCACCATCCCCGGCGTCCGTTTCTTTGACGCGGAAAGTGTGCGGTTTTCATGAAAACAACCGAATCTATTTTGAAGCTAGCCCCTGCCTTGGTGAAAGCCCAGGGCGACATGTTGAACATCAAACGGAACGCCGAAAATCCTTTCTTCCATAGCTCCTATGCGGACCTCGCCAAGGTCATTGAAACCGTTCGGCCAGTCCTTTTTAAGCATGGGCTGGCTGTGATTCAATTCGCGGAGAAGGGACAGGCCAATGGTGAGGGGCAAGCCCCGACCGTCGTTATAACCCGGCTTATTCATGAGAGTGGGGAATGGATGGAAACCGAAGTTTCATCCTACGCGCTTCTTAAGACACCGCAAGAGTATGGGTCCACGGTGACATATCTGCGCCGTTATTCCCTCATGGCGATTTGTGGAACCGCCTCGGAGGATGATGATGACGCCGAAATCACCGCCCAACATGCACCGGACCCTGGCAACAAACCCAAGGGCAAGAAGGAAGCCGCCAAGGAAATCACCATCCAGCAACGCCTTGAGGAACTACCCACGGACCTGAAAGACCTTTTCGCAAAGGCTGGCGCAGTTACCATAAACCAGAGGTTCCAGCTCATGAAATCCGTGGCCTGGAATACCGATGCCGCCAAGAAAGCCTGCCTCAAACAGATTCAGGGATGAGCACGCTTCTAGGGGCTGAGAAGTTCAAGCGGGTAAAGGGGGAGTATTTCCACAAAGCGGGGCGGCTCGTTTGGTTGGTGGGCGACCGCGTAACCGTCAACCGTAGGGATGAACACCCGCTTGGCAAAGTGCTTGAGGACTCCATGGACCCGGAGGAATGGGTCAAGGTGGAACTGTTCAACAAGGGGCCCTATGTCACTTGGATGAACCGGAAGAACAGGCAGGACTTCCACCGAAAACTGAGGAAAAAAAGAAAGCCCGTTAGGAAAGTTGACCGGGCTTTTGTCTGGATAAAGTCGAAAGGGGTCTGCTTCTACTGCGGAATCAAGACGGTTTTTGAGGGGCCTAAAAACTTCGAGAAGCCGAAACCAAACCAATTCACGGTGGACCATCGAAGGCCCGTGAAAATGGGTGGGAAGGAAAATCCGTCAAACCTAGTGGGAGCCTGCCAAGAGTGCAACACCAAGAAAAAGGATATGGCGGAGGAAGAGTTTAGGATTAAGTACGCTGAATATCTTAAGGCGAAAGGAAAGTAAATGGCGACAACTCCAAGGAAGGGTAAGAACCCCCAGGATAAGACGGTGGGGATCTCGATAACACGGCCCAAATGGCTGGCCGATAAGGTGGATAAGGTCATCCGAAAAATGGCCGTTGAGTTGAACCAGGACCTTTACCACTCCGAGGTGGTGTGCGCCCTGGAACAGCTCATGATCGAGAATCCAGAGGTTTACCAGATGGTCTGCGCCAAGGTCCTGCGGGCCAAGAACTAAAAAACACTTGAATTTCAGGAACAGTGGGAAGTAAAATCATGAAAATAACTCTTGAGGCTACCAAGAGAAATCCGGAAAAAACCCTCTTCGAGAGGCGGCCCTGGGAACGTGCAAACGAACTTGGGGGTAGCCCCGCTTCTCGGAAAGGGTTTTTTTGTGCCCAAAATATCTTTACCGCGTCAATGGAAATTTGGCTCAATCCCGGAGGAAGTTTTGAATAGCTCACTTTCGATTTATGCCAAGGTTTTGGTGGGGGCTATCACCTACCATGCTTTTGATGATGGGGAATCGTGGCCGGGGCAATCCCGTCTTTCAAAGCTTTGCAGTTGCAGTATTCCCTCCATCAACCGGGCCACCAAAGAACTGGAAGAGGCTGGTTTTTTAAAGATTGAACGGCGATTTGGAACCACATCGAAATACCAGTTTATTTCCAAGAATACCCCTATCCCACAGATAGCGGTTGAAATTAAACCTCTATCTAGGGGACATGACCATAAACCAAACCCCTATCCCAAGGATAGGACACCCCTATCCCACAGACAGACGAACGAGACTAAAGAACGAAACTTTTTAACATCCTTGAACGAAAGAGAAAAACGTCCGGTTACAGCGGGCGAATTAGTGGATAGGTTTTTGAACCCCAATAAATTTAAAAGGGAAATCAAAACATGATAAATTCAGACCTAGTGCGGGTGAAGAATCTTGAACAGGCGGTCTTGGAACTCGGGCAACGGGTAATAACCTTAGAACAGAGGAAAATAAAAACCGTCTTGAAATGCCCGTTTTGCCGTGGGAACTACCAGCGGAACAATTACCGGATGCATGTCCGGGGCGTCCGATGGATTAAGGGCCGCCGGGTCTGCCCCGGTATGCCCCAGCACCCCAATTTCCACGCCCGGCAGGTCCACATCAAGAAGTGGGGGAAAGCGGCGTGGAGGACGGCGGCGGTATGAAATCCTACGAAACCTTTCTAGCTTCCAAAATGGAATCCGCCCCTATGTCAGGGATGGAACCGGGTAAGCTGAATGAGAAACTTTTTCCTTTCCAGCGGGACTTGACAGCTTGGGCCTTGAGGCGTGGGCGGGCTGCCATATTCGCGGATACAGGGCTAGGTAAAACTTTCATCCAAGTGGAGTGGGCCAACCAAGTATCTTCCAAGGGACGGGTTTTGATTCTTGCGCCATTGGCCGTGGGGGAGCAGACGGTTAAGGAAGCTCGGAAAATGAAAATTGATATTCGTTTCCGCCACAGGGATGAGGGGGATTTAATAACCATCACGAATTACGAAATGCTCCACGCCTTCGATATCTCTAAGTTTGTCGGTGTAGTGCTGGATGAATCCTCGATCTTAAAATCTTACAGTGGGCGGATACGGACGGCCTTAATTGATTCATTCCAGAGGACGCCTTTCCGCCTTGCGTGTACGGCTACCCCATCCCCGAATGATTACACCGAGCTAGGGAACCATTCCGAGTTTTTGGGAATCAAGAGCCGGTCTGAAATGCTTGCGGAGTTTTTCGTTCACGACATGGACAAAACGCAGGATTGGAGACTCAAGGGCCATGCGGTCATACCGTTTTGGAAGTGGGTTTCTTCATGGGCCGCTATGCTAAAAAAGCCCTCTGACCTCGGATATTCAGATGAGGGGTTTAAACTTCCGCCTTTGGAAATTCAGGAAAGGATTGTCCCATCCGTTCATTCGGATTTCTGGAAGGAAGGTTTTCTTTTCGCGCCGGATGCCAAGACCCTTTCAGACCAACGGGCAAGCCGAAGGGCCACCATGGAGAAACGAATCGAGATTGCTTGTGAACTTTCAAGGGGAAAAGAACCGGTTTTGATTTGGTGTGAATTGAATGACGAGGGCGACCTTTTGGAGAAAACCATAAAAGGGTCCGTCCAAGTCAAAGGAAGCGATTACTTGGAGGATAAGGCAAAGAACCTATTGGGCTTCGCGGAGGGTGATTTTAGGGTGTTGATTACGAAAGCCAAGATAGCGGGGTTTGGGATGAACTGGCAGCATTGTAACCGGATTATTTTCATGGGAGCCAGCCATTCTTACGAACAGACCTACCAAGCTATCCGGCGCTGTTGGCGATTCGGGCAGAAAAAAACGGTTGAGGTTTTTATTATCTGCTCCGAAAACGAGACTTCTATTTTGCGGAACCTCAAACGGAAGGAAGATGACGCCGAAAACATGGGAAAGGAAATGACCGCGAGGGTGTGTGATATTTTATCCTCTGAAATCAGGGGAACAAAAAAAGAATGGAACGACTATAAACCAAAGGTTGAAATGGTCGTACCGGAATGGATAGGGGATGAGAGTCTTAGCCCAAGAGATACAAGAAAAATTTGCGTTCTATAATTCTGATTGCGTGGATGCGGTGAAAAGCCTGCCGGATGAATCCGTACACTATACAATTTTCAGCCCTCCTTTCGCGTCACTTTATACTTATTCGGCCAGCGCCCGGGACATGGGGAACTGCGACGGAATGGAAAGTTTTGGGGAGCATTTCAAGTTTTTAATCCCTGAACTTTTCAGGGTAACTAAACCAGGGCGGCTCTTGTCTTTTCACTGTATGCTTTTACCTTCCTCAAAACAGAATGACGGCGTTATTGGACTCCGTGACTTTCGCGGGGAACTTATCCGGGCTTTTGTTGAAGTGGGATTCATCCATCATTCGGAAGTGGTTATCTGGAAGGATCCTGTGACCGCCATGCAACGGACAAAGGCCCTGGGGCTCTTGCACAAAACCATTCGGAAAGACTCGGCCATGTGCCGGCAAGGAATCCCCGACTATTTAATAACCATGCGAAAACCCGGAGAGAACCCGGAACCCATCCCCCATACCGCCGAGGAGTTCCCGGTATCCCTTTGGCAAAACTACGCTTCCCCAGTTTGGATGGACATAAACCCATCGGATACTTTGCAGTATCGAAGCGCCCGAGAAAACGAGGATGAAAAGCATATCTGCCCCCTGCAACTGGAAGTCATCCGCCGGGCATTAAAACTTTGGACTAAACCGGGAGATACGGTATTAAGCCCATTCGCGGGGATAGGGTCCGAGGGATACGTGGCGATCCAAGAAGGTCGTAAATTCGTTGGGGTCGAACTCAAGGAAAGTTACTACCGACAAGCGGTTAAAAACCTGGAATCAGTCGCCAACCTAAAACAAGAGGCCATGCTTTGAACTGGTTTATTATCCTACTCTGTCTTTTGGACTTATGCGCCGCTGGCTTTGAGCTTTACCACGGGAACGCAGCTAAAACGTGGTACTGGATTTCGGCTTGTTCAATTTCAGCGGCCACGCTTTTCATGAAGTGAAGGAATGAATTATGATCTACCTAGAATACCCTCCCGAGCTGGAACTCCCCCAGAGGGAGATCGGGGAAGAGGAAGGATGCTTTGAGTTTGGGGAACAGGTTTTTATGCTGCACTATTGTTGCAAGGAATTCGGCCACGAGCACAGCGTAGTCTTCGCCTTCGAGAGATTGCAGCCGCATGATGACGGGCCGAGGAAGATTTAAAGGCTGGTGGGGATAGTTTGAAAGAGAGGTTTTGAAATGCAGGAAATAGTCCAGGGCTTGGAGGACGGCGCGATCTTCCCCAGGCCCACTCGTAACAAGGGAAGCGTGATCGGATGTCCGCGCCCCAAGAAAACAAAGTGGGAGGGTTTCGGGGTGGCGGACTCCAAGGCCAAACTCAGGAAGCGCATGAAGCGCAACGGGGGCACCGTGCGCGGCAATCTGAACCGGCTTTTACCCTTGGTGAAGCGGGTCATCGCCCAGGAGTACGTGAGCCAGAACGGGGGCGACATCAAGAAGCTGATGCGCCACTACGATCTGGAACACATCCACGGCAAGGACGGCGAGTACGGGGGCCTGCCCGCGGTCATCAGCCCGATCAACTTGCAACTCCTGGACCGGGAAACCCACTTGAAGAAAACCGAGGGCCTTGAGATTTCAAAGACCTTTGACGGGAGGGACAAGGCCATACAAGAGCGGATGATAAACTTGGCGGAACGAATTCGGAAGCGTGCGGGATTCCGGCCCAACTGGCGGGACTTCAAGGCGGCTTACGAGGCGGAGATTTAGGAGTAAAACGGAGGAATGGATTGAATGAGCTGGCACTTTTTGCCGGAGCTGGCGGCGGACTTCTCGCCTCAATTCTCCTTGGATGGCGTGTCGTCTGTGCCGTTGAGAAGGACCGATATTGCCGCCGTGTGCTTTTGCAAAGACAAAAAGACGGTCTGCTACCCCTGTTTCCTGTATGGGACGACGTTCAAGACTTCGAAGGAGAACCGTGGCGTGGCAAAGTTCAGGTTGTCACTGCGGGATTCCCCTGCCAGCCGTTCTCATCAGCCGGAAAACGGCTCGGGGAAAAGGACGAGCGGAATATGTGGCCGCATACCATCCGAATCCTACGCGAGGTGGGAGCCGAATGGGCGCTGCTGGAAAACGTCCCAGGGTTGGTTACTTCAGGATATTTCGGAACCATCCTTTCAAACCTGGCTGAGGCGGGGTTCGATGCGGAATGGGATGTGTTTTCCGCAGCTGATGATGGAGCGCCGCATTTTCGGGAAAGGCTCTGGATTGTGGCCCACGCCCAATGTGCCGAACGGGGGGCGAAAACCCAAGAAGGGGATGAGCCGAATGTGGGCGACACCCCAGAAATCGGACGCCGACAAGAACACACCGAAAACAAGGTACAAAAACGGCGGGCTTCACCTGATCGGGCAAATTTTATGGCGCACACCCTGTTCAAGAGACAGTCATCCAAGCGTTGGCCAAGCCCGCCAGGATGCCAGCAGCAAAAATGGGAACCTCCCAGGATCGCGCTTACTGAGCGGGAAAGAAAACGCCTTATTGGCCTTGGCATTGAACCCGGATTGGGTGGAAGCCCTTATGGGGTGGCCTATCGGGTGGACCGACTTAAAGCCATTGGAAACGGACAAGTTCCAAGCGTGGCGGTCAGGGCTTGGATGGAGCTGAGCGGGAGATTTTAGGATGAACCAAAAGCAGATTATCGACAAGCTTTTAAGAACCCTACCTTGGGCAGATCAAATGCGAATCCGGCGGGAAGGGGCGAAGCACCGGGCCAAGAGGCCGCTGGATATCGAGGCCCTTTACAACCAAGTTCTTGAGGAAGAGAAACGGAAGAAGGAATTGGGCCGTGAATAAATGTTGTAATAGTATAAAAACATGCTAGTATTAAGGCATGGAAACGCTGCAAGTCAGGCCACAATTTATAAGCCTCACCGACCAACTGGAAGTATGTATTCACGGCTGGCCGGTTGAAATCGCCATTTGCCAACAATGCTACTGGGAAAATGAAGTGGCGCGGCTTGCCGCGAATCCAATAATTGATACCGGAGATGCTAGGACATGGGAAGAAAACGAAATCCTGAAGCTGGTTCCAAGGAACCCGGATTAAAACTTGTTGAGAATGGTAAGGCCGTTGAGTGGGTGGATTTCGAGTGCCCGCTTGGGCATCAGCAACGGATGGAATCCGAGGTTAACCCGCTCTGCTCCAAGTGCAACTGGACCCGAAAGATGAAACCACGCCGGACTTGCCCCGCTTGCGAGGGGACCGGGAAGAAAACGCCCGGCGGCCATATCAAGTGCCTGCGTTGCATGGGGGCCGGAACCTTGGCCCCGGAGTTCACGCCGGAGGAATCGAGATTATGAGCCTAACGCCCACCATTGAAATCTGCCAAACATGCTTTAGGACTTCCGCTTTCGGGTTAATTCAGCACGATGAAAAATGGCACAACTTCAGAAAGTTTGTGATGGTTCGGAAGTGGAAGGAATGCCCGGCTATAAGTCGGAGAGGAAAAGAGTTTGGGCGGCAAGGCCAGCGATACACGCGAAGGGTATCATGGTGGGTGAAACGGCGGATAAAGCCTGAAATCTTCGCGGAGATAAACCTATGTCATTGACTCCAGGATGGGAAGAAAAGGACTTTGAGGCTGCGACTCCGGGCCTCCCCGTGACCTTCGATATCACCCAGGACAATGACTTTTATTACCTGGACAACGGGAGTGAGTTTAAGAAATGGCCCAACACGTATGATGGATGGACGGAACTCTGCGAAGAACTAAAGGGGATGGCGCCATGAGCGAAACCCTTCCAGGAATTCCAGCCCAAACCCAGGAATTTGAATCCGGCGTAAAAGTCAGGCTTGAGCCCATTGACCCGGAGATAAATGTTTATCTTTGGTTGCCCGATTGGAAGGAATGGCGGTTTTGCGGGAATTACGATCCGAATGACGGGGTGTTTTTCCTGAAGCGTTGGCCCCGGCATCTGCACCAAATTTTAAAAGCATGGGGAGTATCGGCTTATACTATCGAGATGTTGGAACCTCTTGGGCTTAAGAAAATAGTGGTCATGGTGGAGGGAACCCGCGAAGTATTTTCTATCGACTTGGCAAAGGCCAAGGATTGCGCGGTCTACAAGTATTGGAAGCAAGGCGGATTCGACAGGCAGATGTTCATAGCGCTGACGTATTGGGACAAAAGATAAGGGAGGTTTTATGTTCAAGAAGTTTTTTAAAACTGTGGCGGGTAAACTATTCAACGCCGGGAAAAAGAATTCACTCCCAAAAGCCGAAACTCCGAAATTTGAAGAACCTCCCGAGATCCAAAAGACCAAAAAAGAAAAGCCAAAGCGAAAGCGGTGGCATTTCACGGAACGCTTAATTAAGGAATCGGGGTGGAAAGGCCCGAAAAAGAAAATTCCAAAATCCAAGAGAACACCGCCAACTATGATGCCGCCTTTTAATCCCGAGCGCCGGAAACACGGGGAAGGAATATTTTCACCAACAAGCCGGTTTATCCATAAGCCGTGGCCGTTCAAGAAAGTAGAGCAGGGGTAGGAAAGGAAGTTCTAGAACTAAAAGGGGAGGGTGGAGATGGCAATTTTTACCGAAGAACAGTTGAAAGAACTTGTTGCCGATACATTGCCGCAAATTAAGGAAAATCTCAAAAAGGCCATGAAGGATCAGTTAAGTGAGGCGGTCCAATGGGAGATGCGGGAAACCGTCAAGGAAGAGGTGGGAAAATTTCTGGTGGCCGAAATAGTTCCCGAGTTGGCGGCTTATCTAAAAGAGCAAAAGGCCCCATTACTTGAAACGGCCATCAAAACGGCAAACTTAATTGGTGATGAATTAACAAAAGCGCTTGTTGAAAAAGCTAAAAAAGCTTTATCAAATTCTTGGACCACGGACAAAATAGCAAAGGAAATTTTTAGCTGATTTCTCGCGCCTATGGGCGGCGTGGCAAAGGGAAAGGGAGGGGAAAGAAATGGATGAAAAATTGCTTTGCGATAGGTTCATTGACGCTTTGGAAAGTGGAAATATTTTGAAGAAGGGCGAGGAGCTTACACATGGCCCCGAATATTTGCCCGAGAATGGAATGAAAAAGACTGAGTGCCACTAAGTACACAGGGGGTTGAGGGATGAAAAAGCGTGTATTTAATAAACTTAAGAAAAACGGATATACAACCTTTGAAAAAATCAAAGAAGAGTTCGTCCCCCGACTTTTGAAAACTTATAAGCGGGAAATGAAAAACGACAGGCAGTTACGAAAGGATATTAGAAGAATGGTCACTCAAGTTTTAATGGGTGAAAAAATTGGGCCAAATTCAAGAGAAGATTGGAGTGGGGAAGGAAGTGAACCGTAATTCGAGAAGTACACATACCAACCATTAGGAGAGCAAATGAGGTACTTGGTTTCTTTCTCTTGTGGTGTGCCTTCAGCTTGCGCGGCCAAGATAGCCGTAGATAGATATGGTATAGATGTGGTTGTTTATTATTGTAATACATTTAAATATGAGCATCCTGATAATCGTAGGTTTTTTGAGGATGTT
>Ga0326727_10024540_pt1 | contig 11391 bp, 12 predicted proteins | sample MB2enrmetagenome_FD_207643 | JGI IMG/M metagenome (GOLD analysis project Ga0326727, IMG submission 207643) | Lab enriched peat soil microbial communities from McLean, Ithaca, NY, United States - MB29MY | ecosystem: Environmental > Terrestrial > Soil > Wetlands > Peat | place: USA: New York... | reverse complement strand
CGGTATACTGCCGCTTCCACGTATAAAGCTGGCCAGAGGAAACGTTGTGACGCCGGCAGAGCTCCGTGGAATTTGCCGTTCCACTAAGAAGCTGCTCCATTAATGACCTTTTAAAATCAGGTGTGAAGCTTCTGTATCGCATGACATGATCCTTTCTCCCCTTCAGGGGCGATGATCCTGTCGAATATTCTATCACACTTTGTGCAGTCGAAGGGGTTCACTCTATTCAATGTAACAACAGTGAAAAAGGTAAAGTCATGAGATTTGATTGGTTTTGTTGACGCTGATTACCTACAGATCCTGAGAATGTTTTAAAACTATCAAAATATAAAAAAAGCAAATTTTTCAACTGACCTTTAACTGCTAAATCAAAATCTGGTGGACTTCAATTAGTGCCACATTTTGATCTTTAGAATACCGAGGCAATGAATGATTAAAATATAGTCTGGCCAATGGTGATTTATTGCCTCTTCCAGATTGCCTCAGAACCTCTTTTATTCGCTAAGATTTGACTATTTAATATAGACCTGCCTTTCTTCTTGAAACCGAACATAAACTGATTTTTGAGGTCGTTCCCTTTCTAATGATATTCAATATTAGTTGTTGACTGAATTCAACAAACTGTTAATATTATTTGAAGGTATCTTGTAAGGCAAGAGATACCGTGTTTAGTATCAGGTAGAAAGATTCCTTTTTTTGCGAAAAATAAAAATAAGAGAGAAGAAATCACTAGGAATGGTAATAAAATAGTTATTCGGGGTCATTTGTTCAAGCACAGAATAGAAGAAGTTTTAGAAAATGTAACCGCAATCCAAATTTAAGCTCGGCATCTATTTTGACAACATGACCAATAAATCACGAATTCAGGATATATAAACTAAAATATGGAGATGTTCTGGGATAATCAAGAGCTATTTATAAAACTCATTCTGCTATACTAAGAGCTATTATCCTTAGATTTTTATTGTTATAGTAACCATGAACCAATGAAATACAATAATCTTTTACCGCTAAGCCTCATTCTTGTTTTTCTCTTCATCATCAATCTAAGCAGTTTCCGGAATGGCCATGACTGGGGTGACGATTTTTCCATGTATATTGCGCAAGCTAAAAGTATCGTGGATGGAAACATTGGCAAACTCATAGAAATGTCAAAGTACAGGTACTACAATTCAGGTCCGACGGTCCAAGCTCCCGTCTTATATCCTTGGGGTTATCCCCTTCTTCTCACCAGTGTTTATTACTTTTTTGGACTAAGTCTTTTACCAATGAAAATCTTTACCAATCTTTTTTTTCTTTTCTCTCTTCCACTAATCTTTTTCATGTTTAAAGACAAGATTGGTAGGCCCCAATCCTTCTTGGTCATAATCATATTAGGGCTTAACCCCCAATTTTTGAAATTTGAAGATAATATCCTTTCGGATATTCCATTCATGTTTTTTTCATTGCTTACGATCTTTTTCATACAACAATTCATAATTGGAAAACGAATATTTTATAATGAAACATTGAGCAATTTACTTATCGGTGTAGCAATATTTATTTCATGGGCTATACGTTCTAATGGCATCATTTTGCTACCAACATTATTTGTGGTTCAATTAGTCGAGAACATGCAGGCCGTTCGTAACTTCACTATAATTTCTTGGAGAAATGTTAAGTTTTTGATCCCGTATGGGGTATTTTTTGCATTAACCATTATCTTCATGATAATATTGCCACCTGAAAGCGTAGGTTCATACTACGATCAATTAAAATGTGTAACATTCTACACGCTATTGAGCAATGTGGGATATTATTTAATATTGCCCTTCGATTTTTTTTCTGACGCTATAAATTTATCTTTCTCAATAATTGGTGTTACTCTCTATATTATCACCATTCCATTCTTCTATTTTGGTATTGTAAAAAAATTCAGAGAGAACTATCTTTATATAATTTTTTCATTTTTCCTAATCATCATGTTAATAATTTTACCGTTCATCCAAGGGTTACGATACATATTCCCGATACTTCCTTTTTATCTCTTTTTCTTATTTGTGGGCTTAAATGAAAAAAATTATTTTCTCCAATTTCACTGCATGAAGAAATATTACAATTTAAATTTTATGCTCCTGTTCGGACTTACCATCATCTTCGTTTTTTGTGTAACAGTATCATCGAGAACAATTCATACCATGATTAACAAACTGGAAACTATAGATGGCCCTTATACAAAAGAAAGTGTAGGACTTTTCGATTACATTTCAAAACATACTAATAATGAAGATGTTATTATTTTCTATAAACCAAGAGTGCTATCGCTTTACACCGATAGGAGAGCAGTGGCATTGTCTGATATCAAGAGCATTATGGCTTCTAAAGCATCATATATTGCCTGCAAAAAAAATGATGAGGTTGATAACATACTTAGGAATAGCAAATTGTCTAGGAACAAGATATTTAGAAACAGTACGTTTAATCTCTACAGGAAATAAACTTAAGATTATAAAAAAATAATTTATTACATCTCTGAAGGTGGATAGGAACTGTTAAATAAGCCGCATCAAATGTTTTGCTTACGTATTTCCAAAGACTCAATTAAAAACTAATCATCCGAACTATGGAATTATAAAATGAATACATCAGACCAGATCCTAAAAGTTGGTCTTTATGATGTTTATTTCAGAAGATATCAGGAATCCATGACACGTTATCAAAAATTGCAGTCGAACTTCAAGTATATCTCTAACTGTGATGATCCTGACATAGTAAATGTCGTGCTTGCCACAAAAGATTCATGACCGAAGATTGTGCACTCGAAACACCCTTTAAATATTTATTTTCCACAGGAGACCACCGAAGCACACAAAACAAACTTGAACTATTGAAAAGTACCATATGAGAAATTTAAAATGGTATTCACAAATGACATGCGTATCCTGTATGCATTGCCCAACGCGTGCTATATGACGCTGTTTGGTTCTCAGACAGTCATCGGTCTGGAGCGACGGACTTGTCTTATTAATAGCAATAAACAGAATGTTAAAATAAACAAGCCATTGCCAATGAAAAAGCAACCCAACAACATCAGATCATTATAGTTAGGTTCTTCATACCATCTCCAGATGAGGAAAAGGATCATTCCGCCTAATGCTGATACTAAAGCCACTTTTCCTTCCAATTTATTTCTGATTGAGGAAAAAAGAAGAACTGAAAAAGGTGAAATGGCTCCTAAGCCGATTACGACATCTATAATCCGAAATGCAAAATCTGAGGTTGGTCTTTCCAAGATATGAATACCCCCATAATCTAGATAATTGAAAAGGGACCAAAGTGAGAGACTTAAGATTGGGAGTAATAAGGTCCAGAGTGATTTCCATTGACGTTTTAGAAGAATGTCTACCAATAATATCGGCAGAAGGATGAGGCTCTTATATTTTGTCAGGAGTGCTAACGAGCATGCCGTGGCGGCAATAAGATGGTTCGTGAAATAATTTCCACTAGAATCTCTGACTAATGCCCATAGAAAAATTAGCATAAAGGAGAGCATCGGGATATTAGTCATCACATTTTGTGATGTTATAAAGGCAGGTCCTGCAACAAACAACGTGGTAACAAAAATCCCGTGTTTTATCTTTAGTTCGCTTGCTGTCTTGTAGAAAAAAAGGATACAAAGTCCGGCAAAAAGTGACATCAGCAGGTGAAGGGCGATTTCGCTCGGGCCAAACAAGAAAGTGATTCCTGCCATAAAGTAAAAAAACAAATGAGGTTGATTTAATCGTTGGATGGGTTCTAAAGTGTCTGCCCAGTTGACATAACCGGACATGGGATGAAAAGGATTTTTCAGGATATGAAGAGCTATTTCTAGATATCCGACATCGTCAATGTGGGATGCCTTAAATAAATTAAAAAGGGTGATGAATACCAGAAGAAAGGTTAGCAACAAGAGAGGCTTTTTCATCCTTGAGGCATGCTCCCCAAGTCAGGTCTGAATCAGAGATTGAGCGATTATCTACATCCTGTTACCCTTGTTTAATAAGGGTTTCCTCTTACATCTAAGGGTACTCTAACGTATAATCAATGTCAACGGACTAATTAGAAACGATTAATAATCTAACAACTTTTATTAATATCATATATTAACATGGATAATTGTGCTGGAACCGAAAAAAATCGACAGTGGCTACAATCAACTTCAAGCAGTAATCTTTATAGCTTACGTAAACCATGACCTCACGCTTTGGAGGAGAATTAAATAATCTCTTCCTTCCTGTTATCACCGAAAATGCTCACGCCAAGAATGTGTTTGATTTCAATTGGAAATAAATATAAGACCGGCGACAGGCGATAGAAACCGCTACTGATGACCCGCTCCCTGGAAAATGGTTCAGCGGATATGTTATTTGTCCGAGTCATACCTGACCAGACTGCGGGAAGAGCGCGTGAATGCAAGCAATGCAGCTCCCAATCAATTCAGTGGGCAAAATCCTAAAGCGGGAACTGAAGAACATAATTAAGGCATGGGAAAGGAAGACCGTCATGTCGGAATATGATGTCGTCGTAATTGGTGCGGGCAACGGGGGGCTATCTTCAGCTTGCACGCTTGCACAGGGCGGCGTTAAAACGCTGCTACTGGAACAGCATAATGTGCCCGGGGGCTATGCCACCAGTTTTTGCAGGGGACGCTTCGAATTCGAGGTTGCCTTGCATCAGCTGAGCGGACTGGGGTCACCGACAAATCCCGGTCCGCTCCGGAAGATGCTGGATGAACTCGGCGTTACCGGCCTGCTTAAGTGGGTGGACATGAAAAACCTCTATCGGATCATAGTGCCCGGACTGTTTGACATAACGCTTCCTGCCAACCGGGAAGCGACGATTGAGGTCTTAAAGAAAAAATTTCCCGAGGAAAGTGAAAACATAGAGGCGTTTTTTGAACTGGTATACAAGTGCTGGAACGAATTCAGTGAAATGTACCAATATAATTTTGATTCGGTCGATATTGAATCAAGACTGGACCCAGAAGCCTCAGCAGAAAAATATCCGACGTTTTTCAAGTATGCTTTTCAAAACCTGGAAAATGTCCTGAACCAGCACTTCAAGAACCCGTTGCTGAAGATGACCGTTGCGGCCTTTAGCGCCTATTCAGGACCGCCAAGAGAAATATGCTTGATCGATTTGGCAACATGGCTCTTTTTCTACATTGAATACGGGTCCTATCACATCAAGGGCGGTTCACAGGCTCTATCAAACGCTATTGTGAAGAGGTTTCAGGAGAACGGGGGGGAGATTCGTTTCAATTGCGGAGTCAGTAAAATATTGGTGGAAAACGGTTCTACGACCGGGGTCGTGGCGGAATCCGGTGAAACCATAGAGGCACTATACATCGTATCGAATGTGTCGCCTTTGACGGTTTACACGGAACTGATCGATCGTGGCCATGTTCCGAAAGGCCAGTTGGATTCATTTAAAGGTAGCATCATCGGACCCGGTACTTTTATACTCTATGTCGGCTTGGACTGTGAACATTCCCAGCTAGGCATTGATGAGACAACAAATTTTGTCTTTGCACCGAAAAGCTGGATGATGTTTTCCTGTTATAACGTATCCAATCCGGAATGCTCTCCACCGGGTACCTCGGTGGTGACTATTATTGCTTTTGTTGGAAATGAACGGCAGTGGCTGGGCATTCCTCCTGATCAGTATTTTGAAAAGAAATACGAGTTTGCGGACATGGTGCTGGGCCAGATGGAACAAATATGCCCGGGTTTCAGAGAACATATTGAGGAAATTGAAGTCGCCACCCCACTGACAAATATGCGATACGCCAGGGCTCCGGGGGGTGCCATTGGCGGATTCAAGCATTACAGCAAGGATTTTTATTTATTCCCCATGAACCGCTCGCTAATCGAGGGGCTTCATTTTGTCGGTGCCTGGGCAAACAATCCCGGCGGCTTTCATCCGACACTAATGAATGGAAGGGCGGTGGGCCTCGATATTTTGAAGAAACTGAAAAAGGATGGAAGCACCAGCAGGGAGGTGAAAGACTGATGGCCAGCAATTTTCATCAATTGATTCGGGGCTACGAAGACCTCAAGAGAGAGGTTGAGAATCTGCGGAAATACGGGACCGACTATAATTCGCAAGCACGAATCTGGCGTGAGGCCGCGGAACGGCTCCATCCCCGAAGGTTAAAACTTCGTGTTTCAGAGATCCACAGGGAAACGGATTCTGCCTTCACGCTGCGGTTAGTTGCCGTCGGCAGACGTTTGCCTCCTTTTCAGGCCGGGCAGTACATTAATATTCTGGTCGAAATCGACGGCGTCCACACCGGTCGTCCTTACAGCATTTCTTCCCCGCCGAACCAGACCGCGTATTACGACATCACGGTCAAGCGCGTGCCCAATGGTTTCGTTTCCGACTATCTGCTGGACCGGGTGCGTGTGGGTGACATTCTGACTTCGACAGGGCCGGCGGGCCATTTCTATTACAATCCCCTTTGCCATGGGAAGCGCCTGGTATTCATGGCGGGAGGCAGCGGCATAACACCGTTCATAAGCATGATCCGGGAAATGACCGACCGGGGGCTTGATCTTCAAATTCATCTTCTTTACGGCTCCCGCACTCCGGAAGAGTCCATCTTTCAAGAAGAACTGGTCTCGCGCGCAAAATATCACGCCAATTTCACCTATGACCTGGTGATCTCAGAGCCGGTCGCGGGCTGCACAGAACTGACCGGATTCATTGATGCCGCCTTAATCGGGAAGTTAGTCATCCCTGTTGAATCCAGCATGTTCTACCTCTGCGGTCCCGGTGAGATGTACGGATTCTGTATCCCCGAACTGGAGAAACTGGGCGTACCAAGGCGGCGCATCAGGTGGGAGCTATTCGGGATCGGCACGAGGGCCTGTGACGACCCGGCATGGCAGAAAGACATCGCGCCGAATGCCACGTTTTCTGTTCGTCTGTCCGATGGGCGGGAGATCAGCGCCTGTGCTTCAGAATCTTTGATGGTGGCGATGGAACGGGCCGGCTTGGTGGTCGAACAGTGCTGCCGTTCGGGCGAGTGTAGCCTGTGCCGCATGCAGCTCGTATCAGGCAGGATTTTTCAGCCGCCCTATGCACTGGTCAGAAAATCCGATCGTGAAAACGGATACGTTCATGCCTGTGCTGCATACCCCCTCAGCGACCTGGAAATCAGGCTGTAGCAACAGGCACGGAGTGATTCGAGACTGCGTCCGTCCCCGAATGTTCGGGGAGGCCATGGCGGGGGGACTGGAGGTTAGGCTGAAGATATAATCGTTTCCATTATGCTGATCTTCTTCCGGAAAACTGATCCTGGTCCTTAGGGGAGAAGGTCATACCGACTTTCAAGTGGTTATCGTCGATTTTCAGCGGTATATGTAAGTCAAGACCTGTAGCTGTACTCAATAATTGAGTCAGGATTTAGTTTAATAATATCTGTCAAGTCAAGCACAGCTCACCCTTCCAAATGTTTGAAAAAGCCAACGTTAAACAAATATAGGAGGGAACCCAACTATAACAAAGCGTAAAAACAGGGTCAAAAAAAGGGGTTTTTCATACGGAATGATGCATCATCATATTCCTGCGATATGGTGTAACTCATCGTATAACGATTGCCGGTATATTATCGTAAAAACATCATAATAGGGTAATGACATAAAGTTTGGAGTGGAAAACGTTCTGATTAAGATCCTTAGATAGTCATAGGTATGCCATTATGCTTTCTAATATGTTGATTTTGTTTGCTTATTTTAAATGCCAACAACTAAGGCAATAAGGTACAAAGTCATGTTTTTAATAGCTTTTCAATAATTATAAACATACCTATTAACAAAGTTGTCAACAATTCTGTGGACTGGTCAGTCAATTGATGAAATACGCGTTATTCCTACATAGAATCACTGACGGGTGTAATTAGACAGTTTGATGGAGTAAGTCGAGTATGATTAAAGTAGGTAAGAAAACAAAAGCAAAGTACTGGGGGACTTTTACAGTAGAAAAAGTTGTGCAACTGGATAATCCAGTGCAATGTAACAGCAGTGAAAAAGGTAAAGTCGCGTTCAATCCAACCATAACCAAAATATCGTGGGATCAGGATCCATCCGATGATAAACACGACCTCTGGTTTCTATATTGGATCACTAATTGATAGTAAAGAAAAATATGGGCAGTTTTCTCCGATGATTGGAGAGAAGGTATTACTGGAATTGATGGAGAAAGCGATTGATGAAGGATATTTTAGTGAAGAATTTTTATTTGGATTGAATAAAAAGACATCTGAAAGGCTGAAAAATGAAATTTAAAATGATATTTATTTTGTTTATTTCTGCCCTATTACTAATATTTGTTGGTCAAAATATCGACGTTGTTGATGTCCGCTTTTTGTTATGGAGTATTTCCATGTCAAGGGCTGTATTAATTCTGTTCATATTGCTGCTTGGCTTTACTTTTGGATGGTTTATACATAGCTATTATACTTACCAAAAATCGAAAAATAAAATCTGATCAACAGTATGATAAATGCCGGTCGAGTTCTTGAACCACTCTTTAACCTAACCATTTATATCAAAAGGCATTACTGGAAAAGCAATTGATGCTGGATATTTTAGTGAAGAATGTTTAAATGGATTAAATAAAAAAATAGTCACATATAGGTCAAGATACTGAATGCACACATACAAATTATATCTACCGATACAGTATAAGATTTTAATTTTTGGAGTATTGTTCATCCTGACTCTGGTAGGACTCGGATTGCTTGCAGCAAATATACACTTTGGACCGAAAATTCAAACCCTTCCAGTACCATTTATTCTGATTTTCTTCCTAGTGATCGGATGGAACTGGCATGTGGTTTTGACGATCCCTTATGAAATAAGAATGGATGAGACGTCACGCATTGAATTTGTTTCCTTAGCACGTCATATTGTTGTCATGTCATCTGCAGTTCAGTCTATTAAGCCAGCCGGGGGCAATAGTTTGTATGTACTCAAGCATGATCAAGGCAAAATACGTCTTTTCATACAATTCACTGGATTTTATGAATTCCTTACTATGTTGAAGACCGTTAACCCGGCTGTGGAAATCATTGGAATCTGAATTGCTTTAAGAAAAACGTACCCTAAAGAGAGTTTGTTGATAGTAGGTGTCATGTATAATATTGCATAACTTCCTCTTCTAGGGAGTCAAGTAGTAACTTTTGCACACTGTTAAAGCTGTAACTGTTTAAACTGGAATTTGCCCACTATAGCAGATTTCATCTTGCATTCGTCATCGCAGCAATATCCCCTCTAGTAACTAAAGAGTTCATCATCTCGTAATATATGCCCCATAACCATTGAGCTATTGATCCAGTTGACTTGTGTAATCGATACCCGTCCACGGCGTGGTAGTAACAAGAACTTTCGCGTTTCTATATTTCTTCATCTCCACCATCTTCCGCAATCCTGCAATTGTATCTACACCCATACTGTTCGAAAAGAGATTCACCACAGATGTCGGGAGACTTCCTCCCGGATCTGACAACACTTGATAGTGTACCTGGGATTTAGATTCCCCGAGGGGGGTCACGATCATAATGTAACGCACAAGCGGCACCCTCACCGCCCCGGACGGTGCTCTGGAATAGTCTGCCGTTAACTCGCGTGCCCGTACATAGAGTGTCCCGGTCTTTGTATCTACCATAAGTTCCGACTTCACCACCACGTAACGGTCACTAACGGGCCAGGGCATACTGGTTCTGTTGTATACCTGCGAGATATCGTTCGTCGCAGTGAGTCCCGGAAGGGTTACCGTTCTTGCTTCGGCACACTTGTACATATACTGGGGCTCGGCTTCCACGTCGCGGAGCACCGCCTCAATTACAGCAACTGGCGCCTCTACCACTCCCACGGCTTTCACTTCCTCCACCTTGGTGAGTGAGGTCATGCGAGTATAGCCCACAATGCCATCCTTGCTGTTTACTTCTTTCCATTCACCGAGATGAATTTTCGCGGTGGCCGTCATCGCAACCGCGATCATCAATACCACAAGAATTATCGCACAATGCCACCTTCTCATAAGAACCTCCCGTTGCATAAATATGCGCTATGTTCTTAATAAGCTAACTGATTAAAGTCAATACAAATTAAACGTCTATGGAATGTTTATTACAAGTAGTAAAGGTGTGATTTCCTCCATTGGGCAAGAATAAATCCTGGTCGGTTCCTTGCAGGTAATCGAGGCACATCTGCTCATGGTTTCCCTTCAGGCAGATAACTTTCGGCAGTTCGATCCGAAGACGCAATATCGTTTCCACCACCTCATAAGAATCCGGCCCCCGGTCGATGTAATCGCCAAGAAATAGGAGGGTATCATTTTGTCCTGTTGTGAATTTATTGAGAAGATTATTCAGATGGGAAAAGCACCCGTGTACGTCCCCGATTGCAAAGATTTTGTCCATGACTTTATCCTCTAATAAATGCAGATATATTAACATGCTTTATTCTCGATACTCTATCAAGCAAAATACAGTGGGTTTGTAGCACCCGTCAATTTTATGCCTAATGGTGGGGTATATGGTGGGGAAATAACTTAAAACTTAAAAATGAAGAGAGTGGAATATTAATATAACTATTTGATATTATTAATGGCGTCCCCACGGGGAGTCGAACCCCGGTTACTGGCGTGAAAGGCCGGTGTCCTAGGCCACTAGACGATGGGGACGCTGGTCTTAAAAAAGGCGGGTGCTTATATCCCGATCCATTTTGTATGTCAATGTTTTAAAATAAAGAACCGTTACAAAAGAGCTTTTCTAGGCAAGCATGCCGCCATCGACGTTGATGCAGGCGCCCGTCGTGTAGGCGGCCGCATCGGAAACCAGGTAGAGGACTGCTCCAGCCATTTCTTCAGGCTGAGCAATCCGGCCCATGGGAATGCCCGGCAGCACAAACTGCATCAATTCTGGGCTTTGGACAATGGCCGCGGAGAACTTCGTATCTGTCAGTCCCGGGAGCAGGGCATTGACTCTTATCTTCCAAGGCGCTAATTCCTTGGCGAAGCCCCTGGTCATGGAGATCACGCCAGCTTTCGTGATGGAATAGATGCCCTGGAAAGGTGCCGGTCTCAGGCCATTGATAGAAGCGACATTGACGATCGCCCCGCCCCCCTGATCTTTCATGATCCTGGCAGCGAACTGGCATGCGAAAAAGTAGCCCTTGAGGTTCACATCGCAGGTCTTGTCCCATGCCCATTCCTCAGCGTTGATCATTTCACCAAAATAGGTAAGCCTCTCCCCATTGTCAAGACAGTAAATGGGCTTTTTTAAGGTGCAAGGTTGGGTAAGCCTGCACGTAGTTTGGGTTAAATGGGATACCGGAATAAACTTCATAAGGTGTCCGGTATCCTAAA
>Ga0326727_10024539_pt1 | contig 11391 bp, 4 predicted proteins | sample MB2enrmetagenome_FD_207643 | JGI IMG/M metagenome (GOLD analysis project Ga0326727, IMG submission 207643) | Lab enriched peat soil microbial communities from McLean, Ithaca, NY, United States - MB29MY | ecosystem: Environmental > Terrestrial > Soil > Wetlands > Peat | place: USA: New York... | reverse complement strand
TCGATGCGGACTTCAACGATCCATTCGTACGGCATCCATATGTGCAGGTGGCGCTTGTGACGGTTCTGGTTGGCGTAGACGGGATGCCGAAAGATGTTCGGGTTGCGCGCGGCCTGGGTTTCGGCCTTGATCGAAAGGCCGCCGACGCCGTGTGGCACTACAGATTTCTCCCCGCCACCAGGAAAGGGAAGCCCGTGGCAGAGCGAAGAAATGTCGAAGTCAAGTTCGCTGTGTTCTGATTGGCGGAGGTTTCTATCGACGCCCTCCGCCCGGCATTCACTCCTATCACGAGCTACTGCGCGGCCTGGTCAACTGCAATCCCTGCGCGCTTCATGAGGTCAATTCGCTTCTGCACGCGCGCATTAAAGTCAGCAGGTTTTTGCGGATCTGTAGCCTCGTGTTGGACGTAGTCGTCGATTCCCCTTTGGAAGGTTGGCTCAATGGCGTGGACGGCAGCCTGAGCCTTGGGCAGAACCTCGTGAAAATGGGCAATCTCGGCCACAGCTTTCTCGGGGTGATAGCTCAGCCGGTCGCCGGTTTGCATCGCGTCCACAAGCGAATCGGGCGGCATTGAGATCGGCGATGTGTTTTGCAAGGCATCGTAGGCTGCACGCAGGCGCGTCATTGCGCCGGCGAAGCCGTCGAGTTCCGCGCGTCGCGTTGTCAGGCCGGCAGCGCGGCGAATCTCGACGACCACCTTGGTTGAGGTACTGAAGCTCAGTGTGGGGATGACCGTGGTTAGCGTGTTCCCGTCGAAGGTCCAACCCGGCTTGCCCACCCCGCCCTGCGGCATCGGCTTGCCATTGACGGTGACCGTGGCGGGCGGCCAGTCCGCGGGCAGGCGCAGCTCATAGCTCCGGTTCTTCAGCATTCCCGGGAAACTGCCTTCAACGGGGCCAATCTCAACTCGCAAAGTATCCGCGGCCTGCGTCGCCTTGATGGGCAACCGCGTGAAGACGCCGCGCTGATACTCGACCGAGACTCCTGAATCCTCGTAGACCGAATAATTGGAGCTTGCTCCCGGCGCGAGCGGCCACACATTCACAATGAGCGGGTCGACCGGTTTCTGGCCGGTGAAGAGCATGGGCGGCTGCATGGGTACGATGGCGCCGGCGCGCAAATAGATGGGAACCTGATCGATGGAGAAGCTTCGCTCGACCGAGGCCGGACCCTTGAAGTGCTTGCCCGTTGGCCACTCAATCCACTCGCCATCGGGAATCCAGACCTGCTCGGTGGCCAGACCGCTGACCTTGTCCACCGGCGCAACCACCGGCGCCGCGACCATCTGGCTGCCGAAGATGTACTCGCCCCTGCTGGTGTACGCGGCGTCTTCTTCGGGCCAGTCGTAGTAAAGCGGGCGGAAGAATGCAACGCCTGTGTCGTATGTGCGTCGCGCCTCGGTGTAGAGGTAGGGCTGCATGGCGTAACGCAACTGGAATGCCGTGCGCAGGATGGCGGAATACGGCTCGGGATAGGCCCAGATGCGCCGTTCCGAATCAGGATTTTTGGTAGTGTGGGTGCGAAGGATTGGACTGAACGCGCCAAACTGCACCCAGCGCGTAAACAGCTCGGGATCGACTGAGCCCGGCATGTGGCCGCCGATATCGTGGCTCCAGAATGCGTAGCCAACATTGGCGGCGGTTGCTGTGAACCATGGCTGGAAGGCGAGCGAATCCCACACTGAAACGGTATCGCCGGAAAAGCCGATCTGGTAACGATGATTCCCGAGGCCACCCCAGCGGTGGAAGAGCAGCGGCCGCTTGCCCTCGCGCTGCTGATCGGTAAAGTGAACGTAGTTGAGCCACCAGGTAGGCATCACGCCGGGCAGGTTGGTATGCTGCCACTGCTGCCAGTCGAGCCACCAGAAATCGATGCCCTGTTTCTCGAGCGGGTGGTGAAGCAGGTTCAAGTAATTGGTGGCGAATTTCTTGTCGGTGATGTCGAACGGGATGTATTTCTTTGTCGCCGGATCGACGCCCATGGCGCGCGCCATGGCTGGGTACGCGGCCTCAAAAGGTTGAACTCCCGAGGCCGGGTGCAGATTGAGCGTTGCCTTCAGCCCCTCCTCGTGAATCTTCTTCAGGAAGTCATCCGGATCGGGAAACAGCATCTTGTTCCATGTGTAGCCGGTCCAACCGGTCCATTCGCCTGACTGATCGTGCTCGCCAAAGGCCTGAAGCTGCTCGTGATTCATGTGCCAATCCATGTCGATGACCAGCACATCGAGGGGCGTATCGTTCTCGCGGAAGCCTTTGATCAGTTCGTCGAGTTCCTGGTCGCTGTACGCCCAGTAGCGCGACCACCACGCGCCGAAGGCAAAACGGGGCGGCAGCGGTATGCGGCCGGCGACGCGAACGTAATCGCCGAGAGCTTTCGCGTAGTCGTGACCGTAGCCGAAGAAGTACCAGTCGACATAGGAGCCGGGCTTTTCATTGTCGGGCCGCAGCATCACCCACGGCCATGGGCTCTTTTCGCCCTCGAGGAAACGGAAATCCGAAGAGTCGAAGAGCGCGCGCGTGGAGTCATCGACCAGCGCCCATCCCGAACGCGAAACAAGCCCCTGGCCGATCGGCTCCTGGGTCTTGTCGCCGCGCGCGCCGTCGAGCGTACGAGTGGTTCCCTCGAGGTTGTCAGGATCGGCATTGCCGGGGTGCCAGACGACATGCTTGCCATCGACCGTGAGTTCGATTGAGAGGTTTTCGGCGGTGAAATGGCCGTCACCCGAGAGCGTGTAGGAGAGCAAAAGATCGTCGGTTTGAAGGGTGAGCGCTTTACCGGGGCCGCTCGCCTCGTTATCCGACTCGAACTTCGGCACCGGCAGCCGCCGATTCAAAAAAACAAGCGACGCGTGATCTTCGAACTTGCCGTCGGCCGACCACTCCATGCGAATGAGTTGCGGCGTGAGGACCGTGAAGCGCGCGTGGCCGAGGGTCACGACGGCTTTCGGATCGGCTACGGGGTTGTCGGCCGGCGGGATACTAAGAGCCGAAGGAGCAGCCACTGCGACCGAGGCCGATTTTTGCGCGGTGCCCTGTTGCGCGTTCGCGGCAAGACATGGGGTCAGGGCCAATGCAATCGAAGCAAGATACAAAGTAGAGCGCATGATCAACTCCTGGACTGAAAACATCCCTCAGAGGCTAAAGCCCCGGAAGTTATTTGGCGCTCCTTGTGGCACGACTAAAGTCGTGCCCTTTCAAAGCGCCGGTTGTTCAGGCGGTTCGATCGCTGATCGCCGCCCCTGCAGAACTCACTTCGCCAGCGACAGCTGCGCGTTCAGGCGCAAGTCGCGTGCCGACGCGCCGACAGATACAGTGCGGAGCCCAAGCGCGTCCTGCCACGAGTTGTCTTTTGTCGACCAGTATTGGAATCTGTGCCGGTCGAGATGAATGCTGACCGTCCGCGATGCCCCGGGGGCAAGGTGAATGCGCGTAAACCCCGCCAGGGCGCGCACAGCGAATTGCGCGCCGGATGGCGCGTCGGCAGGCGCGCTGAGATAGACCTGCGACACTTCGTCGCCGGCAACTGCACCGGCATTTTTCACCGCGAAGCTCACATCGGCGCCGCCGTCCTTCGAAGGCTGAACCTTGAGGCCAGAATACGTGAAGTGCGAATAGGAAAGCCCGTAGCCAAATGGGTACAGCGGATCGACGCCCTGCTTGTCGAACCAGCGATAACCAACGAAGATTCCTTCCGAATAAGTTGCCGTGTTGTTGATGCCCTCGTCGCTGCGTTCAGGGTGAGCCGGATCGCCGGCAGGCATATCCTGCGCCCGGTGCGGCCAGGTGAAAGGCAGCCGGCCTGCAGGGTTGGCGCGGCCGAGCAGCAAATCCGCCGTTGCCCAGCCGCCTTCATCGCCGGGCCACCACATCTGCAGCACGCCCTTCACTTTGTCGAGCCAGGGCATTTCAACCGGCTGGCTCAGGTTGAGAACAACGATGGTGTTGGGGTTTACCGCCGCGATGTCGGCGATCAGCTTGTCCTGGTCGCCGGGCAGTTCGAAGTCGGGCCGCAGACGGCTCCAGGCAAACACGATTGCAACCTTCGCCTTGCGCGCCGAGTCGATCGCGGCCTGGTAGTTCTGTTCTTGCTGTTCGGGCGTCACCCAGTTGAACCGCACCTGCTCGGGATTGTTTGAGCTGTCGGGGCCAATCTCGAGATGAAAGCGATGCGGGCCCGCGCTGAGATGCATCTGCGCGCGCAGGTTGTCGAGACCGTCGGTGGTGGGAAAGATGTTGTCCTGGCCGGCTTGCGTGATCTCGCCGTGAATCCAGTTGTAGCCGACCGACGCGACCACCTGGTCGTCGATTCTGAGCTTGCCGTTGCAGCCGAGCAACTGAAGATGCAGGCGGTAGTCGCCGGTCTCGGGCACGGTCAGCGTTCCGGTCCACACGATGCTCTCGCGCGCGGGCAATGTGGAATGCGCCTTGCTGGTGAAGTCGATTGACGGGTCGATGTGGACCGCAAATTCTTTGAATGTGCGCCGCTCGAGCCCCGGCTGGCCGAAGTGCGAGAAATACTGAGCCGGCACCGGCGTGCCGTCCATGTCGTTTGCTACAGCGTAGGTCAGGTGCGCATTGGCCCCCGCGAGCTGTTTGAGTGCGGCGAGCGGCGACACTTCCCGCTGGGGCAGGCCCACTGCCTTTTCACCCGTCAGGCCGACGGCCACAAGCTGCCCGGCGCCGGGTCCAATCAAGGCAAGATTGCTGAGCAGTCCGGGCTTGAGCGGAAGAATCGAATCATCGTTCTTGAGAAGCACCGCGGCATCGGTTGCGGTTCTGCGAATCGCCGCCTGGTCTTCAGCGATTTCTGCAGGAGTGGTTTTTGCCGGCTTCTTGCCGTCGAGCAGTCCGAACTTGTCCATCTCGTAAAGCACGCGGCCGGCCGCATGATCGATGGTGCTTTGCGAAACCACGCCCTGTTCAACCAGGTGCTTCAAATCGGTTGTGACCTTGGGCTCATCGACGTGCGGCCACTGCGCGGGCTTGGGCTCTTCGGGCAGGCCATCGTCAGTGAGCGCGTGACCGCCTCCACCGCAGTCCGGCTCGGCCTGGCGGGGCGGATTGTTCACGAAAAATGATGGCGTGGCGAACGAAACAGGCAGCGGACCGGGCATCTCCAGGTCCAGTCCCGCATTGATAAAGTCAGTGCCGTGGGTCGCGCCCCAGTCTGAAGTCACGAATCCCTTGAATCCCAGCTCGCCCTTGAGAATGCCATTGAGGGTGTCAGGATTGCCGCAGGAGTATTTCTCGTTGATTTTGTTGTACGAGCACATGATGGACGAGACGCCGGCCTTGACCGCTTCGGCAAAGGGCGCCGCGTAGATCTCGTGAATGGCCTGCAGATCGGCAATTACAAATGGCGCGTCGGTATCGTAGGCAACGTAGTGCTTGGCCTGGGACATAACGCCCTGCTTCTGCACGCCCCTGATGAACTCTGCGCCGATGAGGCCGGTCAGGAGAGGATCTTCGCCGTAGGTGTTGTAACCGCGGCCCCAGCGAAAATCGCGATCCATATTGATGAACGGCTGCAGAACGACGTCGATTCCGCGATCGCGCGCCTCATCGCCCACTACCTTGCCGTTGGCGCGGGCATCCTCGATGCTGAAAGTCGCCGCCAGGCCCATAGTGGCCGTCGGCGCTTCGGCAGGGCTCCGCGTAAGTACACCCGGAGGGCCATCGGCCAGGCGCAACGAGGGAATTCCGAGGCGCGGAATGCCCTGAAGGTAGCCGGCCTGGCCCGGGCCGGTAAGCGCGTCTTCGCCCGTTCCGTGCAAAAGCTGAATCTTCTCGTCGAGCGTCATGCGGGTCAACAACTGGTCCACGCGCGCGTCGCCGGTGACAACAGGCTCCGTGCCTTGCGCCTGGGCTGCGAAAGTGGACGCCAGCAGCATTGTGAAGAGCAGCAGACTGATTGTCAGCGTGGATCTCGAAGAGGTGCTTGCTTTACTTTTGATCGAACTTTTCATTGGATTGTCCCGCTTCACGTCGCCTCTTCATCTCCAGACAGAGACACTTACGCACAAAATCGCGTTCAGTTCATCCGGCAGGGCGCCGAGGTGCCCTTCAGAATCCTACAACCCGGCAATCAGGGTGCTCAAGCGGATTTGAAGTTTTTTCAATAGTGAAATTCTAAAGGGGCAGCGCCAGGCCGTCTTTTCGCTGGATTCCTCTATGGAAATGACTCAGCCGAATGGGCCTATGCCTCGCTGTCGGGCAGATGCGTCTGACGCCGGCGAACCAGCCAAAGCACTACGCCCAGCGCCGCCCATATTGTGCCGACAATGAAGGCGATACGGCGGAGGCCGACCCATATCACAAGGCAGGTGAGGAATCCACAGAGGGCAAGCAGCATCGGAAGCCAGAGTCGAAATCGGCCTTCCTGCCAGGCTTGCAACAGAGCAGCTGCATTCACGCCCATGAAAGCTAACAGCGCGCCGTAATTCAGCAATTCAGTGCCGAGCTGATAGCTCATGAAAAGAGCGCCAACGAGGCAGATGCCGCCAATGAGCAGGACATTGTTGCGGGGAATCTGGTTTTTGGGGTGGACAACGCCAAAGAAACCGCGGGGCAGCGCGCCGTCCTGACCCATGGCCAGCATGAGCCGCGCGGCGCCCAGTTGCGAGGCCATTCCGGAACCGATGGTCGCCAGCAGCAATGCCCCGTTGACGATGGCAAAAAGAGCGGGACCGCCGATGCGGCCGGAGATGAAGACGTAGGCCGTATCGACATCGGGGAACGCGCCGCCGTGTGGCCACGCGAGCTGGGCGAGATAGACCTCAATGCTCGCCAGGATGCCGGTGACGATGCACGTACCTACGATGGCGCGTGGTACGTTGCGCTTCGGGTCCTTCGCCTCATCGGCGAGCGTCGAAATGCCGTCGAAGCCAATGTACGTGAGCACGGCAATCGACGTGCCGCGCAGCAGCCCTGAAGATGTATATGTGCTGCGATCGTAGAACGGCAGCGTGAAGAAGCCTGAAGGGTAGGCGTGCAGTCCTAATAAGTAGCGAATCGCTGCCACGATCACCAGCACTATAACCACGCCGAGAGCCGCAGCCATGGCGGCGTTGATCTTTGCCGAGGTCTCAACGCCGTTGCAGTTGAGCGTAGTGAAGAGAACCGCAAAGGCCACGACATATAGGATGTAAGGAACTTCGGGCACAAAGTTGAGCGCTGCCCGGCTGCACCAGATGGTGCAGATAAGCGGGTTAAGAACGTAGTCCATCACCATGCACCAGCCGGTGAGATAACCGAGACTGGGGTGAATTTGCTTGCCGACGTAGAGAAACGCCGAACCGCCGTGCGGATAGACGCGCGCCATGCGCCCATAGCTGATGGAGGTGAGCAACATGGCGACCATCGCCAGCAAGATGGCCGTAACTACATGACCGTGAGCCTCCTTAGAAATAACGCCGTAACTCGGCATTGGAGCCGTGGGCTGGATGAGGATGATTCCGTAGAGAATAAGATCCCAGAAGCGGAGCGAGCGCCTGAGACCGACGGGCTGCTGAACACCGCTTTCCTGATTGAAGGACATTAGGATCCTTGCCGTGCAGATGAAATTGTACGATTTGAGGCCGGCCCTTTTGCTTTCGCGTGTTCAGCAGGAACAAAGAGCCGGCTCAGGCGGGATTCAGAACGTGAAACGCGATCCGAACTGGAACTGGCGAGGGGTGTTCGAGTTGCTGAGGATCTGCCCGAAGTTCACATAGCCAGAGGATGGCGAGCTCACAGTCGGTCCCGAGAACTGCGCCTTGTTGGTGATGTTGTAGGAGGAGATCTCGAAGCGAAGCTCCTTCTCCTTTCCAAGGGTGAGGCTCTTGAACAGAGAGAGGTCCAGGTCCCGGGCTCCCATAGTGCGAACATTGTCGAGATAGGCCGGCGCTGTTCCCGCTACGAAAGGACTTGAGGGCACGGTGAAGCAGGTCGGGAGGAACCACTCAGCGGCCGTATGCGGCGCGCCTGTGCTCGGATTGCACGTCATATCGGTGCGTTGATTGAAGTAGGAGAAGCCTGCCCCTACAACGGGGGAGTTGATGGGAACGCCGTCGCTCAGATAAGCAATTCCATTCACTGTCCATCTTCCCAGAACTGCATTGGCGGGCCCGTTGAGGTCAAGCAGGCGGCCTTTGCCGATGGGCAGATCGTAGGATGCCTGCCAGGTGAACTGGAATTTGACCTCCTGCGGGCTCACGGAGTGTTCGAACCTCATGTTCTTCCAGTCCTGCGGCGCACCATTGTGGAGGCCGACGAAGCCCAGCGGAGGATTGCCGTCGTCGGTCATCAGCTTGGCCCAGGTGAAAGAGACCAGTGTTTGGAAGTGATTGGAGAGGCGCTTCTCCAGCTTGGTTTGCAGGGAGCTGTATTCGGAGTCGCCGCCGGGATAGCCATGGATGGCGACGCCGCTGCCGCAGCAACCTCCCGCGCCGAACTGCGGAAACTCCTGGAGAGACACCCACAGGGGCACGGTGGCCTGGCCATAATTGGGGTTTGTGCTAGGCTGAATGGCCTCCCACTGATTGGGCACCATGGTGTTGATGAGTGCGATCTGGTTACTCGCGATCGTGCCCAGGTCGAGCTGGTTCAGGTCTGCCGAGCCGAGCGGGAGGAACAGACCCCTGCTGCCTACGTAACCCGCCGCGAGGTGGAAACCATGGGAGAGATCGATCTCCCAGCCGAAGTTGAAGTTGTAGGTGAGCTGGGTGCGCTGCGAGTGGAGCATAGTGCTGAGCTGGGAGCCAAGGTAAGTGGCCAGTCCCTGCGAAGAGCCGATGATTGGAACCACGCCGCTGGGGAACGGGTTGCTGAGTGAGTATTGCGCCGTGGGGGTGGGGGCCGGGCCGCCCGTGAAATTTTGATCCATGCTGCTGCCATAGAGCACTGAATTACCATTGCCGCCGCCGTCGAATGCGATGGTGTTGGGATCGGCGTTCCAGTCCGTGGCATTCCAATTGGAGGAAGAAGAGAAGCCGTCGCTGTCTTGTCCGGCGCCGCTGACCATCTGCACGCTGGGGCCGTAGTAGAAGCCGGCTCCGCCGTGGAAGACGATGTCCTTCGATGGCTGCCAGGCAAAACCAAGCCGGGGACCGAAGTTCTTCATGTTGGTATCGAAGGGAGAGCGGTGGCTGGAGGTTGAGAAGATCTCGCCGCCGGTGAACGATACGCCGTTGCTGGTGCCCTGAGCCTTGGGATCGAAGTATTCCAGGCGGTTATGCCGCTCTGTTTTGCCGCCGAAGATATCCCAGCGCAGCCCCGCCGTGATGGTGAGAGTTGGCGTGAGATGGTAGGTGTCCTGAATGAAAGCCGCGTAGTAGGGGCTGGCTGCCGCGAGGAAGAGATCCTTGGTGAAGTTGGTCGATTCACTCCCCGGCGACGTTCCCATGCCGAGCAGGAAGGAAGCGAAGTCGTTGCCTCCCACGGGCGAGGCGGCTCCCGTGGTCTGATCGGTGGCAGACATGTCGAAGTAGTAATTACCGGAGGGGAAAGGAGGCTGACCCACATTCATGAAGCGCTTCATATACTCGAAGCCGGTGCTGAGCTCGTGCTTGCCTTTGACCTTGGTGAGACTGGCGATCACGTCGCTGTTTTCGCTGGCGTACCGAAAGGTGTTGTAGCAACAGGTGCCGCCGATGGCGCCGCCTACATCGTTGAAATTCATTAGGGGCAGATTCTTGAAGACTTGCTGCGCGGCCAGGGAGGAGGGAAATCCCAGCGAGGTGATGTCGAATCCAACTTGCGAAGGGTCGCCTCCCTGGTTTTCATAGTGGCGCGTGAAGGAGTAGCGCAACTGCAAAACGGTGGTTGGGCCCAGGGTGAGGTCGTCGGCGACGATCACGTTGCGCGCGTTGGTCACATTCTGGGCGTAGTCCGGATCCCACATATTGCCAAAAGCGTTGAAGGTGTCATTGGTGGTCCGGGAAAAGGAAAAACGGCCGAAGATGTGCTGTTTCTCGCTCTTGTAATCGTCCATGCGAATGTCGAACTTTTGTCCGTGAGTGGGGTCGGTTCCGGGAAGATAAAGGTTATTGATGGCGCCGTAAGGGGACGCTGCCGTGGCCGCTTCGCAGGTGTTGGGATCAGGGAAGTTGCACTTGGGAAACATGGAGAGATACTTCAGCGCGATGGGATTGGGGTTGACAATCTTGTTGCCGGCAAGCGGCTGGCGCGTTCCGGCCAGCGGGCCGGTGGCCACATCGGGCTGTGTCGGGTCATAGATGGTATAGCTGTCCGCGGAAAAATCGCCCGTCCGCTCGGCGGTAGTGGGAACGGAGAAGTAATTTGAACCATCGAATTGTGACTGCTGCGTGGCTTCGTAATCGCCGAAGAAGAACAGCTTCTTATGCAGGATGGGTCCGCCGATGGAACCGCCTTCCTGATAGCGATGAAAGCTGGGCGGCTTGTTGGCGGTGCCGTTCGCCAACTGGCTTTGCTTGTTGAAGTAATCGTTGGCGGCGAGAATGTCCGGCCGGAAGACTCCAAAGGCGTCGCCATGGAAGCTGTCTCCGCCTGACTTGCTGACCAGGCTGATGACCCCCGCGCCGCCGCTCTGGTAAGAGGCCGGTGTGTTCTGGGTCTCGACGCGGTATTCGTCCACGCCGTCTTCGGGAATCTCCGACATGGGGATAATGGCGGCGATATTGTTTTCCGCAATTCCCAGCGGGCTGCCGTCGAGCATGTAATAGACGGACCCCAGGATGGCGCCGTTGATGCTGTAGGACGAGACATCGACTCCCGGACGGCCGCTGGCGATGTTGTTGAGCTGTGCCGAGTCGCCCGAGTTTGGCGAGCCATTGGCCGGGGTAACGCCGGCGCTCAGTTGTACCAGGTCATAGACATTGCGCGAAACCAGAGGAACGCGATCGATGGTTTCGGAGGAGATGAGCTGGCCGACGGTGGAGTTGCTGGTATCGACGAGGTCAACGGTTTGCGAGACGGTCACTGTATCGGTGACGCTGCCCACTTGAAGCACGATGTTGACCACGGTGACCTGGTCGACGCTGACGATCACATTTTCCCTGGCAGCGCTCTCAAACCCTGTGCGGGAGACAGTGACTTCGTAGCTCCCGGGATTGAGCGAGACAAAGGAATACAGTCCGGCCGCGGTGGTGACAGTGGATTGTGCGATTCCTGTTGCGTGGTCGAGTGCGGTTACCTTGGCGCCGGGGACGAGCGCGCCGCTCTGGTCGGTCACTAATCCGCTGATGCCACCCCTGCCGGCCTGAGCCGGCGCGGCAGCGGCAGAGCAGGCAAGGATGATGACAGTAGAAAGACACCTGAGCGCAGAGGCTGCGCCTGCGATTCTGTGAGTCATGGCCATTCCTCAAAGCAAACGTCTTTATTCAAACGTTTGAATAGTTATGCTATAGTAGGTGCAACCTGATCGGCTGTCAAG
>Ga0326727_10024537_pt1 | contig 11392 bp, 9 predicted proteins | sample MB2enrmetagenome_FD_207643 | JGI IMG/M metagenome (GOLD analysis project Ga0326727, IMG submission 207643) | Lab enriched peat soil microbial communities from McLean, Ithaca, NY, United States - MB29MY | ecosystem: Environmental > Terrestrial > Soil > Wetlands > Peat | place: USA: New York... | reverse complement strand
GCGGCGTGCAATTCTCGCCGTCGCCGCTGACGCCCGATGAAGAAGCGGGCCTCGCCAACACCGGCCTTTCCGATGCCTCGCCTTGGATAGAGGGAGATTATCCCGAATGGCTGCATCCGGCGTTCTCGGAAGCTTTCGGGGCCAACGCTGTCGCCGAGGGACAGGCCTTGGCTGCCCGCGCGCCCGTGGATCTGCGCGTCAACACATTGAAGGCGAACCGCGACAAAGTTCTAAAGGCTTTCGACCGTCACGATGCTGCCCCAACGCCTTACTCGCCCACCGGCGTGCGCCTGCCCCCGCGCCAGGGCGGAGCGCGCAGCCCGAACGTGGAGGCCGAACCGGCCCACGGCCGCGGCTGGTTCGAGGTTCAAGACGAAGGAAGCCAGATCGCAGCCCTTCTGGCAGGAGCTGGGCCGCGTATGCAGATTGCCGATATCTGCGCCGGGGCGGGAGGAAAGACGCTCGCCATGGCGGCGCAGATGCAAAACACAGGTCAGATTTACGCCTACGATTCTGACGCCGTGCGATTCCGCCCCATCTTCGAGCGTCTCAAACGGGCGGGCGCGCGGAACGTGCAGACGCTTCCGCCGGGCCAGGCCACCGCGCTCGATGCCCTGGAAGGCCGCATGGACCTCGTCCTTGTTGACGCACCCTGCAGCGGAACCGGCGTGTGGCGGCGGCGTCCCGATGCGAAATGGCGGCTGTCTGACAATCAGCTTTCTGAGCGTTTGGCGACGCAGCGCGATCTTTTGGCGCAAGCCGCGCGTCTCCTCAAGCCTCAAGGGACGCTCGCCTACGTGACGTGTTCGCTCCTGCCGGCCGAAAACGACAAGCAAATCAAAGCCTTTTTGGACTGCAACTCCAGCTTTGCGCCAATCGACGCGGTAGAGCAGGCCGAAAAAACGCTTTCCAGCCCGGTAACTTATCCTGCGAATCACAATAAGCCAGGGTTGCTATTAACTCCGGCACAGCATGGGACGGATGGTTTTTACATCGCGCTTCTAATAAAAAACGGAGCATAATGTCCCATTGGCTGGGCTGGAGTCCCGGCTGCCCCAAAATGGACACACTTGGTGCTTTGCTGCATCTAGGGTCCGGTCAACAAGCTGTTACAAGCTGGATCTAAAGGTGCCTGGGGATGCTCATTCGGCAGCCCATCCCGTCCAACGACCAACCATCAAGAAAAGCGAGTTCCCCGATGAGAACGATCTTAGTCCTCATAATTTTAGTGATCGTCGCCGTTAGCGCTTATTGGTACTTCGGCCCCCTGTCGTCCGCCGACGCTCAGTACTGGAACAAGATTAACGACACCCTGCCTGAGCAATACCGCAAACCGGCGCAGCCGGTTCAGCCGGCCCCGGCGCCGTAAGTCAGGCGTAGGCGTTCTGCGAACACAGGCGCGGCGCTAGAGCTTATCTGCTTTTGACGGACTCAAAAGCGGGATCTAACTTTTTGTTTTATCTTGCGTCTTTATCGGAAGACCGCTTCGCACTTTCCTGGACGCGAGCGAAAACCGGACTATGTTAACGATGGGTCCGCATTACGCGGACCCATTCTTTTATGACCTGCAGAGAGGAGCGCCCGCTTGCACGGCCTTCCTGTTACCGATGCCATTCTCATTGTGGATTTTGGCGGCCAATTTACGCAACTCATTGCCCGGCGCGTGCGTGAGGCCAATGTGTACTCGGAGATCGTGCCTTTTCACGCCGCCGAAAAAGCCATTGCGGAGCTGAAGCCAAGGGCGATCATTCTCTCGGGCGGCCCGGCAAGCGTTTTCGATGAAGGCGCTCCGCAGGTTCCCGATGCGATCTTTACCTCGGGCGTGCCGGTGCTCGGCATATGTTACGGCCAGCAGGGCATGGTGGCTCGCCTTGGCGGCGCGGTCGAGCCGTCGAGCGAGCGCGAATACGGCTCGGCGCTGATCGGCATCAAAGCGCCGTCGCCCTTGTTCGAGGGCATTGGCGGCGTCGGCGACAACGTTCCCGTCTGGATGAGCCACGGAGACCGGGTCGCTTCACTGCCCGAGGGCTTCGCGTCCATCGCCACAACACGCAATGCGCCTTACGCCGCCATTGCCGACGAGCAGCGGCGGTTTTACGGCGTACAGTTCCACCCAGAAGTCGTGCACACGCCAAGCGGCGCGGCCATGCTGCGCAATTTCGTGCACCGGATCGCGGGCTGCGGCAGTTCTTGGACGATGGCCGCTTTCCGCGATGCCGAAATCGCCCGCGTCCGCGAGCAGGTTGGCGGGGCGAAGGTGATCTGCGGGCTTTCCGGGGGCGTCGACTCCGCCGTGACCGCGGTTTTGCTGCACGAGGCGCTGGGCGACGCGCTGACCTGCATTTTCGTGGATCATGGCCTCTTGCGCCAAGGCGAGGCTGAGCAGGTCGAGAGCCTGTTTCGCGAGTCCTACAATATCCCGTTGTTTCACGTGAAGGCCGCGCCGCGCTTCCTCGCGGAGCTGAGCGGCGTCACGGACCCGGAGCAGAAGCGCAAGACCATCGGGCGTTTGTTTATCGAGGTATTCGACGAGGCGGCGCATCAGGTGGGCGGCGCGGAGTTCCTGGCGCAAGGGACGCTTTATCCGGATGTGATCGAGAGCGTCGCGCCCCATGGCGGACCGTCCGTCACCATCAAGTCGCATCATAATGTCGGCGGCTTGCCGGAACGCATGAAGCTGAAGCTTATCGAGCCGCTGCGCGAGCTGTTCAAGGACGAGGTGCGCGCGCTCGGCCGCGAACTGGGTCTGCCGGACGCGTTCTTGAAACGCCATCCCTTCCCAGGGCCGGGGCTCGCCATCCGCATTCCCGGCGCGATCACGGAGGAGAAGCTCGCCGTGTTGCGCAAGGCCGACGCGATCTACCTGGAGGAGCTGCGCACCTCCGGCGTCTACGACGATATCTGGCAGGCTTTCGCCGTGCTCTTGCCGGTGCAGACCGTGGGCGTGATGGGCGACGCGCGCACCTACGACCATGTGCTCGCGCTTCGCGCCGTCACCTCGGTGGACGGCATGACCGCCGATTTCTACCGCTTTCCCCTGGACTTGCTCGGCCACATTGCCACGCGCATCGTGAATGAGGTTAAGGGCGTCAACCGCGTGGTGTACGACGTAACGTCGAAGCCTCCTGGCACGATTGAGTGGGAGTAAAGCCGCCGGCCGGAGGACTGACAATCCCCGTTGGCATACCATTTAAGAGAATGATATCATTGCTATCAAAAATGATCCCATGAGGAAGCAGGATGGCTGATTTGCTTGTACGCGGTGTCGATGAAGAGCTTGTGCGGCGCTGAAAGAGCGGGCAGGAGCTCACGGTCGCAGCGCAGAGGCGGAGCACCGGGCAATCCTGGCTGCCGCGCTGGCTCGTCCTCGCAAGCGCAGCTTTGCCGAGGTCATCGCATCGATGCCAGATGCCGGCGATGATGCGGACTTCGAGCGCGGGGAAACCGGCCGGAAAGCACCCTAAAAAACCCATTCACATGAGTAGGGTTATCGATGCGGCCTCGAAGCCGCCCGGAACGATTGAGTAGGAGCAAGGAAGCCTCACGCAGCCGAGCCTGCTTCGTGCTCCGGAAGAAGGTCATCGACCGTAAGCCCGAGGGCATTCGCCAATTTGCGATAGGCCTCAAGGGAACCTGGTTTTTTGCGCCCTTCAATTTCAGCTAGGTAGCTCCGTGCAATGGCGGCCTTGCCCGCAAGCTCTTTCTGCGAAAGGCCGCGATGCTCGCGCCAGACCCGCACCGGATGTTCGCCCGCTAGGAGTCGGGAAACGAGTTCGGCGGACAGGTAATCCGCGTGCGCGGCCTTCTCACCGAGCGTTTGCTCGCGAGCCGCTGCTGCCTCAAGCGCTGCGATATCCTCCGCATCTTCAATGGCTTCAAGTAGCCGCTCGTAATCTGCACGGCTCAGGGTGACGGTATCATCGGTTTGCGCGATTGGACGGATAGCGTTCACTTGTACACCTCGTCGCGTTTGGCGATCTTTTCTACGGTCATTTTGTCAGCGTCATAATTCAAGTTGTAGATCGCGCGCCAATCTCCCTGGCGGATGCGAAAGCCTGGACGGTGGGTCAACCTTTTCACCCAAGGGAATTGCCCCATCGGGTTCGCGGCCACCTGTTGAAGCTTTGACATCAACGCAGCCCCGTCTTTGACGGGAAGCTTGGTCAATGTCTTCGCGGCAGCCGCGGAAAAGATCAACTTCATTGCTCAATGTCGCTTATAGCGACAGACAGTCAAGCGCAACGATGGTCAAGAGGCGCGCAATTTCTGCTAACTTGCATCGTGAATGTGGTGAAGGGCGTCAACCGCGCGGTGTACGACGTAACGTCAAAGCGCCTGGCGCCATCCGAGTGGGAGTGAGGAAAATGGCGAAGACCAAAGCTGTTACGATCTACGGCATCAAGAATTGCGACACGATGAAAAAGGCGCGCGCGTGGCTCGACGATCACGATGTCGCCTACGCGTTTCATGACTATAAGGTGGCGAGCATCGCGAGCGGCGCCCTCCAGCAGTGGGCCCGCGAGGTGGGCTGGGAAAAACTGCTCAATCGCGCCGGGACCACATTCCGCAAGCTACCCGAAGCCGATAAGGCCGGACTCGACGAAGAAAAGGCGATCGCGCTCATGGTCGGCCAACCCGCCATGATCAAGCGCCCGGTCTTGGATGTTGGCGGCAAGCTCATCGTCGGTTTCGATCCCGCCGTATACGTCAGCGTATTCGGAAAGTAGACCGTGATACACATGATCGTAATCGAATTGACCAAGATGGATGGCGCCCGCTTATAAGGAGCTTCCCGAAATTTTATAGGCTCTCTGGATGCCCATGGCACGGGTCGCTCCTCGGAAACATTTCAGAGGATCTATATCGCAGTCCTGATGTTGACCGGGCGCGTGTACAATACCCAGCGGATTGAAGGATGACGATGACGTCAATACAGACCGAAGCGGAGCGCAGGCTGATTGTCGCGCTGGATTTTCCGGATGCAGGCGAAGCCTGCGAGTTCTGGCAGAGGCTGGCTCTGCCCCATGCCGTCGCCAAGATCGGGCTTGAGCTGCTCATGGCGGAGGGCGGCGTCGAAATGGTGCGGAGGCTGGCTGCGTCCGGGGCCTCGGTCTTCGTCGACGCGAAGCTGTTCGATATCGCCAACACCGTCGAGCGCGCAACGGCTCGGATTGCCGATCATGGCGCGGCCTTTCTTACGATTCATGCGCAGGACAGGCAGACCGTCGATGCCGCCGTCCGGGGCCGGACTGGCTGTCCCTTGAAACTGCTCGGCATCACGCTCCTGACGAACGCCAGGGCTGAGGATTTGGATGCGCAAGGCATCGCATTATCGTCGCAAGATCTGGTAGTGCGGCGCGCGGCGTTCGCGGCGGATGCCGGTTTCGATGGCGTCGTTTCCTCCGCTTGGGAAGCTCCCGGCCTCAAAGCACGCTTCGGCGAAAGGCTTGCCGTTGTTTGCCCTGGCATACGGCCGGCAGCCGGCGAGACCATCTCTGGCGACGATCAGGCGCGGACCGCTACACCGGGCGAGGCCCTGCGCGCGGGCGCAGACTACATTGTTGTTGGCCGGCCCATTACGCGCGCGGCCGATGCTGCAGCCGCGGCTCGCGCCATCATCGCGGAGATGGCCGCCACGCTTCCCAACGGCTAATCGAGGTCGGAGACGCTCGCCGGGCCGCCGCCGTGCACGCGCTGGGCCAGCGCAGCTTCGATAAATTGCGTTAAATCCCCATCGAGCACGGCTGGCGGGTTCGTGCTGACCACGCCCGTGCGCAAATCCTTTACCATCTGATAGGGCTGCAGCACGTAGGACCGGATCTGATGGCCCCAGCCGATATCGGTCTTCGACGCGGCGGCGGCTTGCGCGGCTTCCTCGCGCTTCTTAAGCTCCATCTCGTAGAGACGCGCCTTGAGCATAGCCCACGCCGTTGCGCGGTTCTTATGCTGCGAGCGCTCATTCTGGCATTGCACAACAATGTTGGTCGGAATGTGCGTGATGCGCACCGCGCTGTCGGTGGTATTGACGTGCTGTCCGCCGGCGCCGCTCGCGCGGAATGTGTCGATGCGGCAGTCGCTTTCGTTCACGGCGATGTCGATGGCTTCGTCGACCACAGGATAAACCCAGACGGAGGCGAAGCTCGTGTGGCGCCGCGCGTTCGAATCGTAAGGCGAGATGCGCACGAGGCGATGCACGCCTGACTCGGTCTTGAGCCAGCCATAGGCATTCTGCCCCTTCACCTGGATCGTCGCCGATTTCAGCCCCGCCTCTTCGCCCGCGTTGCTTTCGATCAGCTCGACCTTGTAGCCTTGCTCGTCGGCCCAGCGCATGTACATGCGCAAGAGCATCTCAGTCCAGTCCTGACTTTCCGTGCCGCCCGCTCCTGCGTGGACTTCAAGGAAGGTATCGTTGCCGTCGGCTTCGCCGGATAGCAGCGCCTCGACCTCGCGGCGCTGAACTTCGGTGCGAAGGACGGCCAGCGAAGCTTCGGCTTCGCGCACAACCTCTTCGTCGTGCTCTTCTTCGCCGAGTTCGATCAGGCCGGTGGCATCGTTCAAGCGCGCATCGAGTTGCGAATAAGCCGTGAGCGCCGTGTCCAGGTGCTGGCGTTCCCTAAGCAGCTTTTGAGCGCGTTGTGGATTGTCCCAAAGGGTTGGGTCTTCGACAATGGCATTCAGGCTGGCGAGGCGAGCTTTAGCTTTATCCCAGTCAAAGATACCTCCGTAAGAGCGAGAGGGACTGCTTGATTTCGTCGACGATGGCGAGAGTTTCAGGGCGCATCTTTCGATTCCATTTTCTTATTGTGTCCGGATCGAGCGTCGCGGCCCGTCCGGCTTATCCGTTGCGTAAAGATGAGGCGGATGCGGCCTAGTACAAGCCTCCCGCGCGCGGTTCATTGCCGTATGGCTGCGGCTGATAGCTTCCCGGGCTTGGCGTGCGGGGCGGGGGCGCTCCCCATTGACCTCTATTCGATGTGCCCCAAGTTCCCTCTCCACCAGGTTGTTGCTGGTCCGCCGTATAGTCCGCTGCCGTGGCATACCCCTCAGGCGGCTCGGTGCCCGGCTTGAAATACTCCGTAATCGCTTCAGGATCGTTGGGATCGGTGCGCTGCCCTGTCCTTTTGTTGATGCGGACCTGCCTGATATCCGGCGGAGTGCGGAACGGCACGGCAGGCTTATCCTTCAAGGCCATCTTGAAAAAGTCGGCAAAGATCGGCGCGGCAAGCTCGCCGCCGGTCTCTCCATGGCCCATGGGCTGGGGATTGTCGTAACCGATGAAGACGCCCATCGCCATATCGGGAGAGAAACCGATGAACCAGGCGTCCTTTTCGTCGTTGGTGGTGCCGGTTTTCCCCCCGAGCGGCTTGCCGACGCGCTTCCAGATGATCGCGCCGGTACCGCGGATAGCCACGCCTTCAAGCATGGACGTGACTTGATACGCTGTCATCGGGTCGATGATCTGCTTGCGGTTGTCTGCAAGCTGCGGCTCGTCCTGTCCGCGCCAAGACGCGGCAGCGCAATCCTCGCAAGTCCGCCCATCATGCCGCCAAATGGTCTGGCCAAGCCGGTCTTGGATCCTGTCGATGAAGGTGTAGTTGATCTTCTTCCCGCCGTTGACAAACATGCAATAGGCCGTCGTCAGGCGCACCAGCGTCGTTTCGCCAGCGCCCAGGGCCATCGAAAGCAGGGGCGGAAGATCGTCGTAAACGCCGAAACGACGCGCATATTCGCTGACAATCGGCATGCCGATGTCCTGGGCGAGCCGCACCGTCATCAAATTCCGCGACTTCTCGATGCCTACGCGCAAAGGCTGCGGTCCATGCACCTGCTTGTCGTAATTATCCGGCCGCCACAGACCTTGACCATTGCCTTGATCGATGGTTATGACCGCGTCGTTCACAATCGTGGCCGGCGTGTAGCCGTTGTCGAGCGCAGCAGCATAGACGATCGGCTTGAAGGAGGAGCCGGGCTGACGCCTAGCCTGTACGGCCCTGTCGAACTGGCTTTCCGCGAAGCTGAAGCCGCCGACCAGCGCCAAAATCCGCCCTGTATGCGGATCCATGACCACCGTCGCGCCGCCAATCTGCGGAATTTGCATCAACTGCCACGGCAAACTTGCCGATTTGACCTCGCCCTTCGGCGTCCTGGTCTCGCGCGGATCTTTTTCCCGGTTGAGTTGGTCGAGCTCCGTTGGCGGCGACACATAGACGATATCGCCCACGGTCAAGACATCGCCGACGCCAAGCGGCCCTTTTTGCCTGCTCCGATGCGCAACGCTTTCGATCGCCCACTTGACGCCGTCCATGCCCAGCTCGATCGTTTTCCGGTCCGGCTCGACGGTTCCATTAGGAAGCCGGGCCGGCTGCAGGCCGATCAGAGCCTTGTCCTTTGCCGACTGCAGAACGACGCCGAGCCGCCACGGCTCGACATCGGACAATGAAGGCACGTCGGCCAGCTTCAAGCCCCAATCGCCGCTTGCGACATCGATCTTTGAAATTGGCCCGCGCCAGCCGCCATGCTTCCGGTCGAAGTTGACCAAACCAGCGCGCAGAGCGGCTCGCGCCATAAGCTGAAGGTTTGGATCGAGCGTAGAGCGCACCGAATAGCCGCCCGCATAAACGCTGGAATTGTCGTTCTCGTCCTGACCGTAGAGATCGACGAGCGAGCGGCGCACTTCCTCGGCAAAATACTCGGCGGCGAAGGTCGAAGGCCCGATCTGCCGGCTCGTCATTTCGAGCGGCATTTTCTTCGCGCTTTCCGCTTCTTCGACGGTGATGAATTTGAAACGCGCCATGTTATCGATCGTGGCATTGCGGCGGGCGAGCGCTTCCTGAAAATATCTGCCGCGCGCCGTCGTGAGCTGCAGCCTGGACGGCTCCTTCGGGAGCGAAGCCAGATAAGCCGCCTCGTGGATTTGCAGCTCGTGAAGCTCTTTGCCGAAATAGCGCAACCCGGCGGCGGCGACCCCATAAGAGTTCGCGCCGAGATAAATCTGATTAAGGTAGAGATCTAGAATGCGCTCTTTCGTATAGGCGCGCTCTATCCTGATTGCGAGAATGGCTTCTTTCGCCTTGCGCAGATAAGATTGCTCGCTCGTCAGAAGAAAGTTCTTCGCGACCTGCTGCGTGATTGTCGAAGCGCCCTCCTTCTTCTTCTTAGTAACGTTGTTGTAGACGGCGCGAAGAATGCCACGAAAATCGAGGCCACTGTGCTCATAGAAATTCTGGTCTTCGGCCGCGAGAAATGCGTTGATGACCAGTTTCGGCATGGTTTGAACGGGAACGTAGATGCGCCGCTCTTTTGCGAACTCCGCGATCAGCCTGCCATCGCCTGCGTGAACGCGAGTAATAACGGGCGGCTTGTAATTCGCCAGCTTGTCGTAGTCGGGCAAATCCTTGGAGATCGTCCAGAGAAAATAGGCCGCGGCTCCAGATGCAGCGAGGAATATAAAAACGCCGGCGGTGAATGCGAAGCCAATAAGCTGCAGAATGAGGCTCTTGCGGTGCTTCTTCTTAGCCGGCGGTCTCACAGGCATGTTGATTTGCATCGGGTCCCACGCGTGGTTATTCGGCCGGCTGCGCGATCGGAGCAAATGAGGCGACCGGATGGAATTCTGTCGGCGCAATCACGAACATAGTGGCATAGCCAAATTGTGACAGCATATAATGTCCGGCCCTGCCGGCTAATCGCAAGTTCATATCCTGCACAATCATCAGTTAATGATGGCCAATCTTTAATCCAAGCCGCTCCGTGCTCACAAAGGTATATTAGCTTGGCGCTCTGACATAAATGCATTGACCGTATCCGCCATCAGCGCTGCCGTCGCGGCGCGCCATTCCTCGGACGTCAAATTCTTCTCGTCGTCGTCGTTGCTCAGATAACCGAGCTCGATCAGTACAGCAGGCACCCCCGCAGCTTTGAGAACACGCAGATTGGCAGATCGGTGCGGCCTGATGTTGAATTTCATTTTTTCCTTCATGTGCTCGATGAGGAAAGCGGCAAGCGCCAAGGACCGGTTCTTCTTGCTCCGATTTTCCAAATCGCTGAGTATGCTGTTGATCTCTTCGGAAACGGCGGCGGGAACGGCCTGCTCGCTCCCGACGCCGGCCTGCACATCGGCCTTGTTCTCATTTTGCGCCAGGACCTTCGCCTGCTCGTCGGAAGCTTCTTCCGACAAGGTGTAGACCGTGCCGCCCCGGACTTCCTTCAGGCTTTTAAGGCCGAGTTTTTTCGCGTCAAGCGCGTCGGCGTGGATGGAGATAAGCAGGTCGGCCTTCGGTCCCGACGCCATTTGAGCGCGTTCATCGAGAGGAACGAAAACATCGACGGTCCGCGTCATGACGACGCGGTAGCGGCCCGTCGCTTCAAGTTTCTCCGCCAGCACTTTGGAAAACGCGAAGGTTACGTCCTTCTCCAAGGTAGTGGTGACCCTGCCAATCGCGCCGGCATCCACGCCCCCGTGCCCAGGATCCACCACGATGAGCGGCCTCTTGTCCGTCGGGTCCTTCGCGATGGCGGCTGTTTGGCTCGGCCTCTGCTCTTGGGCAGGCGGCGGGACCTTGGACGCAGCCAGAAACGCTTTGTGCGTCGATCGTGTCAGATCGATCACAAGACGCGCTGGAATATCGTTTTCAGGAGGGAGAATTTCGGTCTTCTCGACAAGAGCGGGCTCGACGAGATCGATGACGATGCGCGACTTCCCTGGCGCGAGCAGCCCCGACCGCGAGGAAAGGATGAGGCCGCGGCCTTTGTCTCCAGGAACCTGGATCTCGGTCTCCGGCAAATCGACAACGATTCGATAGGGATCGGCTATCGAGAAGACACGGTAATCAACTTTCTTCGCAAGGAAGGCAACGAACCGCGTATGCTGAAGGTCGCCGCCGATTTGAGCGTTCAACAGAATTTGATCGGCGCCAAGCGCCGGTCCCACGCCCAGCCCCAAGAAAAACAAAAGAACCGCCGCAACCCCTCTGAGAGGCCCTGCATTTCCACGGTCCTTCGTCATCGAACGCCCTCTTGCTCCCGTCCTGCCCTGCGCTTATAGCACCCCGCGAAGGCGCGTCCAGAGCGCGATGGGCGGCTGGACGCAGAATAGGTTCCCCCGATTCCGGGCGCGATGCTTAGGTCTTGCTTGCGGCGGAAGCGAACACAACGTATTAGAGGTATGTCAACCCTGGTCGGATTAAGCTGGGCTCTTGCTTGACGAGCGCCGGTTATAAGGATCAGCGGGCGAAGATTTTGACGACCGCAACAAGCTCACGATCCTTGATCGAAGTGCACACGCGGTTGTCAAGCAAAAGCAGCCAGGATGTTGAGTCCTGAACAATAACAACCCCGGATCGTGGTGACGCCACCTCACATCATGACAGATTTGGGATGTCGGCGAACCGAG
>Ga0326727_10024536_pt1 | contig 11392 bp, 6 predicted proteins | sample MB2enrmetagenome_FD_207643 | JGI IMG/M metagenome (GOLD analysis project Ga0326727, IMG submission 207643) | Lab enriched peat soil microbial communities from McLean, Ithaca, NY, United States - MB29MY | ecosystem: Environmental > Terrestrial > Soil > Wetlands > Peat | place: USA: New York... | reverse complement strand
GGGTTGCGCGACATTTCCGTCAGCCGCAGCCGCCTCAAGTGGGGCATCCCCTGGCCCGATGACCCCCACCAAGTGTTTTACGTGTGGTACGACGCCCTGACCAGCTACATGACGGGCATCGGCTATGCGCAGGGTGAAAACGGGAGCGCTGAGTTCCAGAAGTACTGGCGCAACGATCCCCCCGAGTCGCAGATTTTCCATATGATGGCCAAGGACATTCTGCGCTTCCACGCCATTTATTGGCCGGCCTTTATCATGGCCGCCTATCCCGGCCAGCCGGAGATGCTGCCGACGACCGTCTTCGCCCATGGATGGATTTACTACGAGCACGATAAGATGTCAAAATCCAAAGGCAACGTCGTTTACCCCGAGCCCATCGTGGACGCGTTTGACTCCTTTGGAGCGCCCGGCAATGACGCGCTGCGCTATTATCTGCTGCGCGAAGCGCCGTTTGGGCAGGATATGAGCTTTTCGTATGATGCGCTGATTCAGCGGTACAACTCGGACCTGGCGAACGACCTTGGCAACCTGGCGAGCCGCACCATCAACATGCTCAAGCAGTTTTGCGCGGGTGTTGTGCCGGCGCCAGGCCTGCAGAGTCAAGAGATTGCCAGATGGAACGCAACGAAGATCATTCTCAACTGCCTTGCAGCTTTTGATCGCTGTGATTTTTCTTCAGCCCTCAGTGAGGCGTGGACCTACGTTTCGCTCGCCAACAAATTGATAGTGGAAAAAAAGCCCTGGGAGCTGGCCAAGTCAGCGTCGCCCAGCGATCAGGAGAGCTTGCGCGATACCTTGTATGAGGTCGCTCACTATTTGCACACCCTCTGTGTCGTTCTTTACCCGGTTCTGCCTGCCAGCACAGAGCGGCTTTGGAAACAGTTGGGGCAGAGTGGAGGAGTTTGGGACGAGGGCATCGAATCCATAAACGGGAATCCGGTGCCCCGGCTCCTGGCGCCAGGCACCAAGGTCGAAAAAGCCGAGCCCATCTTCCCCCGACTCGACAAGGCCGTCACGCTTGCCAAACTGGAAGAATTGGCCGAAGCTGACCGCAATCGTGATAAGGCGCCTGTAGGGGCGCTTCGCGAAGCGCCCCTACAAGCCAAACTGGCTGAGGCGGACCGCCATGGCGACATACCCAAGGAGGCATTGAAATCCGTGGAAAACGAAAAATCACTCGAAGCGACACCCGCATCTGAGGCTTCATCCCCGAGTCCCGAATCCCGATCCCCGAGTCCCGAATCCCCAGCCCCCAGTCCCCAGTCCCCAGCCCCTGCGGTACCGGCGGAATCGCCGAAAATTTCAATTGAGGATTTCGCCAAAGTTGAAATGCGCGCGGGGGAAATTAAAACTGCGGAAGCCATTCCCGGCGCCAAGAAACTGCTGAAGCTGACCGTGGACATTGGCACGGAGGTGCGCCAGGTCTGCGCGGGCATTGCGGAGTTCTATGCGCCGGAGAAACTCATCGGCATGAAGGTGGTGGTGGTCACGAATCTTCAGCCACGCAAGATGCGGGGTGTGGAATCCAACGGCATGATCGTCGCCGCCTCCATTGGCGTCGAGGGCCGGCCGGTGCTGGCGACCTTCGGCGAGGATGTTCCCAATGGGAGCAAGCTAAGGTAATCGGGTGATCCGATGATCGGGTGATCGGGTGAACAAGAAGCAAACCGGCACATCAGCAGGCACTCCGAGTATGGGTTTTTCAGATCACCCGATTACCCGATCCCCCGATCACCCGATCTTTCTTGATTCCCACGCCCATCTCGACGACTCCGACTTCGATTCCGACCGGGCGGCGGTAATCGAGCGCGCCCGCGCCGCCGGCCTTCGTTACATTCTCGTCGCCGGGGGAGGCACGGGCCCCGAGCGCCTCGACTCGCCAGTGGCCATCGCCGAGGGTCACGATTGGATTTATGCCTCGGTGGGCATTCACCCGCACGATGCCCGGCACTTCACCGATTCCCATGCGGAGAAGATTCTTAAGCTCGCCCGACATCCCAGGGTGGTGGCCGTCGGCGAAATTGGCCTCGATTACTACTACGACCACTCGCCGCGCGACATTCAAAAACAGGTCCTGATTCGGCAGATGGAGCTGGCCCGCGAACTCCATCGTCCCATCATCATCCACTGCCGCGATGCGTGGGCTGACCTGCGGGAGGTTGTGGCGGCGCACTGGCGGCCGGCGGGGCTGGGGGGGATTCTCCACTGTTTCACGGGAAGCCGCGAGGATGCCCGCGCGTTCCTGGACTGGGGTTTCCTGATTTCCTTCGCGGGAAATCTGACCTTCAAGAAAGCTAAGAGCTTGCGGGAGGTAGTGCCCTCAATTCCCCTGGATCGCCTGCTGACGGAGACCGACTCTCCGTACCTCGCGCCCGTCCCCCATCGAGGCAAACGCAACGAGCCTGCCTATGTGCGTGCGGTCACGCAGGAACTTGCCCGGCTGCGCAATTCTTCCGAGGAAGAAATCGCCCATAAGGTGCTGGAGAATTTCGAGAAATTCGTGAACGGAATTTCCCGCTCGTGACCGGGAGAAGCTCACTCAACCCACCGGGAGAAACACTTCCCCGCCCCCAACCCTTCACACTATTGATGTTATCTAGAACTGGACGGAAAAGCCGCCGCGGACGTAATGGTATTCGGGGCTCATCACCAAGGTCTTTTGCCCATTCTGACTGACGGGGACATAACCTTGGGACAGGAGGTTTTGGAAATCCGCCACGGCATCAATGTGGACTGGCCAGGAGTTGGGAGTGGGAATGGGCTGGCGGATCTTGATGCCCAAATAGGGCTGGATTTGCAGGTTGCCCTGTCCGGCGGGATCGACCAGGGTTACGCGATCATTGGGAACCCACTCGTAGGAAGTGGAAATGCGGGTGTGGGAGACGGGCAGTTCGGCGGTTATCTTGCCGATCAGGGCATTGGTCTGCTTCGGCGTCAGCATCCCCGGCGAATAGTGGACCGGGCCATCGTAAGTGAAGCCATAGGCCGAGAGCGCGCTGCCGGAAGAATAGGCTCCCAGTACCCCAAGATGCGAACCGAAAGTCTGAGAAAAGACGGCGCGAAAACCGGACGATTGGTAATTGCCGCCGTTAATGACGATGCCATTGCCAACGGGATTGGGGAGGGCGTTGCCGGAGAAGGACTGCCCATAGGCGGATTGGCCCCATCCCCAAACCGCGGCATTGCGCAAGCCGTCATGATAAGCCGCCGCCTGCACTCGCGCCGACCTGCCCAGGCGATGGTTCACGGCCAATTCCGTGTGGTTCACTTGCTCCAGCCCCAGGCGACCGTCGCGCTGGGTAAGCTGCGGGAAGGCATTCAGGAGACTGAGGCGGTCCAGCATGGAGTTGGACCCCTCGCCGCGGGCGGAGCCGAACTCAGCGGAAATCACGGTTTGCGGCGTCGCCTGGTATTCCAAATTCACATGCGGTTGCGCGGTAAAGACACTGTCGATGGCACTGAGATAGTTGATGTCCATTCCCGCGGTGACCGTGACCTTGGGGGCAATCAGGCGCGTTTCCGAATAGGTTGCCACCAGACCCCGGGCCTGGTTGAAAGCATTCGAGGCCGGGCCGGGGGGGAGACTGAATTGATGGAAAATCAGGCCGAATTGCTGCGGGGAGCCCTGAATCTGGTTGCGCAGCATCACCGTGCCAACCGTAGTGGAGCCCGTGCCCAGCGGGGCGAAGGAACCTGCCGCGAGGACGTCGGAATCCGCAGAAACCGGCTGCAAGAAAGCAAAAACACTCGCCATGCCGAAGTCCTCGGCCAAGGGATCATGGGGAGTCGAGCCCGGCAGAATTCCCACGAAGCGTTCGCTCTTCGGCAGGGGGATTTTTTCGTCTTTGGCGGCAGCCTGCTTGTCCTCTGTCTCCGGCCGGAAGCGCAGTATGGGGCGCGTGGTGGAAGAAGTTCTCAACACCCATTTCCAATCATCTCCCCAACTGGAAACGGAACTGCTGGGCACTTGAAAACGGATGGGCGCAAAGATGTCAGTCAAGACAAAGGTGGCGACCACGGTTTCACCGGCAGCCACGCGAACGCCATTGCGCATTTCCGGCAGGCGGGCGGGCGAACTGACTTTCAGGGAATACCAGCCCGGCAGGAGGTGAGCCAGGGTAAAGCGGCCATGCGCATCGGTAATCATGCGCTCCACGGACAGGCCGGTAGCATCGGTGGCAAAGGCCGTGGGTCCCATCACCAGGACGGTCGCTCCCATCAAGGGAACACCTTTGTTGTCGGAAACGACCCCTGCCAGGCTGCCGTATCCTGCCGCGATGCTCACCGCAGGGAGCAGGCAGGGAACTACGAGCACACTGACGATCAGCAGAACCTTTAGCCGACTTGCAGTCATCATGAATGCCGCCGTACTTTACCTACCTAATGAAAAACAAAATTGCTTTCCGCCAAAGCGGAGCCGATGACGGCTTCTAGCGTAACTCAAAAGTGGCCGTAGGGCTAATGGTTTGTTTCTTGATGTTGTCGGTCACCAGGATCTGCACCGTATACTTCCCTGGCGCGAGCCCTTTGAGCCCCATCGTCTTGATCACGGTAAACTGCTGCGAGGCCTTCTTCAAATTTGCCACGTCCTCCGGCTGGTCGAGCAGCGATTTCCCATCCTTCTTGACGTCATAACGCACCTCCAGCGAGGGCTTATGCGTCTTCTCGTCGATGCCGAGATTATACACCTGCATGTAAATACAAAGTTTTTGATCCTGCGTGAACGTGTTGTTGACGCTGGGGCGGACTTTTGTCCCGCCAATCACGAAGGGGCCGGAACCCACCTGGCTGGTCGGGAGCGGCGCGATCTGGTCCGCGAGGATGAGGGAACTGTTGGAAAGCTTGCCGTCTTCGAACTGCGGCACGGTGATGCCCAGTTCCTCGGACCCCATGTGCCCGTTCAAATCGTCCTTCAAGACCAGGCTCAGCTTGTAACGGCCGGGCTTGAGGGGTACGGCCTCCTGATAAATTGACTTGCGGTCCTGCACCATCTGGAATTCGTGCTCGGGCACATCAACAACCAGGCTCTTTTCGAAGGTGTTAACAATGTGGCCGCCCAGACTGGTGATCTCCCCGAAGACGTCCAGGACTCCGTGCATAACGCCGTCTTTGTTCTGAAATTGCAAATCACTGTTGGCCACCTGGACAGTGATGGGAGTGAGCACCGTTTCGTCAGTCACGCGAATGAAGTCCGTGCGCGCATCGAAAGGCAGAAGATTCGTGGAAATTCGTGAGGTGACAACGGCCTTCAGATCCTTGAACTTCACCGCCGGGGGTTGGAAGATCTTGGAGTAGAGATCCAGCCGCGTAAACTCATTCTGGCTTTCCAGTTGGTTCGAGCCCAATCCTTGCCCGATCGTAGTTCCATTGCTGTTATTGAATCGATCCGTCTTGGAAGGCCCTCCCGCCGTGCCCATCTGTTCTGCCATGGTGAGACCGACGCCGGGGACGTGCAGCATTGCGTCCTTTTCACCGGGGTCCATGGTGAGATGGTATTCACCCGTCATGGTGGTATCGACAAATTCCAAGATGACGTTTTCACCGATGCCGTCAATGTAGCGGTACCGCCAATCCTCGAAGGGATAAGTGGAAGTCTCCCCGCCGCCCTCGGACATGGGGCGCTCGTATTGCCCGCCGCTGGGGTGGTCATCAATTTCATCCGCCGGGCCATACATAATGTAAATCCGGCCGCGATCGGTCTTCCACCCCGGAATGCCGGAGGCGTAATGCTCGTTGGCGTAAGCAATGCGCCGGTAATATTCCTCTTTAAATTCGTTTTCGGGGCTGCCCGGGTTAGGGTTGCGGCGCTCCCAGAAGTTCTCAATAAACGCCTCGCGTTCGTCGTCGGTGGAGAGTTTTTTAAAAGCGGCCCTTTCTTCGTTGGTGATGATGTAGGGAACTTCGTCGCTGAGCCATCTCTTATATGCCCCCCCCTCCATTTCCTCCCGAAGCGCCTTCTGACGACGCTTTTCCTCTTTACTCACCTTCTTGGGGGCTTCCTGGTTCTGGTCCTGGTCATCTCCCTTGGGGGAGGCCCATAAGATTGACACCGCAATAATAAGGGTGAGCGCGGCAAGCACTCCAAGCGCCCAGCGGCCCATCCTCTTGTGGCGCGAAAAGAAAACGCTCCGCTTCAACACTACTCCCACGTTAAACTCCTTGAAGAACGTCACAATTTTATTTTTCTCATTTTGGAAAGTCAAGCTCCCTCCCCAAGTCTTACCTTGTAGCTTCCCCCCCCTCTTTCCTCAGAAGAAACTGCCCTCCCCACACTGGCTAAGGCTTATGACTCACTGGGCCAGCCCTTGCGATATTACACCTAAACCCAGCGATGCGGTTGGATGCTTTATAGAGAGAAAAGGTGGCCCGCCCCCGGAGATTTTGAGGCTTAGTGCAAATCGTGCTCCGGCAGAAAACTCTATGCTGCCTTTTGCGTCTAATCCAGAAGGCGTGTATCGCTGTCCGGTACCTGCCCGATCGGGAGCAATGGCAAAGTTCAGAAATTAAGTCCGATTTGCCTCCCGCGGAAGCCGAGGCGCGTTGGGAAGGCCGCAGGTGGCGAAAATTATTGTTTTTCGCAATGCAAGAAGGCGCTAAAATGGAGGAGAAATGAGGCGTAATGCAGCCCTAACCATGGGGTAAGGCTGCGGTCGGGCGTCCTCGGCTTGATTTAGAAGGCCCGGCAAGAGTTCAAGCAAGCCCCAAATCCCCGGTGCTGACCTCGTTGCATGCCGCAACGTCGGTAGAAATTTTGGCGAAACTTTCGAGGTCCAAACAGCGTATACGCAAAGGGAGCCGGTGTGCGCGCGGGCACCCACGCTGACAGCAGGCCAGTCTGTGGGCCCCAGCAGCCTTCCGCGGAAATACAAGCTTACGCGTTTGAGCAAGGCCGAGGAGTGAGAGGAGCCCTCCATGGCGGAAACTAAAGTGTTGGAACTGGGAAAAACCGACGGTCCCGCGTGGGTAGATGCGCGGCGGCCGGTTCCAACCCGGCCAAATAATGGAACGGGAATGAAAACGTGGAAGAAAGTCACCCTTTTAATTGTCGCAATTGTGGCCTTCCTCAGCCTGGCCATTGGGGGCGTGGTGTGGAGTCGCCGGGGCGTGGTGACCGTTCAAACCGGCAAAGTCCAGCGGCAGGATTTGATTCAGATTGTGACCGCCAACGGGGAAATCAAACCCGTGGAGCAGAATCAGGCGAACGTCAATGCCAATTCGATTGGCAAGATCACCGAAATCCTGGTGAAAGAAGGCGACCACGTCACCAAGGGCCAACTGCTCATGCGGACGGAGGACGTCCAGCAAGCGGCCAGCGTGGAAGCGCAACAGGCGGCCGTTTCAACCGCCCAAGCTGATCTGGCGGCACAGGACGCCAACGTGCTCTCCGCCAAGGCTGCGCTCGAGACCGCCCAGGCGGACCTGGCGCAGGCGGTGGCCAAGCTGAATCAAGCCACGGACAATTTCAAACGTGGCCAGCAACTCTTCAAGGACCAGTTGATCTCCCAGCAGGACTTTGATCAGCGCCTCAGTGACTACCGGGTGGCCCAGACCGGGAAGGATTCCGCCGAGGCGCGGGTGGGCCAAGCCAAGGCGCAATACCAGCAGGCATTATACAATCGCGACTCCGCGCGCGCCCGGGTGGGCCAAAGCAAGGCTCAACTTGTCGGTTACAAGAATCAACTCTCCCAGACCGTGTATAACTCCCCGCTGGATGGATATATAACTTCCCTCCCGGTCCATTTGGGGGAAAATGTTGTCCCCGGAATCCAGAACAGCGCCGGGAGCCTGCTTTACCAGGTTTCCAACCTCTCAATCATGACGGTGGAGGTCAAGGTGGATGAGACCGACATCCCCAGCGTGAAGCTGGGACAATCGGCCGACGTGCTGATTGACGCCTACCCCAACAAAGTTTTCAAGGGGCATGTAACCCAAATCGGTGAAAGCGCCGTGGGGCGTGATACCGGTACGACGACGGGTTCCACCACAACCACGGCGGACGAAGCCAAGGACTTCAAGGTGGTAGTTACCATCGACGACCCGCCCCCCGGCCTCCGGCAGGGGTTGTCTGCTACGGCGAAAATTACCACCGCCACCCGCGCCAATGCCGTCACCGTGCCCATCCAGGCCGTCACCGTGCGGATGCGCCGTGAACTCGCGGAAAACGGCGAAACGGCCAAGGGGGGCGCGGGAAGCGAGGTCACCGTTTCCACCCGGGACATGGAGAAGGGCAAGGAAGAATTACAGGGCGTTTTTGTGATACGCAAAGGCCGTGCCACCTTCGTGCAAGTTGAGAGTGGAATTATGGGCCCGACCGATATCGAAATCCTGAAGGGCGTGCAACCCGGCGACATTATCGTGACCGGCAGCTTCAGCGTCTTGCGCACCCTGAAGAACAACACCAAGGTGCGGATTGATAACACTCCGATGACGGCGGGTTCACAGGGAGCCTAAGGGGAACCGGGGATTCGGCAAGCTCCAGGATCGGCCCGCGCGACCGTGCCGGCAGTGGGGCAGGCCGGCACGAAACTGTGGCCGCAGGCGCCTCGATTTCGGGAAAGGGACGGGCAATTCGCCATGGCAACGTTGGAGGGGACCTCATCGATACAGGAAACGCTGATGCCTCCTGCGGGCGTGATCATCAAGGCGGACGACCTTTGGAAGACCTATGACATGGGCGCGGCCATTCAGGTTCATGCCTTGAGCGGTGTCTCCTTCTCCGTCGACCGCGGAGAGTATGTCGCCATCATGGGACCTTCCGGCTCAGGCAAATCCACCCTGATGAACCTGATCGGCTGCCTGGATTCCCCGACACGCGGCACCTACTGGCTGAATGGACAGATGGTCAGCGAGCTCTCCGACGACGAGCTGGCTTACATCCGCAATAAGGAAATCGGATTCGTTTTCCAGACCTTTAACTTGCTCTCCCGCGCCAGTGCTTTGCACAATGTGGAGCTGCCCCTGATATATAGCGGCATGCCCGCCAAAGAGCGATTGGAAAGAGCGGGGGAGGCGCTGCGCAAAGTCGATCTGGCCGACCGCATGCACCACAAACCCAATGAGCTTTCCGGCGGCCAGCGCCAGCGCGTGGCCATCGCCCGCGCCCTCGTCAATAACCCCTCCATTATTCTGGCAGACGAACCCACGGGGAACCTCGACTCCGCCACGGGCGAAGATATCATGGAGCTATTCGCCCGGCTCCACGAAGTTGGGAACACCATTCTGCTGGTAACCCACGAGCACGACATTGCCGCTCATGCTCATCGCATTATTCACGTTCGCGACGGCCGCATCGAGCGGGACGAAAGAATTAGTGACGAGTGACCCGTGGCATCCATTAGCCAAACCGCCGCGCTTCCGCACCCCCGTTCCCGCGCGGGGTCGGGCGCCTGGCTTACCATCCGCGAAGCCTTCTGGATCGCGCTCGAAGCCTTGCGGGCCCACAAGCTGCGCTCCTTCCTCACCCTGCTGGGAGTGGTGATTGCCACCACCACCCTCATCGTGGTGATGTCACTGATCAACGGTATGAACCTCTACATCGCCGACCATATCGCCAATCTCGGGGCCAACGTCTTTGTGGTTCATCAATTCCAGTGGGCCCAGAGTTTCGAAGATTACCTGAAGGCCCGGCGGCGGAATAAGCCCATCCGCATCGAGGAATTTGAATACCTCCGGGATAACCTGAAAGATTACAGGAATATCGGCGCCCAAGCGGACACCCAGAACATCGACTCCTCGGCGCGCTACCAAGACCACTCGGTCTTCGACGTGGATATCGTCGGCGCGACCCCCAATATGATCGATATTGGCGAGGAAAAGGTGGCCAGCGGCAGGTACATCACCGACCCCGATTACCAGCATGAGTCCATGGTGTGCTTCATCGGCCAGGATCTGGTGGACGCCTTCTTCCCCAGCGTCGATCCTCTGGACAAGGAAATCCTGGTCAATGGCATTCCGTTCCGCGTGGTGGGAGTGGCGGAGAAGATCGGCACCACCTTTGGGGCGAGCCAGGATAACTTTGTGGAGATCCCGCTTACCACCTACCGGAAGTTTTTTTCTGCGCGGCCCTCCCTGCTTGTCAATGTTCAAGCCTGGGACGCCGAACAGATGATCATGCTCGAGGATGAGACCCGCGCTTTGCTCCGCGCCCGCCGCCACGTTCCCTACCGTGAGGACGACAACTTTGGGATCAACGCTTCCGATACGCTCATGGAAACCTGGCATCAGATTACCGGCGCCGTCTTCGGGGTGACCATCGGGATTGTGGCCGTGTTCATGGTGGTGGGCGGCATCGTCATCATGAACATCATGCTCGCGAGCGTAACCGAGCGCACCCATGAGATTGGCATCCGCAAATCGCTGGGCGCGCGCCGCCGCGACATCCTGGCCCAGTTTGTTATTGAATCCAGCGTGCTGGCCGGCGTGGGGGGAGGGTTGGGCGTCCTCCTGGCCCTCATGGTCAGCCAGGCCGTCAATCTCATCGTGGGCCCGGGCTTCTTTAACTCGTCGATCCCGGTGAGCGCGGTGCTGGTGGGGTTGGTCCTCTCCACCAGCGTGGGGCTCTTCTTTGGGATTTATCCCGCCAGTCAGGCCGCCAAGTTGGATCCGATTGAAGCCCTGCGGACGGAGAACTGAACATGGCGAAAGAGCGCCTCCACCATATTCGCGAAAACACCCTGCTGGCCCTCGATACGCTGCGCACCCACAAGTTTCGCTCTTTCCTGACCATCCTCGGTGTGCTGATCGGCACCCTGACCATTATCAGCGTGGCCGCCATCATTAAGGGCCTCGACCAGCAGATGGTGGATGCCATGGAAGGTTTCGGAACGCGCTCGCTTTTCATTTACAAATTCGAGCCGGGAATCAACTTTAATCCCACTCGTGAGGAGCGGATGCGCAAGCCGATGACTTACGAACAAGCCATGGGCATCAAGGATCAGTGCCCGGCGGTGGAAGCGGTGGGGGTGGAAGCGATCCTCCTGGGGCCGCCCCCCGTGGCCAAGTACAAAGGACTGGAGTTGGTGGACGCGACCTTCCGCGGCGCTACGTCGGAATTTCTCAGCACCGTCAATGCCGACCTGCATGACGGGCGCCTCTATACCGACTTCGACGATTTGCACCGCCGCAACGTGGCGGTGATTGGCAATGACGTGGTGACCCGTTTCTTTGAGGGGGTGGATCCCATCGGCAAGGTCATTCAGGTGGACGGCCATCCCTTCGAGGTGATTGGAGCCCTCAACAAGCGCAAGGCCTTTCCAGGTAATTTCAGCGCTGATGCCATTATCTACATTCCTTATTTCACTTTTCGCGAGATCTACCCCCTTGCCAAAGAGAATGTCATTACCGCCGTGGCGCGCCCCGGGAAGGTTGACCAGGCCAAGGATGAAATCACCGC
>Ga0326727_10024535_pt1 | contig 11392 bp, 8 predicted proteins | sample MB2enrmetagenome_FD_207643 | JGI IMG/M metagenome (GOLD analysis project Ga0326727, IMG submission 207643) | Lab enriched peat soil microbial communities from McLean, Ithaca, NY, United States - MB29MY | ecosystem: Environmental > Terrestrial > Soil > Wetlands > Peat | place: USA: New York... | reverse complement strand
GGGAAACTTGGCAGGTTGGGCCAGTTTCTCGCGGCGGCGCGCCAGGGCTTGGCGGACAATGTCCGCCGCCTGCGCGACTTGATCGATGCCCATGAAGGCATCGACTTCCGGCAGGAGAGCGGGCAATTGGTCGCGATAGCGTTGGGGCAGGCAGCCGGAGACGATCAGGCCCTGGCCGGGCCGGGTCTGCGCGCGCACGGCGTCGGATTGCAAAATGGCATCGACGCTTTCTTCCTGGGCGGCGTCAATAAAGGAACAGGTGTTGACAATGACAACATCGGCCTGGCTGGGTTCATTGGTGATTTCCAATCCGGCCTTGAGGAGGGAGCCGAGCATGATTTCCGCGTCGGCCAGGTTTTTGGCGCAACCGAGGGAAATGAGACCAACGCGCACGGGCGCCGTTATTGGAGATTTCGTCACGGGGACAACTTACGATGGATTATCTCAAATTTGAAATTTCAAATTTGAAATCATCCATTGGGTTTGGGCAGGGGCAGGGTTTCGCTGGCTGGCGGCGCTTGATAAAGACCCGGCCCCAAACCCTGCAACGGATCCTTGTGTTGGTAACGAAGCCAGATGAAATAAGAGACGACGACCACCGCCGCGACAAGAAGCGCCCCCACTGCGGGCAAGGCCAGCCGCCGGACGAACTTTGAAAAATGGAACATGGCGTCATCCAGCGCGCCACTGGCGGGCTGGGACAAAGCAGGCTCCTGCTGTCCGGAATCGGCCAGTTCACGGCTGAGTTGCTGAAGGATTAGCGGGGCGTCGAGCTTCAAGAGAGTGGCATAAGTGCGCACAAAACCGCGAATGTAAACCGGGGCGGAAAAGACACTGTAATTGCCTTGCTCCAGGGCGCGAATATGGTCGCTGCGGATTTTGGTCCAATCCGCCACCTGGTGAATTTCCAGATTCTGCGTTTCGCGCGCCTTGCGCAGTTGTTCGCCGACTGTTGGCATGAACAGGATTGATAGCGTTTTTGGGCGGCGCTGGCAACCCTTTAATTGCTTGAACCGGGAGGAGCGGGGCCGGTGGCAAATTCATCCTGTCTGGCGTGGCATGTTTTTCCTCGTTTCGGGCCATGACTTCACAAAACCCCTATAAAACAAGGGTTTTGTGTCATGGCACAGCGGATGCTTCAGGGGGAGTGAAATGATCGACGCCCAGAGAGATTATGAAGCGGATTGCCAGGCGGCTCAAGCACCAGAGGTGTTTGGCCCCCGGGTTTTACCGCAGGCGGCGACATCGAAGACCGTGAATACGCCCCCTAAATAAGTGTGAGCAGGAAGCCGTGAATTATCCATGATGGAAAACATTAAAGAATTAATCGAGGCCCTTCGTGACGAGTTGAAAAATTATGGCGAAATGCTCGCCCTGTTGGACCGGCAGCAGGAGTCCCTCATGACCCGCGCCGCGAATGAAGTGTCCCAGTCCGTCAGCCTGGTCCAGGCGCAAGGCCTGGCCATCCAGGAAGCCCGGAAGCGGCGGGAGGATTGCCGCCGCGCCGTGGCCGGGGCGGCGGGCGAGGCGGAGAATACGCCATTTAAGAAGCTGATTCCCTTGTTGCCGGCGGATTACCGGCCGCTGTTGAAGGCGCTGGTGGATGAAAACAACGAACTTTTGTTTCGTGTGCGCCGCCGGGCGCGCCAGAATCATTTGATGCTGAAACGCTCGGTCGAATTGATGCAGCAACTTTTGACTTCACTTTGCCCCCCGGTCCAGACGTCCGTTTGCAACGGCCAGGGCAGGTTGCCGACTCTCTCGCGGGTGACGCGACAACTGCAGGAGGAGGTAAACTGACCATTCGAAATTATGATTGCATTTCTTGACACCGATGTCAAAAAGCGCGCCCGCCAACAACGGGCCATTCAGGCCGCCGCCCCCGTGCTGGCGCAGGCGGGATGGGACGGGAGGGGAGTCGAAGCCGCCGTCATTGCCGAAACGCGCGATCCTCTGCTGGACGCACAGCTCCAGGCCGAGGCCAGTGTGACCGGCTCGCTGGCCGCCCAGCAAACGAACCTGCAAAACGCCGGGACCTGTCTGGACGAGCTCATCAATTTCAGCGCCGCGCCCAATAGTCTCACCGGACTGGATGCGGACCTGTCGAATTTGTTCAGCTCCTTTGAAACCCTGTACCGCGACCCGGACAACTTCCCGCTGCGGCGCGGCATTGTGCGAAGCGCGCAGGACGTCGCCGCGAAATTCAACCGCGCCTCTTCCCGGTTGAACTGTTTGAGAAATGATTTGAATGCTTCAATTCATAAGGACGTGGTCCGGGCCAATCAGAACCTGAATGATATTGCGGGCTTGAACCAGCAGATTATCGAGGCGCGAGCTTCGGGCGGGAGGGCCGGCACCCTGGCCGAACAGCGCGAACAATGCCTGGAAACGCTGTCCGGCTGCGTCAACATCATTGCCACGGCCCGGGCCGACGGCGGCGTCAACGTGAGCATCGGCGGCGTCGCCATGGTGTGCGGGGCAAAGACGCCTGACAGCCTGGCAACGTATCCTGACAATAATGAAAATTTGCGCCTCCAGGCGCAAAACACCGGCACGCGGCTGAAGCCGTCCGGCGGCAGCATTGCGGGGAAAATCACCGCTCGCGACGGCGGATTGGCCGGCTTGCAAAGCGGGCTGAACAACCTGGCTTCGCAATTGATCACACGGTTCAATTCCATTTACAGATCCGGCCGGGACTTGAACGGCGGGACCGGCCGGGATTTTTTTACCGGGACTGACGCGTCGGACATCGGTGTCAACAGCATTGTGACCGATGATCCGTCACAGTTGCAGGCCGGAGGCGCGGCGGCGCCAGCCCTGGAGACCTTCGGCCAAGGCTATGCCCAAACCGTTTCCAATCTGGGCGGCGCCCTGTCGAAGGTCAGCGACGATTTGAGCAGCAGCCAGGCGGTGACGGAAATGCTGGCCAACGAACGCGAATCGGCGCGCGGCGTGTCGATCGGCGGCGAATTGACCTGTTTGCAGCGGTATCAGCAAGCCTGCGCGGCCTCCGTTCAAACGCATACAACGCTCAATGAGATGTCGCCCATGCAATGAGCCGCTTCCGGGCTTCCTGCCGTGAGGGGTTTTAAAAGAAGCCCCTTTCTGCTTTTCGTTCCAGGCCGCGCTGCTAGTCTGTTGAGCGCATCAGATGACGACAGACCAAAACAAGGCTGGACCTTCCAGGCCGCTTTTGCCGGAAATTCCCGATTGGTTTTGTCTGTGCCTGCTGGCCGCGTTTCCCCTGGTCGTGTTGGGAAAGGTCTTGTTTGTCAGTCCCCGCGAAGTGCTGTCGGACGGGCGGATGGACCTGGCTTACTATTTTGTCCATTGGCGTTATTTCGGTTTCCATGAATTGAAGTCGGGAAATCTGGCGCTATGGAATCCGCACCTTTACTGCGGCGCGCCATTCTTTGGCGGTTTTCAGCCGGCCCTGCTCTACCCGCTGAATTTTCTCTATTTGCTGGCGCCGCTGGAGGCGGCCATAAACTGGACGATTGCGTTGCATGTATTCCTGGGCGGCGCTTTCACATTTTATTGGGCGCGGCAGCGCGGGCTGCACTCCCCGGCCTGCCTGCTGTCGGGGATGATGTTCATGTTTTGCGGGCCGCATTTTCTGCAAATTCAAGCCGGGCATTTGCCCAACCTTTGCACTCTGATTTGGGCGCCGCTTTTGTTCCTGGCCATCGATCAGTTGACAGACCGGCCGGCGCCGGCCCCGTGCCTGTTGGGGATGTTCGCGGTGGCCATGTCGATTCTGGCGGGGCATCCGCAGTATGTATTTTACATGGGCGTGGCGGCGGGGATTTACGCGGTTTTAAATCTGGCGCGCGCCCGGCAGCGCGGGAAAGTGATGCTGGGGCTGGCCGGGATCGTGGTTGGGGGAATTTGCCTTGGCGCCGTTCAATTATTCACCGGCCTGGACGAAGGGCGCGAGAGTATGCGCAACGTGGGCGTGCCATACAGGTCCGCGTCGTCCTATTCCTTCCCACCTGAAAATTTTCTGACGCTGGTGGCGCCGGGGATATTTGGCGACGGGAACAAAGTCGCGTACTGGGGCCAGTGTTATGTGACAGAGGTTTCGCTGTTTGTCAGTGTAATGGGGTTGGTGCTGGCGGCGTATGGGATGGCGCGGGGCGCGCGGGCGACGCGGCGGTATGCAATCAGCATGCTGATCATTGTGCTGGTGCTGGCGCTGGGGCGTTATACGCCGGTGTTTCATTTGCTGTATAATTATGCGCCGGGCTTCAACCTGTTCCGGGGCATGGATAAGTTCCTGTGGCTGGCGGCTCTTTTTCTCTCGATGCTCGCGGGAGTGGGGCTGGACCAAATGCTGCGGGGCCGGGATGTGCCGTGGTGGCTGATTTGGGGAGTGGCTGCCGCGGGAATCACGTTATGCGGCCTCTCCATTTTGCCGCGCCAGTTGGACTGGTGGGGCGGGGTGATGAAGAAGCTCGAGGCGACCACATTGATCTTGTCGCCGGCCCCGGATATTGCCAGCCCGGGCTTCGTGGCGCAGGCCAGCGCCCGAAGCATCCAGAGCTTGATCCACGGGGCCGTTTGTTTGTTCTTGGGAGCGGGCCTTCTCACCCTGGCCAAAACGCGCCGCCGGATCGCGTGTGTCGGAATGGTTATGATGGCCGTGATCGAATTGGCCATTTTTGCCCGGACCTCGCTGATGACATTCAAAATTGGCCCGGCCTATCCACCCGACATTCTCCAGGGCCTGGCGGAACGTCCCGGGGATTATCGAATCAGAACCGATAATCCCAATCGCGCCATGACGGCCGGAGCTTTCGACATTGGAGGGGCTGATCCATCGGGGCTGTTGAGATATGTACGCTACCTGGATTTTACCTTGGGGTTCGATTACGATCTGGCGCCCTTATTTGCGCGGCAGAGTTATTACAACCCCCAGTCCTGGCGGATGCTGCGGTGCCGTTATCTGATTTCGGAGAGCAGGAATGCCCATCTGATGGTTGAAGGCGCGTTGCCGAGGCTGTTGTTGGTGGACCGTTTTCGCGTGATGACCAATTACCATGAGATATTTTCCACTCTGACCAACGCCAGTTTTCATGTGGAGCAAGAAGTGATCCTGGAGAGCCAGCCTGAACCCGCGCCGCAGCCGGATGGGGAAAAGGGCACGGTAAGGATGCTCGACTCTTCCACCGATTATTTGACCATCGAAGCGGATGCGAAGGCGCCGTGTCTGCTGCTGATAACCGACTCCTACAGCAGCGGCTGGCGCGCACTGGCGCTGCCGGGCAGTTCGCAGGCCCGGTATCAGATCATGCCGGCCAACTATTGCTTGCGAGCCATCCCGCTGGCGGCGGGCCATCATTTATTGCGCATCGAGTATTCCCCGCTGGGCTTCCGCATCGGGAAGGTGGTTTCAATTGCGGCCTGGGCAATCTTTATCGTCTGGGCGGGGCTGGCGGTGAGGGCTTCAGAAGTCCCAGTGGAACCTGACGCCCAAAATTGAAACCGGACCGCGCGCCGCGTTGTAGGCTGGATCGATCACATATTGATAATCCGCGGTGACATTGAGGTTTTTCCAAATTTGGAATTTGTAATAGGTTTCGAGCGTCTTTTCCAAACTGTAACTGAGCGCTCCGTCTCCAGCCAGGATGCCCTGCCCGCCGTCGGCGAAGTAGTCCTGCTGGACGTGTGAGATGCCGTTAACGATTCCAGCCAGTCCCACCGTATCGTTGGGGCGGTTCCAGAAAGCGCCCTTGATGCTCAGTCCCGCCGAGCCGGTCTTGGACACGTCGGCATAGACCCAATTTTCGGTTTGGCCGTCGTTCCAGCCCAGGCGCGTGAAGACGCCGACGCCCTTGATCAATTCGTACTCGGCGTTGAGTCCGAAGCCGTATTTGAGGCGGTACTGGCGGGTGTCAACGATATTGGCCGGACGCTCCGGGTTGTCATCCGCCTCCGCGAAACTGCCCATGTGCGCGCGGTTCAGGAAGGCAAGCAAACGGACCGCGCCCGGATGTTTATGGATGACAAAGCGGCGTTCGAATTCAGTCACCATTCCCCATGCTTGCAAGTACTGTTGGTCTATGGCCATGCCATTGGCGACGGTCGGCATCTGGAAGAAGCCGTAGCGGGCCGTCCAGTTGGGCTGGTTCAATTCGGCGGCGAATCCGGTGATGTAGCCCATGCTGTTGGCCGGATAATCCCAAGCTTCGTTGCCGACCAAAGCCCAGTTCAGAAACTGCGTTGTCGGGTCGCCAGCGTAGGAGTTTTGATCAAAAATGTCCAGGACGCTGATTTGTCCGACCGTCAGCGTGATGCGCGATACGTCCTGCCGCCCGCCGAGGTGGAGTGCGTCATCGGCCACCGGTTCCTGATCGCCACCCAGCCCGATGGTTTGCCGGAGAAAGACGCGGGCCGGGGTGACGTTGCCGTCATAGGAGCCGATTTTGTAGGACTCGGCGTTGGGAAAAGCTTCAATACCCAGAGTGTGGTTGAAGCCGAACCCCTGCCAGAACAAGCCGTCCACATGAAATTCGGCTCCCTGCCATAACCGCGCGCCGAGGAACAGGTCGTAATCGACCGTTTCCGCTGTTGCGGAGTGGTTGTCCAGACTTTCCGGGCCGGAATACTGCGCCGGGAAAGAGGGGTGCCACTGGCCGACACAGGTTGCCTCCATGTGATAATTCCAAAGCGGTTCCTTCGCGGCGGCCGGATTTGGCGGCGTTGGCGGCGGCGCGTTGTTGGTTTGGGCGGCATCCTGGCCAAAAATCCGTCCCGCCAAAAACAGGGCGGCGGCCACCATGGCGGGCAAAGGCCGAACGTAAAAACAAATCTTCATCTCAATAAAACGCCTGTCTCGCTTGAGCACATGGTTGCCGATAGTGCCCGCGCCGGGCGCGGCGAGAAAGTGCAAAGTCCGACAATCCATCCGGCGGACGAACAGAGATTAACGCACGACGCATGGATGGTGTTACTGAAGACTGCCTGAAGATTTGTTCAGAATCGCCGCCCGCCCCTTCAAAGGAGAAATCCACCGTCCTCGATTTCTTCAGGCGTTTGCGAAGAAGCGCGCCTTCGTATTTTGCCATTCAATATTTGTTTTGAGTATAAAACATTTCCGTTGACGAACAACTTTTCTTGTCTTACAAAACACAAGATATGATAAGAGTTTTAACCGCACTTTTGGTTGCCGCCGGCGCGGTTGCTTCCTCCGGCTCGCCCGCGGCTTCCACTAATGCCACAACGAACCTGCCGCCTGGCCCCTTGGCGCAAAGCGCCAATGCCATTGGAACAAATTCCCCCACAAAACTTGAAAAAGTGGTGGTGACGGCTGATTTGGACGCCGCCCGCGAGCAAATCGCCCCCAGCCTGGGTGCCGTCACTTATACGATCGGCCCCAACCAGATTCAGACAATGGGCCAGGGCGAAAGCTCGTCTTTTCAGCAGGTGCTTTTGCAAGCGCCGGGGGTTGTGCAGGAGGAATTCGGGGAGATACACGTGCGCGGCGATCATGGCGATGTGCAATATCGCGTTAATGGCGTTTTGCTGCCGGAGAGCCTCAATGGTTTTGGGCAGGAAGTCGATACGCACCTGATCCAGTCGGTCACTCTGATGACGGGAACCATGGCCGCCCAGTTTGGGGACCGCACCGCCGGAATCATTGATGTCACGACCAAGTCGGGTTCTCAACTCAACGGCAATGAGCTTTCGCTCTATGGAGGCAGTTACGACGAGTTCAATCCCTCCCTGGAATGGGGCGGCACTACGAGCAATCTGGACTACTTTATCGCCGCCTCCGATTTGCACGACAACCTGGGCATTGACAACACGACGGCCGACCCCACTCCGTTGCATGATATGACTGACCAGGAAAAGTTTTTTGGTTATTTTTCCCATCGCTTCGACCCAACCAGCCGGCTGACCTTGCTTCTGAGCAGTTCCGACGCGGGCTTTCAAATTCCCGACACAGCGGGGCTTGCGCCAGTCTATCAGTTGGCGAACAGCCCTCCGGCCGACTCGGCTGCAGCCAACAATTACCAGACCGAGCAGAATTATTACGCAGTGCTCTCCTATCAGAAATCCGCGGGCGATCTTTCCTGCCAGGTTTCCGCCTTTAGCCGGTATACGGACATCCATTTTAGTCCTGACCCAGTGCAAAGCCTCATACTTGGCGGCAACGCGGCCCAGGTGGACAACAGCGATTTGGCCAACGGCCTGCAGGCGGATGCGTCTTACGAATTGGGCGATCACCACACCCTCCGTGCCGGTTTCCTTGGCAACTACGACATCGAACGGCTCGATACAACGTCCGCTGTTTTTCCGTCCGCCAACCAATTCTCCCCCTCCGGATCCGGTGAAAATCTGCCAAACACAGTCCCGTCACAATCGTCCACCACTCCCTCCAGCATGATCGCCAATGGTGGCAACAGCGGGTTGACCGCCGGCATTTACCTGCAGGACGAATGGCAATTGACCGATCACCTGACCCTGAACTACGGCTTGCGCTACGACCGCTTTGATGTTTCGTTCGACGACGAACAGCAGGTCAGTCCGCGTGTCAATCTGGTTTGGAAGATGGACAATGCCACCACCTTCCACATCGGCTATGCGCGCTACTTTATGCCGCCCACGTTGCAATTCATTCCGCCCTCCACCGTTAAAGCCTTCGAATATACCACCGACGCTCCTTTCAATGACCGCGATGATCCGCCAAAAGTCGAACGCGACAATTACTTTGACATGGGGCTTTCGCAGCAAATCACCCCGGCGTGGCAGATCACAGGGGACTCGTTCTGCAAGCTGGCCAAAAACCTGCTCGACGACGGCCAGTTTGGCAGCGCCGTCATCCTTAACAATTTTAACTACTCGTCCGGCACGGTTTATGGCGCGGAATTGAGCAGCACTTACAAAAAAGGGCCATTCTCCGTCTATGGGAATTATTCGTACGTGCAAACCTGGGTGCGGGACTTTGACTCGGTTGAAAACGAGTTTCCCGACAACGAGTTGGCATACTTGACCACGAACCACATGCAACTGGACCACCAGGGGCGATTCACCGGCTCCGGCGGCGTTTCCTATGATCTGCTCAAAAACCTCCGCATCCATGCGGACTTCCTCTACGGCTCCGGCCTGCGCGCGGGTTTTGCCAACCAGGAAGAACTGCGCCCTTATTGTCCGGTGAACCTGGGCATCGAGTACGCGTGGAATATGCGCGCCGCGGGCATCCGCCAACTGAAGCTGCGTTTTGACTGCCTGAATGTGTTGGACGAATCTTACGAGCTGCGCAACGGCACCGGTGTCGGTATCGCCGCCCCGGCCTACGGCCCGCGCATCGGCTTTTACGGCGGTCTGACCGCGGCTTTTTGACGGGACAGAAAGAGACCCACTTTATATTTTTAGCCTGCGTGTTTGTTTTACGGCTAAAACATTTCCATTGACGCAAAACATTTTTTTGCTTACAAAAGAAAAAGATGATAGGATTTGGAAGTTTTGCACAGGGCGCCGGCAGGTCAATTTGCCGGAAAAGCGAAATTGCGCCCTGTCTGGTTGCGGGTTTGACGTGGTTGGCTGCTGCGTCGCAAGCCCCCGCGAACCCACCGGACGACGCTGCCATGCCAGGCGCGGGAACAGGCGGGTTAAGCGCCACAGAGAAGCCGGCGGAGGGGCCGGACCAGACTTGGAACTGGCACGTTCAGAATACCGTCATCGGGCAGGGTGATTTCGGTTTTCCCGCCAAATACTCCGGCCCAGCCAGCCTGAACAGCGAGGGCGAAGCCCAGGAAACAATTACGCTGGACTTGTATGCCGGCGTGCGATTATGGCGCGGCGCGGAGGCGCACATGGACGGACTGATGTGGCAGGGCTACGGCCTGAGCCAGACGCATGGCGTCGAGGCATATCCCAACGGCGACGCTTACAAAGCGGGCACCCAGACTCCCTACCTTATGTTTGCGCGCTTGTTTGTTCGTCAAACCATCGGTTTGGGCGGCGAACAGGAGGCCGTGCCTGACGACCAACTCACGCTGGCAGGCAAACAGGACATTTCGCGGCTGACCTTCACCCTCGGCCGGTTCAGCCCGCTGGACATTTGCGACAACAACACCTACGCGCAAGACCCGCACACGCAGTTTATGAATTGGGCGATGATGGGCAACCTCGCCTGGGATTACGGGCAGGATACCGTTGGATTCACCACCGGATTTGCCGTGGAATTAAATCAGCCGCAATGGGCTTTGCGCTACGGATTTTTCGACATGCCGGCTGACAAGAATGGTTTCTCAGGTGACGACCAGTTTCTGATGTGCCCCTCCAGAGGAGCCTACGGCCCGTTTTTGCGCGCTTGGGCCATGATGACGGAATTTGAGCGCCGCTACAGCATCAACGCTCATCCGGGAGCGATTCGGTTTCTGGCCTGGCTCAATGAAGCGGACATGGCCAGTTACGCTGGGGCGACAGCCCTTCTGCTGGCTAATCCCAGCGATGTGGAATCGGACATTTCAGCGGCGCGCGCCTACCGCTACAAATACGGCTTTGGGTTGAACTGGGAGCAGGAAATTGCGAAGAGCGTCGGCATGTTTTCGCGCCTGGGCTGGAATGACGGCCACGAAGAGGCCTGGACGTTTACCGATGCCAATTGGACGGCATCACTGGGCGTGAGCGTCAAAGGCGAAGAATGGCATCGGCCCGACGACACCTTCGGCCTTGCCGGCGTCGTGAGCGGCGCTTCGCGCGAGAACCAAAAATTCCTTGAGGCAGGCGGCACGGACATGCTCGACGGCGACGGCGCGCTGAATTACGGCTGCGAGAAAATCCTTGAAACGTACTACAATTCCAAAATCTACAAAAATGTTCACCTCACGTTGGATTACCAATTCATCATCGACCCGGCGTTCAACCGTGATCGCGGGCCGGTGTCCGTTTTCGGCGCAAGACTCCATTGGGAATACTGAGGTCAGTTACTCATGGCTTGGTTCCAACGGTTGTCTGGTTGGTAGTGACGGTCGCCGTCGCCGGGGGGCTTGTGGAGGCATTGTCCTGCTTTTGCGAACTGGAAAAGACGCGCACGAATTTGATGCCGATCAGCATCAGTAGGATCAACAGGTAAATGCGCAAGGCCCACAATGCAAACCGGACCGTTCGTGTTGTTTTGATGCGTGGCATAAATCAATCAGCTTTGGGCTTCAAATTTTGTGCCTTTCATGATGTCGCGGTTGCGGACGATTCCCAGCAGGCGGTCCTGGGCGTCCACCACCGGCAGCATGTGGAACTGGTATTTGGCGAACAGCGCCACCAAATCTTCGCGCAGGCAATCGTGGTCCGCCGTGACGACGGGCGAAATCATCAGATCCCCCAGGCTGGCGTTCTCCGGCGCGACCACCAGATCACGCAAATCCACCACGCCTTGCAAGTTTTT
>Ga0326727_10024534_pt1 | contig 11393 bp, 10 predicted proteins | sample MB2enrmetagenome_FD_207643 | JGI IMG/M metagenome (GOLD analysis project Ga0326727, IMG submission 207643) | Lab enriched peat soil microbial communities from McLean, Ithaca, NY, United States - MB29MY | ecosystem: Environmental > Terrestrial > Soil > Wetlands > Peat | place: USA: New York... | reverse complement strand
GCCGCGCCAGGCTGTGAGGATCAGCCGGGCCTGCCTTGGCGAAAACCATATCCGGATGCGGCTCCCCGCACGGAGGCCACAACCCCGGGATCGGGCCGGAAGGGGTTTTCGGCCATATGGGGGATGGGCTGGGTAAGGTCTGCGGCAAAAGGGGTGGCCAGGAGGAGTTCGGCCAGGGCGTGGGCCAGGAGCACCTCCAGGGAGAGCACGTCGGCCGCGTTGTAAGCCAGGAGGGTTTCCAGCACCCGCTCGTCGCCGGTGCGCTCCCACTGCCGCCACAGGAGCACCGCCCCCCAGCCGTCCACGCCGTCCAGTTCGCGCCTGGACAGACCGTAGCGTTTCTCGCAGGCCTTGAGCCCTCCGGAGGCCCCTACGGCCTTAAGCACGAAGCGCAGGTCCACGTGGGCTCTGGGGCAGGGGACCTTGAGCACGCGTTCGATGATGGGCGCGTCGAAACATTTGCCGTTGAAGGTGACCAGCACCTTCACCGGTTCGAGGTCCCGGGCCAGGTCGGCCATGTTGCGGCCATGGACATACGTGGTGAGCCTGCCCATGTGGTACAGGGCCACGGCGGTGACGATCGGGTTCGAGGCCCCGTCCGTCTCGATGTCCAGATAGCCCGCATGGGGCAGGAATCGGGGAAACAGCCGCCAGGCGTCAGCCGTGCGCAACCTGGCGGCGAACCAGTCTGCGTCGTCCGCCTCGCTCGCGGCCAGGGAATGCTCGATTCCCTGGCGCAGAAGCCCGGCCTTGCCGGGACTTACGGGGAGGCTCGCCGCGTTGAGAGCGTCTTCCCAGGTGCGGATGCCCGCGTTCCACAGGGAGGTTTCGCTCTTGGGGCCGACGCCGGGAAGATGCCTGAAAGTGTGTCCCAGCATGGCCTGGTGGTGTCTCCCGGACCCTGGTGTCGCGTTCTTGCAGCCTGAGGCCCCTAGGCCTTGGTCTTCTCGGACTGGTTGACCGTGGACTGAGCCTGGGTTCCGTGGTCCTCGATTCTGGTGGTCGTTGGCGTGGTGGTGGTGGCGGTCGGCGTGATGTCCGTGTCGTTCATCGCGCTCTTGAATTCCTTGATGCTCTTGCCCAGATCGCGGCCCAGGTTGCCCAGGCGGCCGGGTCCGAAGACCAGAAGAACGATTCCCAAAACTACGATCCAGTGCCAGATTGAAAAAGCGCCCATGTATTTCTCCTTGCGCCCGTGCGCCGGCAGGACTGCCGTCCATGAAAAGTAAGCTCGGCGGCCCTGTTTGGCAACTTAAAAACGTGTTAGAAAACTCCCCCGCACATGAGCCGGGCATGCGCGGTCGGTCCGCTCATGGTCTTCGCGGGAAATCCGTCCCCGACGGGTCATTTTTCCGGCAGAGCTTTCAGGAAGGTCTCCATGTCCGGCAGGATGCGCCGGACGATCTCGCGTACGCCCTGGGGGTTGGGATGCAGGCCGTCGTATTGGTTGAGCGCCGGGTCCGCAGCCACTCCTTCCAGGAAGAAGGGGTAGAGGATCAGCCCGTATTTGGCGGCCAGGCGGGGATAGATGGCGGCGAACTCCTGACCGTAGTCGCGCCCCATGCCGAGCATCGCCCGCATGCCGGTGAGCATCACCGGGATGCCGGCCTGGCGCAGGGCGGCGAGGATGCGGTCCAGGTTGGCCTCGGCCAGGGAGGGCTCGAAGCCGCGCAGGGCGTCGTTGGCCCCGAGTTCGAGGATTACCCCGTCCGGCCTGGCGGCGATGACCGCGCTCACCCGGGAGACTCCCCCGGCGGTGGTGTCCCCGGAGACGCCGAAATTGAGGATTTCGAGGTCGTGGCCTTTCGCGCGCAGTTCTTTGGCGAGCACGCTCGTGAAGCCATCCTCGGATTTGAGCCCGAATCCGGCCGTGAGGCTGTCCCCCAAGGCCGCGATGCGAAGCGTCCGGGCCTGAGCCGGGCTGTCCATGGCGCCTCCAGCCAGAAAAAATATCAGGGCCATAAGGCCCGCGAGTCGCTTTGGCACGTTGCACTCCCCGCATTTCCCATGCCATGATGAATTCATGGACAACGACATGATCGTCCTGAGCGGCGTCACCTTGACCCTACAAAGCCAGGCAGGCCCGGTCAACATCTTGCGCGGGGCCGACCTGACCGCCCCCGGGGGGGAGCATCTGGCCGTGGTCGGGCCGTCGGGAGCGGGCAAGACCACGCTGCTCATGCTCATGTCCGGGCTTGAGAAGGCCAGTTCGGGCATGGTGCGCGTGGCCGGGCAGGAACTGACGTCCATGGGCGAGGACCAACTGGCCCGGTTCAGGCTCTGGAACGTGGGCATCGTGTTCCAGAACTTCCATCTCGCCCCGGCCATGACCGCCCTGGAGAACGTGGCCCTGCCCCTGGAGTTCGCCAGGCGGCCGGGAGCCTTCGGCCTGGCCGCCAAGGCCCTGGACAGGGTCGGGCTCTCCGCCAGGACGAGCCACTATCCGGCCCAGCTTTCCGGCGGGGAGCAGCAGCGCGTGGCCCTGGCCCGGGCCGTGGTGGCCGGACCGCGCCTGATCCTGGCCGACGAACCCACCGGAAACCTGGATCATGCCACCGGCCACATGGTGGTGGACATGCTCTTCGAACTGGCCGGCGAGGCCGGAGCCACCATGGTGCTGGTGACCCACGACATGGCCCTGGCCGAGCGCTGCGGCCGGGTGGTCCGCATGGAGGACGGGGTCATCCGGGAGAGCCGTCCGTGAGCAGCGAAAACATCGACCTGGGCGGGAAGCGCAGGGGCCTTCCCCTGGCCAGGCTTCTGCTGCTCCTGTGCGTGTTTCTGGGCGCGGTGCAGGCCTATTCCTGGCACTTCAGGAAAGTGGCGGAGAAGATCAACAGCCAGGACACCATCTCAGACGAGACCGGAACGCTCACACTGGAGCGCCTGGGATTGCTGCGGGAAGCCCAGGCGGCCCTGCGCGGGGCCTATGGGGTGTCCCTGGTGGTCAAGGTGCGCCAGGGGCCGCTGACGCCTCCTCCGGAGGACCCCAAGACCCTGTTCATCGGGCTGGACACGGCCGGAAAGAGCGCCACGGTGGTCCTGCCTCCGCTTTTGGCCAAGGCCCTGCCGGCGGAGCTTGCCGAAAGCCTGCAAAGCGGCTACTTCGCCCCCTACCTCGCGGCCGGGAACTGGCCGGAGGGTCTCTATTCCGCCATGTTCGCCATACTGGAGGCCTTGCGTGACCGACATTGACGACACCGCCAGCACCGTACTCATCCACGCCGACGGGGCCTGCCTCGGCAACCCCGGTCCAGGCGGTTACGGGGCGATCCTTAACTGCGACGGCCACGAGAAGGAACTCGCGGGCGGCTTCAGGCTGACCACCAACAACCGGATGGAAATCCTGGGGGTGATCATGGCCCTGGAGGCCCTGACCCAGCCCCGCCAGGTGAAGGTGGTCACGGACTCCATGTATGTGCGGGACGCCATCGAGAAGCGCTGGCTGGCCAACTGGAAACGCAACGGCTGGAAGACAGCCGCCCGGACGCCCGTGAAGAACCGCGACCTTTGGGAGCGCCTGGACGGCCTTCTGGCCCGGCACAAGGTGACCTTCGCCTGGGTGCGCGGCCACGCCGGCCACCCCGAGAACGAGCGCTGCGACGCACTGGCCAGCCAGGCCGCCCGTGGGCGCGGCCTCCAGGAGGACGGCGGCTATTGCCTGAAGTAAGGTGATGGGGGGCGTCAACTGCCAGTTGCAAAAGTCGATACGTGCAGTTTTTCTGATTTCGTCTGGGGGGAGCCGCAGGAGGAATGCAAGGCCTGCGGCTGCATCCGTTCCACCAGCCCAGGCATAGTCGATAAGCGCCTAGTGTCGCGTCCTTGAAAAACATGAATATGTTTTTCAAGGGAAAAATCATTTTATATAGTTATCCTCAAAATAAATATGAATTTATTTTGAGGACGCCGCACTAGGCAGACGCTCTCACCGGAAGGACCTGTTTTTCAAGCAAGAGAGCCAGATGCTTTCGCAGGTCGTTGCTCTCGCGTCGGAGGCAGAACAGGATAAGCCACCTGGCGCTGTCGAGTTCCCTGTCCGTAAGGCATTGGCGTAACAAACTGCCGAGCATGAAGGGTATAACCGGATCGCCTTCCCCTGCGAATTTCTCGCCTCTCATGGCTATGAACGCACCCGAGAGCATGGCGCAGGCCTTGGGAAAGATTTCCCGCCAATCATCGAACACCGCGTTCACATATCTCGGGTCATTGCGGTATGCGCCAAAAAGAAAGGACAAGACCAGTTGGTTTTCAGGCAAGTCGTCATTTTGCTCGAGCAAAAAGGCGAACAAATCGCTTAATTCACGATGCTTCACCTGCACGCAGCGGGTGTAGACAGCCTTGATGACCTGTGAATGTTTCTTCGTCTCGGAACGAAGGATGTCGGCTGAAGCGTTCTCGATATTGATCGCAACAGAACCAGGAAGATTGTCAACGATGAGATAGTAAAGACAAGTTTCTAACCCGTGATATTGATAATCATGAATGTTTGCCTGTAGAAAGCAATGAAGAGCATTTTTCCCGTCCTTTAGTTTGGAATGAATTTCTCCAAGCGTGATGTACTTTTCGCAGATATTGTAGGGCTGTTTCGGTGAGGAAAGATTTTTTTTAATAAAATCCAAGGCCGTTTGGGGCATGCCGGCCGAGTTGAAGAACTTTGCCACGTTCAAGCACAAGGCCTCGTTACGGGGGTTGACGCCCAGGGCTTCATTGAAATATTTTTCCGCCCCGGCCTTGTCCTCGTGCTTGATCCAGCGAAGATTAGCTTTCATGATGAGGCATTCGATCAAATAATTGTTGATCACCGAGTCCGGCGTCCGGGTGACCAGAGGCCTGTGCCTCTCGATTTCCCTGTCCAGGACCTTCTCCCTGCCGAGCTTGCCGTAGTCGTACAGAGTGAAGGCCAGGGTGAGCCCCGAACAGTGGTTTTTCCTCCATTCCCTGACGATCCTGGCGATCTGTTCCCCGGGGTTTCCGGCCAGCCTCAGGCACTCCGCCATGGCCATGAGGTCCGCTCCATGCCGGTTTTCCGCATCCATCTTCAGGGCCGCGTCCTCGTACTTGCCCAGGCTCAGAAGTTTCGTCACATCCGCGTTGTGCGTGACCGCCTGCGCCGGGACATTGCGCGAGGACCTGGCGGATTTTATGCCGAGCTCGTTCAGACGCCGAGCAAAGAGTTCCCTGGCCCATCCGTATAGGGCAATGTCATCCTGGTTCTTGTGCTTAAAGGACTTGAGATCTTCATCCTCCAGGCTCAATCGTTCGGAAGCGGAATAGTTCAGAATGGCGTAACCTTGAAGCTTAAGGGGCAGGAAGCGCGCGAACATCTCCAGGGAGGACTCGAAACTTTCGAGAATTCCAAACAGGTAATGCTTTTCCAAGCGCTCCATGGCCAGGCCGACATCGCCGCCACCCAAATGACGCGTCAGGGGGTTGTTTTCATAGTACCGACGAACGTAGACATCGAACGGCATGCTCGTCCACAACATTTTAACGTGATAATTATAGTGCGATTTGCAGAGATTGATTGGATTGCGCAGCATGGTCAGGTAGTGGACTGGCCGGACAGGATCGATATGTTCGTGTATGCCCCAGCAATAATGTCCAGTAACTAAAGACACGTCGGTAGTGTTCCGCAATTTTTTCAGAGCTCGCGGGGTTGCTCCCTGATGCTCAAACCAGATCCCTTGGCCCAGGGAGGACGACAGAATATTGTTCAACGTCGTCCCGCCGCATTTTTGGATATGATTGAAAATAAGAATGCTTTTCCCATCTTGAAATGGAATATTCGATCCGTATTCTACAGTGTTTGACATCGTAGTGTTCCTTTACCGTACAAAGGACAGTTTTTTAGCGGTCGCCTTCGGTAAACGAGAGGTTGCGGCACAGGTTCAGGCGCAACACGTCGCCATCCGGAACGGCCGCTCCCAGCCCGTCAACGGCCAGCCCGTGTTGCTGGGCGCAGGTGAGCGTTGACTTCCCGCTCCCAGGCAAACCGGTGAACCAGAGCACCGCCCCGTGCAGGTTTTCGTCGACTCGCAGGAACCGGAATTTTTCAGGAAGAATCGGTTGTCCGGCATGGGACCTCGGCGTAACGATGCGTTTCGACCCGTTAAAGCAAAATACATACCAGAATTAATTTCCTGGCACGCCTTCGGCTCCTGGCCGAGGTTGCTCGCCTGAGGCTATACGATCAAATCAAATGAATTGAAGAAGATGATGCTTGGCAGGCCCGTGACGTGCGCTCTATCCTTAAAGATATGTACTGATTTTTAGGACGCCACGCTAGACGAGCCAGGGGGCTCCGTCGAGGTCCAGATCCGGATAGCGGACGGAGTCAGGAATGTTTTCGGCCACCGCGTCCACGCTCTTGGCCGGCTGCAGCTCCTCGCGGTTGGCGACGATGTACTTGAGGAAATCTATCCCCTCCTGGAACGTGGGATTGAGGTCCAGGGCGTCGACCAGATTCTGGTGGCAGGCCTTGAAGACGTTGGTGTCGAAGTACACCCGGGCCAGGTTGAAATAGAGATGTTCGTCGGCCGGGTTGAGGGTGATCGCCTTCTTGTAGTAGGCCTCGGCCTCGGCATACATCTTCTTTTTTCTCATCTGTATGCCGAAGCGGTTGAACATGTGCTTGTGTTCGGGGGTGAAGGCAAGCTCCAGCTCCATGAGTTTGCCCAGGATCATCCTCGCTTCGTTTTCTTTCCCCGCGCCGAGATAGGCCAGGCCGAGCCCGAAGTTGCCCTGGATGTTCTCCTCGTCGAGCTCCAGCACCTGCTTGTAGGCATCCTCGGCCTTCTCGTACTGCTGGTTCCGTAAGGCCGATTCCCCTCTTTCAAGGTTTCTTTCGAGCGCATCCACCAGCGGTTTGACCTTATTGTAATAATAAAAAGGCTCCGGGGTGAATTGAGCGACAAAGAAATCAAGAGTCAGGAACCGTTTCTCGCCAGCAGGGCAATCGTTGGCGTTGAGCGGCTGGACGTAGAGAGGACCGTTCTGGACTTTTTCTGCGTAATACAGGGCGCGATGCTCTTTGTCGCTGAGTATTTCCTTGCCTCCAAGCCTGCCTTCGGTCTTCTGCGAAGCTACGATTCTGAAGGCGAGTTCGCCGGTGTCCTCGGGTGTCATCCATCCTCCTGGCAGAACCGCCACGGCTGAGCAAGACTTCAGTACATGAAGCGGATTCCGTCAAAGTTCCTCACAGCAGAGCAGAAACACAGCATCCAGGTAATGGACCACACCAAAGCATTGGCGCGCAATAATGCTGTTGATATTTATTTTCCCTTGGTCATGTCAATATGAGAAGTTTCGGGTTCATCAGGAGTGCAGCGTATTCGTCCGGCATTGAAATGCCCGGCATTGAAACGATTGATGTCTGAGCCTCACTTGGAACAGGTCTTGCTACGTTTTTCGAGTCTCGCAAGCAAAGGGGAAATTATGAGCAAGGACGCTCCGAGCCAGGCGGCGACGGACGATCTGTTGGCGGCGCTCGATTTGGCCGAAACCTTGGCCCGGGAAGGGCGCGGCGGCGAATGCCTGGAGGTGTGCCGGAACATCAAGGCTGCCAGGCGCTGCGCGCCGGCAAGGGATGGCAAGGCACTCTGGGCGGAGTTTCTGGCCCTTTCGGCCTGGATATTCCTGGGCCTGGACATGGGCGCCGGGGCCGAGCCGCTCTTCCGGCGTGCGTTGGAGATGGATCCCGGGCTCATGACCGCACATCTGGGTCTGGCCACCATCCTCTTCGCCGCCAGGCGCGAGGAGGAGGCCGAGGCCCATTTCGCCCAGGCGGCCCGGCTGGCCCCTTCCGCCCCGGAGCCCTTGATCGGCCTGACCGCAACGAGCACCGCCCTGGGCAGAAGCGAGGAAGCCCTGCTGTACGGTTCGGCTGCCGTGGCTCTGGCGCCGGATAATTTCGAGGCCCGGCTGGCCCGCTGCATGGCCAACCTGCGCATCGTTTACGAGCGGCCGGAACAGATCGAGGAGGCTCGCCAGGCCTACAGGACGGCCCTGGAAGAACTGGCGGACTCGGTCCATTTGAGGGATGCTGCGGAAATCAGGGCGGCAGCCGGCGCACTTGGCGGCACCAAGCCGTTCTACCTGGCCTACCAGGGCTTGTGCGATGTGGATCTGCAGAGGGTGTACGGCCGCCTGGCAGCCAGGATTTCCGCTGCGGCCTGGCCGGAACACGCCCTTCCCCTCGAGCGTCCTCCGGTGGACGGCCCGCTCCGGATCGGCATCGCCTCGGCCTATTTCCACAACCATTCCAATTGGAAGACGCACATCCGGGGTTGGGTGGAAAATCTCGATCCTAAGCGTTTCCAGGTTTACGGCTACTACCTGGACACAGCCGGGGACCGGTTCACGGCCCATGCCAGGAGGTCCTGCCACCAGTTCGTGGAAGGGTTGGGATCGGCGGAGGAATTTGCCGTCCGCATGAAGGCGGACCGGCTGCATGCGCTGATCTATCCGGAAATCGGCATGCACCCCACGACCTTGAAACTGGCGACCATGCGCCTGTCCCCGGTGCAGTGCAACTCCTGGGGGCATCCTGAAACCTCGGGCCTGCCGGGCATGGATTACTTTCTGACCAGCGATCTCATGGAGCCGGCCTGGGCCGAGGCTCATTACACCGAACGGCTGGTTCGCCTGCCCAACCTCTCCATGCACTATATTGCGCCGGATGCCCCCAACGCATCAGACACCCGCGCCGACTTCGGACTGCCGGAAAAGGGGATTCTCTACTTCTGCGCTCAGTCCCTGTACAAATACCTTCCGCAATACGACGAGGTATTCCCCCGGATCGCCCTGGAAACGCCGGACTGCCGGTTCGTGTTTCTGGTCAGCCAGAGTTCGCCCCGCATCACCGAGCTGTTCACGGCGCGCCTGCGCCGGGCTTTCGCGCGCCATGGCCTGGACCTGGATCGCCATCTGATCCTGGTCAAACGCCTCCCTCCCGCTTCCTACCAGGCCCTGAACCGTTGCTGCGACGTGTTCCTGGACAGCATCGGGTGGTCCGGGTGCAACACCACCCTCGAGGCCATGGCCTGCGGCCTGCCCGTGGTCACTTTGCCCAGCGACCTCCTGCGCGGCAGGCACTCGCTGGCCTTTCTGTCCATGATGGGCGAGACGGACACCGTGGCCGGCAGCGTGGACGAGTACGTCAGCATGGCGGTCCGCCTCGGGCGCGACCGGCAGTGGCGTGAGCATGCCAGAGCCCGGGTGGCGGCCGGTCTCGGCAAGGTCCATGCAGACCTGGAAAGCGTACGGGCGCTGGAGTCTTTTCTGATCTCGGCGACCGGCGCGTGAGGGAGTCGGGAATTCTTTCAGGCGGATCGTGGCCCGGGCGGCGGAAAGTTTCAGGCCGCAAGGGACATGGGCCGTCGCGTTCTCAAGCCTTTTTCGAAGCCGCGCCGCACAGGTTGCCCAGCGAGCCGATCTCCATGCGCCAGAGCCTTCCGAAATGTTCGTCGAAGTCCGGGGGATCGAAGCGGAAGAAGCCGTTGCCGGGCGTCGCGGTCATCTCTCCGAAAGAGATTTTGCCGCCAACGTCGTACAGATCGACGCGAACGAAATCGAGGCCTTGGGCCAGCGCTTCCGCACACCGGATCAGGTCCTGGAGGTTGGGCGGCGGCGCTATCGTTCCAGGAAAGTTGTCGGCCTCCTGCCGCAAGGCGACCAGATTCCACCGCCTGTCGTAGAAGTTTTTCCGGTGGCGGGTGAACCGCCCGACATCCACCTGGATGTACTCGACCCGGCCGTTGAAGGTGAACAGCTTGAAGTCGTTGGCGGGTTCTCCGGCGCCGTTGTCCAGGAATTCCTCCACGAGTATCCGGCGCGCAATCTCCTTGTAGTTCCACTCGAAGGTTATATCGTAGTAATTGAGGGCCAGCCATTTGCGGCACACCGTGACCAGGGCGGCCTCGTTGAGCGTAGCCCGGTTCTTCACCAGCCTGACCCAGCCGCTGCCGTGGGAGGCCTTCACCACGTACCGGCCAGGCAGGCTCGCGAAGGGAATGTCCGACGGGTCGCTTGTCACATGGAGCAATTTGGGCAGGAACTCCGGCCCCACGCGTTGCGCCACGTAGTCCCGCACCGCGAGCTTGTCGGCCATCAGGCACAGGATCGGCCTGCGGTCGAAGAATTTGCGGGCCTGGATTTTTTCGTTGAACGTAACCGGATGCAGAACGTCGGGATAGCATCCGAATCTCTGGCGGTATTGTTCCATCACGAAGAGCGCGATGTTGAACGGGTCCGGGAGATCGGGAAGACGCTTTAGCACTTCGACGAGAAAATTGTATTCCTGCTCCAGGACTTTCGGATCCTGGAGCTTCTCCTGGATGTTGCAGGGGGCGTCCGTATTTTCGGGCCTGTTTTCAGGCTCTTCTGGGCTGGCGCTGTTCCTGGCGGAACGGATCATCCTGCCCATTCTGCCGGTGCTCTGGCCGGTGCTCTGGTCGTCGGCTTCAGCCATCAGGTTGCCTCGCGCGGATGTTTCCGGCTCACGTGGGCATGTTTTCCACGAATCGATTGCAATGAAGGCGCCGGTGCGTCATCCGCCCCGGCGCCTTTGCGCCCGTGGGAAAAACGGCCCTTACATCCCGAGGCTCTTCTTGATGTACTCGAAATCGATGTTGGAGCTGACCAGTTGCGCGCCCTGTTTGATCTTGATGATGTCGCGCAGTTTGTGGCGTTGCAGAATGGTCTCCATCTTCTTGGCCACGGAGAAGGTGTCGTCCCGCACGACGATGATGGGGATTTCCAGCACCTCCGAACGGGTGAGGATGATGTCGTTGGGATAGAGGTTGCCCGTGAGCACCAGGCAGGGGCTGTCGCCCTCCAGGGCCACCAGCTGCACGTCGGAGCGGTCGCCGCCCACGATGACCGCCGCGTTCTTGTTTTTGCGGAAATGGGTCAGGAAGTTCTCCACCTGCATGGTGCCGATCAGGAAGCTCTCGACGATGCGCTCGGCCTTGTGCTGGGCGGAGATCACCTTGCCCCCCAGCTTCTCGGCCAGGTCGGCCACCTTGATGGCCCCCATGAGCGGGTCCTTGGGGATGACCCCCAGCACCTTCACGCCGCTGCGGTTCAGGAAGGGCACGATGAGGTTGTCCACCTCGTCCAGGAAATTGGGGGTGATGTCGTTTAAGATGACGCCCATGAGGTGCTCCCCCAAGGATTCCTTGAGGATCACCAGATAGTCGTAGTTGAGTTCCTTCTGGAAACGGTCGATGACGATGGTGGGGATGTCCAGGGACTTGACCACGCTCACGCCGTCCACCCCGCAGTACTTGCCCGAGTACATGGAGCCGGAACCGGCCACCAGGGTGACCTCCTTGCCCTTGGAGAGCTTCTGGTAGCCTGCGGTGATCCGAGACATCAGGTTTTCGCAGTGGCCG
>Ga0326727_10024532_pt1 | contig 11394 bp, 11 predicted proteins | sample MB2enrmetagenome_FD_207643 | JGI IMG/M metagenome (GOLD analysis project Ga0326727, IMG submission 207643) | Lab enriched peat soil microbial communities from McLean, Ithaca, NY, United States - MB29MY | ecosystem: Environmental > Terrestrial > Soil > Wetlands > Peat | place: USA: New York... | reverse complement strand
CTGCTGCTGGGCAAAAAAGGCGGCGAGGTGCCGCAATACACCCGCGCGGTGATTCACCTGGATGACGGACAGGAAATCTTTTTCCGCGACCCGCGCAAATTCGGGGTGCTGAAACTGCTGAAAAACACCGCCGAAATCGATGCCAAACTGGGGCCGGAACCGCTGGATAAAGATTTTACGCTGCAATATTTCAGCGGGGGGCTGGCGAAACGCACGGCGCCGGTCAAGGCATTTATACTGGAACAGAAATTCATCGCCGGCATCGGGAATATGTACGCCGACGAGGCCCTGTTTGCGGCCCGGATTGACCCGCGGCGGCCCGCCGATTCCCTGAAAAAAGCGGAGATTAAACGCCTCTACGACGCCATCCGCGAAGTGATTACTGCGGGCATTAAATACGGCGGCGCCAGCGTGGTGACCTATTTCCACCCGGACGGGACGGTGGGCACGGCGCACCAGCATTTCAACGTGGCGCATAACCAGAAAAAGATTTGCGCGGTCTGTGGCGGGCCGGTGGAGCGGATTGTAGTGCGCGGAAGAGGGACTTATTACTGTCCTAAATGCCAAAAGTGACGCGTAATAAAATCCAAAATCCAAATTCCAATAGCCAAATAAATACTAATTTCTAAATTCTAAATACTTATCCTTTAGACAAGCTAAAGGACCTTCGGCAAATACTAAATCCTAATATCGAAATACTAACCGAAATATCCCGTTAATAAGGCTAGCCGAAACCTCTGGATTGTCGGGTCAAGCCCGACAATGAAAAAATAATAGCTTCAAGCTAAGCTTGAAGCTATTATTCCGGGTTTGTCATTCCCGACCTGACCGCCAAAGGTCCCTAGATTGGCGAGGGAAGAATCCATAAAATATTTCCAATGTCTATTTTTGGACGCCCTAAGAATCCGAATAATACATCTGCTGCTGCCGCTACGCCTTTTTTGGGCTTGATTTCATGAGATTGACAGAGTAGAATTCTTTACTTAGCACATAATAATCATGGAATACCCGGCAAGGGATGCGAATGGCTACAGCCGACATCGCCAATAGCAACAATAAACAGGAGTTACGGCGGGACGTAACGGTCTGGGGCTCCTATACCTGGGGCTATGCCGACGTGGGCGCCGATATCTATGCGGCGCTGGGGCTGGTAATTGCCGCCGCCGAAGGACTTGCACCGCTGGCTTTTGCCCTGGCCGGCGTGATTTACATCCTCATCGGGCTGGGTTATACCGAACTTTCTTCGACTTATCCGGTGGCAGGAGGCGGCCATTATTTCGCGCTGCGCGGTCTGGGCGATTTCTGGGGATTCGTGGCCGGAGCGGCGCTGTTACTGGACTATACAATCGACATCGCCCTCTTTGCCGTCGCTTCCGCCGGTTATATCAACTTTTTCCTGCCGCTCATTTTTCACGGGCTGAACATCGGGATGGCGGTGGCTATCGGGCCGCTGCACGATATCAAGATTTTTTGGCTGATTGAAACGATGGTGCTGATTTTCTCCCTTATGTACCTGAACATCCGCGGTGTGCGCCATTCTTCCCGCCTTAATGAAATCCTGGGGGCGATGGACCTGATACTGGAAACAACCGTCGTCATGCTGGGATTCATTCTGGCCTGGCACCCGCAGATGCTGGCCAGCCAGTGGAATGCAGCGCTGCATTCCCTGCCGTTGAGCAAATTTATGTACGGGTCGAGCCTGGCGATTATTTCGTTTGTGGGATTGGAATCTATTTCCCAGGCTGCGCAGGAAACCCGGCGTCCGGCGACGATTATTCCGCGCACCAGCATCGCGCTGATTTTTACGGTTTTCATCTTCGCGGTGGGTTTTTCCACCGTGGGGTTAGGCATCCTGCCGTGGCAGCAGTTTTCTTCCAACGTCAGCGACCCGGTGGCGCAAATCGCCAAATCCATCCCCTACCTGGGATTTATCGCCGGGCCGTTTACGGCCGTGCTCGGGGCAACCATATTACTCATCAGTGCCAACACCGGCGTAATGGGCGCATCCCGCTTAACACTTTCCATGAGTCAGCTGCACCTGGTAACCGGCTGGCTGGACAAAATTCACCCGCGTTTCCACACTCCTGTCCGGACAATTGTCATTTTCTCGATGATGGGCGCACTGGAAGCCTTGCTGGCCTTTCTCACCCCAAGCGCGATGGACACCCTCGGCAATATGTATGCCTTCGGCGCGACACTAGGGTACATGATTGTTTTTGTCTCTTTGATTGTGCTGCGGTACCGCGACCCATATTCGCCGCGGCCTTACAAAATGCCGGTCAACGTTAAAATCAAATCGGGCGGTAATACCATTGATTTCCCGATATTCGGCATCCTAGGATTTATCGGCGTCAGTTTTATTTTATTTGAAGTGATTTTTACGCATAAAATCGGACGGATTGCCGGACCGGCCTGGGTGATTTTGTGCCTGATTTATTATGTTATCTGGAGGAAGCGCAACCACCTGCCGATATTCGGCAGCATCAAGCACAACTGGGAAAAAGAGCAAATTGACGTATTGACCAGCGCCGAAGAGTACGACCTGGTTGAAGAGTATAAGAATGCGCTGGCACAACGGGATAAGAAGGTGAAACGGGATGTTTCGAAAGCTGCCCCCGCCGACAAAATTCACGATAACCGATAAATACAAGCTACTGCTGGGCGCCATTGCGCTGGTCCTCGGCGCGGTGATTTTGTGGCGCGCTATCGCCGTGGCGATTTCGGTGCCGGCAGTGCTGGTCAGCCTCGCGTTCTTCGGTTTCGGGGCATATCGGCTCTGGCTCGGGTATACGCGGCTCAAACAGCTGAAAGCCAACAGGGAGAAAACCAATGGTGCAGATTGAGCCGCTGGGCATTTTGCTGGCGGCGCTGTTTGTCATTTCGGTGGGGGGACTGCTGATCTGGATGTTCCGCGTACCTAAAGGCTCGACGATGTCGGCGGCCCGGGCATACAGTTCACTGAGCGCCGTGCACAAGGTGCTGGTAGCTATCACCGACGCTTTTCCTTCGGAACGGGCCATCGGACTGGGGTGCCGCCTGGGACAGGAACAGGGCGCCGAAATGCTGCTGTTGAACGTCATCCTCATGCCGTATTCGATGGCGCTGGACGACCCGGCTCCGGAAGAAGAGAAAAAAGCCGCGAACGCGCTGGAAATGGGCGCGGCTATCGCCCAGCGGTACGGTTATAAAGTTACCAAGCGCACGGTGCGGAACCGCAGCATTCCCGATGCCATCCTGCATGTCGCAGAAGAGGAAGACGTGGACGCGATTATTCTGGGCGTGGGTGTTAAATCCAGGGCCTCGAACCAATGGGGCAAGACCAGCCTGGAAATCATGCGGCGGGCGAACTGCGAAGTCATCGTGGATAAGGTACCGCTGGAAGAAGAACCGATGGCGGTGGATGAAAAACCTGATATAACAAGCAATAACCAATAATCAAGAATCAAGATTCAATAATCAAGAGTCAAGGGGCAAAAGCCAAACGCCTTGAATTGTTTTCATGTTGACACCTCGAATAAAATGCTTGGAAAGGCAGGGGAAAAAATGAAAACGAAAAGAGCCTGGTTTCACGATATATTGATATGGGCGGGGGGATTATATATCATCGGCAGCACCGTCGTTTTCCTCTATCACATTAATTCGTTTTGGGTGCCCGCCGGATTGGGCTGCATCTTCATTTTCGCAGTGATTGTTTATTTTGTCTGGGGAGGATTTACCGGAGGGTGATTCAGGCACCGGAATGCGATTTCCAAAATCGTTGATTGACAGAAATTAAAGTTGGGAGTACAATCCTCTGACGAAGCCATCAGACCCTATGCAGAGAGAGACAGAACGATGAAAAAAATTGTAATCATGGGATGCGGACGGACCGGCGGGCGGCTGGCGGGTCTGCTGGATGCCGACGGTCACAGTGTCACTGTCATTGATATTGATGCTTACAGTTTCCGGAGGCTGCCGGCGGAATTTAAGGGCAAAGCCATAGTCGGCAACGGCATGGACCAGGAAGTGCTGAAGAAAGCCGGCATCGAGCAGGCGGAAATCTTCATCGCCGTGACGCAGGGCGACAACCGGAACATCATGGCGGCGCAGATAGCCAGACACATTTTTAACGTGCCGCGGGTGATTTGCCGCATCTATGACCCCCTGCGACAGGAAATTTATCAGACGCTGGGACTGGAAACCATCAGCCCGACGACCATTTTCGCGGATATGCTGAAGAAACGGGTGGAGGATTGAGGGAAAAATGTACATCGTGATTGTCGGCGGCGGACGGGTCGGTTACTATCTGGCCAAAGCCTTACTGGAAGAAGAGCATGAAATCCTGATTATCGAACAGAACCATGTTATCTGTGAGACCATTAACAATGAAATGGGGAGTATTTGCCGGCGCGGCGACGGCTGCGAGGTCAGCACGCTGATGGAAGCCGGGACAGCGCGGGCGGATATGTTCGTGGCGGTAACCGGGGAAGACCAGCATAATCTGGTAGCCTGCCAGCTGGCAAAACATAAATTTAAAGTGCCGCGCACTATCGCCCGGATCAGCAACCCCAAGAATGAAGGCCTGTTCAAGAAACTAGGCATCAATGTGACAATCAGCAGCACCGATGTCATTCTGGAGCACATCACGGAAGAAGTCCCCACGCACCCGCTGACCCACCTGATGGAAATCCCTGAAGGCGGGCTGGAGGTGGTGGAAGTGCGGATAGCGGCGGGTTCGGCCAGCGCCGGCAAGGCGGTGAAAGACCTCTCGTTACCGGCCGGCAGTATGCTGTCTTTGATTATCCGGAAAGACCAGAAGCCGATTGTCCCGTTGGCGGCGACAGTGCTGCTGGCAGGGGACCAGGTGATTGCTGTCACACCCTCTGCTTCGGAAGAGGCACTGAGGGCGGCATTAAGGGCGAAATAAGGGATTTTTTACACTCATCCTAATAAGTGGAAATTAGGTTTTTCTGTAATATGTGACCAAAAGGTTGCATGGCCTGATTTTAATTTTATATCCTTGGAAGGAAAACTTATTTATTTACCTTAAAACCGAATTGACAGACTGATGGCTTGAGACTACACGCCGGTATATTATGAAATCTACTCAAATAGTTTTTCATCGGCCTTGCGGTTGTAATACCATGCACAACTAAAAAGCCCCGGGAGCATGCCAACTGATTCCAGGGATTTTTCTTGATTTTAACTAAATTGATATTAGGGGATAATCTTCTGCGCGACTAAATCGGCAACATGGTTGGCGGAATAACCGGGAAGGTTTTTGGAAACTGGATTCCCGCGTTCGCGGGAACGACAATGGGGGGTCAGTCCAGCTTGAGCAATTTGAGCAGTTCAGCGGGGGTGTATTTCCCGGGCTGGTCATGATTAGCCGCCATTTCTGCGGTGATGCGCAGCAATTCCTGATTGATGGGAGCCTGTGTACTCATTTTGGCGGCCAGCCGCACGATTTCCCCGTTGAAAAAGTCCGTTTCAACGCTGCCCTGCCCGCGCACCAGGCTTTGCCAGGTCGAACATGACGGCACACCAAAAACACCCTTTTTCGGCGGCGTAATGGTTTTTGGCGGCCGGGCGGCAATATTTTCCACGGAAAACCAGCGCACGCCGGCCCGGGCCAGAATTGCTTTACCTTCGTCCTGCGCGGCGGTTTCGATGCGGTTTGCGTCCGCCCCAACGGCGTTGGTAATCGCGCCGACGGCGTTGCCCAGATTTTCCAGCAGCTTGCCCCATTTACAGGGCATGATTTCCGGCGTGACGAGGACGTCATAACCGGCTTTGCGCAAATTCACCGCAACGGATTCTACCAGGGCATCCGTGCCTTCCGGGTAACGCCCGATAACCAGCCGGCCGGGCGGGTTGCTGCGGCTTTCCACTTCACCGTCGCGGATATAAACAGCGCCGGCTTTCAACATCACGCCGTAAACGCGGGGAAAATACCGGCGGACAATTTCCTCATTGCGCACGCCGTTCTGAAAACAGAAAACAGGGATATTTTTGACCGCGGCGGACAGGTCGCGCACTGCTTGCTCCGTATCCTGACTTTTGACACAGAGAAAGATGACGTCAGCCGGTCCGAATTCGATTTCCCGAGGTGAAGTCACTGCCGGAATTTTTACGATACTGGCACCGATTGGGGTGAGCAGCTTTAATCCGTGCTCGCGGATAGCGTTGACATTATTGGGACGACCGACCAAGATTACCGGCGTGCCGGAAAGCGCCAGCAGGCCGCCAACCGCCCCGCCGACGGCGCCCGCGCCGTAAATGATGATTCTCATTTTATTTGTCATTTGCCCCCCAAACTAATTTTTACCGTTCCTGCCGGATACCAGGATAATGATTACGGCCGCGATGCCAAGCAGCGGTGCAGCAACGCAGGCGCCGGCCGTGCCCGCCAGGGCCATGCTCCGGGTTTTTCTTTTCAGCACCAGCCAGCCCCCAACGATACTCAGGACTATTCCGAGCAGAAAAATTAATGCCAGCAGCGAAGCCGCAAAATTGTTACCGCCGAACCCGACGTCCAGAATCAGGTAAGGAAACGGCGAGATTACGGCGGTGGCACGCAGCAGCGCTTTGACATCCAGGACATGGGTAAAAACGCCGATAAGCCATAAGATATTGAAAAAACCGGCAATCAGCATCAGTATCCCCGAAACAGGCGGCACAATTCGCTTTCCTGTACCCATCGAATTCATTATACTATGCCCCCGTGAACAAAGAATAAACCAAGCAGATTCTGCAAAACGTTAGTGCTCCGAAGCCCCGGATTGGCTAGTCTTTTACGTCAGTACCTTCGTAATTCCGGGGAATTAGTGCCTGAAAACGGTAGAATTACATAAGTAAAAATTTGTTTCCGCCGCGGGAAATAAGTATAATCTATGGAATACCTGATATTCAGAGGAATTTACAACGCTCAACATGGATGGTACTGCATGAAGGTAGAAATCGACGGCACGACGTATCACACGACGCAAAACTACTACAGCCCGGATTGGTGGGACAAATGGTCAAAGAGAAATTTAAAGAAGAAACGCTGGATATTTTCCAGAACGGCCAAACGTCCGGTTTTTGTTCCCCGGACGGTGGTGAGCCTGCAATACATGATTCTGGTCACGCTCGGACTAATCTGAATTGTTGATATTTGTTTTTTTCCAAGCTGACGGCTAGCTGGTTTTTTCCAGTTTAGCTAAGGTGATTTCGGCAAGCTGATGCAAGTCCTGCGGCACGGCTTTATCGTTTTGCAGACGGGCAAGAGTCGCTTTCAGACGTTCGCGGCGCTGTTTGCGGTCAACGGCGACCAGGCGGCTGCCGCCGACCTGTTCTTTATAAATCCGCACCAGAAAATCCGAAATTTCCCCGATTGAATATCCCTGTTTTTGCCAGATTTGCACTTCCCGGATAAACGCGATGTAAGCCTGCTCCAGCAAATCCGCCATCTTTGTTTTCAGCTGCGCACCTTGCTGCTGCGCTTCCGCGACATCGGAGTAGCCTAATGTTTTCAGCAAGTCGCTGTCCGCCGGTAAACCGAAGGGGAGAATGCGGCTGCCGAGGAATTCCTGCCCGTGGCCGGGTTTCACCCGGATAATGCTGAAATGCCCCTTGAGCGCTTCCTTGACGGCGACATCCTGCTCGAGGACTGTGACGCCTTGCCAGCCGCGCCCTTTCAGTAAGCCCCGGATGCGGAACAAACCGCGGCGGAGGTAAAAGGAAAAACCTTTCATTTTACGGTCGAAGAGCGGGCCGCGCATCAGCCAGAGGTCGCCGGAAAAAAGCAGGTCGTTATCCGGACGGTACCCCGGCGGTACGGTGCTGTCCGGTTGGGCATAATCCCGCACGGAATAAATGGCGACAATCTGGTCCCGCGTATGGGAGTCGGGGCTTTGAGGAATCGCCAAGACGTCCAGTTTTTCGGCGCCGCCAAAGGAAAACGGCGCCAGCAGGCGGATGAAGTCCATGCCGAAAATTTTAATGGCGCAGCCGCCTTTATCCGGGGAAAGAAATTCAATTTTACACTCTTTAAGTTCTTCGGGGCTGCGCAGGTCGAGCAGATTGCGTTCCAGGATATTGCGCTCGTCTTCAATCGCGCCTTTGAAATTGGCGTGCACCAGGATTTTCGCCCCGGACTGCTTCGCAAGAATGTGCGCAAGGCCGTAATGGTCGGGATGGCTGTGGGTGATAATCATCGTTTCGATTGCTTTGGGGTCGATTGTGTTTTCCGCCAGGATAGAAAGGATACTGTCGCGGTGGCGGCGGTCGCCGGTGTCAATTAACGTATGGCGGGCGGCGCCGTCGTTGGTGTAGCTGAAGATGTAAATATTGCCGCCGTAACGGAAGTAAATACTGGTTAATGCCACGCCGCCGCCAAGTTGATCGCGGACAATTTTATATTGCGGAGTATCCATTTTTTACGTTCATTCCTTCTCGCACCGCTGCTGCATAGGCAACCGCCTACGCAATTTATGAAAAACTTTAATCACCTGCGGGGGTAGTGCCTTTTTCCCATGAGAAAAAAAGTGCCTAAAAATTTCTGGATTGTCGGGTCAAGCCCGACAATGACAAAAAACCAAATTAACGGTTAGGTGGTTTCCATATGGGCGACGGCCACGACCGTATCGCCTTCATCCATGCGCATCAGGCGCACGCCCTGGGTGCTCCTATCGAGGATGCTGATTTCTTTCACCGGCGTCCGGGTCACGATGCCGTTGGCGGAGATGAACATGACCTGCTGCGACGGGGAGACAATCCTGGCATCCGCAAGTTCGCCGGTCTTGTCCACTAGCTTGATGGTTCGGACGCCGCTGCCGGCACGGTGCTGCTTGGGATAACGGTCAATCTGCGTCAGTTTGCCATAACCCTGCGTCGAGACCACCAGCACATAGGAACCCGGCGAGGCAATGCCCATACCGACGACGGTATCGCCATCGAAGAGCTTGATGCCTTTAACACCACCGCTGGTGCGCTGACTGGTGCGTATGCTTTCCACCGGGAAACGGATGGACTGCCCTTTCTGCGTGACCATAACAACATCGTCCTGTTCCGTGGCGATGCGCGCCGAGGTCAGTTCATCATCTTTTTCGACATCCATGCCGATGAGGCCGCTGCTGCGGACGGCGGTAAAGTGGTCCAGTGAGGTCTTCTTAATTTCGCCATTGCGGGTGCCCATCAGAAGATACAGGTTCGGGTCGAAATTGGTAATGACCACCATATCGGAGACTTTCTCTTCCGGCGGGATGGAGAAGAGGTTGACCACAGCCAACCCCTTAGCCACGCGGGAAGTATCCGGCGGGACTTCATAGCATTTGAGGCTGAAAACCCGGCCGCGGGTAGTGCACAATAACAGATAATCGTGCGTATCGGCAATGGCTAACAGCCGCACGGCGTCTTCTTCACGGGTCACCATGCCGATGATGCCTTTGCCGCCGCGGTGCTGTGCTTTGTAAATCTGCGCCGGCACCCGCTTGATAAAGCCGCGGTTGCTAAGAATTACGGCCATTTCGGCGTGGGGAATCAGGTCTTCCTCGCGGAATTCCTTGATACCTTCCTGGTTGATTTCGGTCCGGCGGTCATCGCCGAATTTTTCTTTGAGTTCCAGGGTTTCCTGTTTAATCACCGCCAAAACGCGGCTGGCGTTGCCGAGTAAATCTTCAAGGTAGGAGATGGTCTTTAACAGTTCGGCCAGTTCGTCTAGGATTTTCTTTCTTTCCAACCCGGCCAGACGGCGCAGCGGCATTTCCAGAATGGCATCGGCCTGGGCCTTGCTTAAAATGAAGCTGCCCATCAGGTTCTGCCGGGCGATGTCGGTGGTATCTGATTTGCGGATAATGGCAATCACTTTATCAATATTATCCAAGGCGATACGCAAGCCTTCGAGGATGTGGGCACGGGCGCGGGCGCCTTTCAGTTCGAATTTGGTGCGGCGGGTAATGACTTCGCGGCGGAAATCAATGTAAGCCTGCAGGGCTTCGCGGATATTGATAACCTTAGGCTGCCCGTCAATGAGCACCAGCATGTTAGCCGCAAAAGTGCTCTGCATCGTGGTGTATTTATAAAGGTTGTTCAGCACCAGTTCCGGCTGGACATCCCGCTTCAATTCGATGACGATGCGCATCCCCTGCCTATCGGACTCGTCGCGCAGATCCCCGATCCCGGTGATTTTCTTATCGCTGACCAGCTCAGCGATTTTTTCAATTAAGGCGGCCTTATTGACCTGGTACGGCAGCTCGTTGACAATAATCTGGCGGCGGGTGCCGTCGTGCATATCGCTGATGTAAGCCTTGGCGCGGACAATCATGCGGCCGCGGCCGGTGGCATAGGCGCTCTGGATGCCGTCTTCACCGAGAATGACGCCGCCGGTGGGGAAATCCGGCCCTTTGATAAACTGGTTCAGCTCTTCGATGGTGGCGTTCGGGTTATCAATGAGGTGGGCGATGCCTTCACAAACCTCAGTGAGGTTGTGCGGCGGGATATTCGTGGCCATACCGACGGCGATACCGGAACTGCCGTTGACCAGCAGGTTCGGCAGGCGTGAGGGTAAAACAGTCGGCTCTTTGAGGCTGTCATCGAAATTGGCCTGAAAGTTGACAGTGTCTTTTTCGATATCCAACAGCATCTGCTCGGCAATTTCGGTGAGACGGGCTTCGGTGTAACGCATGGCGGCGGGCGGGTCGTCATCGACACTACCGAAGTTGCCCTGGCCGTCCACCAGCTGGTAGCGCATGGAGAAATCCTGCGCCATACGTACCATGGCGTCATAAACGGGGGCATCGCCGTGGGGATGATATTTACCCAGCACTTCACCGACGATACGGACGCTTTTCTTGAAGGCGGAATTATGCGTGAGGCCCAGTTCGGACATGGCGTAGAGGATGCGGCGGTGCACGGGCTTCAAGCCGTCCCGGACATCGGGGAGGGCACGGGCCACGATAACACTCATCGCATAATCGAGGTAGGAACTTCTCATTTCCTCTTCGATATTTACATTTTTAATTCTTTCAGTAACCATTTTTCAAAGACTCCGATTCGACATCAAGCCCATAGGATTAAGATACACACGCAGCGATTTGTGCGTGCAGGGAACCTAAATAATAATAGCACATTTGGGGCTGTTCCCGATACAGCTAAGCGGAAAAATATACAAGACTGAAGTATCAACCGTAATCCGTGAATACTTAATAAAAAATAGAGCTAACCAGATTCGCCGTTATAATCACCTTCCAGGTGCTTGAAAAATGTATTACTCTGTAATACCATATACGTATGGCCAAAATAGTAGTGACATTCAAATTAGAAGATGGAATTTACTCTAAGCTTCAGGAGATAGCTGAGAAGGAAGGCAGGGGGATATCAGAAATTATGAGAGAGTCTTTAACCGACTGGCTACAGAATAAAAAACATGTTTCT
>Ga0326727_10024531_pt1 | contig 11395 bp, 10 predicted proteins | sample MB2enrmetagenome_FD_207643 | JGI IMG/M metagenome (GOLD analysis project Ga0326727, IMG submission 207643) | Lab enriched peat soil microbial communities from McLean, Ithaca, NY, United States - MB29MY | ecosystem: Environmental > Terrestrial > Soil > Wetlands > Peat | place: USA: New York... | reverse complement strand
GCTGTCCTCCTATTTTGCTTTGGATATGTTGCCGTGCAGAGCTTGGAAACGAGCTCGTTACCTTCCGCACAGTTTTGAGAGACTGGAACAGATTCCCGGGCATTGCAAGTTGGAGTCGCATAGAGTCTTCCTCCGCGACCCCAAAATTTGATGCTCCCGGTCTATTCGACGGGCATTTGAGTCTCAATCGAGAGCAAAAACCTCCCGCGGTCCCGTGTCACCGCCTAACCGGAGACTGCACCACAACCTGGATTAGGAATTAGTTTCAGACTGATAATCTATTTCTGTATCATTAGCCTATGCAGACCGAGAGGGCGGCTTCCCGCCAGAGAGCTGAATTTCGCACCCATGACCCGCGGCTTGAGCCGATTGCCGGCAAAGTTCTGGCCGGCGAGCGGTTGACGTTCAACGACGGCATTGCGCTTTACGGTTCCTCGGACGTGCTGGGGGTGGGCTGGCTGGCCAACCATGTGCGCGAACGGCTGCATGGGGACGTGACCTACTTCAACGTCAACCGGCACATCAATCCGACGAATGTGTGCGTGGCGGCCTGCAAGCTGTGCGCCTTCGGGCGCAAAAAAGGCGATGCGGCGGGCTACACCATGGCGCTGGAGGAGGCGTGGCAGACGGCGGCCACGGGCTACTCGGAGGCGGTGACGGAGTTTCACATCGTCGGCGGACTGCACCCGGATTTGCCCTTCGAATACTTTCTCGATCTGGTGCGCGGCCTCAAGGAGCGTTTTCCCAAAGTGCACATCAAGGCCTTCACCATGGTGGAGGTGGCATACCTGGCGCGGCGGGCCAAGCTGAGCATTGAAGAGACGCTCATCAAGATGCGCTCGGCGGGGGTGGACTCGATGCCGGGCGGCGGGGCGGAGATCTTTGCCGATCGTGTGCGGTCGATTATCTGCGACCACAAGATCGACGGCGAGGAGTGGCTGGAGACGGCGCGGCTGGCGCACAAGCTGGGCTTCAAGTCCAACGCGACGATGCTCTATGGGCACATCGAGAACGACGAGGACCGCGTGGACCACCTGCTGAAGCTGCGCGCCTTGCAGGACGAGACGGGCGGCTTTCAGACGTTTATTCCGCTGGCCTTTCATCCGGAGAACACGGCGCTGGACCACCTGCCGGTGACCACGGGGCTGACGGACATTCGCCAGGTGGCGGTGAGCCGTTTGCTGCTGGACAACTTCCCCCACATCAAGGCATACTGGCAGATGCTCACCGCGAAGATTGCGCAGATTGCGCTGCGCTTTGGGGCCGACGACCTGGACGGCACGGTGGTGGAGGAGAAGATCTACCACGACGCCGGCGCGACCACGCCGCAGGGGATGACGCGCAAGGAGCTTTGCCGGCTGATCACCGAGGCCGGGCGCGTTCCGGTGGAGCGCGACACACTTTACCATGCAGTGACGCGCACGGAAGACAGTTTTGTGGTTGCGGTGTAAGATGAATCGACGCGGTTTAAGATGAACTTGGAAAGGGACGATCTCGATGGATGAATTTAGCCGGGCCGCTGTTTGGGGAGCATGCTGGGGATTCGCGTGGGGAATCTTGGGTTCAGCCGCAATCCTGTATTCCATTTACCTGGCCGCCTATCGCAAAGCGATCAAGGATTCTCTCAAGCAGGTGAAGCCGCTGCGCTATACGCGCGTGCTGGATATGGTGATGGCACAGAAGGCGGAAAAGAAAGAGGCCAAGAAGGCCAAGGCGGCAGCGGCACCCCCGCCGCAGTGAACGGCTGTTTTACATAGGGATTTCGATTACTAAACTTCAGGAAAATAACTACTGCCGGATAACTGCGCCGTTTTTCATCACAAAGCTCACGCGCTCGACAGCGGTGATGTCCTCGAGCGGGTTGCCGGGGACGGCGACGATGTCGGCGAAGAAGCCGGGCTTGAGCTGGCCGATCTGGCCCTCCCAGCCGAGAAGCTTTGCGCCGTTGATCATGTCGGCCTGCAGAACGGCCAACGGCTTCATCCCGTAGCGGACCATCAGCTCCATCTCGACGGCCTGCGTGCCGTGCGCGAAGGGACCCACGTCGGAGCCGACCGCGAAGGGAATGCCGGCGGCGATTTGGCGCTTGAACTCGCGAATCTTCACCTCGAGCACGGCGTGTTCACGCGCGGCGACGGCTGGCGAGGGAGCGTGCTCGGCGAAGTATTCGAAGATGGCGAAGGTGGGGACGGCGGGGATTTTTTTCTCGATCATGATGCGCATGGTCTCATCGCTCAACTGGGTGGCGTGGTCGATGGAGGCCACGCCGGCGCGCGCGGCGTAGAGGGTTCCCGGATCGCCCTGGGCGTGGACGCCGACCGTCGTGCCCAGCCTATGCGCCTCTTCAACGGCGGCAGTGAGTTGCGCCTCGGTGTACTGGTAGGGCGTGCGCAGTTCGCCGTCGATCACCTGGTCCTTTCCTGTCGCGTAAATCTTGACGAAGTCGGAGCCCTCTTTGTGCTGCGCGCGGATGACCTCGACCAACTGCTCGCTGGAATTGGCGTAGTCGGCGTTGGAGAGCACGTGCTGGGCGGGGTTATAGCGGACGGCGTCCTCGTGGCCGCCCAAAATATCGATGGCATTGCCGCTGATGCGCAGGCGCGGCCCGGTGATCAGCCCAGCGTTGATGGCGTTGCGGATGGCGGTGTCGGCCGAGCCGGCGCCCTCGGTGCCCATATCGCGCTCGGCGGTGAAGCCGGCCATGAGATCGGCCTTGGCGGCCTGGGCGGCAAGCAGGGTGCGCCAGGGAACCGACTCCTCGACGGTTTGCAGGTCTTCCGCGCCGGGATGCAGAAAGAGATGGACATGAGAGTCGATGAGGCCGGGGAGCAGGGTGGCGTCGCCGAGGTCGATGAGGCGGGCGCCTTGGGGATGCTCGACGGAGCTGCCCACGGCGCGGATGCGCTCTCCTTCGACGAGAATCTCGCCGGGCTGGAGCAGGGTTCCGGTATCGATTTGAAGCAGCCGCGAGGCGCGAAGCACGATGGGTGCGGCGGGCGGCTGCTGAGCGTCGGCAGCAAAGGGAAGAGCCAGGGCCGCGGCGCAGGTGGGCAGAGCGAAGTTGCGGGACAAATGAAAAGCGGACATGGATAAAACTATGCCGCATCCGGGTGGGATTGTCCATGGGAGGATTGCACAACAACAAAAACGCCGCACAAAATTGGAGAATCGCTCTAAAATGGTTGATTAGTTACGGTGAACCCATGCGAGTTCTCAAGTATGCTGGCGGAGTTATTCTGGGGCTATTTTTCCTTGGCGGCATGGTTTCTGTCGCGGCGCAGACGACGGCGGTGAATGCTCCAACTGTGCTGACGGTGGTGGACGAAGTTGGCGCGGCTGTATCCGGCGCACAGGTGATTCTTGAGGAGCCCGGACAGGCAGAGGTCCGTTTCTCGACCGATTACGCCGGGCATGGAACGTATCTGCTCAAAGGAACCCAGCCCTACCTGCTGCGCATTACAAAGCCCGGATTTTATGAGACGGTTGAGCCTCAGGCCGATCCGCTGACGCGCGAGATCCGGGTGGTGCTGAACCACGAACAGATTGTGCAGCAGCAGGTGAGCGTAACGGCCTCTGCCCCCGGCATCGATACGGAACAGATCCCCGACAAGATCACCATGGAATTGCCGGAGATCATCAATGTGCCCTACCCGACCTCACGCGACATCCGCAACCTGCTGCCGTTCTATCCAGGGGTGGTTCAGGATGCGACCGGCCAGGTGCACGTCTTCGGGTCGGAGACGTGGGCGACGCTGGATCTGCTGGATGGATTCGACATCCGCTCTCCCATGAGCGGTGTTCTTGCCCTGCGGGTGAGCGCCGACGCGGTCCGCTCCATCGACAAAGAGGCGACCCGCTACCCGGTGGAGTATGGCAGAAGCACCGGCGGAGTAATCGCGTTCTACACGGGAATGGGCGACAACACCTTCCGCTTCAATGCCACCAACTTCATTCCCTCGTACAGAGAGGCCAATGGCATTCGCTTTGACCAGTTTGTTCCCCGGGTTACCTTTTCCGGTCCGCTCAGGCGCAACCGGGCGTGGTTTTTCGACGGGGTGGAGACGGAATACGACAACATCTACATTCAGGAGCTCCCCCAGGGGGCCGATAACGACCTCCTGATCCGGGGAAGCAACCTGATCCGCTTGCAGACGAATCTTACGTCCGCCAACATTCTGACAGGCGGCCTGCTGTACAACGTGTTTCATTCCCCCTACGACGGCATCTCGACGCTGGTTCCGCAGCCCAGCACCACCGACCGCAACACGATTGCATGGCTGCCGTATCTTCGCGATCAGCACAGCTTCCGCAAGGGCGCGATGCAGGGCGCGCTGCTGGACGTGGGACTGGACGTGGAGCGCGTCAGCGACGGCTACGAGCCGCATGGGGACACGCAGTTTGAAATCACGCCGGAGATCTCCGAGGGCAGTTACTTTGAGAATGAGAGCGGCCACTCGCAGCGCATCGAGGGAAACGCGGCGCTGTATCTGCCGCGGCAACACTGGGTAGGAGAGCACGATTTGAAGGCAGGCATCGACGTGGACCACATCGGCTTTGGAGAGAGCGTGACACGCGCGCCGGTGGAGTATCTGCGCGAGGATGGAACGCTGTTCAGGAGCAGCACCTTTCCCGCGACCGCGCCGTTTACGCGGCATAACATGGAAGCCGGAGTGTACCTCGAGGACCGGTGGAAGCCGCGCGCCGGCCTGCTGGTAGATCCGGGCCTGCGCCTGGATTGGGACGAGATCATCCGCAGCCCGCTTTTTTCACCGCGATTGGCCGCGATCTACTCGCCTGCCAGAGCTCACAATAGGACAAAAATCTCCGCGGGCATGGGGCTCTATTACGAGCACACGCAATTGGAGTACCTGGCGCGAGCGCTGGCCGGGATTCGATCTGACACTTACTACGAAACCGATGGCGTGACTCCGACGGGCCCTGCCGTGGAGACGACCTTCATCGCCAATTACGGATCGCTGCATGAGGCCCGGGCAGTGAACTGGAGCGCCGGAATCGAAGAAAGGCTGCCGGCTTCCGTTTATGTCCAAGTGAATTATCTGCACAAGCGCGTGACGGATGAATTCGCCTACGTGAACCAGAACACGCAATCCGCGCTTTACGGAAACTATGCGCTGACCAACAGCAGGCGGGATAGCGACCATGCGGCCGAGATCGATGCGCGGCGCACCTTTGCCGGCGGGTACACGCTCTTTGCCGCTTACACGCGTTCTTACGCGCACACCAACGCGGCCATCGATTATGTGCCCACGCTCTCCATGCTCGGGCCACAGCAGAGCGGTCCATTGGGGTGGGATACGCCGAACCGAATTATTTCCTGGGGATGGCTGCCTCTTCCGCTGCCGCAACTGAAAAAGCGATGGGACTTTGTTTACACCGTGGATTGGCGCACCGGCTTTCCCTATACGCCGGTTGACGACAACTCCCAGGTGGCGGGCGCGGCGGGATCGCAGCGCTTTCCGGATTATCTGTCCGTCAGTCCGGGGCTGGAATGGCGATTTCACTTTCGCCACGCGTACTTCGGGCTGCGCGGGGTGGCTGAAAACTTGACCGACAGCAAGGATCCCATCGTGGTGAACAACGTGGTGGATTCTCCCCAGTATGGTAATTTCACCGAGTACCTGGGGAGAGTTTTCACGGCGCGGATAAGGCTGATCAGCCAAAAGAAATAGCCGCCGCTGTTTTCAGTACGCGGGAATTCCGGTCAGATGCTGGCCCACGATCAGGGTGTGGATGTCGTGCGTGCCCTCGTAGGTGATGACCGATTCCAGGTTCATCATGTGCCGCATGATGGGGTAGTCGTCGGTGATGCCGTTGGCTCCGAGGATGTCGCGTGAGATGCGGGCGCATTCCAGGGCCATCCAGACATTGTTGCGCTTGGCGAGGGAGATGTGGTGGTGCTCCGCCTTGCCCAAGTCCTTGAGGCGGCCGACATGCAGCGAGAGCAACTGCGCCTTGGAGATTTCATTGGCCATCCATACCAGCTTCTGCTGCACAATCTGGTGGCTGGCGATGGGCTGATTGCGGAACTGCTTGCGGAATTTGGCGTACTGCAGGGCGGTGTCGTAACAGGACATGGCCGCGCCGATGGCTCCCCAACTGATGCCGTAACGGGCCTGGTTGAGGCACATGAAGGCGCTCTTGATGCCCACCGCGCCGGGCATGATGGCCGTGAGGGGCACATGCACGTCCTGCAACGAGAGGCCGCTGGTGTGAGAGGCGCGCAGGCTCCACTTGCCGTGGACATCGTAGGCGGTGAAGCCGGGGCGATTGGTTTCCACTAAGAAACCGCGGACTTTGCCGCCTTCGTCCTCATTTTTGGCAAAGATCACGGCCACGTCGGAGATGGTTCCGGAGGTGATCCAGAGCTTTTCGCCGTTGAGGATGTACTCGCCGCCCACCTTGCGTGCGGTGGTGGTCATGGCTCCGGGATTGGAGCCCGCGCCGGGCTCGGTGAGGCCGAAGCAGCCCAGCTTTTCACCGCTGGCAAGGGCGGGGAGCCAGGTGTTCTTTTGCTCGTCGGAACCGAAGGTGTAGATGGGGTACATGACCAGGCCGGATTGCACGCTGACAAAGCTGCGGAAGCCGGAGTCGCCGCGTTCCAGCTCCTGCATGACCAGGCCGTACTCGACGTTGGACATGCCGGCGCAGCCGTAACCCTCGAGATTGGCGCCGAAAAAGCCCAGCTCGCCCATGATGGGGACCAGTTCGCGGGGAAAACGCTCGGTGCGGAAGCATTCCTCGATGATGGGAATGAGGTTGTCCTCGACAAAATCGCGCGCGGTCTTGCGGACGAGGAGTTCGTCCTCGCTGAAGCTGGAGTCAAGGTTGAGAAAATCGAAGCCTTGGAATTTGAAGCCCATGATTTGCCTGCCATTCTTTGGAAATTGCTCAAAACAGACGATTTTAGCAGATGAGGGGAGCAGGGAACAGGGAAGAGGGAACAAGGAATAGGGAACAGGCGGGCATAGGGGGAGATTGAAGTTCGGTGGAAGGAAGGAGGAGACGCGGGTGTACAATCAATGCATTGATTGATGCATGGATGGAGGGGACGATGAACCGCAGAATCGATGCGCACATGGCGCGCACTCAGCTTGGACAAGTGATCGACCGGGCAGTTGAATACAATGAGCGGTTTATCGTGGATCGCCGCGGGGAGCCGGTGGTTGTGATTCTCAGCGTTCAGGATTATCTTGCCAGCGTGCCGACTGCGCCGGAGTGGCTCAGAGAGGCCTGGGCCGGCGCGAAAAAGCGCGACCTGGAGAAGCTCACCATGGACGAGATCGACGCGAAGATCAATGCCTTGCGGCGTGAAAAACGGGCCGCTGCAAGGGCCGCCGCAACATGATGCACGCGGTGCTGGATAAGAAGGTTTCGGGCACAGGAAAATTTCTCAGTCTGTGCGAGCAAAGTCATTCATTTAGCTATAGAAGCTCAGACCGGACATGGGATAGTGCTTGCGGTTGCGGGTCCAGAGGGCGGATCGGCGAAGAATCGCAGTAGCGGCAATTAGGGCATCGCCGATTTCGAGGTTGTGACTCCGGGCAAATTTGCGCAGAAACTCTCCGGCCAATTGACCAATGTCGTAATCTGCCGCAATGCAGAGGAGGGGACGGAAGAAGCGGGTGATGAGCGGGTGTTCTTTGGGGAACGCGCCGGCCCAGACCTCAGCCGCAGTGACGGGGGAGTAGAAAACAACCGCGCCTGAGACGATCAGTGCGGACCATTTGGACAGAATAACTTGATCTCTGGCGCGCAGGATCTCAATGGCGATGTCGGAATCAATGAGAATATTCACACGATGCCTAGTCGTTTCAGGCGCGTTCCCTTACGCAGGTTGCGGACGTAAGTCTCGGTATCGGGCAGGTCCGTGCGATCTTTCCAGAGTCCAACAGCGGCCATCATATCGGCCTGACGCTGTTCCGGATCGTTCATGTAACGATCACGGGCGGCCGTACGCACAAGCTCTGAGATGGACGTACCGCCGAGAAGTGCCTTGGCGTGGAGAGTATTCCATAGATCGTCGTCGAGATAGAGCTGTGTACGCTTCATGATGTATAGCATACATCATCTAAACAGAAAAGGGAACTGGCTTACTCCAGAAACTCGCGGACGAAGGGGTTCTGGCTCCTGACCAGCTCGTGGAGGGAGCCGTCGAAGATGAGGCGGCCATCTTCGAGCATGAGGAAGGTGGTGTCGGGGTCGGCTATGCCTTGCGGAAGGGGAACCATGCGTCCTTGTTGGGGGTCGAAGCGGTTGTTACAGAGCAGGAAGGCGTCCTGGATGCGGTGGGTGACCATGATCGAAGGGGTGTGGTAGACGTCGCGCTCCTTGACGATCAACTCGAGGATGGTGGTGGAGGTGAGGGGGTCGAGGCCGCCGGTGGGCGAGTCATAGAGCAGCAGCTCGGGCTGGCGGATGAGGGCGCGGGCGATGGCCACGCGGCGGCGCATTCCGCCGGAGAGGCTGGGAGGAAAGAGGTCGAAGGTCTCGTCCAGCTCGACAAAGCGCAGGGCATCGCGCACGCGGAGGTCGATTTCGCCGTCGGGAACGCGCTCTTGAATCAGTTGGTAGGCGACGTTATCGCGGACGGAGAGCGAGTCGAAGAGCGCGCCCTCCTGGAAGACCATGCCGGTGCGGGTGCGCAGGGGAAAGAGCTGCTCCTCGGGCATATGGGAGATCTCTTCGCCGAAGAGCAGGATGCTGCCCTCATCGGGGCGCATCAGGCCGTTGGCGAGCTTGAGCAGGACGCTTTTGCCCACGCCCGCCGGGCCGAGCAGGATGCGGGTCTCTCCGGGGGCGACGGAGAAGCTGACATCTTCCAGCACGGGAGGTCCATCGAAGGCGATGGAGACGTTGCGAAAGGCCACCACCGGGCTGTCATCCATAGCCGTTGGTTGGCCATACGGGCTGGGGCCGGGCTGGGCGAAAGCGGGAGAGTCGCTCATAAGGGGGGGAAGAGGGTGAGCAGGACCTGGGTGAGGAGGAAGTCGACGAAGATGATGATCACCGAGGCCCAGACGACCGCCTGAATGGTGGAGCGGCCCACGCCCTGGGTGCCACCCGTAGTTCTCATGCCGTAGAAGCAGCCGATGGAGCTGAGGATGTAGCCGAAGAAGAGCGGCTTGACCAATCCCTGGATGATGTCGGGATAGCGAAGGCATTCCCAAGCCTTGGAGAAGTACTGGGTGCCGTCCTGATGGTTCATAAAGACGGTGACCAGGCCGCCGCCGGCGATGCCGCAGGCATTGGAAACGATGGTGAGGAAGAAGAGCATGCAGATGGTGGCGGCGATGCGCGGGGTGACCAGTTTGCGCATGGGGTCGACGCCCAGGGCGCGCATGGCGTCGATCTGCTCGGTGACCACCATGGAACCCAGTTCGCTGGCCATCGATGAGGCGTTGCGGCCGCTGACCATCACTCCGGTGAGAATCGGTCCCAGCTCGCGGATCATGGTGAGCGAGACGAACTGGCCGGTGACGGCAGTGGCGCCGAACTGAACGAGCGTGGCCGAGGATTGCAGGGCCAGCACGCCGCCGGTGGAGAGGCCGGTGAGTATCACGATGGACAGGGAGCCGAAGCCGATGATGTCGGCCTGAATGAGAAATTCCGACCAGTAAATGGGGGGGCGATAGAGGTTGGTGAAAGCGCGCCAGGCAAACAGGGAGTAGTCCTGCACGGTGAGGACCAGGTTCTTGGCGGTTTTTTCGATTGCGTCGATCGCCATGGCGTTTGCCGGCCTGAAGAATAACAGGGTTGTAGAACTCTCCTCGACAGAATAGCGCATGGGAGCGACAGGGAACAGGGAACAGAAAACAGGGAATATACCCAGTCAGAAAAAAATGGGCGGCAAGGGTGATGCCCTTGCCGCCGCCCGTCCCTGGGTTGTCTTGAAGGTGCTGCAATTGAACACTTGCTAAAAACCCGCTGTTACTGCAAGAGCTTGGTCACTTCCTGCTCCACACTGTTGGCCTGGGCCAGGGCGGCGATGCCGGTCTGGCTGAGGATCTCATACTTGGACATGTTGGAGGTCGCGGAGGCATAATCGGTGGCCTGGATGGCATTCTGCGCCGAGACTACATTCTCCTGCTGGGTGCTCATCACCTGGCTGATGGAGTTGAGGACATTGATCTGGGCGCCGATGTAGCCGTCCTGCGCGGCTACGTCGGTGATGGCCACGTTCAGATCGTTCAGCGCGGTCTGAGCATCGGCCTGGCTGGTCAGGTCGGTGGTATTCAGGGCCTCGCCAGCGCCATCCGAGTAGCTGATGGTCGCGATCCCGCTTAGACCGCCGTTATTGACAACAAAGGGCGCCGCGGCAGTGTTGGGTTGTCCGGTGGTGGAGTCGTAGACGAAGTTCGAGCCGCTGGACAGTCCCGTGTTGTAGGCGCCGGTCGACGTGTAAGTCAGCGCCGAGCCCGTGGTGGTATCTGTCAGCGAGGTCAGCGAACCGTTGACGGTCACCGTTCCCGTTGACCCTTGCGTTCCAGAGGTCAACTGGATCGAACCGAAGTTGGTATTTGGACCCAAACTCGGCACCCAGGCTGCACTGACTCCCAACGTCGAGCTGTTATCTGTGATGTAGGAGATCAGCCCGGCGACAGTTTTATCGGTCAGAGCACTCATGTTGATCGTCTGCGTGTTGCCACTGCCCACAGTGAAGACCATAGAGCCGCTCAGGGTATCGTTTTCGCTGGCCAGTTGGGTTGAGGTGGCCTTGTTGTAGGTTCCGGCAGTCACATCGACCAGGGAGTTTGCGCTGGTGGCGATGGAGCCGCCGTCCGCAGCCGCCTGTGTGAAACTCAGACCGGCTGAATTGGCCTGTGCCGTCACGTTCAGGGCAGACTGAGCGGAGACCATGGAAGCAAGACCAGACAGGGTGTTCGCGTAGGTTCCGCCACCGTTGGTTGACTGGGTGTAGAACTGGTTGGGTCCGTCCGCGCCCTGGCCCACCGTAAAGGTGTCGGTCACCGTGCTTGCCTGATCCACCAGGGAGTTGCCGGTGATCGCGACGGGGTTGGTGCCCGTCTCGTTGCCAGTGAGCACGATGCCGCCAATGCCTGTGCCGCCCGCGTTGGCGTTCCAGACAGCGGTCACGCCGCTGCTGTCGGCCGTACCGATGGCCGAGTTGTTGATGTCGCTGACCAGATTCTGCCAGTTGTCGCCCGCCGCCGCCGCATAAGTGAAGGCGTGTGCGCCGACGGTCATGGTGATCGATCCGGTCAGGGAATCGGTCGAGACAGCCGCGGCGCCAGAATCAAGCGCGGAGACTGTCGGCGTGCCTCCGCCGGCCTGCGTTTGGGTTTCCCCTACGTTTGTAGCACTATTGACGTCTTTCAGCGCGAGGCCGCCCGTAGTGTAGGTCACTGCATTGGCG
>Ga0326727_10024530_pt1 | contig 11395 bp, 9 predicted proteins | sample MB2enrmetagenome_FD_207643 | JGI IMG/M metagenome (GOLD analysis project Ga0326727, IMG submission 207643) | Lab enriched peat soil microbial communities from McLean, Ithaca, NY, United States - MB29MY | ecosystem: Environmental > Terrestrial > Soil > Wetlands > Peat | place: USA: New York... | reverse complement strand
CGAGCCAAAGAAAGAGCCAGCCAAAGACGCTGCCAATACCTGCCGAAACGAAGGTTGCATAGAGGCGGAAGAGCATAAACGTGAATCGATGAATGATCGCCTGGTGAAGCCAAGCCGCGCCGCTGGCGACAAAGCATGTAACGATTCCAGCGACGATGGCGGACCCCCAGCCGATCGCAGCAAAGAGCCGGGGCGCATCTACCCAGTTCATCTTTGTTGCCTGAAGTGCAAAGCCGCCTGTGACGACTCCCAAAACAGCCAGAACCAGAAACGCGACGCAGCACGGCCCCAGCGCCGCGAACCAAAGTGCTGTGCTCATCGCGTACTTCCGGCCCGGTGGAATCAGTATGCAAGCCAGAAATGCGAATGACCCCAATATCAGAAAGAAGAACACTATCATCGCGGCGAGCAGAACGATCATGCCGCCATTCTTGCTCGGAATCTGGCGCGGGTCAATCGCCCGCCCTGAATCGGGGGATGGGCGCGACGCAAATTGGCGCGTCCGCACCTATACTGATGCGTGGCGCGTAAAGAGATTGCGCGGTGAGGATTGGCGATGGCCGAGAGCCGCATCAAGCCGTACCAGCAGGAAGTCGCCGAGAAAGAAGGGCGGGAGCGGCAGGCGCGCGCCTACCGGCGCAACCAGATTCTGGGGCTGGTGATTCTGGCTGGGTTGATCTGTTTGTGGTGGCTCCTGCACACCAATCCGAAGTGGATTTTTCCCGTGGGGTGGTGGAGGTGGTAAGTCCTGCGCGGACGGCGAATCCTTTGGAGGAGAGCATTTCAGGAACGAGCAATCCGAAACCTGGGCCCTTGCCACTGGTTGTGATTCTGCTGGGGCCGACGGGGAGCGGGAAGACGGCGCTGTCGCTGGCTTTGGCGGAACGATTTGGCGGCGAAGTTGTGAGCTGCGACTCGGTGGCTGTCTATCGGGGAATGGAATTGGGCACGGCGAAACCTTCGCGCGAGGAGCGGGCGCGCGTGCCGCATCATCTGATCGACGTGGCCGAGCCGGACGAGCCGTTTACGGCGGGGGCGTATAGCCGGGCGGCGCGGGCGGCGTTGCGGAAGATTACGGCACGCAAGCGCATGCCGATTGTGACCGGAGGAACGGGGCTCTATCTGCGGGCGCTGACTGAAGGGCTGTTTGCCGGGCCGGAGCGGCGGGAGGATTTGCGGGCGCGTTTGCGGCGGAGCGCGGAACGGCACGGCGGGGATTGGCTGCATCGGGTGCTGCGCAAGCTGGATCGGACGACGGCGGAGCGGATTCATGCCAACGATGCGCCGAAGCTGATTCGCGCGATTGAGGTTTGTTTGGCGGTACGATCGCCTCTCTCGACTATTCTCCGAAACGAGGGAAAGAATCCGATCACGGGGTTTCGGTTGCTGCGCATCGGGTTGAATCCGCCGCGGGCTGCGCTTTACGAGCGGCTCAATCAGCGCTGCGCGGCGATGTTTGCGGCGGGGCTGGTCGAGGAGACGCGCGGATTGCTGGCGCGATTCGGGCCGGTGAAGGCGCTGGATTCGCTGGGCTACCGGCAAGCGCGATGCGTGCTTGACGGAACGCTGAGTGTGGAAGCGGCGGTCGTGGCTGCACAGCAGGGGCATCGGAATTATGCGAAGCGGCAGATGACGTGGTTCCGGCGCGAGCCGGAGGTGCATTGGATCGAGCGCTTCGGGGATGAGGCGGAGACGATGCGGGAGGCGGTCGATCTGATTCAAGGAGCGCTGACTGCGGTCCAATGAAGCCGTAGGATGCGATGCGGGATCCGGTTCTGACTAAGCGCAATTTAGACTGATGAGGTGAATCTGAAGTTCGTGAAAAGACAACCGCAGATCCTTCGACTCCGTCCGCCGCGGCGGACTCCGCTCAGGAAGACAATTCTGTTGTGACGCGAACTTCTAACTCACGATGTTAAGCATGGTACTCGGCGCTCGCCATGGCGAGCGCCGGAATGGAGCTTCCCTTGGCAGAGACGAATACAGAGACCATTTACGATGTGGCGGTGATTGGCGGTGGGCCGGCGGGGTATACGGCGGCGATTCGCGGCGCGGAGTATGGACTGAAGGTGGCCTTGATCGACGCGAGCCCCAAGCTGGGCGGAACGTGCCTGCACGTGGGCTGCATTCCGACGAAGGCTCTGCTGTTTAACGCGGAGTTGTGGGACACCCTGAAGGACGCCGGGGAGTTTGGCATCAAATTTGGCGGGGGCGGCGTGGAGTCGCTGTCGCTCGATTGGGCCGCGGTGCTGGCGCGCAAGAATGCGATTATTGCGAAGCACGTGAAGGGCCTGGAATTCCTGATGAAGAAGCATAGGGTCGCGATTCTTTCAGGTTTTGGACGAGTGACTGGTGGGGCGAAGAACGGCGTGCACACGGTGGAAGTGGATTCCAATGGCCAAAAAAGCCAGGTGAAGGCGAAGAACGTGATTTTGGCGACGGGGTCGGAGGCCAAGCTGCTGCCGGGATTGAAGGCGGACGAGACGGTTCTGACGAATATCGAAATTCTGTGCCTGAGCGCGCCGCCGAAGTCGCTGATTGTGATTGGCGCGGGCGCGGTGGGCGTGGAGTTTGCATCGATCTTTCGCAGCTTTGGCACGGAGGTGACGATTCTGGAGTTTTTGCCGCGGCTGGTTCCCGTTGAAGACGAGGAGATTTCGAAGGAGCTGGCGCGGGTCTTTCGCAAGCGCGGCATTGAGACGCAGACGGGCGCGAAGGTGGAGAAAGTGGAGAGGATTGCGACGGGCGTTCGCGTGAGCTATACGGATGCGAATGGCAAGGCGCAGGTGAAAGAGGCCGAGAAGGTTTTGGTGGCTGTGGGACGTTCGCCGCTGACGAGCGGAATTGGATTGGAGAAGACGAAGGTCGAGGTTGAGCGCGGATTTGTCAAAGTGAATGAGGCGCAGGAGACAGCGGAACCGGGCGTCTTTGCCATTGGCGATATTGTGGCGGGGCTGCCGCAACTGGCGCACGTGGGCGCGATGAGCGGCATGGTGGCGATGGCGAAGATTGCGGGACGGAAGTATCGGCCGGTGCGGCGGGATCGCATTCCCAGTTGCACGTATAGCGAGCCGCAGATCGGCAGCGCGGGATTGACGGAGGCGCAGGCGAAAGAAAAGGGCCACGAGATCAAGGTGGGCAAGTTTCCGTTTGCCGGCAACTCGAAGGCGACGATTGTGGCCAGCCACGACGGCTTTGTGAAGGTGGTTGCCGATGCCAAGTACGGCGAGATTCTGGGCGTGCACATCATTGGGCCGCAGGCTACGGAGCTGATTGCCGAAGCGGTCGCGGTGATGGAGCTCGAAGGCACGGTGGACGAACTGATGTTCACCATCCACGCGCACCCCACGTTGAGCGAGGCGATGCTGGACGGGTATGCGGCGGTGGAGGGGATGGCGATTAATGCTTAGGGCAGCGGAGTTAGCGGCGCTGGCGGGGTTAGCGGAGTTAGGTGCACCCGGCTCTGACACCGAACTCAGAGCATGAGCTGCCAGTAGCCGACGTCGATCCAGCGAGCGAATTTGTTGCCGGTTTCTTTGAAGTGGGCTACCTGGCGGAAGCCGAATTTCAGAAGCAGCGCGACGCTGGCTTCGTTGGGGAGGGCGACGCCGCCCATGACGGAGTGAAACTGGCGGGCGCGCAATTCGGCGAGGAGAGCGCCGAAGAGTGCGGAGCCGATTCCCTTGCCGACCGCGCTGGGATCGAGATAGACCCCCGCTTCGACGGAATAGCGATAGGCCGCGCGCTCTCTCCATCTAAGGCCATAGGCGTAGCCGAGCAACTTGCCGTTCTCTTCGCAGACGAACCAGGGGTAGGTTTCGGTGGTCTCAACGATGCGCTTCCGCATCTCTTCGGGAGTGACGGGGACTTCTTCAAACGTGGCCGGCGAGTTGAGGACGTAGTGGTTGTAGATCTCCGCGATGGAGGGCGCGTCGCCGGGATGTACTGTGCGTAGCATAGGCATTCAGCCAATGGTCAATTAGATCAATGATGGCGGCCGTTCGATTTCGGCGGCCAGATCAGAGCCTGTTTGCTCCAATCGTCTTCCAGTTCGCGACGGAAGACGAGGTATTCATACCATTGCGAGAGGGGCACGGTGGTCTTCTTGATCAGCATACGGCGCTCCGCGGTGAAGACGCCGGCAGCAAAGGTGTACTTGGCGTGGAACTCGGCCCAATCCTGAACGATATCGACGTTTTTGGGTAGTTCCATCGACCAGCCATCTGGCAATCGCACGCTGGAGCGGTAGATGGTTTCGCCGGTCGAGCCAAGCTCGGGATCGTCGGCGGGCTTCTTTTCTTTGACGCCGGGCGGCAGCTCGCCGCCCATGGGCGGCATCGGCGGTCCAATCCAATGGGAGGAGTTGTTGTCGTCCCACTTGTAGTATCTTTCCCGCCTGTAGTCGAAGGAGAAATGGAACGGCTCGTCGATCTTCTCCACGTCGGAGACCTGGGGATTCGAGACCTCGCCGCCGTAGTCCTCGCCGCGTGCGATTCTCTCGACAAGCTCCTTCCATTGCGATTGCGAAACCCTGCGGAAGGCGGAGCGCATGACTGCGCCCATATCGCCATCCGCGGTTTCGTCGATTTTGCCGGTGAAAAGTCCGAGGTCGGACAAGGAGCCTTGCACCTCGATATGAACCTTGCGCGGCGACGGCAGATCGGCGGGAGTGCGCACGAGGTAGGCCGGATTGCCGACGGGAATGGCAAGGGCCTGCTTGTCGCGCAGGACTCCGGCCAGGTCCCCGATCGGCGCGACCTCTTCGGTGGAATCCATCCAAAGGAGCTTGCCATCGAGCGGGACAAGGGTGATGACGTGGTCGAACTGGGCCGGCGAGGGCGTGTCGGGGTCGAGATAGGATTTGGTCGAGATGAGAACGGGCCAGGCTTCAATGCCTGCCGCCTGGAGCAAGGCGGCGAGCAGCGTGTGCTTGTCTTTGCAGTCGCCGTACTCGTTGGAGAGAACGTCATCGGCGGGGTGCGGCTGATAGCGGCCAATGCCGAATTCTAGGCCGACGTAATGAATGTGCAGGGCAACGTCGTTGAAGATGGCGCGGAGTTTGTCTTCGTCGGAGGTGAGGCCTTTGGTGAGCGAAGCGGCCTTTGCCTGGATGGCAGGAGTGACGGTGAGAGAGTCCTTCTGGAGCGAGTTGTACCAGGCACCGATTTGCTCCCAACTGGTGAAGGTCGTTACCTGGACGGAGGGCTTCCAGTTCTTAACGGACTTGGGCGGCGCATCGGGATCGGGGCGGGCGAGATTCGTGCTGGCCCAGTGATAAAGCTTGCGGCCTCCGGATGCGGTGACGGTGGGCTGAAGATCTGTGCTGGCGACGGTGACGGTTTTATCCGCGGGAAGATCGATGTCGAGCTGTTCGTCGAGAGCGATCATATCTTTTTGGAATGAGTAATCGAACCAGAACTGGCCGGGGACTTCAGGCCGCAGAGTGCGAAGCGTGGTCTGGAGCTCGAGCATATCGCCGACTCCAAGGCCCTTTACAGCGACATGTTTCTGGTGAATGTCGGAGTACATGGGTGCGGCACGGGTGACGTCGGCGGGCATGTCCTGGATGTTGTAGTCGGGGGTTGTGACAATGGAGCCGTCGGGCTTGATCACGCGGACGTAGCCAATATCGATCTGCTGGTTTGAGGCGGTGTAGGTAAGAGTGAGCACGGCAAATTGCTTGACGCCCGCATCGGCGAGGATATGAACGCGGGCGGTTGTCTGGCGCGTGCCCGTACCGTCTTCTTCCACGCGAATGCGGGTGTATGTCTTCTCGAAGACCATGGCCTCTTTGGAGAAGTCGGGTGGTTTTGCGGCCGCGGGTGCAGGCTGGATTGGAGCCGCGCTGGACGACGCGGGTTGCGGCGGCGCTTGCTGGGACGGAGGCGGCCAGATTGTGGCGGACTGCGCGTCGATGGACATTGACGGCGCAAAGCAGAGGGCGGCGAGACAGGCCGCGAAGACCGCGGCCCGGGAGGCAGGAGAAACAGATGGAGAGCGGAAGGGCGGAGCTATCGTAACGTGCATGGACGAAAATACCTGGCACTGGAACGATAACAGAGTTTTGACGGAAAACGGAGCCGTTACAACTCTATAGACTGCATGGCGACGAGTTAGCTGGTTTTGGCGATGAAGTCTTTGAGCGGCATCGAGCCCTGGTCGCCTTTGGCGCGGGTGCGGACGCTGACTGAGCCAGCGAAACGGAAGGGATGGCGATCAATCTGCGGGAATACTGCGAGGCGATGCTGGATGCAGGGCGCGTTGGATCGCCGCAACACAGTCGTCAAGCGGAAGGGCCGACGTATCCAGCACCAGATGGTCGCGATCCCATTGCGCATATTCGCGCGTTATGACATCGTCCCAGGTTGGCAGCGTGAGTCCGGCAATATCGCTGGTTCGCTCTTCCACGCGACGGCGATGTTCAGAGACGCTAGAACATCGGATTTCGACTTCGAGCGCGGGGAGATTGGCGCGGGTGGCCACGTTGCGCCATGCGTCGCGGGTGAGTTGAATGGGATTCACCGAATCGGCGATGACGGTTCGGCCCAGCCGGAGGTTGTCTTCTGCTATTGCGTAAGCGGCCCGGTAACCGGCATCTTTGATGGAGCCATTCACGGTCCCCGAGTCGCGCATTGCCTGTTCGATGGAATCGATGCGCAGGTGCACAGCGCCGATGCGGCGGGCAAGTTCACGGGCAATGGCCGTCTTGCCAACACCGGGCAGACCACTCAATACGATAAGCATTTCATGCTTCCGTGGTCATAGTTCCATCGACTGCATGTCGACCAGTTCAGTGGCTTTGGCGATGAAGTCTTTGAGGGGCATGGAGCCCTGGTCGCCTTTGCCGCGGGTGCGGACGCTGACCTGACCGCTCGATTCTTCCTTGTCGCCAAAGACGAGGATGTAGGGCGTTTTCTGGTTGGCGAAGTCGCGGATTTTGGCGTTCATTTTTTCGTTACGGTCGTCCACTTCGACGCGGAAGCCGGCATCTTTGAGTGTGGCTTCGACTGTTTGCGCGTAGGCGGCGTGGCGCTCGCTGATGGGGACGAGGCCGATCTGCACGGGCGCGAGCCAGAGCGGGAATGCGCCGGCGTAGTGCTCAATGAGGACGCCGAAGAAGCGCTCGACGGAGCCGAAGAGGGCGCGGTGGACCATGACGGGCTGATGGCGCTCGCCGTCTTCGCCGACGTACTCGAGCTCGAAGCGCGCGGGAAGGTTGAAGTCGAACTGCACCGTCGAGAGCTGCCAGAGGCGACCGAGAACGTCGACGAGCTTGACGTCGATTTTGGGGCCGTAGAAGGCGGCTTCGCCGGGGATGGTCTTGTAGGGAATGCCTTTCGCCTTGAGAACGTTGTCGAGAGAGTTGATGGCGAGGTCCCAGTTCTCGTTGGAGCCAGCGTAGTGGGCGCGGTCGTTCGGGTCCCACGTGGAGAGCTCGATTTTGAACTCCTGGAAGCCGAAGGTTTTGAGAACCGCTTCGGCGAAATCGATGCAGGCGGAGACTTCACTCTCGATTTGCGAAGGCATGCAGAAGATGTGGGCGTCGTCCTGGGTAAAGCCGCGCACGCGCAGCAGGCCGTGCATGGTTCCGGAGCGCTCGTAGCGATAGACGTTGCCGAGCTCGGCGTAGCGCACGGGCAGATCGCGATAGCTCTTGGGCGAGTTTTTGTAGATGAGGATGTGGAACGGACAGTTCATGGGCTTGATGCGATACATGGCATCGTCAAGCTCCATGGGCGTGAACATGTTGGCGGCGTAGAAGCCTTCGTGGCCTGAAGTTTGCCAGAGATTTATGCGGGCGACGTGCGGGGTGTAGACGAGCTGATAGCCGCGGCGGAGGCACTCCTCGCGCATCCAGTCTTCCATGATCTTGCGGATGATTGCGCCGCGCGGATGCCAGAAGATGAGGCCTGCGCCGGCGAGTTCCTGAATGCTGAAGAGGTCAAGTTGCTTGCCTAGGACGCGATGATCGCGGCGCGCGGCCTCTTCCAGGCGAGCGAAGTGGTCGTCGAGATCTTTTTTAGAGAAGAAGGCTGTGCCGTAGACGCGCTGGAGTTGGGGATTCTTCTCGTCACCGAGCCAGTATGCGCCGGCAAGGTTGGTGACCTTGAAGGCCTTGACGCGGCCGGTTGAAGGCAGGTGCGGGCCGCGGCAGAAGTCGATGAACTTGCCGTTGCGATAAAAGCTTACTTCGTCGCCGGGTGCGGTGAAGTTTGTGACGAAGTGGGTCTTCATGAAGTCGCCGTCTTTTTCAAATTCGGCGAGGGCTTTTTCGCGAGGCTCGTGTTCGCGGGTGAAGGGGTCGTTGCGCGCCACGACTTCGGCCATTTTGGTTTCGATGGCGGTGAGGTCTTCGGGGGTGAAGGGCTTTTCGCGGTAGAAATCGTAGAAGAAGCCGGAGTCGGTGGCGGGGCCGTGGCCGAGCTTGGTTTCGGGGAAGAGTTCGAGGACGGCGGTGGCCAGAACGTGCGCGGCGGAGTGGCGCAGGATTTTTATTGCGTCGGGATCGTTCTCTTTGAGCAGTTCGAGTTTCACATTCGCGGTAAGGGGCGCAGAGAGGTCGACGAGGCGCGGCGCGGAGGCGTCTTCGGCGGCGTACATCGCGGCTTCGGCGTCCGGCTGGCTGTCCAACTTGCCGTCCGACTTGCCGTCGGGGGCGGACTCTTGGACGGGGTTCGAGGTAATCGAGGCGGTTGCGGTAATCGGCGTGATGCGCGCGGCGATCGAGGCCGCGGCGAGGCGCGGCGAGATGGAGTTGGCGACGTCGAGAGGCGTTGTGCCTGAGGGCACTTCGCGAATGGAGCCGTCGGGCAGATGGATGGCGATGGTGTTCGAGCTCATGGGTTGGGTTCCGTGGAGGCCGCGGGATGAAAAAACGGCGGCCAACACTTGAGGATAGAGGGCGGATGGCAAGACAGCAAGTGGGCGGGGCAGCGGAGCTGGCGGAGTTAGCGGTGTTAGCGGGGTTAGCGCGAGCCGACCGGAACAGATTTTTCGCTTCTCCGCGGGCTGGCGCCGCTCCGCGATCCGCCGCGACGGACGAGTTCGCAAGTTCGCCTGCAGGTTCCTTCCAGCAAGCCAGCGCTTGTGCCCTTCCCTATTGATCCAGCCCTCAAGTCGCGCAGTGCTGTCCCACCCTTTCCGCACAAAACGCGGAAAGGGTGGGGCAACCAAGCAGCGGTATCTACGGGCCGGATCAAAAGGACGGGCGTCCGCGTTAAACCAGCGCGGCGCTTTCAATTGCGGCCGATTGGCGCAGAATAGAATCCTCTGTTAGAGGCAGAGAACGATGCGATGGATTGGATTGGTGTTCTGGCTTGCGCTTTGCTTTGCGGTGGCGGGCATTGGAGCGCGCTGGACGGCGGGAGAGATTACTGGTTGGTATATGACACTGAAGCGGCCCGCGATCACCCCGCCAAACTGGGTTTTCGGGCCCGTGTGGTCGCTGCTCTATGCATTGATGGCCGTAGCGGTTTGGCGCGTTTGGTTGGCGGAGCCATCGGCGGCGCGGAGCTGGGCGCTGGCGCTGTTTCTGGCGCAACTGGCGCTGAATCTGGCGTGGTCATGGATATTCTTTTGCCGTCATGCTATTGGGGCGGCGCTTGTGGAGGTTGCGGTGCTGTGGGTTGCGATTGGCGGGACCATTTTGGCGTTTGGCCGGGTGACGCCAGCGGCCGCCTGGATGATGGTTCCTTACCTGGCGTGGGTGAGCTTTGCGACAGCGCTCAACGCGGGGTTCTGGCGGCTGAACTGAGTGGAGGCGAGGCTGAAGAAGCGCGACAGGGTATGCACGCGAGGCAGCATTCGACGCGGAATTGGATCGTTTTGCCGCCAAAAATGCACAAAAAGACTCGGAACGCATCCGAGTAGTCTCAGAAGCGCTCGCGAGCCTTTTGGCTTTACTAGATTCTGCCGGAATCCGGCCGTTCAGGTTTAGAGAGGCTGTACGTCGGCAGCCTGCCAGCCCTTGGGACCCTTTACGACGTTAAACTGCACGGCTTGACCTTCTTGCAAACTCTTGAATCCACTGCTGTTGATTGCGGAGTAATGCACGAATACATCTTCGCCGTTCTGGCGCGAAATGAAGCCGAAGCCCTTCGCGTCATTGAACCACTTCACGGTACCTTGTTCCATACTAGTTCGAATTTCCTGGGATTGAATTGCGCTGGAGGAATCGGAGCGAACACTGGCAGAATCTTGCTTTGGGCGAGTACTGCTCACGCCCGGTCTTCTAACGCTGACCACAGTGTATCACTACCGCCAAGAAAACATGCAAGAGATGTGCGACTTAGGCAGGGGCTGGTCTTTTCCGTTCTGAAACGGTAGAGCCATTTTGGTTTAGTGGGGCGCGACGGCATGTGATAAGGTGAGGGGTCGCGATGCCGAACGATCCTTTCATCGAGCTACTGGCAGACGCCACCGAGGCTCTGGAGGCGGAGTTCCGGTCACTGCCAGCGTTCCAGCCCTACGACGAGGACCTGTCGTTCGGGGCCCCAGGGCTTGCGGCCGAGCCGGGGGCATGCGCCGGGGCGATGGCGCGGGTGCTCAGGGAGACGGCGCACCGGCTAGGCGATAACTATCCATACTTTCATCCTTTATATGCCGGGCAGATGCTGAAGCCGCCGCATCCGGTGGCGCGGGCTGCGTACGCGGTGGCCATGAAGATCAATCCCAACAACCATGCGCGCGACGGGGGCAGGGCCAGCTCGGCGATGGAGGTTGAGGCGGTGCGGGAGATCGCCGCGATGTTTGGGTGGACGGAGTTTCTGGGCCACCTGACGTCGGGCGGGACGTTTGCGAATCTGGAAGCGCTTTGGATGGCGGGGCAGTTGCGGCCGGGGAAGAGGATTGTTGGCTCGGAGCAGGCGCATTACACGCACCAGCGGATTTCGGCGGTGCTGAAGCTCGAGTTCACGGGCGTCGCGGCCGATGGGCGCGGGCGCATAAGACTGGACGCACTCGAAGACGAGTTGCGCAAGGGCGACGTGGGCACGGTGGTGGCGACGCTGGGGACGACGGCGATGGGCGCGGTCGATCCACTCGATGAAAGTGTGGCGCTGGCGCGGCGTTACGGCGCGCGGGTACACGTAGATGCGGCGTATGGCGGGTATTTCAGGCTGATTGCAGACGCGCTGGAGGAGCCGGCGCGGCGGGCGTACGCGGCGATGGAAGAGACCGATTCGATCGTGATCGATCCGCACAAGCATGGGCTGCAGCCGTATGGGTGCGGGTGCGTGCTGTTCCGTGACCCGGCGGTGGGGCGGTTTTACAAGCACGATTCGCCGTACACGTATTTCACGTCGAAGGAATTGCACCTGGGCGAGATCAGCCTGGAGTGCTCGCGGGCGGGCGCGGCGGCGGTGGCGCTCTGGGCCACGCAACGGCTGCTGCCGCT
>Ga0326727_10024528_pt1 | contig 11396 bp, 4 predicted proteins | sample MB2enrmetagenome_FD_207643 | JGI IMG/M metagenome (GOLD analysis project Ga0326727, IMG submission 207643) | Lab enriched peat soil microbial communities from McLean, Ithaca, NY, United States - MB29MY | ecosystem: Environmental > Terrestrial > Soil > Wetlands > Peat | place: USA: New York... | reverse complement strand
CACTGGAAGACGACCAATACCGAGGACGGGCAACTGCTCTCCGCCGGTTCGCTCTGATGTGGTTGTTGCTGGATCAACTGCCAATCGGGAGTTGGGGCCGTTCAACCGCGAGTTGGATGAACGCCGTCTGGCAAGATATTCCCAGCATCTCAGGAAATCGAATTCTAGAAGACGAGGGAGGGTTTGAAACGACAATCCTGAACCTCCAACTCCTCTTCGAACTCCTCCCAGACAGTTTTCGATTTTCCAAAGTCTGCAACGCAGCATACCACTATTTAGAACATCGGAACACTTCTCAGGGCTTTGGAACGCTGGGTATGGAGCGACAAGGTGCAGAGATCGAACCGCGCCCTCGCCACACTGCGCTGGCAGCATGGCTGTTTGGTTGCATAGCCAAAAATCACAGTCTGAAGGAAGCGAAAGCGAGTGAGCTTTTTCGGTTAGCCTGCCTGGCGTTGTTTGCAGGTGATCCGGAGAGGACACATGCGCAGTTCTTAGGCGATCGGCATCCATTATTGCTTTATTTGGCGGCAGGTCACGTCATACGAGAGCTTAACTCGAGCGGCTGGAAGGGGATTCTTTCGGACGATGAAATGAGGCGGGTTACGGCGACCTGGGATCGATGTGAACCAGAACTCCGGCTCAGGGCGTGTGAATCTAACTATCCCAGGGAGGCGCCAGGGCCGCCTCATCTCATTGAGCTTAGAGGGCACCCATTTCCGTTCCCTGTACCATATGGTGGCTTTGTCCGGACAGAGACCTATTCCGTCCTGTCGGCATCTCTCTTATGTGATACTGACACTGCTCCACAAGTGATGAGCATGATTGCGGAAGCGATCGCCCATATTGCCAACGAATACTTGATTCTATTTGGGTCCCCTGAGAAGCGATACTCCCGCGATCCGCTCCGTCCTTTTTTACTTGATGCTGAAGGATATCCACAATATCGTGGTATACCCCCGCATCTCGCTGGGGAAGCGAGCCCCGATCTCGGCTGCACAGCACTTCTTTATCGCGTATTGCGCAATCCCAATTTGCGCGATGCCGTGCAGCAGAATTGGCATAATCGGGATGTGGGAATTGATCAGACGCGGTACTTCCTGGAAGAAGACCTAATTCACGCGTTCGACCGGTACCTCGTTGCCCCACAGTTGTTTAGCTTGTCTCATGCGGGTATGCTGGCTGCGCTTCTAGGCGGGGATCATTGTTCTCTAGTCGAATCAGCTAGTGAAGGTATCATCGATTACCTAAACCATCCTCGAACCGCTGTTAATCTTCGTGAAGATACTCTCTCGACGGTTCTTTCCGAAAAGTCTCTTCTCGGATCAGTTGAACAGCTGGTCTGTAATGATCCAAGAATTGATCCGCCGGTACTGCAGATTTCTACAAATTCTTTAGTGCGTCTTCTGGTCGACAAGGTGCGGCCTGCGCGCTACGCGGTTGAAGAAAACCTTACGCGATCGGCGATACGGAATATCTGCCAGAATACAGCGGGAGTCTATAGTGACGAAGCTTTTCTGAAAAAGTATGAATATACCTGGGGGAAAGCTGTCGATGAATCTATCCTAAAACCCTTTCTGGCGATGATACAGCCCAATTCTCGCATTCTGGATGTAGGCTGCGGACCCGGTTATTATGCTTTGGAGTTTCAAAAGGCAGGTCATGTGGTCGACCTTTTCGATTGCTCGATGCCGGCACTGAACCTTGCAACTTCAAGGCTGAGCTCATTCGGTCCTCATCGCACCTTTTTTGGAGATATTACGGAGAATAGTGTAAGAGGCCTCATACCTGCTGGAACACAGTATGATGGGATTTGGTGCTCCGGTGTTATCGCACACCTTCCACGTGCCGTGTGGCCAGAAATATTGGAATGGTTTAAGAGCTTGCAAGCTCCGTCTGGAGTTCTCTTTGTGAATGTTATGGTAGATAATCCCTGCCTGTTCTCCCGGGACGGACGTTATTTTACTTATCTACGTTCTGCGTCAGAGTTCGAGCAGGCATTAGCCAAGGCAGGATTTGAGGTTAGTCACTCTCTTCGCAAGAAGTTAATTAGGAACACCTATAATGAACCACTCATTCAGAGATCCTGGGCCAACTTTTATGCAAGACCGTCCAGAGACAGCGAACCCGAGTTTGGTCCAGTGGCAGCTGCAATGACGACTTTCGCGTATGAGCGGGCGTTCAAGATCTTTGCGTCTTGCCATCCTGGCGGGCCAGAGAGACAAAAATACATCGACGACGATCTTGAGGTTCTATCTAAATATCTCGGACACCCAACAGGCCAATCGATTCTTGACGTTGGCTGCGGAACAGGAGACGTTCTCAGAGCATTAGCGAATCAAGGCTACACTGCCGTAGGTGTGGATATTTCGGAACATATGATTGCTCTAGCAAAGCTGCAGATAGCTAACGTCACAAGAGGTTCAGTGAGTCTCGAACTGTGCGATATGTGTGAACTTCCTGCGGATTGGACCGATCGGTTTGATGCCGCTCTGTGCATCACGGCCCTTCAACATCAATCAGTAATCGGCGGTCGCTTCGACAAGGCTCTATCCGAGTTTCACCGAGTACTCAAGCCCGGTGGCTTTATGCGAATTGATTCGAGAATTGGATTGGACAGCGGTTTCGATCCAGACCTGCGATATATTCAGGTGTTTTCGGATAAATCAGAAGTGCTTAAACACATCCATCAGGCGGGATTTGAAGTAATGGGTGAGCCGGTTAGTTGGACGGTTCCGCCCGGGAGGAACTCTTTTCGGCGGGACACGGCGATGACATTTCTTGAGTTTTGGCTGCGGAAACCAACTCGCGACTGAATTAGGATGGTACATTAGAGTTGATCGACTGACTCCGCGAATTTAGCAACTCGATTGTGCAGCGGCGGTTGTTCATAGCCAAAATTTCATCCGGCAGGAACTGACCTTGATTTTGGACTGTAGTCGATTTTGTAACTGTCAAAGCACCCAGAAGCCACAAGAATCAACAGGCATCGGCCTGCCCACGCTAAACAGTTCAATCAATAGCACTTAAATTCACTCAATTTCAATAGGTTTCCATAAATCATTTGACCTGCTTTGGGAGCAGAGGTGTTGAAACTTGTTGAAACCTGTTGAAGTGTAGTGTTGGCGAGGTAGTAAACCCTAGCCATCTAACTGAGGGCAACTTAGTAGGAGTCGCTCCCGGATCAGTACTGTGAAGTCGGCAAGTGTCATGGAATCTATCAGATGCATTCGCCTCGACGGAATGGCCTGGCACTACGGTGTTTCTGGGGACTAACTGTGACAATCGCCTCTCGACCACCCCCTTTGCCCGCGCACCGTGAGCTCGACCTCGGCGCGGTAAAACAACTGCAAGATGCGGATGAAAATGCTGGATACTTGAATCACGGCCGTGCCGGCCTTCCTCGCGCGTTTATGTCTGTCAACACAAACCGTAGCAGGGCCCACCGCCGCCGCACGAACAACAGTAATACAGAGTTGGGGAGCCCTCAATGCTGCTTGCCATTCTTGCCAATGCTTTTCGTCGCGTCCGATGCCCACGCCGCATAAATGTTTTGTGGTTTGTGCTTCTCCTGCCCGGAAGCAATATACAAGCCCAACCTCTCGTGCCGATTTCTCATGATCGCTATTCAGATATAGCCGTAGAAGAACTGGAACAGCACCTGCAAGCTTCACCGTCACTGAGTGACCTAACACAAGCCGTTGCGATAATTTCCGGCCAGGAAGCCTCGGCTCATGCCAGACGCGACTTGATTTCGTCGTTTAAGAAATGCCTTCAGAACGAGAGCCTCCAAGTTAACGCCTGGATCGCGCTGAGCAAATTTCCTTGTCCAGAATTTCACGAACTCCTCGTTGGTCAGCTCGAGACAGATAAGAATTGGGTTCACCCCGAGCTGTTTCTAGCGATCAGCCGAACCGGAGCACGAGAAGATTTCTATCGTCTGGCTGAGATAGCTACAGCACCGCCGGCAACTATGCCGTCTGGTTTTTTGGACCGCCAGCCAGTTTGGGATGCGATGTTTTCAATAGATTCGCCGCAGACAACTGGTATCGCCCTGCAAGCCTATGTTAGCTATTTACAAGCACATCCCGGGACGCCGACAGCCGGGGAGCATCCCTTTTTCATTGAGTCCTCTCCGCCGAAATATGCGCAAGAAGTCCGCCCCATACCGCTGACTCTGCTGGAAGCAAAGCTCGATGCGCTTTTGGAAAATGACGACACCACAGCTTTACTAGCGCCATCCATTACGACGTTTTTGTTTTCTGGAGCGGCCCCCTCGATCCCATTGCTTGTGGGGTATAGAAATGGGGAACGCCGCCAGTTATTGGCCCGGATCGAGAAAGATCTGCTTGTCCGGAACACGCCAGTGGCGGAAGCCCTCCTTTTGTTCTACTGCGACGTCGACGACGCTGCTCTAGCTGCAAATGCGGAGCAGACCGATTACGCGGCCTTGATTCGCTACCCGTGGGTGCTTAATCACATCAATTGGACAAGGTTTCTCTTTACAAATCCTCACCGAAGTGTTTCGACCACACACCCCCCGCCACAATGGCTGCCCAAAGCCCGAGCTAAACTGCTCGCCTTAGACTTGCGGAACCCTCTTGGAACTGAACGATTTGCTCTCCCCTCTGTCTCACCAATCGCTCAGGCACAACCGGCCTTGGGGTATTATTCTTTTCCTACCATATCCGTTTCACCACCTACCCCCCTTGTGCAAGAAGAAAACGCCGACTACAAATCACTCGTTATGTCTTTTGGTCACTTTTTTGGTGGGGCAGGATGGGCTCCGCCAAATGATTACGACTGGAACGTTGTAGGCAAACCTCAATCGGAGGATGAACTCGAGGATCGCGCATTTCTCAATGCGGCAGAAATACCTATGACACCTCCGCCGCCTGGGGTGAGAATGTTCGACCCATCATTTATGGACCAATCGGCGGCGTTTGTGCTCAACCAAGAGCTTACACGCCGCGCACTGCTGGCTTATGCCGTCCTGATCCGCCGGAGCCAAAATGGTGAACAGGCTCAACCACTCACAATGGCTGGCTTGGATAAGCTTGTGCAGGACATCCTTCCCTCTGTGCACTCGTGCATCACCCAAGTTGTTGACAGTCTTCCAGACGCCCATATACAGGACGCATCCACACTGTCTCTCCCTCGCCCTGGCCCCTACCGTGTCGAAGTGCAAGAGCGGTTCTTATCTTTTGCTCAGAACGCTTATCTCGAACGAGTCAATATCATCGGTTCGTCTGGCGCTTCCATCTCTGTAGATTGGGTTGACTCAATTCCAAATTATCTCAGTCTTACGCTACGGAGCACCCCACGATTTCTCGATCTAATCGGGTTTAGCCTCTTCGCCAACGACGTTTCCGCTCAATTGCACCCGCAACAGACGGAAGACTCCGATCTTTTCTTGGTGGCATCCGATGGTCCATTTGCGCTACGGCTATTGTTATTACAGTCGGACTATCCGGCGCTTTCGTGGCCTATCATTAAGACAATTCTTGAAACCGACGTAGCTGAGCAGAAGGCGACAGCATTCTCTCCGCAGCTCTCCCTGACTGCACAGGCGACCATGATTCGGTCAACCATTGATGTCCTCCCGTCTTCGGTCGATCCGACAAAAGCGGATACAGCTCAAGACGAAGGTACTTACTCCGGCTATCGCGCTAAGTTGTTTCAGAAATTCTTTGAGTATTTTTATGCGCGTGAAACGCTGAGATTCGGGAACGAGCTTGTCGGCCCTGTCAATAGCCTGCCAAACACCGTGGGCGCGTCGCAACCGATTTTCGGCTTGAACTTCACCACAGGCTGGTTCGGCGGGGGACACCAAAATGCCCTAAAGGGGGTTCTGACCGGAAAGGTCACAGATCTACAAAGCCAGGCCAAGGCGATATTTTCCAAATACCCGGGACCGACACCGAATACAAGCGAGTTGTCCGACTGGGAGTTTGTGCCGAAACATGGAGTGCCATATTTGCTTCTTGCGAACACCTGCTCGATTTCTAGTGATGCCCAAAAAGCGCTGCTCTACGTCGCTATTGCACATTTTGGACAGGGGACTTATGAAACCGTCGCTGAGGTGGATACTAACATTACGGAGGATGTTCGTCAGAAGTTGCTGCGTTCGCTTCGAATTGACCCTTACTGGCTCACGCGTGACCACATCACATTTCTAGATGCCGCCGCAACTGAGCCAGAGGCGTTTGCGAGCCTAGTTACGCGGATCGGAGACCACAACAGCAGGCTCGCGCTGCTGCAAGACAGCGCTGACCGAAGCGGGATGACGCCTATCCTTATTCAAGACTGGTACCTAAAGCATGAGACCCTAATTTCAGTTTTTCCTGCGCCTACTCCTGAGAGTTCGATGTTCCGGTCATACATAACAGCGCTTCAGTCCGCGAAGGAATATGTGGAGGGTAGCGATCCGCCCGCAGAATCTAATCTGACTGACTCATTCGTTGCGCAACTATCTGACAATTTCTTTCAATACGCGAGTGCGTTTGATAAAAAGACCGACGATAACGCGAGGCCTGTCGTAGATGCAATCAACAACTCCAAGAGCCCACCGTCAAATGGAGGGTGGGAGGTCGGGATCACCATGAATGCTCCAGGTCCATCATTGGGGATCGATCTACAAATAAATGGTATAGGGGTCAACCTGTCCTTTACCGAGCTGAGCTCTAATCTGAATTATTCATTGATAACGAAATGGAACGGAATGCCACTTCCACTAGTCGTTTCTGGTGCTCTAGGCGACCCACCGAGCATTGTGAATGACTTTCGCAGCCCCGAAGGGGCATCGACGTTAGGCTATATGTCTTTACAGGGCGATACGGTGGATGTTAGCTCGATAGCGTCAATTGGACGTCGAGCCGCCACGGGCTCCCTGGTCGAGGCGTCGAGCATGGCTAGATCTTCCGACTCCGAGTTGGGCCCTCAGAGCATTGCAAATATCTCGGCCCCAAGACTCATCGAATCGACAATTGCGGATCCTATTACTGGTCATGTTCGCGCGCCAAAGAACATCGGACAGTTCAGCTACGACGGCTCAACGTGGTATGTCTCCCTTAAACCGGATGATGCAGGCTTCGAGGTGTGGGCGCGGACGACGGAAAACGGCTATTCAGCGCGAGACAAACGGCTTTTCACCATTTCCATTGGTCAGATGTCTGAGATAGCCAACTTTGCGTGTTCCGCGAAGGATCAATTGGAAAAGGACAAGATGCTTGTTGGCTGTGCAGTGAGCGGCGGAGCCTTCGCGTTCTGCGCTGTCGATCGTCGAATGTGCAAGGAGTCATTAGAGGTAGCTCTCGACGGACCGCTGGCCGCATGCATAGAGGGCATAAAAGACTTGATTGCTTCGACGATCGTTCACGACCCGATATTCTCAGGACTCAAGACGGTGGGCGCAATCCAAGACAAGGACTGGATGAATGCCATCAGCGCCACCATGGATCTTCTTTGCCACCATTACGAAGACGCGCCGAACGGACACGTCCTGGAATCGTCAGGTGCCACGGATTACAGCGAGATGATATGGATGTGGGGACAATACTATCAGCAATATTCCCTGCTGACGCCTCAGCAGCGAAAACAGGTTGCCGACGCACTCACTGCCGGAACGATTCCTTCTGAGGTTAGGGATCTGCTGCTAAAGAACAGCACGTCGAGCAGTACCGATCGGGAATTCCAGTGGCAAACTGAGATCGTTCCAGAACTTGTACCAACGAGACTGATCCAGTCGGATCTCGGCAAGGAGCTTGACGAGTATATCAATGATTTCAACAGCAGAAGTCAAAGGGCTTTTGATTTAGCCTGCTCGGCGGTAGAGAGTAGGCCTTTTGTCGAAGCATTTGCGAATGCTGGAATTCCAGTGACCCGCCTTTACATCGGCAACGATTCGTCTGTATTGGGATTTGAAGATGACTACTTCCTACGCGATGGACGTATGATCAGACGGATGGTGCTGGCGCGGACCCCTGACGCCATATTGCCATTGATGAGGGCGTACCCTGGAGAGCATGTATTCGAACGCGTGCAGTTGGCATCATTGTTGTGCGCAATGTCTGGCCACGAGGTGTTGCCGGAGCTTATACCATGGGTATCACTTAAAAAGCAAACTATTGAAAACACCCGCAGCGCTGAAATCAATGCGGCAGCAGCAAAATTGGGAAATGCCTACGCTGAATCGCTAATGATGGCGCTCAAAGACTATATCCATGCCGTTACGACTCGACAGGAAAGGCTGGCCGAACCGACCAACGGAGCAGTCCAGCCAATTATCCTGAGCGACTTGCAGCGCACAGTCTACGACGTCATTCCTACACCTTACAAGGAGCTGAGTGTGACATGGAACCACTTGGATGACGAAATGAGATCTGAAAGTTCTCAATCATGGGTGAAAGAATTGGAAAACTGAGTCGAGAGCAGTGTGCCACGAAGATTCCTAACTGGCGGAGAACATGGCGAGGACATCAGTCAGATGGTATGGGGTTCGCGCTTGTGAAGCTCTTTGACCGGTTCGCGCGATTTGCGAGGTGGTTGACAACATCGGCAAATCCAGCAGCAAAGGCTCTTCCAGCGTTGGACCATGATTCGACTTAGGTACCGAGAAATCGGCTTGTGGGAAGGATTGAAACGGTTTAAGGGGGAATCGGTGAATTGTCCCAATGGCCATTTTCACTGTAGTCGATTTTGTAACTGTCAAAGCACCCAAAAGCCACAAGGATCAACAGGGATCGGCAGGCACACGGTAATCAGTTCAATCAAAAGCACTTATATTCAACAAATCTCAACAGGTTTCCATAAACTCTATGACCTGTTTTGGAAGCAGATGGAGCCACTCAAGTAAGCCACATAAAATCAAGATGTTACAGACTCACGGGTGTTGAAATCTGTTGAGATTTGAGGATATTCGGGAAATGCACGCGCATGCCGCCACATTAATTGTTTACTTTCAAAGATTTACATGGAGCTGAGTAGTTCATTCCGGAGACAGATGGAGTGGGCACTCGTCGCATGTCTCCGGTGTCCCACGGCAAACACGGCTCCTCAATGGCAACGAACATCGTGCGTTACCCCTGGCAGTCATCGTTGTCCGTGAAACCAGAATCTGGCGGTGGTCAACTTTTACTCCGCCACGTCACGCCGCTAACGCAGCGCTACGTGGTCTATTATTGCTCCGGCGCGTACAGCAGATCGGTATTTTGGCGAGGGACAGCCCTGGGGATCGCTGTCTGGCGGAGGCGGCAATCTCCACTGTCACCACTACCGGATGCTGAAGGGCAGCCATGCAATCGAAAGAAAGATATCCACAGATTATGTCTCAATACTAAATTTTATGACCATGAATATAACAGATATAGTTGTGCGCTCGGTCACAGAGAGATTACTTCTGAAATTACTTGACAAGGAATAAGTACCCTATGCTAGATTTTGCCGAACGTTTTAGTCCCCTTAGTCGGCGTAACGAAGGGCTAGTGGTGAATAGTAACAACGACAACCACAGGCGGACTATTGGAGAGACCAACACGGGAGTAGGCACTACATCAGCTACAGGCGGATCGGCAACGGTGACCATCACCGGATCGGAGCAGAGCCGATGAGCGGCGCGCATAGAACCAGAAGAGTGTGTGCCATATCCAAAGCAGTCCAATAACCAGCTTGAGAAGGCGCTATTCAGCCAGGTGCGCTCTTCAGCAAGGAAAGGATAGGAGAACGATGCACAAGCAGATGATGGGTTTGGCATTTTGCATCGCGGTTTTCGCTACGAGCGCGGCCGCGCAGACCAACACGTTTCCAGCCAGCGGTAACGTCGGCATCGGGACGACGACACCGTCAGTGCCTCTCGAAATATGGGGTTCTCCAACTAATGGTGGTTCTCCCGTTGATGTATTCAAAACGAGTTTTGCTCCCGAGTCGACGAATTGGAATCTAAGACTTCAGCAATCATGGCCTACGAGCAATGGATATATAAATTATAATTTCATAGATAGGGCTGGTGGTGTTGATTATCCTGTCCTGTCATTTTATGGTAACGGCAACGTCGGCATCGCCACGACGGCACCGGCATATCCATTGGATGTGAACGGAAATATAGGGGTTGAACCGGGTGGAAATTTTATCGCCAGATATACTACTAACGAAACTTATCGAAGCACGCTGAATTGGTACGGATTACAACTGGGTAATAACGGCAATAACTATATAGTCGCTGGCAACACGGGGACAGGTGGTTCTCTTAATTTTATCGTTAACAATTCAAATAGTCTGGGTTCGGGAGTACCTTTTACTTCATACAATGGTACTGATGCGATGGTAATAAATAATTCCGGCAACGTCGGCATCGGCACAACGGCTCCGGCCTATAAGCTCGATGTGGCTGGTCAGATTCGCACTTCCTCAGGCGGTATTGTTTTTCCGGATGGCAGCACGCAGACAACCGCATTTAACCCAACCATCTGCGGCGGAGACTATGCCGAATCGGTGGAAGTCACAGGAGCCCGGACGAAGTATGAGCCGGGAGACGTGCTGGTGATTGATCCGAAGGCTCCGGGCAAGTTTCTCAGGGCCAACCAGGCTTACTCGACGCTGGTTGCCGGCATCTATTCCACCAAGCCCGGCACGGTAGGCAGACGGCAGACGACCGCAAAGAGTCCTGATGAGATTCCGATGGCCGTAGTGGGCATTGTTCCCATCAAGGTCAGCACGGAGAACGGTCCCATCAAGCCCGGCGATCTACTGGTGGCGTCTTCCACGCTTGGCCGCGCCATGAAGGGTACCGACCGCAGCAAGATGCTCGGAGCCGTAGTCGGCAAGGCTCTCGGGAATCTCGACTCCGGCACGGGCGTGATTGAGGTGCTGGTCACGCTGCAGTAGCTCTAGTAACACGGACGGGCGATGCGGACAATTGGGGACGACTCCCGGGAACGAATGGAGCGAAGAATGACGGCGAAGAGTTTGATTGCTGGAATAGGCGTTGTGTTGGCGATTCTCGGTTTTGCATGGCCGATGGCCGCGCAAACGGCCCCCGGAGTCTTTGCAGATGCCGTCCACCCCGCCGGCGCGCCCGATCCGGAGAAGCTCGATCAGATATGGCAGGTCGATCCGATTACCGGGTCGGTCAGCATCACGATTCCATTCACGACGACGCCAGCCGGCGGCCGCGGCCCCAAGATTCCTTTCTCGCTTCATTACAACTCCTCATCGACGGTGACATTGCAATATGACTTCACTGTCGCCACTCAGCAAGAAACCTTAACGCCAATTCCGATTACCTTGCAGTTCTACGGTTGGAGCACAGGACAAATTTATCCAACGAATACGAGTCCGCCGCAGTCGCCGTTAGGCCCGTGGACGACTTCAGGGCCGTTCTTCTACGATCACTCAACCAT
>Ga0326727_10024527_pt1 | contig 11396 bp, 7 predicted proteins | sample MB2enrmetagenome_FD_207643 | JGI IMG/M metagenome (GOLD analysis project Ga0326727, IMG submission 207643) | Lab enriched peat soil microbial communities from McLean, Ithaca, NY, United States - MB29MY | ecosystem: Environmental > Terrestrial > Soil > Wetlands > Peat | place: USA: New York... | reverse complement strand
CCTGCAGCGGCGGGTGGAGCTGGCGCGCACCCTGGTGGGCGATCCCAGGCTGGTCATCCTCGACGAGCCCGCGGCGGGCCTGAACGAGGCGGAATCGGCGGCGTTGAGCGAGACCATCCTCGCCGTGCGCGCTTCCGGCATCACGGTGCTTTTGGTCGAGCACGACATGAGCGTGGTGATGAAGGTGAGCGATCATATCCTGGTGCTCAATTTCGGCCGCCTGATTGCCGAAGGCGACGCCGCCGCCATTCGCGACAACCCCGCTGTCATCGAGGCCTATCTCGGCCGCGACGACGGGGCGGAGGAGGCCGCGTGAGCCTGCTTTGCATTGAGGATCTGCGCGTCTCCTACGGGGAGATCGAGGCGCTCAAAGGCGTTTCGCTGCAGGTCGAACCCGGCGAGGTGGTGACGATCCTGGGCGCCAACGGCGCCGGCAAGACCACCCTGATGCGGGCGATCTCCAGCCTGATCGCCAAGCGCGGCGGCCGGATCCTGTTCGACGGTCAGGACATCACGCGCACGCCCGCCGACCGCATCGTGCGGCTCGGCGTCACCCAAACCCCCGAGGGGCGACGCGTGTTCCGCACCTTGTCGGTGCTCGAAAACCTCCGCCTCGGCGGCTTCACGCGACCGGGGGCGGAAGTCCGGACCAGCATTGACCGTGTGTACAAAATGTTCCCGCGGCTCGGCGAACGCAGCACGCAGCTGGCGGGAACCTTGTCGGGTGGCGAGCAGCAGATGCTCGCGATCGGGCGGGCCCTGGTCGCGCGGCCGAAACTGTTGCTGCTCGACGAGCCGAGCCTTGGGCTCGCGCCGATCCTCGTCCAGGCGATTTTCCACAGCCTGCGGCAGATCGCCGATACCGGCGTGACCATCCTGCTGGTCGAACAGAACGCCCGCTCGGCGCTCCGGCTGGCGGACCGCGGCTATGTGCTGGAAGTCGGGCGCATCGTGCTGGACGGGCACGCCGATTCCCTGCTGGCCTCCGCCGCGGTGCAGGCGGCGTATCTCGGCAAGGGCCACGAGCCGGGCTGAGGCGACCGCGCCGTCAAGCAAGCCGCGGCCCGCTCGGGCTCGTGCTACGCGCCCGGCGGCATGCGTTCCATCCGGCGGTCGTGGCCCGCCAGCACCACCAGGATGGCGGAAACGATCGTCGCCGACGACAGGCAGAGCAGGGCCACGTTGTCGCTCCCGGTCGCATCCTTCACCAGCCCGAACATCCACGGTCCGAGCCAGCCGCCCAGAGCGCCGATGCCATTGATCAAGGCGATCCCGCCCGCCGCCGCGGCGCCGGTCAGCAGGGCGCTGGGCAGCGACCAGAACACCCCGTAGAGGGCCCACGGGCCCGAAGTCGCGAAGATCAGCGCCACCATCGTCACCACCGGATGGCCGACGCCGATCACGATGCAGGCCCCCAGCCCCGCAGAGGTCAGCAGGCATGCGCTGGCCACGTGCCAAGTGCGCTCGCCGGTGAGGTCGGAATGCCAGCTCCACAAGAACATCGCCGCCAGGGCAAACACGTAAGGGATCGCACTGACCAACCCGATCATGTTGGTGGACACCCCGAGCCCCTGGACGATCAGCGGGATGAAGAACACAACCCCGAAGAATCCCACGCCCACGCCGAAATAGGCCACCGAGAGCAGCCAGACCTTTGGGTTGTAGAACGCTTCGGCCAGCGAGAATTTGCGGATCGCCTCGCGCTGCGCCTGCTCCGACGCCAGCCGCTCGCTCAGCCAGGTTCGCTGCTCCGGCCTGAGCCAGGCCGCCTCGGTCGGCCGCTCGGTCAGCAACTGCCAGGTCACCACCGACATGACGACCGCCGGGGCCGCCTCGACGATGAACAGCCACTGCCAGCCTGCCAGCCCCAGCACCCCGTTCAGCTGCAGCAACAGGCCCGAGATCGGCGGCCCAATGATCAGCGCGATGACGCCGGACGAATAGAAGACCGCCATCATCCGGGATCGGTAGTACGAGGGGAACCACCAAGTCATATACAGCACTGCCCCCGGCAGGAACCCACCCTCGCCCAGCCCGAGGATGAAGCGGATGCTGTAGAAGCTCCAGTCGTTCCACGCGAAGGCGGTCAGCCCGGAGATGATGCCCCAGGCGATCAGGAGGCGGGCCAACCAGCGCCGCGCCCCGAACGTGTTGAGGATCAGGTTGCTCGGTATGCCGGACAGGAAGTAGCCCAGGAAGAACAGGCCCGCGCCGAAGCCGAACACCGCGTTCGAGAAGCCCAGATCCGGACGCATGGTCAGTGCGGCCATGCCGACGTTCGCCCGATCCAGAGCGGCACAGAAATAGCCCACCGCGAGCAGCGGGACCAACCGCCAGGCCACCCGGCGGATGGTTTCCCGTTCGATCGGATCGATCCCTCGTTCACGCGCCACAACGACGTCCATCACGGTTTTCTCCATACGGGAGCAAACTCTTGGTCACATTTCGCGTATGTCCGGCTGAGCCGGCCCGACCGGAAGCGAACGTAGCCACTGCTGGGCATGGTCGCAACGAGTCCGCCGTCATTCGGGAGGGGAAGGCAGGCATGGCCGCGACGCGCTCAGGCGACGAGCAGTACTATGAGGCCGTGCCGCCCGGGTCGTTTGCCGAGCGGCTGCTTATTCGTGCCCGCGACCGCATCTACCGGGACTTCATGGCGATGGCGCGCCCGACGCCCGATTCAAGCATCCTCGACTTCGGCGTTTCAACAGTCGTCGGCGCCGGCGCCAACCTGCTGGAACGGCTGTATCCCCATCCGGGGCAGGTCACCGCGGTGGGCCTTGGCGAGGGCGGCGCGTTCGTCAGGGCCTATCCGTTGGTACGCTATGTGCGGGTCGACCCCGGCACTCCCCTGCCGTTCGCGGACGGCGCCTTCGAGATTGCCGCCGCCAACGCGGTGCTGGAGCACGTTGGCAGCAGGCAGGCCCAGCGCGCCGCGTTGACCGAGCTGCGCCGGGTCGCGCGTCGGATATTCGTCACCGTACCGAACCGTTTTTTCCCGGTTGAGCACCATACCGGGGTGCCGCTGCTGCATTACGCCGACGCGACCTTCCGGTGGGCCTGTCATCTGGTAGGCAGCTCGAAATGGGCGGATCCGGCCAACCTGATCCTGATGTCACCGCGCCGGCTGGCGCGGCTCGGCGGCGACATGGCGGGTTGCCGGATCGGCTATACCGGGTTTCGCCTCGGGCCGTTCAGCTCGAACCTCTACCTCGCAATCGGCTGCCATTGATGCCGTCGTCGCGAAGCGCCCAAACGAATGGAATCCAAGGGCCTCTCGGCCCGTCGCGCGAAGGCGCGCGCCGGACTTGGCGCCTCCAGGGCGGAGCCCTGGCCTTCAGCTAGGCCTTGCGCGCCCCCCAGAAGATCGGGAACGGCGCCTTCACCACATCCACCAAGTTGGTGCGCATCGCCGTCGGGATGAACCACTGGCCGAGCGGGATGAACGGCACCTCCTGCCACACCAGCAACTGGATCTGCTCGCAGATTGCCTTCTGCGCGGCGAGGTCGGGGGCGTCGAACCAGGCATCGCGCAAGGCCTCGATGCGCGGGCTGGTCGGCCAGCCGAACCAGCCGTCGAAGCCGTTGCCGCGGATCGGAAAATGGCTGGCCGGCGTGGCGACCGACAGCCCCTCGTAGGTGGTGCAGAACGAATTCCACCCCCCCTTCTCCGGCGGCTCGCGGCTGGCGCGGCGCTGCACCAGCGTGCCCCAGTCCATGCTGTCGTATTCCACGTTCAGCCCGACGCGCTCGAACAGGTCGCGGGTGACCTGGCAGAGCGCCTGGAGCATCGGATAGTCGGACGGCGACATCAGCACGACCTTCTCGCCCTTGTAGCCGCTCGCCGCCACCAGCTTGCTGGCCAGCGCCGCATCGCGCGGCCCGTTGAGCACCTCCAGCCCGGCGTCGTTGGCCATCGGCTGGCCCGGGGTGAACACCCCGGCGGGCAGGTGATAGAGCTCGCGCTCATCCCCCATCGCCGCCTCGAGGAACTCCTGCTGGTCGACCGCGGGCAGCAATGCGCGCAGCAGCTTCGGATTGTCGAACGGTGGGTGGATGTGGTTGAAGGCGATCATCGGCATGACGCCGATGGTGTCGTTCACCACCACCTTCACCCCCGGCGCGGTGCGCAGCACGCCGAGCAGGTCGATCAGCGGCTGCTGCACCCAGTCCACTTCGCCGCGCTGCAGCGCCGCCGCCTGGGTCGCGGAGTCGGGCATGACGAGCCACTCGACGCGATCGAAGTTCGCCACTTTCGCGCCGCTGGTGAACTCCGGCGCGCCGGCAATCGGGAGGTACTTCTCCCAGCGCGCGTACACCGCCTTCGCCCCCGAGACCCACTCCTCGCGCACGAAGCGATAAGGGCCGCTGCCCACGTACTCGGTGATCTGGGTGAAGGCGTCGGTGCGGCTGATGCGCTCGGGCATGATGAAGCAGGTGTCGGTGCCGAGCGCCTGCAACATCAGCGGATACGGCCGCTTCAGCCGGATCTCGAAGCGGCGGTCGTCGAGAGGGCGGATCTCGTCGAGCCGCGCCAGCAGGACCTGGCCGAGGCCGCGCCGCTTGCCCCAGCGCACGATGGACGGCACGCAATCCCGAGCCCGCACCGGCTCGCCGTCGTGGAAGACGAGGCCGTCCCGCAGGGTGAACCGCCAGCTCAGGCGGTCGTCCGAGACCTCGTGGCCGGCGGCCATCTGCGGACTGACCTCGCCCCTGGAGTTCTGGCCATACAGCGTGTCCCAGATCATGTAGCCGTGGTTGCGGGCGACCGTGGTGGTGGTCCAGATCGGGTCGGGGTTCTGCAGGTTGCCCTCAGGCACGAAGCGCAGCACGCGGGCATCGGTCTGGCCGATCGCCGGACGGGCGAGCGCGGTGGCGGCGGAAGCCGCTGCCGCGGCCAGCAGGGTCCTGCGGTGCATCTCGGGGCTCCTCGTGCTTTGCTCGACCGCCACTCCTACACCGAACTGACCGGCCCGCCGAGGGCATACATGCCCCCTGTTGCCGAACCGGCCGCCACAGGGCAGGCTGCGCCCAACCGCCGAGGAGCCATTGGCATGAACACCACCGAGAACGTGCTCGCCCGCATCGAGGCGAACCTTGCCGACGCCGAGCGGCGTTGGATGGACTGGCTGTGCATCCCCTCCGTCAGCGCGCAGCCCGAGCATGCCGCCGATTGCCGGCGCGCGGCCGAATACGCCACCGCCCAGCTGGCCGAGCTCGGCTTTGCGGTGGCGGTGCGCGACACCGCCGGCCATCCCTGCGTGCTCGGCCACCACCCCGGCCCGGGCGGCGACGTTCCGCACCTGCTCTACTACGGCCATTACGACGTGCAGCCGGTCGAACCGCTGGAGCTGTGGACGCATCCGCCGTTCGAGCCGACCGTGGTGGACGGGCCGCACGGCAAGCGCGTCTATGCGCGCGGCGCCGTGGACGACAAGGGCCAGACCTCCATGTGGATGAATGCGTTCCGCGCCTGGCACGCCGAGACCGGCACCTTGCCTTGCCGCGTCAGCGTGCTGATCGAGGGCGAGGAGGAGATCAGCAGCATCAACTTCAAGCCGTTCGTCGTCGCCCATCGCGACGAACTCAAGGCGGACATCGTGGTGATCTCGGATACCGGCATGTGGGACATCGACACCCCGGCCCTGACCGCGACCCTGCGCGGCATCGTCTACATGCAGGTGGACCTGAAGGCCGCCAACCGCGACCTGCATTCCGGCATGTACGGCGGTTCCGCGCTCAACCCGATCAACGCGCTCGCCACCGCGCTCGGGCAACTGAAGGACGCCAAAGGGCGCATCCAGATCCCCGGCTTCTACGACGGCGTGCGCGCGGTGCCGGCGGCGGTGGCGGCGCAGTGGGCGGCGCTGAAGTTCGACGAGTCTCGCTTCCTCGGCGACATCGGGCTGAGCGTGCCGTACGGCGAGGCCGGACGGGGGGCGCTGGAGCGGCTGTGGGCGCGGCCGACCTGCGACATCAACGGCATCTGGGGCGGCTACGCGGGGCCGGGCAGCAAAACCGTCATCGCGTCCGAGGCCGGCGCCAAGGTGAGCTTCCGCCTGGTGCCCGGGCAGGACGCGGCCAAGGTGGTGGCGGCATTCCAGCAGTTCATGCAGGACCATGTGCCGCCGGATGCGAAACTTTCGTTCCAGACCTTCGGGGCCGGCACCGGACTGCAGATCCCCGCCGACAACCGCTTCGTGCGCGCCGCCGCGGCGGCGCTGGAGGCCGAATACGGCAAGCCACCGGCGATGATCGGAAGCGGCGGCTCGATTCCGGTGGTGGAGACGCTGCTCAACGAGCTCGGCCTGAACGCGCTCCTGATGGGCTTCGGCCTGGACGACGACCAGGTGCACAGCCCAAACGAGAAGTTCGAGGTGCGCTGCTTCCACAAGGGCCTGCGCACGCACGCCCGCCTGCTCGGGGCGCTGGGGGCGAAAGTGTAGCGAGGCGCTGCCTCGCGCTCCGCCAGGCCCGGCGCGCGCCTTCGCGCGACGGGCGCTGCCCCTGCACCCCGCCAAGGGCCGAGAGGCCCTTGGATCCCATTCGTTAAACCTGCCGCGGCGCGCGTGGTGGGAAGCGTTCCATCCGACGGTCGTACCCCACGAACTGCAGTAGGATCACAGCGATGATCGGCCCCAAGGCCAGGACGAGCGCCGCTGTGCTGTCGCTGCCGGTCGCATCCTTCACCAGCCCGAACACCCACGGTCCAATCAGCCCGCCCAAATTGCCGGTCGCACAGACCATGGCGAAGCCGGCCGCCGCGGCGGCACCGGTCAGCATGGCGCCGGGCAATGCAAGGATGGTCGGGTTGATGGCTTGCGCGCCTGACAACGCCAAGGTCAACGCGATCATCGTCAACACCGGGTGGCCATGGCCGAGAAGGGCGCAGGCCACCAATCCTGCTGCGCTCAGCAAATAGGCCCCACACACGTGCCATATCCGCTCACCGGTGACGTCGGAATGCCAGCCCCAGTAGTTCATGGCTATGAGAGCGAACACGTAGGGGAGTGCGGCGACCACGCCGATCATGCCGGTGGAAGCACCAAGCCCCTGAACGATCAGCGGCATGAAAAACGCCAGCGCGTAGGATACCATGTTCTGGCCGATATAAGCCACCGCCATCAGCCAGATCTTCAGGCTGTAAAATGTCTCGGCAAGTGAGTACTTGCGGATCGCCTCGCGCTCGGCGCGCTCAGAGGCCACTCGCTCGCTCAGCCATTTCCGCTGGTCCGGCCTGAGCCAGGTCGCCTGGTCCGGCCGCTCGGTCAGGAACTGCCATATCATCACGCACATGATGAGCGACGGCAGCGCCTCGACGATGAACAACCACTGCCAGCCCGCCAGTCCCAGTGTCCCTTGCAGATGCAGCAACAGCCCCCCGATCGGCGGGCCGATGATCATCGAGATCAGGCTGGCCGATTGGAACAGGGCCACCGAACGGGTGCGGTAATACGAGGGGACCCACCAGCTCATGTACAGCAGCACGCCTGGGTATAGCCCGGCCTCCGCCAACCCGAGCAACAAGCGGACGGTGTAGAAGCTCCACTCGTCCCATACGCAGGCGGTCAGCCCCGAGATGATGCCCCAGGTGATCATGATGCGGGCGATCCAGCGGCGCGCACCGAATTTGTTGAGGACCAGGTTGCTCGGGACTTCGCCGATGAAATAGCCGATGAAGAACAGGCCGGCACCGAACCCGAACACGGCATTGGAGAACCCCAGATCCTTGTTCATGGTCAGGGCGGCCATGCCGACATTCGACCGGTCCAGGTAGGCACTGAAGTAGCCGAGCAGGAGAAGCGGCATCAGTCGCCAGGCCACCCGCTTCATTGTTTCTCGTTCGAGCGGGTCGATTCCACGAACGATTGCTGCACTTTCTGCCACGGATTGAGCTCCCTCACCCCGACATTTCCCGGATGGGCGGCCCCGCCACCCTCCTGGCAAGCATCCTACTGCCGGAATGTTCCGGGCTACAATGGTGAAACCGGCCCCTCGCTGAAGGCCAGGGGCGCTGCCCCTGGACCCCGCAAAGAGCCGAGAGGCCCTTTGATCCCAATCTTTTAGGCGCTTCGCGCCATCCTCGCCGCGGCACCGTTTGGCGCGAAGCGCCCAAATAATTGGGGTCCAGGGGCCTCTCGGCCCCTGGCGGGTCCAGGGCGGAGCCCTGGCGGAGCGCGAGGCAGCGCCTCGCCAACGTCAGGCGGCAGCGGGCGATGAAGCTGCGATGAACCTGCGGATGGTGTTCGCCGCCTCGACGGCATTCGGCGCGTAGGCGTCCGCCCCGATCTGTTCGGCGAACCCCCTTGTGACCGGCGCGCCGCCGACCATCACCTTGCAGGCACGGCGAATTTGCCTCTCCTCCAGCGCCTTCAGCACCTGGGGCATCTCCATCATCGTGGTCGTCAGCAATGCCGAAAGGCAGAGCACGTTGGGTTTGTGCGCGAGGACGGCGTCGCAGAACGTCTCCTGCGAGACGTTGACGCCGAGGTCGACGACCTCGAAGCCGACGCCCCTCAGGACCGTGGCCACCAGGTTCTTGCCGATGTCGTGGAAGTCGCCGTTCACGGTGCCGATGACGATCCTGCCGTCCTGCTTGTGGCAGGTCGCGGCAAGCTGCGTCTCGAGCACCGGCACCGCGGCGGCCATCGCGCGGGCGGCCAGCAGGACATCCGCGATGAAGGCGTCGCCGCTGGCCATGCGGCGGCCGATCTCGGTCATCGCCGAGATCAGGGCATGGTCGAGAATCCCGGCCGCCGCGACGCCCTGATCGAGCAGGGCCGTGACGTGGCCCTTGATGACCTCGTTGCGGCCTTCGAGCACGTCCTCGCGCAATTCGCTGTAGATGTCGTCGGGCAGCGCGGCCGTTGCTTCGTCCTTGCGCGGCGCGGGCGCCACCGGCGCCAGGTCGTACACCTTGAGTGGCAGGGCGCCCTCGCGCTGCACCCGGTCAAAAATCCGCTGCAGGCGGGAGAAGATCGCGTCCGGCGGCACGTTGTCGGCCATGCCGAGCAGCATCCGCCGGCCCGGCGCGACCGCGCGGAACACGTCGTCCATGTAGGCTTCGAAGTCGGACTCGCTGGTCTCCGGCAGGGCGATGATTGCCGGGATGCCGCCCCAAAGGCTGAGCGTGGGGCTCCAGCGGCGATAGTATTCCGCAAGCGGAACGCGGGTCATCGGCGCCGGACAGATCGATTCGGCGATGTGCGCGCCGGAATCCCGGATCAGGTCCATCAGGCCCTCGTTCTCGCCGTCGGTGTGGCAGAGCAGGAGTTTGCCGGCGGCGCCGAGGCGCGCCGAGACGCGGCCCAGCCACGGCTGGATCTCGCGCGCGAAATACGGCGGCCAGGTCAGCATTTCGTCGAAGTTGGCGCCCCACGCCACGATCTCGGCCGGACTGCCGCAGACGATGTCCAGCATCTGCTCGAACAGCGGCTCCATCTGCGCGGCCAGCCGCCGCAGTTTCTGCTCGTGCTCGCGGTAGTGCAGGAAGAAACCGGTCGGGTCGATCAGGTCGCGCTGGATCTCGTGCACCGCGGAGGCCGCGGAGAAGCCACGGCCGACGGCGACCCCGTCGTCGCGGATCTCGTCCTCGGCCCAGCGAACGAAGCGGCTGTAGTTCGGCACCAGGCGCAGGTGCTCGAACAGGTAGCCTGCCGGGCCGTAGTCGTCGGGCGACCTGATCAGGTGCCTGACCAACGCGGGGTCGGTGATGCCGCGCTTTTGCGCTGCGATGTCGTACTGGCAGCGGGTGGAGACCATGCCGAGGGGCGTGTGGTACTCGACATCCAGGAAGCCGCCGGCCCGGCGTGTCCGCACCTCTACATCGGCCGGCAGGATAAAGTCGTAGAGCGTGTCGCGGCTGCCGTACAGGCCGATGCCACGGTGCAGGTATTTCGGCTGCACCTCCGGGCTGAGCTGGTCGTCGGCGAAGCGCCAATAGACCGGCCAGCCCTCGGCCCGCGCGATCTCGTTCATGGCGCGACCGGCATGCTGAGGGGGCAGGGTGCCGGCGGTGGCGTTGGCGAGATACCACAGCTCGAGGCGTGGGGCGAAGGTCAGACGATCGGCCTGATTGCCGCGCAACGTCGCCATCATCCGCTCATTATGCGTGGTCATGTCTTGCTCACTCCTTGCTTCGGCCGAATGGGTCGGGCATCCGCAACGGCCTGTGGATGACATTGGCGCAACCCTCGCGGGCTCGCAACGGATCTCGGCAGGGGGGCCGAGAGGCGCTTGGAACCCCTGGAAAACTGTCGTGCCCTCGGCGTTCCACCGGCTGGCCTTAGCGGGCTGGTCGCTGGCCCGAGAATGGTGAAATGCAAGAGCATTCCGCCTTACGCATGCTTTACGCTTGCAGTCTGGAACGTTCCTTCGGCAAGATGCCTGCCAGGAGGGTGGCCGGGCCGCCCAGCCGGGAAATGCCGGTCGATGGGAGGATGCGGTGGCAGGTATTAGCAATGGCGTTACTATTAGCGACGGCGTTACGCTGGTGACTGGATGCATCCTCGGTCAAAGTCTCATCATCCTCCCGAATGGTTTGGCAGAGGGCTACGGCACAATATCCGGTGGTGACGTCTCCAATGATGGCACAATTTTAGCGACTGGAGGCCAACTGGAAATAACGGGAGACGTTTCCGGGTCAGGTACCGCCGAAATCGATAATGACGCAACATTGACACTTGACGGTTCGTTCGCACAGAGCGGAACGGTCAGCTTCGCCAGCAACGACCAGGGCACGCTGGTGCTGAACGAACCACAAGAGTTTGATGGCACGATCGCCGGAATCGGCTTCGGCGATACCATCGACCTTCCTGCCGGCGAACTCTCCGGCGATATCGCGCACACGCAGATCACCGGTTCGGATCTCGATCTAACCTTCAGCGACGGCGCTGTTTGGCAATATCAGTTGCAGGGCGACTATACAGGCGACGTATTCGACATACTCGAGACCGGGAATGACGGAAAGGGCAATCCCACCGACACCGATCTCGTGCTGCGGCAGGCAAACCCGCAGATCACAACAGGCGTCGACGGAGCCCCAACGAGCAACCCCTATATCAACGCCTTGATTTGGGGGTGGGGCGCCTGGAACCCGAGTGAGGGGCCAATCACTTACTGGTTTGGCAGCCAGAGCGACCTTGCCGGGGATGTCCCAGTGCACGGCGCAACAACCTACATTACCGATAGTTCGACGGTGGATGCCTGGACAACGCAGGAAGAAGACGACTTCATTGCAGCCTTGCAAGATTATTCGACGGTTTCAAATCTTACCTTCGCCCCGGCCACCTCCGCCGAGACCGCCGACATGGTTTGGTGGCTCGATCCGGCGCTCGGGCCCGAGGCGTCCGACTTAGATGGCCTTGCGGAAGTTCCCGCGCAGCTACCGGGCGGGC
>Ga0326727_10024526_pt1 | contig 11396 bp, 9 predicted proteins | sample MB2enrmetagenome_FD_207643 | JGI IMG/M metagenome (GOLD analysis project Ga0326727, IMG submission 207643) | Lab enriched peat soil microbial communities from McLean, Ithaca, NY, United States - MB29MY | ecosystem: Environmental > Terrestrial > Soil > Wetlands > Peat | place: USA: New York... | reverse complement strand
CGCAACCGTCCCCATCCACCGAGATCAGGTTCGTAGTGGTGACTTTGGCGCCACCCATCAGATCAAACCCGAAATTGCCCACCCAGGCTCGCCCGTCGTGATCGACAAGCATGTCGTTCAAATGCCAGGGAGCAAGGCGCGACAGATCGGCGTGCTCGACGAGAGACGAATCGAGTTCGCGGCGCAAGATCGTGCGGTCGCGCATGGACACAATCAGCATGCGGCCGTCGGGCAAAAACCCAAGTCCCGAGGGCTGGCCCGGCACTTCAGCAATTGTCTCCACCGTGCCATCCAGGGCAACGGCCAGGACCCGCTGGGTGTAAAAGTCTGAGAAGTACAGCCTTCCATCCTGCCAGCGCGGACACTCGGTGAACGACAGGCCACTAATCAGGGTTTCGAATTTTGGCATACCTTTCCTCAGCAAAAAACCGGCGGTCGAGCGGATTTTGCCGGAACTTTCCCTTCGCACCCGCAAACAACGGCATGATACGCCATTCTCGGCGGCTCCCGAGACGATCGTGACTTGAAGCAGATGGTATGAGGCCAGTTCGAGGGCGTACTGTGTGCCTGGGAAGACTTGCGCTCAGGACCGGTAACGCGCCGGCGTGCTCCCGGTCCATCTGTGGAACGCATGACGAAAGTTCGCGGCCTCGCTGAATCCCACCAGCTCTGAAATGTCCTCGATACTCAGTCTCGTGGAACGGAGATACTCGCTTGCGAGGTTGCAGCGGACGTCATCGAGAATTTGCGTAAAAGAAGTGCCCTCGGCGTGAAGTTTTCGATTGAGCGTGCGCACGGTGGTCGCGAGCTGCCTGGCCACATTCTCCATGCTCGGTGAATGTCCAGGTGTAGATGCGACGATCTGATAGACCTCGCCGGCGACACCGGTCGATGTCTTTACTTCACCGAGAATGCGATCGCAGGTATCTCGCAGGATCTTCGAAGTAAGACCGTGCGCCAGGCGCGGCTTCGCAGAGAGAATCGATTTCGGATAGGTGAGTTCCGACATGGGCTGGCTGAATTTCACCGGACAGCCGAGATAGCGCTTGTAAAGATGGGTGTGGTCTGGAGCAGAATACGAAAGCGCAGCGCGAACCGGAAGGTAAGAGTCGTCTTCAAGCACGGCTCTCAGATGCGTCGAGAGTTGGGTCAACTGTTGCTCCACGAGAAAACGCAGCAATGCGTCGGAATACGTGACCGCTGCATTCATAGGGAAAATCCATGATACGTAATCACCCTCTTCGCGCCACGACATGGCAAGAAGCGGGGTCGCGAGCCGGTGGTATTTGATAGCCACTTGAAAGTACTCGCGAATCGTCGGACTGCATACCAGGGCGAATCCGTACATCCCGTATGCCGACAATGGGATTCGACTGCCTGTACGAAAAGGGGTCTCGGGGTTCTTCGATAGCTGCAGAGCATTGCGGCATACCGTAATGTACTGGAGAACGGAGGTGCGAGTGTCAGGATCCGAAAGACTCTCTGGCGAAAGACCTGTACCCGACAGGCTCGCTTCAGGCGCAATTCTCTGTTCCCCGAGAACCTCAACAAGGGCTGCTACCTTGTAGGGCGCGTACCGTTTTTCGTTCCAAAGAGGCAGTTCCATAACGCTCAAACCCCTGTCCGAAAAGAACACTCTTATGTCCGAATTGAACCTGTGCAGCATAATTGTGCATCATTAGCATTCCGTTTTGGAAGTGGGGTACGAGCCTGCTTTCAATTCAGATCGGAATATTATGTCAGACTTCGTTATCGCAGCAGCTAAGCGTACGGCAATTGGAGCGTTCCAAGGGACTCTAAAAGACACTTCGGCGGTTGACCTGGGCGTGGTTGCAACCAAGGCGATTTTGGCCGGACTTCCCGCCGAAGATATCGCGGATGTGATTGTCGGCAATGTTCTGCAGGCGGGTAACGGCATGAATCCAGCCCGCCAGATCGCTCTAAAATCTGGCCTTCCTGACCCGGTGACAGCGCAGACCATCAATCGTGTTTGCGGCAGCGGTCTGCAGGCCGTCGTATCCGCCGTGCAAGGGCTGCAATGTGGAGACGGCAAGCTATACCTCGCCGGCGGCACTGAAAGCATGTCGCGCGCGCCGTATCTCCTGCCCCAGGCGCGTGCCGGATATCGCTATGGCCACGGGGAACTGGTCGACAGCATCCTGAGCGAGGGCCTCACCGATCCCACTCTCAACTATGCGATGGGTCTCACCGCGGAGAATCTTGCGGAACAATGCGGGATCACTCGCGAAGAACAGGACGTTTTTGCGTTCGAAAGCCAGACCCGCGCAGCGAAGGCACTGAAGGATGGAGTCTTCGGCTCTGAAATTGTTCCAGTTTCCATTAAGACCAAGAAAGGCATCGTCGAGTTCACGACGGATGAACATCCGCGACCGGATTCCTCGCTGGAACTCCTGGCCAAGTTGAAACCGGCCTTCAAACCGGATGGGACGGTAACGGCGGGAAACTCCAGCGGCCTGAATGATGGTGCGGCGATGCTGGCCGTGACCACCGGGGAGTACGCCAGGAGTCATGGACTACCCGTGCTGGCGCGCATTCTCTCGTATGGCCTGGCCGGGGTCGCCCCCGGGGTCATGGGACTCGGTCCAGTGGCTGCGGTGCCGATCGCTCTAAAGAAGGCGGGCCTGACCCTGGAACAAATCGATCTCTTCGAATTGAACGAAGCGTTCGCCGCACAATCGATCGCTGTGGTCCGCAAGCTCAGTCTTGACCCGGCCAAGGTCAACGTCAGCGGCGGAGCCATCGCGCTCGGACATCCCATTGGCGCTTCAGGCGCTCGCGTGCTCGTAACGCTGGTTCATTCCCTGAGGAGACTTGAGAAGCGATATGGTGTGGCCAGCCTTTGTATTGGTGGGGGCATGGGAATCGCAATCGTGATCGCGGCTGAATGAAAAGTGTAGCGGTCATATAGTTACAGTGTGGGGGCAGGAACGTGAATAAGGTGATCAAATCTCCGGATGCTGCGGTCGCAGATTTGCGGGATGGCATGACCGTCATGCTCGGCGGCTTCGGGCTTTGTGGAATTCCCGAGAATCTAATTGCCGCGGTGATTCGTAAGGGCCTCAAGGGACTTCACACCATCAGCAACAACATGGGTGTCGATGGATTCGGGATGGGCCTGATGCTTGAGGCGGGAATGATTGCTTCGCACATAGGAAGCTATGTGGGCGAAAACCGTCTGCTCGAGAAACTCGTAATCGCCGGCCAGCTGGACCTCACTCTGATTCCACAGGGCACGCTCGCCGAGCGGATTCGTGCCGGCGGCGCTGGTATTCCGGCCTTCTATGTTCCGGCAGGCGTTGGCACCGTTGTCGCCGATGGCAAGGAAGTACGGGAGTTCGACGGAAAGTCCTACCTGATGGAGCGTGCTTTGCGCGCTGACGTCTCGCTTGTCAAGGCCTGGAAAGCGGACTGTCACGGCAATCTTGTCTATCGGAAAACCGCTCGCAATTTCAATCCCGCAATGGCCACAGCCGCAGAGTTGACCATTGCCGAGGTTGAAGAACTTGTTGAACCAGGCCAGTTGGATCCGGATGAAATTGTGACTCCGGGCATCTACGTAGATCGGGTTGTTGTGGGACCCGAGTTTAAGAAACCAATCGAGTATCGCTTTATTAAGGAGTACCTGCAACGATGACGGGGAAAGACATAGTATCGCCGGAATCTCCATTCACGATGACTGGCAAGACCGCTATTGTGACAGGAGGTGGACGAGGCATCGGAAGGGCCATCGTACAACGCCTGGCTTCAGCGGGCGCGAATGTGCTCGCGTGCGACCTGGATCAGCAAGCCTTGCAGGAGACGCAGTCCTCTGTCCACAATCCTGAACGCGTCGCCTTGGTCTGCGGAGATCTGATGCAACCGGCTCTTCCCCAGGAGATTGTGAGTGCCGCGCTGGAAGCCTTCGATGCCATCGACATCATTGTCAATTGTGCCGGTTTCAGCTGGGACAGCGTCATCCAGAAGACCTCCGACGAGCAGTTCCTGGCAATGTTGAATATTCACGTCATTGCGCCGTTCCGTTTGCTGCGCGCCGCCTCCGATTATCTTCGTGCGACCGCCAAGCGCGAGATTGCAGCCGGCCAGCGCGTGATGCGTAAGGTCGTGAATATCACCTCCATTTCCGGAACCGATGGGAATCCTGGCCAGGCAGGCTACTCCGCGGGCAAGGCCGGAGTGATTGGACTCACGAAGACGCTGGCCAAGGAATGGGGACGGTACAACATCAATGTGAACGCGGTTGGCTTCGGCCTGATTCAGACGCGCATGACACAGCCGCTCACGCCCGAAACAAAAATCGCGATGGCAGGCAGAGAGATTCCCATTGGCGTCCAGCCCGCCATGCTCGACTCCATCGCCGCCGCATGTCCGCTGGGACGCATCGGAACCCCCGAAGAGGCAGCCGGCGCTGTGCTTTTCTTCTGTTCTCCGTTATCGGACTACGTTACCGGCGAAGTGCTGATCTGCAGCGGTGGATATCATTTTTGATGCGGCAGCCCTGTCGCGCTAAGAGTCTGTCCCGAACGGAATATCGGGGAGGGGTATCAAGGTGAACGGTAAAGAGCTTATCGCACGGCGGATTGCCCGGGAACTGAAGGACGGCTTCTATGTCAATCTCGGCATCGGCCTGCCCACCACCATCGCGGCCTGCGTGCCGGCGGGAATCGAGGTCATTCTGCAATCGGAGAATGGTCTGCTGGGGATTGGCCCCCCTCCGCTTCCGGACGAGGAGGATCCCGATCTGGTCAACGCAGGGAAACAACCGGTGACCGTCCTTCCCGGTTCCTGCTTCTTCTCGAGCGATGAGTCTTTTGCCATGATCCGCGGCGGGCATATGAATATGAGCATCCTGGGTGCCATGCAGGTTTCAGGCCGGGGCGACCTTGCCAACTGGACGATTCCCGGGAAGATGGTGAAGGGTATGGGCGGCGCGATGGATCTTGTCGCCAGTGCCGCTCGCGTCATCGTCGCGATGGAACACAATGCCAAAGACGGAGCCTTCAAAATTGTCGAGGAGTGCTCATTGCCTCTTACAGGGAAACGCGTCGTTCATGACATCGTTACCGAACTGGGCTGGTTCCACGTGTCCGCCGAAGGACTTGTCATGCAGGAGATCGCTGAAGGCGTGACGAAAGATGAAGTAGAAAATCGGACGGGATGCCAGGTGCACTTTTCCGCAGATCTCCGTCCGATGCCTCCGTTCTAGACTCATCCATGTCGAAGGCAAAGAAGGACCGGACGGAAACGTGGCCGATGGGATCTCCACTTGTACCTTAAGTGGATTGGATGCGTTTCCATCTCGTACCTGCAGGTAACGACGTGATGGGCGCATAGCCGACCATTCTCCCGCGACCGAGTCCATGACTCACTCGGGCCTGAATGCGACATTTGAAATCGCAGCGAACCAGCACCCAGGGTGGATGCGCCCCTTCGTTGCTGTTGCTCACCCCATCAAGAAAGTGGTTGCGGTGGCGCCGGTCAAGCCCCGATGATTACAGTGTTGGTGGGAGTCAGAAAATGCGGAAAGCGACTTTTCGTGCACTACTTTGTGTGGCCGCGCTCGGAGCGCTGGCTGCAACGGCGCGCCCCGAGAACGGCGCGGGGCAAAACCTCATTCAGCAGATCGATCATGGCTGGCAGTTCCGGCAGATCACGGGCGTTGCGCAAGCTGCGGAGGAGGGCTGGCTGCCGGCCACAGTGCCCGGCGATGTGCACCTCGATCTCCTGGCCAACAAGGTGATCCCAGATCCATTTTTCCGCGATAATGAGGCCAAGCTGCAGTGGATCGAGAACGCGAGCTGGGAATACCGGACGAACTTCGACGTGGCGCCGGCCCAGCTCGGCCGCGCTAACGTCGACCTCGTCTTCGACGGCCTCGACGCCGCCGCCCAGGTCTACGTGAACGGCGAAAAGGTGCTCGACGCCGACAACATGTTTCGCATCTGGCGCGTGCCGGTGAAGAGCCTGCTGCACTCGGGAGCAAACCAGTTGCGCGTCGTCTTCCCCTCGCCCATTGCGGCGGCGCAGGCGGTGGCCGCCAACGATCCCTGGCAGCCGAAGACCGGCACTGAGGCCAAGACCTACATTCGCAAAGCCGCGTATGAATACGGGTGGGACTGGGGACCGCGATTTGTAACCGGCGGAATCTGGCGACCGGTGCGCCTGGAGGCGTGGGACAAAGCGCGCATCGCCGACTTCGCCATCCGCCAGCGCGACGTGAGCAATGAGGTGGCGCATCTCGATGCGGAAGTTGAAATTGAGGCGGCAAGGCCCGGGACTGTGTTCGTCGACGTCGATTACTCGGAACACGGTCTACCTCTCCGCGGAAAAGCGCCTTCCGTTGCGCGTACCGTCGCTGTCCATACGGGAAGAAACGTCATCGATCTTCCCGTTGAAATTCGTCAGCCGAAGCTCTGGTGGCCGGCGGGATATGGCGACCAGTCGCGCTACGACTTCACAGCTCACGTGTCGACGACGTCGCCCTCGAGCAACCTCGACAATCGCACCGTCACCACGGGTCTGCGCACCATCGTTCTCGACCGCCATCTCGACAAGTGGGGCCGCTCGTTCCAGTTCATGGTGAACGGGATTCCCGTTTTTGCGAAAGGCGCAGACGTGATTCCCTTCGACAGCTTCCCGAACCGGGTGACCACGGCAGCCTACCGGCGCATTCTCGAGTCCGCGCGCGACGCCAACATGAACATGATCCGCCACTGGGGTGGCGGCTATTACGAAAGCGAAGAATTTTACGAGATCTGCGACGAGTTGGGCATCATGGTCTGGCAGGACATGATGTTCGGCAACGACTGGCAACCAGGCACCTATGCCTTCAAGCAGAACATCGAGGCCGAGGCCGAAGATCAGGTGCGCCGCCTGCGCAACCATCCGAGCATCGCTCTCTGGTCCGGCAACAACGAAACTGAGGAGGCGCTGAACTGGGGCCGTCGCGCGTCGCTGCCGGCGGATGTGAAGTTCCAGATGTGGCAGGACTATCTGACCGAGTTCAGCGGCATTCTGAATCGCGTGGTCGCGCGCCTCGACGCCCAGATTCCCTACTGGCCCAGCTCGCCGAGCGCCGATTACGAAGAGACAAGCGACAAATTCGAGTCCGGCGACACGCACGACTGGAGCGTATGGCACGGCCGCGTGCCCTTCACCGACTACGAAAAGCACCACTGGCGATTCGTGAGCGAGTACGGCTTCCAGTCCTTCCCCGAGATGCGGACGGTTGAGAGCTTCACCGTGCCCGAGGACCGCGCCAATATCTTCACGCCCGTGATGCTCGCGCACCAGAAAAACAACGAAGGCAACTCGATCATTCACGATTACATGCTCCGGGATTACTCCGAGCCCAAGGACTTCGCCAGCTTCCTCTATGCCAGCCAGGTGTTGCAGGCCGAGGGCATCAAGATCGGCGCCGAACACTTCCGGCGTAGCCGCCCCGAGACGATGGGCTCCATTTTCTGGCAGTTGAACGACTGTTGGCCGGTGGCATCGTGGTCGTCCATCGACTACTACGGCCGCTGGAAAGCCCTTCAATATTACGCGCGCCGCTTCTACGCGCCGGTATTGGTTTCGCCGCACGTCGAAGATGGCGTGGTGAAGGTCTTTATCGTCTCTGACCGAACGGCGGCGCAAGACGCGGAGCTCCGCGTTCGTCTCATGGACTTCGACGGCAAGGTACTGCTTGAAGAAAAGCGCGCCATCAACATTGCGCCGCTCTCAAGCCAGGTTGATCTCGAATGGCCGCTCGACAAGATCTCGACCGCCGCCGGCGGCGACCTGACGAAGGTTTTTGTCGTCGCGGAACTCGGCCAGGGGGATGCGCAGATCTCACGCAACCTCATCTATCTCGCGCCGGTCAAGCAGGTGCAGCTGAAGCCGGCAGCGCTGAACGTTGAGGTCGCCGGCCAGAACGGCAACTACACCATCCACGTCACCTCGCCCGTGCTCGCCCGCGACGTGTATCTCTCCTTCGGTAATCTCGACGCCAAGCTGTCTGACAATTACTTCGATGTTCTTCCCGGCGAGACGGTGACGATTACGGCAACAACTACAGCCTCTCGTGACGACCTGCAGGCGCAGATGAAGGTGATTTCGTTGACTGACGCCTTCCGCAACGAATAGAAGCGGGACGCCAGGCAAGAGGGGCGTTTCAACAGAGACACGAATACCAGGTGGAAGACGATGATCCAGGCAACATAGGGATGCGTCGGCTGCAGTCGGCCCGTGGCCTTCGTCGATGGTTCAAGCGCTCCTATGTTCCGGCTTCGGCCGTTACGCGAACTACCAGTTTCCCGAAGTTCTTTCCTTGCAGCAGGCCCATGAACGCCTCAGGAGCGTTCTCCAATCCGCTCACTAGATCTTCGCGATACTTGATCTTCCCTGCCTCGAACCATTCCGCCATCTGCTTCCGGAACTCCCCAAAGTGCGATCCATAATCCTCAAAAATGATGAATCCCTGCACCCGGATCCGCTTCTTCAGCACGGCCGTCATCACCTGCGAGGTGCGGCACTTGCTCTCCGCCGCCGGGTCGCCGTTGTAGGTGGCAATCAGTCCGCACACGGGAATCCGGGCGCGCGCATTGAGCAACGGCAGCACTGCATCGAAAACCACTCCGCCGACGTTTTCGTAGTACACATCGATGCCGTTCGGACACACCGCCGCCAGATCTTCCCGCAGTTTCGGGCTGCGATGATCAAGGCAGGCGTCCAGTCCAAACTCCTCCACCGCGTAGCGGCACTTCTCCGCTCCGCCTGCAATCCCCACCACGCGGCATTCCTTTAACTTCGCAATCTGTCCCACAACTGAGCCCACGGCACCTGTCGCCGCGGCAACCACCACCGTCTCGCCCGGCTTCGGCTGCCCAATGTCCAACAATCCCATATAAGCCGTGAATCCCGGCATGCCCAGCACTCCCAGCGCATAGGAAGGCTTGGCTGGGTGCGCTCCAAGATTCAATACGCCTCGACCATCCGAAATCGCGAACTCCTGCCAGCCATTCTGACTCAGCACCCAATCGCCAACCGCAAAAGCCGGTACGTTTGAAATCTCCACCCGGCTCACCGTCGCGCCCACCATCAATTCCCCAATACCCACGGGCGGCGCGTAGGAAGGCGCGTCACTCATCCGCCCACGCATATACGGGTCAAGAGACAGGTACACCGTCCGTAAGAGCATCTGCCCACCATCCGGGGATCGAAGGGTCTCGGTCTCCATGCGAAAGTCTGAAGCCACAGGGGCTCCCACGGGCCGTGACGCAAGGACGATTCTCCGGTTTGTTGTTCCGCTCATATGCAATCCCTCTCTCTTTTCGTGACTCGCGGCAAGTTGTGAAGCAAATTGTCCTACCGCGCAGTCCAGCCCAGGTCAATGTCCAGCGCCGCGCCGGTTATACCTGCGGCGGCGTCCGAACACAGGTACACCACCAGCGAAGCTACCTCCGACGGTTCCAGCATCCGGCGGATGGCGGCGGGTCCAAGCATGATCTTTTGAACCACGTCCTCCTCCGAAAGGCCGTTTAGGCGGGTCTGATCCGCAATTTGCTTTTCAACCAACGGAGTGCGAACGTAGGCGGGACATATGGCATTGCAGGTGATGTTGTTTTCGCCCATTTCGAGCGCTATAACTTTCGTCAATCCCAACACCCCGTGCTTGGCCGAGATATAAGCCACCTTGAAGGGCGACGCCACCTTGCCGTGGACCGAGCTGACGTTAATAATCCGGCCCCACTTCTGCTGGATCATGTGCGGCAATGCATACTTGCAGCAAAGGAAAGTTCCAGTAAGCATAACGCCAATCAGAGTGTCCCAGCGCTCTTCGGGGTAATCCACCACAGGTGCCACGAATTGCAGGCCTGCATTGTTGACCAGGATGTCGAGTCGGCCAAATCTTCCCATGGTGGCCTCCACGAGATGACGTACGTCGCCGGGCTGGGAAACACTTGTCGCAACGAAGAGACAGTCTGCTCCAGCTTCTTGAAGTTTCGTCGCGGCTCGTTCTCCACCGGAAGACTCGACGTCGGCAATCACGCAGTTCACGCCCTCCCGCACGAGCATCTCCACGATGGCGAACCCAATCCCGCTCGCACCACCTGTCACGATCGCAACTTTCCCCTTCATAACGTGCTCCTTGCGATACTACCGTCCACTGGTTGGCTGTGCCGGGGTTTCCGACGGTTACGCTTGACGATAGCGCAGATACATTGGGTGGAAGGTCACACCAAAATCCGGCAAATGAAGATTCCAAGTCTATTCCGAACTGATGAAAGGAAGTTGGATACTGTCGGCTCGGCCCGGCATCGCGCGATGCTCTTGCGCCTCCAGCTCATCCTGGTTCTAAGTTAGAACCGACGAACTCAGTTTTGTCAAAGACGGGTGTCTCACATGATTGCAGCGGTGACCGACCCTGAATACCGCGCGGAACGGGGTCTTCAACTTTTGCCAGCGGGCCGAAGCATACTACTTGCATCCATCGGGCGCGAGCATTACTGGCCATCGGTGCTGAACAGTCTAAACCCTCCAGGCTTGCAAAGAACATCAGTACGAAAAATCCGTCCCGGAAACGCCGCAGCGTTGAGGAGGCTTCCCGGCATCAATGGTAGTCGGTTTGTGAAGTTCTGTCTGAGAAGGTATAGGTTTTGGAACGGCTCATTTCATTAGAATTGAACGTTCGTTTTCAGTGAGACACAACGCATGATTAGCGACGCCTCTCCGTATGGGAATGGCGAGCATTCAAGGGACTTAGCCGTTTCAAAAGGCTATAGCGGCAGTTCGATTTTCGACACCCCTTTTGATACACGACCTGTGAAGATCCGGATAGACTTTGGATTCCCGGAGTATCCACGGCCAACCGGCCAGCTGAAAGCTAACACTTGGGCAACAGCTGGAACAGGCTACGCGAGTGTGGAGGATTTGGTACGGAGACAGCAACGCAGGTTCTTGGAATGCCTTTAGATATGCTTGACTGGTGCAAACTAGCTGAGCGCGTCTTCAATGAGCATTATATCCATCCGCATCATTTACCGCCGTCGTCCTCTTCTGATACGTTCCAAAAACCTGCCAGAATTGCACTCTGAAGCGCATATTCAGAGGTGCCCAGAGTGATCTGATCAGGCCGTTCCAGAATCAGGTGTTATTGGAAGGCGGCGGGCGCGATGTGCGCGGCATCTACAACCGGGCCGAATATGGGGCCTTATTCTCACAACCGTACTCCTACTGTTGTCACCCCCGGCTTCCACTCATAGCCGGACACCGGTCAGGAAGGCCTGCACTCATTGCAGGACGAAGGTGTCCTGCTTAGAGAAGTCGAAGACGGCCGGGATCTGCAACGATTGCACAGCCGGCTTTGGCTTACCGATCGGAACAGCACCGCGGGC
>Ga0326727_10024525_pt1 | contig 11397 bp, 8 predicted proteins | sample MB2enrmetagenome_FD_207643 | JGI IMG/M metagenome (GOLD analysis project Ga0326727, IMG submission 207643) | Lab enriched peat soil microbial communities from McLean, Ithaca, NY, United States - MB29MY | ecosystem: Environmental > Terrestrial > Soil > Wetlands > Peat | place: USA: New York... | reverse complement strand
GTCGGCCATGTATGAGAACGGAGGCAATACTACACACCGTTTTCTTGACGGACATCCTCAAATGTTCGTTTACCCCTTTGAGTCTCAATTAGGTACTAAGCTGGTGCAGGATCATCTCACCTCCATGTTTCCGGTCAAGTACCGTTGGCCTATCTTCAGCCTCGAAGCAACTCCGTCGCAAGATTACAAAGCCATTATCGACGAGGAGTGCAAGGTTCGCACGCGGACGCCAAACGTGAGTAAATTTAGGCACATGCCTTTCAATTTCAGCGACGATGAACGATGCAGGATATTCGTTGAATACGTCCAGGCACAAGGCCGTTCACGAGGGAACAATGTTGCGGCATTCTTTCGGGCCACTTTCGATGCCTGGAAAGACTACAATCATACAGGCCGAGAGAAACTTTACGTTGGGTACAGTCCAATTATAGCTGTGGACGCTGACAAAATCCTGGAGGATCTGCCTGCGGCCCATGTTCTTCACGTTGTCCGGAACCCCTGGTCTGCCTACGCTGACACAAAGAAAAGACCGGTGCCTCTTTCGCTGGAGAGTTACCTTACGGCCTGGGTCGAGACGCAGTACCATGCGCTGGTTTTCCAGCGACTCCAACCCGATCGTGTGCATATCGTGCGGTATGAGGATGTAATCGAAGATCCTCTGGACAAACTCGGAAATATCTGTGAAAAGCTTGGGCTCGAAGTGGCAGAGAGTCTTCAGATCCCCACGTGGAACCGAAATCCGTTGGACGAGGTGTATCCGTGGGGGACGATTCGCAGGGCTTCTCCAGAAGCCAACAAGATGACGGCTCACGAGTTGTCCGACGAAGAGATCGACAGGATCTATATCTGGGCAGAACACTATCTGGAAGTATTTAATTATACGACATTTCTGTGATCGGCATCTGTAGAGCATGGCAAAAGTTCTTGTCACCGGGGGCTCGGGCTTTGTGGGCAATAATCTGGCCCGCTGCCTCCTGATTCTCGGGCACGGCGTTAGTCTGCTCTTGCGCGATTCTTACGCGAAGTGGCGCGTAAACGATATTTGCCGGGACGTGGAGATTCATATCGCGGACCTCTGTGATGAGGTTGCCGTATGCCGAATAGTGAAGAAAATTCGTCCTGATTGGGTGTTCCATCTGGCTGCGCATGGGGCGTATTCATCTCAAACCGATGTGATGAGGATACTTAGATCTAATGTAATTGGAACCGCGACTCTGGTTCAAGCCTGTATGAAGACGGGATTCGAGGCCTTTGTCAATACGGGTTCATCTTCTGAATACGGTTTCAAGGACCACCCCCCAGCGGAAAAAGAATGGTTGGAACCTAACAGCTATTATGCAGTAGCCAAAGCATCAGCAACGCTGTTCTGCCGTCACACCGCTCTGGCTTCAGGGCTGCGTATTCCAACTCTGCGGCTCTATTCGGTCTACGGACCGTACGAAGAGCCCAGTCGTCTTATGCCGACGCTCATTCTAAGAGGCTTCAAAAACGAATTGCCACCCTTGGTAGCTCCCCACATAGCGCGCGACTACGTGTACATTGACGATGTGGTTCAGGCGTTCCTTTTAGCGGCAACAGGGGAAAAACAGGAGCTTGGCGCAGTATATAACGTGGGTACGGGCGTGCAAACATCTCTGCGGGAAGTGGTCGATGTGGCCTGCCACACGCTGGGGATAGCTGCGGAACCGAAGTGGAGTTCGATGGAAAATCGGATATGGGATACCGGCACATGGGTCTCGGATCACCGCTGCATCGAACAGCAACTGGGTTGGCGCCCTGAATTCACATTCGAGCAGGGATTTCGCACGATGGTAGATTGGTTCAAGCAGAACCCTGCCATGATCGACGTGTACCGAAAGCGCCTTGATGATACTACAGTACAGAGAGACCATCCACGACCCGCGTGAACCCGATTTCTCCAGGCAGTAAATCAGCGGGAAATTCACTCCGTACTTCTGAGTGAAAAGTGAAACGGAACAGGCGAGTTCCATTCTTTCGCAGATATTTTGTAGGAACGTGTCCATGACTAACAATTCACTATTCCCTGATCATTGGGATAATGCCGATCGCGAAGAAGTTTTGCGTCTGTCTGGTCCTATTGTCATTTTTGGGGTGTCAGGCTTCATAGGCGCAAACCTGTTCTTCAGACTGTCTAGTCTTCGCGATGACGTCTACGGGGCATCCCCTAACGTAGGGAGCAGTTGGAGGTTGGTTAACTCAGCAATCGGCATTCACCGCTGCTTGCCCGTGGACATCACTCATCCAAATGATGTGAACGATCTAATCTCTCGACTGAAACCCGGAACAGTATTCAACGTTGCGGCCTACGGCGGGTACGAAAGGCAGAGCGACGTGCTCCGGATTCATAATGTAAACTATCTGGGGATGTTACATCTGATTCGACCGCTGTCGGAACACGGTTGTGATGCCTTCGTTCAGGCAGGATGCTCTTCAGAGTATGGCTTAAACTGCTCGGCTCCACACGAGTCCGATGAGCTTTTGCCAAACAGCCACTACGCCGTTTCCAAGGCCGCCGGCTCGTTGTTCATCAAGTACTATGGCAGAATTAAAGGATTCCCATGCGTGAACCTGAGACTCTCCTCGGTTTACGGGCCATGGGAAGAGCGCGATCGCCTTATCCCGGGACTCTTGAAACATGTATTAAATGGGAAATTTCCACCGTTAGTCGACCGGAATATTTCTCGGGATTTCATATATATCGACGACTGCTTGCGGGCGTTCGTTGAGGCCGCGCTAACGGTGTGCAAAACGGAACCGGGGCTCACAATCAACATCGCATCAGGAATCAAAACGTCACTTGAAGAAGTGGCCGGGATAGCGGGCAGAATTTTTGATGTGAAGGGAGACCCCGGATTCGGGAATGTGGAGAACCACAAGTGGGACTCGTGCGACTGGTCCGGTAACCCTGGTGTTGCCTTGGAGAAAATGGGGTGGCAGCACCGGATTTCGCTTGAAGAGGGTCTAAGACTGACCGGACAGTGGGAGATGGCTGCAACACGAATAACTCGGTTCGCTCCGGTCTCCGAAGCTACTAAAAGAATCTCCGCTATCATTGCCTGTTATCGTGATCATGAGGCGATCCCGATCATGCATGAGCGGCTCGTGAGAGTCTTCGAGGCCGAGGGAGTGGAATACGAAATCCTATTCGTCAATGATCACAGCCCCACGGAAGACGAAGAAGTAATCTGCAGGTTGTGCCGCAGTGACCACCACGTGATAGGGGTCTCTCATTCACGTAACTTCGGGTCCCAGTCCTCATTTTTGAGTGGCATGGAGATAGCTACGGGTGACGCCGTAGTGTTGTTGGATGGCGATCTTCAGGATCCCCCTGAGTTGATTTCAGAATTCCTCAAGAAGTGGAGTGAAGGTTTTGACGTGGTATACGGCATCAGAAGGAGGCGGGTGGGACCTTTACACTTGCAACTATTGTATAAGTTGTTTTATCGCGCGTTCCGGCATTTGTCCGACGTAGAAATACCTCTTGACGCAGGGGACTTTTCTTTAATCGACAGAAAAGTAGTGGATTATATTATCAAATTTCCCGAGAAGGACATCTTTCTAAGGGGACTACGAGCTTGGGCGGGCTTCAGACAAACAGGAGTCTTATACGTGAGGCCGGAAAGGATGTTCGGAAGATCGACGAATAATTTTCTGAAGAATATCTGGTGGGCAAAAAAAGCGATCTTCTCATTCAGCATCAAGCCGTTGGAATATATTCAAAGGCTTGGAGCTATCATGTTTGGGGTCAGCTTCATAATGGGCCTGTACTATCTGGGAAATTCGTTGATTTATCCTCCGGTGAGCGCCAAGGGCATACCGACTGTCATCATTTTGATCTTGGGACTAGGCGGAATTCAGCTCTTGTCACTCAGCATCCTTGGGGATTATCTGGGAAAAGTACTTGAAGAAGTGAAGAATCGGCCGCGTTATATCCGTTCGAGTGTGATGAAAGGCAATAGAATCATAGATTCTCCCAATGAGATCCGCGAATTCATCAGATCCGCGAGGGTTTCGGCCCGGGGGCGGCGCAGTGGTCGGCAGGTAGTGGGGGAAGAGTGCGGGCAGAACCATTGACTGCCTTATCCTCACATGAGTTTTGGGATTCGTCGGTTCGCCGTCTTCGAATTGATGACTCTGATAGAAAACCGTGAAAGTCCCATGCGTTAGGTATGATCTAATATGAAACTGCTCCTTGTTAATCCACCGGTCACCTATCAAACGCCCTGGATGCAAGTTACGGAGCCGCTAGGCCTCTTATATCTGGCATCTTACGTCAGAGGGTTCTCCAGCCACACAGTGCATCTCCTGGATTGTCTGGCAAACAAGCATGTGACTAAAGTTCGTCAGAATTTGTACTGGTACGGCCTCACAGGAGAGAAAATACTTAGGGAAATTGACAAATTTCAACCTGATGTCATAGGGATAACATGTATGTTCAGCAAGAAAAAGAACGACTTTCTGCGTCTCGCACAAGACATCAGACATGCATTTCCTGGAGTGATTCTAGTAGCCGGTGGCACATATCCTTCATTGTTTCCTGCGGAAGTGATCGAAACCGGATTAATTGATTATTGCGTGATTGGAGAGGGTGAACGTACCCTACTGGATCTATTGAACGCCCTGTTGGATTCCACCGAATCTCTCTCGACAATCGAAGGACTCGCTTTCTTGAAAGACAGCGAGGTACTTGTCACACAGAAGACTTCGTACATAAAAGGGTTGGACCAAATTCCGTTCCCTGCTCGTGATCTGATAGACTACGAGGCCTATTTGACAAGAAGAAGCATGCTTCACGGCCTGGGGCTGAAAAGGTCAGCTTCGATCCTCACGAGCCGATCATGTCCGAATCGCTGCAATTTTTGCAGCATGTACAAAATACACGGTCCGAAATGGCGCTGCCGAAGCACTGAAAACGTCCTGGACGAAATCGTTCATCTGAAACAGCGTTATAATGTACAGGACCTGTTCATTATGGACGACAATTTTACCTTCAGCAAAGACCGAGTGATAGAGATTTGCGAAGCTATACGAAGGTCTAATATAAGGATTCGATGGAACACGCCCAACGGCATCTCCATCAACACGCTTGACAAAGAAGTTCTCTCCGCAATGAAAGCGGCTGGATGCAAAGGCATCTGTGTAGCCATAGAGAGCGGGGACATGGAATTGAGAAATAAGGTGATAGGAAAGAAGCTCACCGACCAAAAAATCGAAACGGTGATCAAGATTGCATCCGAAATAGGCCTTTTCGTCACCGCTTTCTACATTATCGGGATGCCTGGAGAAACGGAGGAAAAATTCGAAAAAACCTTGCAGCAACTGAAGACCTTACCGCTCAACGGTGCGGCGGCTGCTTTTGCCAACCCTCTGCCCGGCACCAGGTTATATGAAGACTGTGTCAACAATGATTTGACGATTCTTGAATCCGATGAAGATGACGGTAACATTTTGTATAAGCCTTTCATCGTAACGCGGGATTTTTCCGAGAGCGACCTGATGACGAGGGAGAAGCGTTTTTATCGCACGTTTTTCCGAGCAAAATTCTTCACGCTAATGAAGGATACAATACTTTTCAGAAACGGTCTGTTGTATCCACCCTTTTTGATGAGAATTCTAAGAGATCGATTGCTAAGAAAATGAGGCTGTGGTGGTTTTGGTTTATAGGCTGACGTCATAGGTAAGATGGTAATATCAAAAGCATCGATTATCCGGGAGCAAGTTCTTGCGCGCAATCGCCGACGATAGAGGCTACAACCAGTGTTTTGTCCCAACCAAAGCGTTGGAAGTGAGGAGCTACCGTCGCTGCCGGCGAATGGTCGCTGAAATGGACCTGAACCGCCCACATAGGATTTTGGAACTCGGTTGCGGAACAGGGTATATGAGCAGTTTGCTTGCTATGAATGGGGGCTCTGATGTGTTGGCCGCGGACCTTTGCAAGGATTTCATAGAAGAAGCCCGCCGGCACCACCACGCGCCGAACCTGTCATTTGAGGTTCTTGACGTAAGGGATCCCAACCTCACCGAGCGAGTCGGCCGCCAATTCGAGTATATCGTGGGCAACGGGATTCTTCATCACCTATATACAGACCTGGATCAGGTGTTGCCCAAGCTGAAAAATCTTCTTGTGCCCGGCGGTAATCTTATATTTTGGGAACCTAATTTGTACAATCCGTACATCTTTTTAATTTTTAGGATCGGCCTGCTTCGCAGATTGAGTCGCCTCGAACCACAAGAAATGGCTTTCACACGGAAGTGGATTACAGGCAAGCTTGCACAAGCCGGCTTCAGTCATATTCGAGTCGAGTACCGCGATTTTCTTTTACCCAACACGCCTGATCGGCTGATTCAGATTTTGATCAGGGCAGGCGACATTCTGGAAAGAGTGCCGTTGCTCAATAGGTGTGCGCAGTCCCTCTATATGTCGGCAAGAAAAGCTTGATACAAAGCTCGCTGTGAAGGCAAATGCTATGGAGGACACAATGCCTATCGCTACGCCAGATCGGAAAAACGATGCTTCTTATAGCAGTTGCCTAAATTTCTGACCGATTGATTGGAACCACCCCGCGTCTCGCGGGGTCACCCCGTACTCGATCCCATATGCGCTAGCTTAAGAGCCTGGCTTGATCCTTCAAAATTCCCCCCACCCTCCCCTTTCCCGCCAGGGGAGAGGGTTTTCAGATCCCCTCCCTCGACGGGAGGGGGAAGGGGGAGGGTGAAAACTGCTTGAAATCACTAGTCTGATTCCATTAAGTTAGCGCAGATGGGACTCGATCCAGGGTCCAGTCCCGCGACCCGCGGGATGGATTCCTGCCTCCGCAGGAATGACGAGGAAACGGACATTATTTTTGGCAACTGATATAATCCCCTGTGCCGGCATCCGGGCTGTGTGCCCAAATTGGTCAGAAGGTCTCCGTTTAGTAACCGTGACTGAGAAAGATTACGTAATAGTCCCTGGTGCCTGCCACGTGCCGCCAGCCTTCCTGTGCGAGGCTGCGTAGCTGCTCACCTTTGCCCACTACGGCCTTGGTTCCCTGAGAATTAAGTTTTGCCAGCACGCGACTTCTTCCTTTTTCGTCGAGACTCAGGAATTTCTGGGGTGCCTCAATTTCCGCAGTTATTCGTACGCCTGCATATCTGGCCCAGTATAATGGGGGTTCACCTAGGATGGCTGTTTCGTCGCCTCTTTTCAAACCATTATGCAGTACAAAATTCTTCACAGTCTGCAGTTCCGAATAGCTTTCCTTATAAGATGGTTTCTCCGGAGTCGACTGTAGTGAGCGCCTAGTCTGATCCAGCCCTGAATATATGAGGTGCAGCCAGAGCACGGACAAAAACAGAATTGAAGGAATCAATGCTTTCCAGTTACCGCGATCCGGGTATCTGACGGACATGACCAAGGCTGCAAAGCCGATGAACAACGCGCTGGCAATATATCTAGTTTCCACATGTATCAGAGAATAGAATCCGATTCCCCCAACGCAGATGAATGACAGTATCAAATAGAAGGAGGGCGGATGAGAACTCCTGAACGAGTATGAACAGCAGCGGACTTGCGACAGATACCATACAACTATCAGAAATATAAATGGAAGTTGAATAAACACATCAATGAGATTGCCGAGAAAAACTCTGGAATGAGCCTTCAAATCAAACTTCGGGACTATTCCTTCATGCCAGTAGCACATATCTGACGGCTTGGTACCCGGATCATCGCCGCGGTACAGACAAGTTCTTGTCTCTGCATCAATCAATTTGGGACGAAAAGGTTCACCCGTACCGGATATGAAATAGGCATACGCATGCTTTCCGAGTTCACCGTACGTGAATCGTCCGAGTTTGTGTGACAGAGCGGCCATTAAAGGCGATCCGACGAGCAGCATGATGAAGATGGCGACAGCCGTACGGGATAGCGCCTTCCAATAAGAGTCCGAGCAAAGGGCTGCAAGCAAAAAGAACACACCGGAAAAAACGAAAAAGAAAGATTTGACAAAATAACCGATTCCGCAGCACACTCCCAGCACTACATATTTGTGAATCCTGGGATTCTCTCTGATCCAAAGGATGACCGCAGCGCAGGTTAGCATGACCGCCATCACGAGCATGTCCGGGTTCAAAAGCTGGACCTTTATCCAAACAATGGCCGCCAGCAGGAAAGTCGAGTAGCACAGCAGGCTCATGATTGGAGGCGGAAGCACGGCTTCATTTTGGCCCCAAAGGGCCGTGGCTTCTCGTTTGCAAAACTTCATGAATAGTTCGCAAGAGCCCATAGCCAGGATAAAACAGAAAAAATTGACGAGCCTCAGCACTTCCAATTCGTTCGAGGGGCTAGTGTTGAACAAGATCTGACCCAATCCCAAGAGTACGGGATATCCCGGACTATACGTGAGGTTGGCCAATCCCCAAAGTTGTCCATGCCTCAGCGCTTCCCCCATTTCCACGTAAGCTATTGCATCACCATTTATGAAATAACGGGTGGTATAGGTGAGAATCGCGGCAATAAGTGAGCCTGCTACCCAAAACAAAATGCGGACTGCCGTATCCCACAAGCATTTTCTAAAAGTGTCCGGCATTCAATACCTTCCAGTAACAAGCCCTCCTAATCGCCGGAAGGCGCGATTGAGCAGGATGTAACGACATTTTGCCGCAGCAGTTCTTGCCGTTCAGGACAAATCTCCTGCCTTGCAAACGGCATAGTCTGCCCGCGTTCGAGAGAGCCACCCGAAATTGGCGTCAGCAATATCACATATTTGACAGCGAATTCCCATGAAATTCTCCTGACGAGTATCTACCGGGGTGCGGGCCGCCGTGCGTTCAACTGGAAGTTACCCGCGTCGTATGTGAGATGCCTGCGTGTCTCCTCACCCTGCCGCGACCCCGAGGAGTCGGCATGTCAACTTCCACGCTGTCCCGCTTGATCCGCCGTCGGTCGCAAGTGCACAAATTCTTGTTGCATATTCCGGCGCGGCAAGGCACTTTAGCTAAGTGTAGGGGGAAACGGATTCTGATCAAATGATTACCAGCCAACGGAGTAGACGGGGACCTCGGCGGGCGAGACAGCAAGCTTACCCAACAAGGGGGTCGAGAAGAGAATGATCACTACTCCAAAACAAGTTGAAAGAAGTAGTCACCCGAACGAAAGAATTCAACAATCGGTACCGGGAGCACAGATGCGCGCTCTCAATATCCCTGGGGATCCTGACGAGTTTGCACACGCACCAACCATCCTGTTTTCAGCGTAGAACATGGGCACCTATCACATAATCCTCGTGGTCGAAGACAGTCGCTTCCAGGCAAAGCTGCTTCAGGAGCTTCTGGAAGGGCACAGTTACGGTGTCCGTGTGGCTCGAAACGGTCAAGAGGGTCTTAACGCTCTGGAGACGGAGAGGCCATCCCTAATCTTGAGCGACATCGTCATGCCCGTGATGGATGGGTTTGAGATGTGTCGGATAGTCAAGAGCCAAGAGGAGCTGAAACAGATTCCTGTGATACTCCTCACCACCCAGTCAAGACCACAAGACGTTCTTCGCGGCCTGGAGTCAGGTGCGGACAGCTACGTTACGAAGCCCTATGATGAAGGCACTCTGGTGTCCACAATAGAGCGTACCCTGTCCGCGTTGACTCAGCATTATCCTGAAGAATCGGGCCGGCAGTTTCAGGTTATGCTGGAACAACAGTTCTATTCGATAGGAGCCGGTCGTCGTCAGATGATCAACTTTCTCCTTTCAGCTTACCGGGACGCGTTTCTTCAGAATCAGCGTCTGGATGCAGCACGCGAACAACTCGTACTGCTCAATGAACGTCTCGAAAAGATGGTGGCCGAGCGTACAGCAGCGCTTCAGGAAGAAGTAGCGAAGCGCAAAGTAGCTCAGGAGAAGCTTCGACGGCTCGCTATTACCGATGGCCTGACCAAGGTGTTCAACTATCGCTATTTCATGGAAATAGGTAGAAGGGAGTTCGTGCGAGTGAAACGTTACAGCCGACAGTTGTCATTGATTATCATGGATCTTGACCATTTCAAGAGAACCAATGACACTTTCGGTCACAAAACCGGCGATCAGGTTCTTCAGGCAGTGGCACAGATTTGTCTGAAAAGCTTGCGGAAAGTTGATATCTTCGCCCGTATCGGCGGAGAAGAGTTCGCTGCGTTGCTTCCGGAAACAGGCATGGAACAGGCTTGTATGGCAGCGGAACGATTACGCCGAAACGTCTCGCGCATGGTCTTCAAGACGCAATCGGGTGATTTTAAGTCGACTTTGAGCCTGGGGGTGAGTGCGGTAACGGAGCGGACGAAAGACTTCGAGCATCTGCTGAGAATCGCAGACACCGCGTTATATGCCGCCAAAGGGAATGGGCGTAACAGGGTGGAAAGAAGCCTGCTTGCTGTAGACTCTGCGAGGAACCGTTATTGATTCAGGCTGTCATTCACAGTATACGGAGATACAGGAGACGGCCAATTGAAGCGAACCCGCCGCATTTTGAGACCTCGAAATCCTCTTGTTCCACTGATGCGCCTGCATCGTAAGCCTGGAGCCTTCTTGGACAGGAAGAAAGAGGCAAGGCGCAGGGCCTGTCGGGTCAAAGTGATATGGATGGCCCAATGGTGAGGTCGAGGACTGTACGGGCTAATCATTCCTACGCTGAACAGACTGTCGAGAGAACCTGTTGCCACTCAACGTGAGAGTTAATTGAGGAGTTGCATCAGGCCGGATTCGCGGATCGTGGAGGGAAAGGAAGCGGCCGAAACTTCGTACACCCCAAGGTATCCAAATCGGTAACAGTCTCTGGAAAAGGTGGAGACGACGCTAAGCATTACCAAATTCGCGCCGTGCGATTGGGGAGTCCAGAAAATGAAAGACAGTGCCCGATATGCCAAAATCGTCGAGTGGTCTGATGAAGATCAATGTTACGTCGGGAGCGCGCCGGGTCTGATCCTTGGTGGCTGTCACGGTTCCGACGAGAAAGAGGTGTTTGCAGAGCTGTGCGAGATCGTCGAAGAAGCTATCGCGCTGTACCGAGCCGATGGAAAATCTCTTCCACCACGTAGCCGGGCGTGACTTCGCCAACAAGATGCAGGATGTTGCATAGCAACCGGCCACCAAGGATGAACAATTTTTGTTTATGGCTCTGAATTCCTTTTGCTCCATTTGGGCCTTCGATTGCCGGTGACGGACCTCGATGGTTCTTGATGAACGTTGTTTTTATATCAGTCGACAAGAATAATGTCCGTTTCCTGGTCATTCCTGCCTCTGCAGGAATCCATCCCGCGAGTCGCGGGACTGGACCTCGGATCGAAGCCTGCCCCGGACCGCGATCCCATAAGCGCTAACTTAATGGAATTGGAGTAATGATTTCAGGCTGTTTTCACCCACCCCCATA
>Ga0326727_10024523_pt1 | contig 11398 bp, 9 predicted proteins | sample MB2enrmetagenome_FD_207643 | JGI IMG/M metagenome (GOLD analysis project Ga0326727, IMG submission 207643) | Lab enriched peat soil microbial communities from McLean, Ithaca, NY, United States - MB29MY | ecosystem: Environmental > Terrestrial > Soil > Wetlands > Peat | place: USA: New York... | reverse complement strand
CGGGCGGCGGACCCAGCGGAACGAACCAATCGTTTTCGTCCGCCTGGGAGAGAAGCGCGCCGCCCAGGAGCAAGGCCAGGAACCAAGCGGTCCGCTGTCTCGCGCCGAGGCGGAAACGAAGCCGAACAAAGTCTGGCGTTTTCATTTGTTGACGTAATGCGCCGGTCCCGGGTGGCAGGGCGCGCGCGCCGCGGCCGGCCTGCGCTGTCGCCCAGGCTATGGCGCACGGGGCGAAGCGCCCGCTCTGCCCTTCCCCGCGCCCCAATTCCAAGTTAAGGGCCGGCCAGCCGGCGTCAAGGACATTCGCTCCAGGATAATCGCGCGGCTCGTTGACCGTCTGCAGGCTTGGCGAGGGAGTGCGGATTTCCTCCTTCGCCAAAACTCCCCGCCCGCTCCTCACCTCATCGGCGCGCAGAGCCGGCGCTCCCTGCGGAGTTGCCTTGCGGCCCAAAAGCAACCCGTCCTGTCCTCCGTCCAAACGCGGCAAGAGCAGATTCCGGGGGCGGGAACTGAAAACGACTGGATTGTTTCGCGGGGCCGCCCCTCGTCAAAACTGGGCACCAACCCGGAAGGGCGAGTCACCACTTCGGAAGAACCCTTCCCGTCTTTTTGGCAGCTTCCCGGCATTCATCGCCGCACGGCTCGATCATCATTCCTTCCGCCCGTGGAAGCCGCGCCGCAAGCATGACCGCCGCCCGGGCCGGGAAGATGATGCCAGCCGGGAATTCAGTATTAATGGTGATAAATGTACTGGCCTGAATTCCACCTCCACAACAGCATGAGTTCAACATGGCCATCGTACATGGCCATATTGATCGCCCCGGGAAATGACTGGCCGGCCACGACCGGCTGCTGCCGGTTGGCCTGGTTCGGGTTGACGTCGCCGTGGCGGTTGATCATCAAGCGTCCAATGCCTCCGCTGCCCCCCGGGCTGCCCGTAATGTCGTTGTTGCCGTGGTAAAGGTCGGTGGGGTTGCCGATATTGTTCTCTTCCACCGGCCATGTGTCAATATAAATGCCATCGGCGAATAGGAACGTGCGCCCTGGGTTCTGAACGTCCCCCTCTTTGAGAAATTCGTTCTGCGGTTGCGTGCTGCCGAAAGGGTCATTGGCTGAGTAGCACCAGCCGTTGATGATGTAACTGGCCTGGGTCAGGCTCGATTTGTACCAGGCTTGATCGGCGGTGCCCGCGTTTTGGCCGGGGATGGCGTTGTTCTCTGACACCGCCAACTGACCGGGCGTCATTTGCGGAGCCAGCGGACAAAACAGGATATTGGTCACGGCGGCGAAGTCGTTGTAGAGCGTTCCCACCCACTCCGTTTCCGCGGGGTCTTCCGTTGGCGCAAAGCTAATCATCGCTCCCTTGTTATCGGTGCGGTAGCCGGCCGCCGCCAAATTGATCTGCTTGAGGTTGCTGGCGCAATTGACCCTTTTCGCGGTCAGCTTGGCCCGCGCCAAAGCAGGCAGCAGCAGCGCGGCCAGAAGGGCGATAATGATGATCACCACCAACAGTTCAATGAGGGTAAAGGCCGCGCGACGCGCGGATGGATTGCCTCCGGGGGAGGCTTGGGCGTGCTGTCTGGTTTTCATGCTAATATGGATACGCGCTGTCCGGCCCAAAAGTTCGCCCAAATTCTGTTAATCATTTGCAAATTGTGACTGGAGCTTGCCTTTGGCGACAGACACTAATGGAATTTAAGGCCGATTCAGCTTAAAGGCAACATTTTTTGGGGGCCGTTTTTTGGGCCGTGTCCTAATTTGATGTAGTGTCGGCGCTGTGCGCCGATGTCGAACCACAGCCTCGACACTGCAAATTAAGACACTGCTGTTTTTTGCATAAGGCGCAAACCATCGAAGGCCGATGAGTCGCCGCAAGCCGCTTCCAACGACACATCGGCTGTGGACGGGCCTGATTTCGCTGTTGACATCATCAAACTACGCTTGGCCCGATTTGCGCTTGACGCTCCGGCTCGCATTCGCCAGGATGGCCTTCATGCCACGGCAGCGCAGAATCGAATACGAAGCCGGAAAGTGGAGAGGGACATAAAACTATTGTATGACTCCTGTGATTATGGCAATCGCCAATGAATTCACGCCGGGCCGCTGGTTTCCTGGGCTGCTCGCCTTCCTGGTCATTTCGTTCCTGCCGGCTCCCGCGCGCGCCGATGACGATGATGCCGCCGGGTCCACCAATCGTGAAAAAAGGCCCATCGAGGAGCTGTTCAAGACGGATGTCGTCTTTCCGCAGGAGATAGGAGAATTGGAGGTGGAATTGGCCTCCGTTTATCAAAATCATGCCGGCGGCGATACCTGGACCATCCCGCTATCGTTGGAATATGGACTGACCGACTGCTGGCAGGTGGAAGCGGCATGGGACTCACTGGTGCAACGATATCCACAGAATCATTCCGCGGTGCGCGGCGTGGGCGATGTTGAAGCCGGCAGCCAGTACAGTTTCATGAACCTAGGCGGCTCATCGTACCACATCGCCCCGCGTTTCTCTGTGCAAGTTCCCGTGGCCGACGTGAACAAGGATTTGAGCCAGGGCTTCATGGAGTACCAACCAGCCGTGATTCTGGCCAGGGATTTCCCGGAGCTTCATCGCACCCAGCTCTTTACTGAAATTGGCGCCAGTTTGGTGCAGCGGGTCAACGCTCCCAAGAGCGCGGCTCAGGCCGAACCCGCCGCGCATGAATTAAACCTGGGCAGCGGATTTTTTGTCCTGTTTCCCCGCGCCGCCGCCACCCTGGAATTCAATTGGTCCAACAACAAATGGAACCATCACGGCGCCGAAAATGAACTATACTTGACTCCGGGCTGCCTTTGGAGAGCCAGGCGCAACATGGAGATCGGCCTGGGCCTACCCGTCGGATTGAACAACCGTTCCGACCGGTTCGACGTGATGGCCCACCTGGTCTGGGAGTTTTAGAGCATTTCAAATAAAGCCGCAACCCCACAAACGTCTCGTGTTTGGGGAGCGCGGGCATCCGGAGCGCGGGCGTCCTCGCCCGCCGTGTTCGGCGTCTCGCCGAACACATTCCCACAATGTCTCGGCTACACTATTCCTTAAACCGCTCTAGGATTGAAAATTGGCAATCGAAAATTGGTCATTGGTTATCGAGAAAACCGAGGGTTATTTTTTTGTCCAGCGGTCCTTGGCTTTGGCGGCGGATTCGCTGTAGGGGAAATCTTTGAGCAATTGGCCGAGGGCGCGCTGGGCCTCCTCGTTTTTGCCCAGAGACAGTCCAGTCTCCACCAGGGTGAAGAGGACTTCGGACTGGCGCGGGTCGCCGCCTGCCAGGGCGAGGAGGGTTTGTCCGTCGGTGAAGGCGCGCTGGAATTCCTTGCGCCCCAGGGCCAGGTTGAGGGCCAGCAATCCGGTGTCCAGCGACATTCGCTCCAGAGGCATGTCCAGTTGCAGCCGGTCCAGCCCCGCTTGCGCGTCCTCCCAGAGGCTGTGTTCGAGCAAAATGGCGGCGCTCTCCAGGCGGGCGGCTCGAACGACGACGCCGGGGCCGGCCGCCTGTTTTTCGCCGACGGCGGCATACTGTTTGCGCGCCTCCTCATGCCTGCCCCGCGCCAGCAACAGATCGCCTTCGAGCAATCGCCAGAGCCGCCGGTCGTCAGCGCCGAGCACGCCGCCGGAATTGCCGCCAAGCAGCTTCCCCGCCTCGTCAAGCTCGCCGGAGCAATGAATGAGAAGCGCGGCCAAATGAAGTCTGGCCTGGTCGCTGATCGCCGGCACGAGGCGCAACGGCGCCAGCGCGAGCCGGAAAGACCTCTCCGCCAACGCGTCCCCGGAATCGCCCTGGTGCTCAAAGGCAAGGCCCGTCTTGTAAAAGGCCGGGCCATAGACGGCCGAATTGAATTCGGCCTGCCGTTTCACGAGCATTTCCCCGGCGCGCATGAGCAATTCCGGGTCGTCCGCGCGGTCGGCCAATTCCCACACCGCGATGAGGTCGTGCGCCGGCATCGGGGCCAGGTCGCGGCGCAGCAGATCGCCTTTGGCCTGAGCAAAGACATCCTCGCGCCACCATTGGATCTGTTGCCAATCCGGGGTGACCCGCACGCGAACGGAATTTGAGGCCACCACCGCGCCGTTCTGCAAGGCTTCGACGGCGACCTGGCGCAGGCCCGGCTGGGGGAAGAAATGGCGGGGATTGAGGCCGGTGTCCTCGGCGCCATCATCAAAATGCCAGCGATAACTGCGGCGCTGGGAATTGTCCACCACGCGAAATTGGACGCGAATGAAGATGGCATCGCCCAACTCGCAGTGATCCACCGTTCGCCAGTCGAAGTAGAGCCGCTCCGGGCCGGGCGCGGCGGACTCGAAGCGGGTGGCGCGAAAATGGGCAACGGGCAGGAAGGCCGAGGCGGGCATCAGTTCGATATGGTCGCGCCCCGGCGGTTTCCAGGCCGCGACCGCGGCCGAGCCGCCGGCGAGCTGGATTTGAACGTAGCTCAAGCGGTGCAGGCCGGCGGACAGGGCAATGGTCCCGCTGTGTTCGCCGTGAGTGCCGGGGCCGGCGCCATGCACTCCGAACCAGGTTGCCACTTCCCGGTTGTCCACTTCCAAGTAGGAGGCATCGGTGGAAGCCGTGGCAAAGGTGTATTGGCTTGCGCTGGGCACGGTGAACCAGCCGGTGAAGGTCGCAATATAGTCCGCGCTCGGCCCGAAAGGATTGGCCCCCAGGAAAATGTTGGGAACATAGTCGCGGCCGGACGGCGCGCCGGCGGAGTTGAGGACGCGGGCAATTTGCGCGGCGGTGTTAATGGGCAGGTCGGCGCGGCAAGGACGCGTTTCCAAAAGAACGCCCGCTTCCGGTTTCCAACTGCTGGCCGCAGTTGGCAGATCGGTGTCGAAGCACACATAGTAGGCCGCGGCCCCGCTGGAGGCATCGAAACAAACCCGGGTCGCTTCACCTGGGGCGGACCAAAGCGTTTGGAATGCCACCGCATTGCCGCCGGCATCGAAAACTCCGAAGCGGCTGGGCGAAGTTAAGCACGGGGCGATATCCACCACGCCCACCGTGGCCGGCCAGTCGGATTGGGCGGTCTTCTCGATGCGCAGACGGGCCGGGGAGGTTGTCACGGGGTTGTTCTGGGCGCAAAGCGGGCTTCCCGCCAAAGCGGCCCCGGCCAACGCCAGCAGCACCGCGGCCAGTCGCGCCCGGAATGGGCTTCTTGCGGAAGTCATATCTGAGGATATACCGCCCGGCGACTTCTCTCAACATGCGTCCTTGAAGTATTCTAACCCGCATATTTCATACCTGGCGCCGTTCCGGTTGGGTAGCACAGGCGACTCGCCTGTGCCGGTCGGCGACTCGCCGACCGGAACCGAGAGTGACAGACTGAAATTCTGATGTAGCGCTTTTGCCAAGCGTCGCATTCCAGCTTCCGCCGGGCCAGTGGCCCGGCGGCACGGGCGAGTCGCCCGTGCCACCCAGGCACTGTGAAATATCCGGGCTGAATGGGTTGCGCAATTTCCCGGCTGCGATTAGGTTTGGCTAAATCGAAATCAAGAAAGTATGAGCAAGCCCGGCCGCAATGATCCCTGCCCGTGCGGCAGCGGCAAGAAGTACAAAAAATGCTGCCTGCCCCGAGACGAAGCGGCGCGACGCCAAGAGGAGGCGGCGCGGCCCCGGGTCAAGACCGAAGATGGAGAGAAACCATATATCGCTGAATTGCGACCTGACCTGGATGAGGAGGTGGATCGCTTGATGCAGCGTTTGGAATCGGGCGAGGGCCGCGCGGTGGAACCTGAGATCAAGGCGCTGCTCGAAGAACACCCCGGCTATCACATGACCCAATATGCGATGGGAGTCTACATCGCAACCGTTGTGAAAGATCCGCTCGGCGCAATGCGCTATTTTGAGCGGGCGGTGCAAATTCTTCCGCCTTTTGCCCATGCTCATTTCAACCTGGGCGCCGCCGCGATGAAGTTTGGTGACGCCACCAAAGCGGTTACGGCGTACCGGGCAGCGGCGCGCTACTCTCAGGATGGTGATGGAATTGCGGAGATGGCGCGCAGCCAACTCCGACTCCTTGAGAAAATCCTGCTCAAGAATTCGACTTTTGCAACTTTGGATGCCTATGTGGCGAACGCAAAGTTGTTCGATGAAGCGTTCGAGTGTCTGACCCGTCAGGACTTCGAGCAAGCGGTCCAGCTTTTCAATCGCGTCCTGAGCGAGAACCCGACGCATGTGCAATCCTTCGGCAACCTGGCCCTGGCCTACGCCGGACTGGGCAAAAGGGCCGAGGCCCTGGAGTGTTTTGATCGCGCCCTGGCGCTGGACCCCCGCTATGAGCCGGCCATTGTCAACCGGCGCATGATTGCGCGGATGCGCGAAGGAGAACCCTTCATCCCGGGCGGCATTAAAGAGATATATTACTACGCGGAAAAACTGAAGGAGGAGAAGCGGGAGAATTAAATCGCCGCATCTCGACACTGCCCCCATGCAGTTTTTTTCATTCCCTCGCCCCACGAAGTGGGGAGAGGGTTAGGGAGAGGGGATCGCTCCATCGAACGGGGCCAGTGTCGAGATGCGCCCGAATTGAATCGCCTCCGGCCTCAGACCAGATAATGCCAATGAAGGACGGCTGACTCGAGTCTCCTCTGTGATAAAAGGAATAGGGAATAGGGGTCAAACCATAGCTTTGGCCCATATCAGGTGCAACAGATTGCAGGTCAAGTATTTATGGCGAAACGAGAATGGCGTATTCCCTGTCCACCGTCTTGTCCGCCATCTTGTCCCGCCATAGCGCCCTGGGCGACGGCGGAAGTTCCAACGACGGCGGAAGCCTTGGCGAAGGCGGACGTGGCTCAGTTCTTTGCTTGCGGCTCCACCGTGTTGCCCGAAGATCTTTACCACGGATCGCACGGATGGCACGGATGGGTCTAATGCAGAATGCAGAATGCAAAATGAAGAGTTTTTATCCGTGAAATCCGTGAAATCCGCGGTTAATTTCTTTGGTTGCGGCCCCACTGTGTTGAATGCGATGAAGAATGTTGGAACAGGAGGCCACGGAGGGCGCAGAGGGAAAAACTCTGTGCTCTCTGCGTTCTCCTGTTCAAGCGTTCTTCGGTTTCTGCGTCAATCTGCGTCAATCTGCGGGCAATTCCGGATTCAGCCGCCTTTGGCCGCTTTGGGTGTCTCGCCGCTGCCACTATGGGTTCAGTATGATACGCAAGTGACTAATGCTCAGGCCCTTGCAACCATCCGCATTTTTTCGCGTTTTTCCATTGACATCAGTACTTATCAGCTATATAATTACCCGCGTATGGTAAGGAACGTGGCAAGGAACGAATGGACGAACGGCGACAGGACGAAGGAGGCAAAAGCTGAAAACTGAAACGCTGAGAACTGAAATGCTTTGCGGTTTGGCGTCTTGGCGTGAGAAGTTCACGGGGCAATTGCGGATTGCGGATGGGTCACGCAAAGGCTGTCAACCCCGAAAGCTTTCGGGGCAAGAGGCGCGAAGGCGTTTTCCTGGCTTGGCGTCTTGGCGTTGGATTCTTCATGTGTATTGCCCAGACAGCGGCAGGACGCAGTCGGGATTTCCCCTCTTCTGCTTTCCGGACTTCGTATTCTCCGGCGGATGGCCCGTGGTGCGCAAGCCCTTCATTCGAGTTATTTCGAGATATTTTGAGATATTTCGAGTTAATTTGAGTTCAGCATTTTCACCACGTAAAACGTGGCAAGCAATTCACCATGATCAGCAATCCGCCATTCCGTCACTCCATTCCCGCTTCCCTGACCGCCGGCTGGCGTCCACCCCAATCAAGGTCAATAAAGGCTAATAAAGGTTAATAAAGGTTAATAAAGCTTAAAAAATAAGTTTTTTGTGCCGGCATGGCAAAAAATGGCTGGTTCAGATGGCAACGAACATCAGCCGCCAAAATGCGCAAAAAGCGCAAAATCGGAGTACTTTTTATGTACCACAAAAGCGACGGATCATGCGATTTCAACAAGATTTTAACCGCAAAGCAGCGCAAAGAACACAGAGACAAGAACTTATTATGCTTTCTCTTTGCGATCTTTGCGTTCTTTGTGGTCAATTCAGCTCTTGTTGTGGCTTGCCGCGCTGGGCTTTTTGAGCATTTTTGAGGCAAATCAATCTAAATATCTATCCATGAACAATTTACATCTAAAATCCGGCTGTATGCAATCCAGGTCAATCAACCCTAATCAAGTTATTTTCTTGTGCCTTGACCATGAACAGCCATCCGAACCAATCGCGTCTTCCTGCCAGCCATTCAAATAAGACTGCGGGAAAATGCTCCGCGACAGGCATTTTATGAATTGGCCCTGGCGATTTCAATTCCGCGCGCGGAAGAGCTTGAAATTGGGCTGCCGTTTTGTCATGCTCTCACATGTGGCATGAATTCTTTAACTGACATAGCTCGTTCCGCCGCTCATGTTGATGGCTGGATCGTCATCCGCATGGCCTGCGGCGCGGAGATTCGTTTTCCGGGGGCGGAAAATCCGCGTCTGGCGTCTGGCACGCCGCAGGAGTTGAATCATATCGAGATTTCCCCGTTCGGTCTTCATTGGGCTGATTTGGAGGAGGACCTGTCTTTTCACGGCTTGCTCGAAGGCAACCACGGCCAGTTTCAGAGATTGGCCAAGGTCTGAATTCGTCAACTCATCGCGACGCGCTTCCTAATTTTGTCCAATCACCGTGTCTTATTATGAATCCTAACATTTCGCCCGAAAAAGCCGGGAACTCCTCCGCTCCCAACCAACTGGAACAGTTGCGCCAGTTCACCCGCGTGGTGGCGGACACGGGGGATTTTGAGCTGATGAAGGAATACGCGCCCGAGGACGCCACCACCAACCCGAGCCTCATCCTCAAAGCGGTGCAAGAGCCGCAGTACCACTCCCTCCTCCAGCAGGCCATCGCCGATGGCAAAAAGGCCGGGAGTTCGACCGGCGACCTCATGCGCCAAATCCTGGTTGCCTTCGGCTGCGAGATTCTGAAGATCGTGCCGGGCCGGGTGTCCACCGAGACGAGCGCCCGGCTGGCCTTTGACACGGCGGCGCTGATTGACGAGGCGCGCGTTTTCATCTCCAGCTACGCGAGGAAGGGGATTCCCAGGGAGCGCGTCCTGATCAAGCTGGCGACGACGTGGGAAGGCATCCAGGCCGCCAAAGTCCTGCAAAAGGAGGGGATCAATTGCAACATGACGCTGCTCTTTTCCCTGGCCCAGGCGGTGGCCTGCGCGGAAGCGGGGGCCAAATTGATCTCGCCGTTTGTGGGGCGCATTCTTGACTGGTACAAAAAGAGCACGGGCCGGAGTTACGCCGCGGCCGAGGATCCCGGCGTGCTCTCCGTGCGGGAGATTTACGCCTATTACAAGAAATACGGATACACCACGGAAGTGATGGGCGCGAGTTTCCGCAGCAAGGAGGAGGTTCTGGAGCTGGCCGGGTGCGATTTGCTCACGATCAGCCCGGAATTGCTGGGCGAAGTGAAGGCCGGCACGGAAAGAGTGGCGCGCAAACTGTCGCCGGAAATTAGTTTGCAGTTCAAAGCGCCCCGGTTTTCGCTGGACGAAAAAGGGTTCCGCTGGATGCTCAACGAAAGCGCCATGGCCACCGAGAAGCTGTCCGAAGGCATCCGGGTGTTCGCGGCAGACGCGGTCAAACTCGAGGCGATGATTAGGTAGTCGGGTTTAGAGCTTGTCCATAATAATTTTCCAGCGACGCAAATCTGACAGAGACGGTGTGATCCTTCTGGGAGCGCGGGCGTCCCGCCCGCCGCTTTCGGCCTCTGGCCGAAAGCACTCTCCACCGAATACAGTCGGCGGGACGCCGACCGCGGCGACCGGGACGGTCGCGCTCCCCAATCCCAAGGGGATGGTCGCGTCTGGAGGCTTGAGAGGCTCTTTCATCGCAAGGCTATTGACGGATCAGCTCTTAGAACAGCCCTTGCAAGAAGCGGATCAGTCCCCGGGACTCGTTGGGGCCGTTCGGGTTGGCAATGGGGTTGGCCCGCTCATGGGCTTCCAAATCGTATTGAAGCAAAATGCCGATGTTTTGCCCGCCGCGCCCGCTGTCGCGAATGGCTTCGAAGCCATAGCCATAGCTGGTCTGAACCTGCCAGGAACCGGCGCGATAGGCCATGCCAATGCCCACTCCCGAATTCATGTGGCCCGGCTGGGAGAGTCCGCGCAAATAATCCATCTCGGCGATGGCCCCGAAAGTGGTCAGGTTCCAATGCTTGGCGGCGTCCAGGGGCACGGAATACTCGCCGCTCAAGGTGACAAAGTCCCTGGCGCTCAACTCCTCGTAAAAGTAACCCGGAATGAGCAGCGGAAACTCGGCGCTTAACGGCAAATTCCCCCCCAGCCGGTAAGCGCTGAAACGATCGGCATGGCCGCTGCTTCCGCCGGTCAGGCTCAGGCTCAGGTTCTGCTTGGATTCCGGCAGGGTATAAATCAGAAGCGCGCGCGCAAACATCAATTGCGAGAACGGTTCCAGCACCCGGTCCCCATTGTAGCCGTAAGAGCCGGAGTCGGTGCGAAACTGGCCTTCGTACCAGGCGGACAGTTCCATGGCCAGGTCGGGATGGATGACCGGCTCCTTTCCTCCCCATCGCAGCCCCGCGCGCAAGGACACGGTGGAATGATCGTGCGGCAGGACGAAAGATTCGCTCGTGTTGTCATCCTCGTCATAAACCGAAAAATGCTCGCGCAGGCGCAGGATGCCATTGAGGGGGATGGTCTGGCCGGGGTTGAACAGATGGTAAATGGAGCCGGACACTTCCGCGCTGTGGCCCGTGAACGAATCGGAGGGGAGGTATTTCCCGTCGCGATATTCAAAGTAACTGTCGGCGAAACCGCCCCCGGCCAGACCCAGGCCAAGATCGGTCTCCGGTCCGAGCGCGCCGCGGATGCCCAATTCGGAATCCAAATAGACCGGCGCGATGGCCAGGCGCAGGGTCAGGTTGGTGCGCAGAAAATTGGGATCATTGAGAAAATAAAACATATACCCGGCGATGGGCGAGGCGCCTTCCAGCGGCTGGTTGAAGCCGAATTGGAGAAGTTTGCGCGGCTCCGGATCAATCTGTCCGAGGACAGTCCGGCCTGGCCCGAGGAGGCCCGTCAATACCAGCAACCCAAGCCAAATGCGTCGCATCCTCATTTTTTATAGCAGAATGCCCCCCAGCACAAGCGCGCGCAAGGGGGGCGGTGTCGTAGAGGGCCAATTCATGAAGTGGCTGTCGCGAAGAACCTTGTCTCCGCCATTGGCATGGCTTGCCGGAAAAAGCCAGAAGCCTTGATTGGGATGGCTATTCATGGTCAAGGTAAAAAAAGTGGCTTAATTAGGTCGAGTAGGCGAAGTGGAAGGAGGCGGTGTTGAACGGACCGCAGTTGTCAGTCCCGCGCTGCCAC
>Ga0326727_10024522_pt1 | contig 11398 bp, 6 predicted proteins | sample MB2enrmetagenome_FD_207643 | JGI IMG/M metagenome (GOLD analysis project Ga0326727, IMG submission 207643) | Lab enriched peat soil microbial communities from McLean, Ithaca, NY, United States - MB29MY | ecosystem: Environmental > Terrestrial > Soil > Wetlands > Peat | place: USA: New York... | reverse complement strand
GTTGCTCTTTTCGTGATTGTTCTCGCCGCCGCCGAAGCTGCCATTCTTCTGGCCATCGTGTTGAATATTTTTCAACAGCTCAGTACCGTCAACGTCGATGAAGTTGACAAGTTGAAAAACTGAGTTAGGAATGTGAAAGTCAAACTTTGATTTTCCAATTTAGAACTGAATATCAAAAGCGATTTGAAATCGAGAGTCTGAAACTGAGAATTTGAATTAATGTCTCCAATTGAAAGTACCCTTATAAACCTGGCGCTTGCGGTGCTGTTACTGCCGCTTGCTGGATTCGTCGCGTTGATATTCTTTGGGAAGTCTATCCCGCGGCAGGATCTTCTAGAGACCGGCTTGATGTTCGTTGCTCTTGGTCTTTCGATCTTCATCATGGTGGAAAAGGTCTTCATCCTGACGATCCCGAAGATCGACTTGGCGGTAAGATGGATCGATCTGGGAATCTTCGGAGCGAACCGGAAATTTGTTCTTGACGTCGGAATCGCGATCGACAACTTGTCGGCGATCATGCTCGTTGTCGTCACCCTGATAAGCGCGCTGGTTCATCTGTTTTCCCTCGGCTACATGAAAGGCGATGTGCGGTATTCACGATACTACGCATATCTTGGTTTGTTCAGTTTCTCGATGCTCGGCCTCGTTCTCTCGAATAACATCTTGATGATGTACATTTTCTGGGAGCTGGTTGGGATCTGCTCTTATCTTCTCATTGGCCACTGGTACGAGAGGAAATCGGCCGCTGATGCCGGAAAGAAGGCGTTCATCGTCAACAGGGTCGGGGATACGGGATTTTTCATAGGTATTATGCTCGTTTTCACTCAACTGCATACTGTCCTCTTCAAGGGTATTTTCGATGGAATAGCGAACGGTCAACTCTCCGGCACCCTGCTGACAGTCGCAGGTATTTTGATTTTCTGCGGTGCGGTCGGAAAGTCTGCCCAGTTTCCTCTCCATGTCTGGCTGCCCGACGCGATGGAAGGTCCCACGCCTGTCAGTGCTCTCATTCACGCTGCAACTATGGTTGCTGCCGGTGTTTATCTAGTCGCAAGAGTTTATCCGATGCTCACGGGTGATGCGCTGACAGTGATAGCGTATGTGGGAGTTATCACCGCATTCATCAGTGCGACCATCGCAATCACACAAAATGACATAAAAAAGGTCCTTGCGTATTCAACGATCAGCCAGCTTGGGTACATGATAATGGGTCTTGGCGTTGGCGCCTTCTCGGCAGGATTTTTCCATCTGGTCACTCACGCTGCATTCAAAGCCGGATTGTTTCTCGGTTCGGGCTCTGTGATTTACGCGATGCATCACGAGCAGGACATGCGCCAGATGGGCGGTCTACGCCGGAAGATGCCAATTACCTATTGGTCATTTGTAATCTTTAGCTTGTCCATCGCCGGAATTCCGTTCACATCCGGTTTCCTCAGCAAAGACAGTATCCTGGCTGGTGCTCTTGCCTACGGCAGGTTGTCGGGAAATTACCTGATTCCTGTGATAGCATACGGGGTTGTCTTTCTGACCGCGATGTATATGTTCAGGCTCATCATCATGACGTTCCATGGCGAGCCTCATGACCACGAAAGGTTCGAGCACGCGAAAGAGCCGCCCGCTGTAATGACGATACCACTGATCGGGCTCGCCGCACTGTCACTATTTTTCTTTTACAGTCTCAATCCGTTCGATCCGGAAAAAGCCTGGATCCAGCACGCGGTTGAAAGGCCACCGTCCGTCGTGCCATTATGGCAGCAACACCCATGGGATATAATGAGAGTCACGGAAATAACAAGGAAAGCGGCGCCCAATTTGTCGTTGAACCCGGACACGAATGCGACGACTGATTCTGCTCCGGAGAGTATTGCTTCCAGATTTGAGATAAAACCCGGCGACGTCGTCAGAGAGAGTACTCTTTACGAAATCGTTCGTGAAGAAGCCCACTATCCGGGGCTTGAGCTTTCTTTGTCGATGGCGGTCTTTGGAATCTTAGCGGCATTCGTCATTTACCAGTGGAAGAGGATTGACGCCGATAAATTGAAACAAGCGGTGAAACCTGTTTATACTTTTCTTTTGAACAAATGGTACTTTGACGAGTTGTATGGCGCGACGGTGGTCGCCGGCACGATTGTTTTGAGCAAAGTGCTTGCATGGTTCGATAACAATATCATCGACGGGATAGTAAATGGCGCTGCGAGACTGACGCGAACATTTTCGTCGTTGAGCGGGTGGTTTGACAACCACGTTGTCGACGGACTCGTAAATTTGTCCGCGTGGTTCACCGGACTTCTCGGAAGAGGAGCTCGAAAAGTTCAGACGGGAAAAGTTCAGACGTATATCATTTTTGCTTTATTAGGAGTGATAGTAATATTCTTTGCTTTTAGGGGATTTTGAATTATGAATTCCGGATTCTCAATTCAAGATCTGGAATCTAAAATTTTGTAGGAGAACTATGTTCCATCAATTCCTTGGGATTGGATACCTGAGCTGGATCACCTTCCTGCCCGTGGTCGGAATGGTTGTGGTGTTACTCGTTCCACGATCGAGCGTGAGTGCGATGAAATGGACGGCACTTTCGGCGACGGTATTGCAGCTGGTGATTGCTGGATTCATCTGGATGAATTTCAATGCGCCTCTAACCGGGATAAACGATCCGAACAGCTTCCAGTTTGTCGAGAAGGTTAGGTGGATCGACCTTCAGGGCGTGGCGTGGTTTGGGCAGGTTGGCGTGGATTACTTCATGGGAATCGATGGCTTGAGTTTGCCTATGGTGGTCCTCACGGCTTTGATCTCGTTTGTCGGAGTGATTGCGTCATGGAACATACCGAAATCACAGAAAGGCTACTTCGCCCTTTTTCTCCTTCTTGATACCGGGATGATGGGCGTTTTTGTCTCGCTCGACATGTTCCTCTTTTATGTTTTCTGGGAGTTGATGCTTCTCCCTATGTACTTTCTCATCGGTATTTGGGGCGGGCCGAGGAGGGAATACGCCGCTATCAAGTTTTTCCTGTATACTTTGCTCGGTTCCGTACTAATTTTGCTGGCAATGCTAGGGCTCTATTTCAGCGTTAGCATCATCGACCCTGCTACCGGGCAGCAGATGCACACTTTCAACATGCTTGCAATGATGGATGCGAAGAATTTCATCCCCAATTCGTTACTTGCTGGTATCGGGACCTACTGGAGGTATGTCGCATTCATCGCGCTTTTCATCGGTTTTGCGATAAAAGTGCCCGTCTTCCCATTTCACACATGGCTTCCTGACGCACACGTCGAGGCTCCGACCGCTATCAGCGTTATCCTTGCCGGCGTTCTTTTGAAGATGGGAACCTATGGTCTCTTGAGAGTCAGTTTCCCTATTTTTCCGGATGTAATGACAGACTACGCATTCCCGATAGCCATTCTCGGTTTCATAAATATCATCTATGGTGCTCTCTGTGCCATGGCGCAGACAGATTTCAAGAAGTTGATCGCATATTCAAGCATAAGCCACATGGGCGTGGTTTTGCTTGGGATCTCGTCGATGACTACACAGGGGATTGCAGGCGGAGTCTTTCAGATGTTCAACCACGGCGTCGTTACGGCGATGCTCTTCTTGATTGTTGGAGTCATCTATGATCGGGCGCATACACGCGGCCTGAATGAATTCGGCGGACTTGCAAGCCAGATGCCAGTTTATACGGGAATCATGACAGTAGCTTTCTTCGCGGCCATTGGTCTCCCCGGTCTGAGCGAATTTGTCAGTGAGCTTCTTTGTTATCTCGGAGCGTTTCAGACTTTCAGGTGGGTCGCAATTTGCTCCAGTCTCGGACTCATTCTAACAGCAGGCTACATGCTCTGGACCTTGCAGAGAGTCTTTCTTGGGGAGCTTCCCGCTAGATGGAAATCACTGACAGATGTAAATGGAAGAGAATTGGTCGCGTTCGTGCCCCTTATCGCGGTGGTCGTTCTTCTCGGCATATTCCCGTCTATTATGCTGCATCCGATCAACGCCTCTGTGAACCACCTCGTAGACCTTATTCAGAAGGTCGGAAACGGGTTGACGGCGGCGAGGTAGATATGAATTTTAGATTTTGAATGTTGAATTATGAATTTAGAATTCAAAACTAAGAATTGAGAATTTAAAGAATGTCCCGGACCATTTACGAAAGTCTCAGCTACATTCTGCCTGAGGCCATTCTTGCGCTCTTCTTTGTCCTGACCTTATTAACGGCGCTCATCAGGAAAAAGAGAAAGTACTTGCCTGCATCCATGGCTGTGCTGGGATTCATAATAGCCGGCATTTATGTGTTGGGACAGAACAGTGTGAGCATCCTGGTGTTCAGCGGGATGTACGCGGTCGATCCGTTCAGCCGATTTTTCAAAATAATATTTTTGGTAACCGGTATACTCATCGTTCTCTTCTCGTTGCAGAGCCGCGAGCTTGAGTCGACTTCGACAAAGTATGCTGAATTTTTCAGTTTAATAATCTCGTTGACGATCGGCGCGTTCTTCATGGCAGGCTCTACGAACTTTCTCATGATGTATTTGTCGCTGGAGCTTGTCAGTATCTCATCTTACATCTTGTCGGGTTTCACTAAAGAAGATCCGCGTGCCGATGAGGCGTCGTTGAAGTACGTTATTTACGGAGCGTTCTCGTCAGGTTTAATGCTTTACGGCATTTCGATTCTTTACGGACTCACTGGTGAGACGAACTTCTACTCTTTTAACCAGGCGTTGGCAGTGGGCGGAGCGCCGACAATTACTGTCTTGCTAGCCATCGTTCTTATGCTTGCTGGCTTGGGTTACAAAATAAGCGCAGTTCCGTTCCACTACTGGACGCCGGACGTTTACGAAGGTGCGCCAATTACGGTAACTGCATTCCTCTCCGTCACTTCGAAGGCCGCCGGTTTTGCGATGCTGATAAGATTTTTCAAGATCGCTTTCATCGATGTCACGGCTCCGCCGATCGCTGCAGGAATGTGGGAAATTTTCAGGGGCTTGAACTGGACAGACATAATGGCGACGCTTTCGGTTCTCACGATGACGGTCGGTAACCTTGTTGCGATTTGGCAGTCGAACATGAAACGTCTGCTTGCATATTCGAGCATCGCCCACGCAGGTTACATACTGATGGGCTTCGTGACGCTGACAAACCAGGGCATCGCTGCAATGCTCATGTATTTCGTAGCTTATCTTCTGATGAACCTCGGAGCATTCTACGTCGTGATGCTGGTTGCGAATAAATGTCGCACTGAAGATATCGATGGCTACAACGGACTTGGCTATCGTTCGCCTTACGCAGCATTTGCATTGACGGTGTTCCTCTTCTCGTTAACCGGAATTCCACCGACATTCGGATTTATCGGGAAATTCTATTTATTCTCCTCGTTGATAAACGCCCATTGCATCTGGCTTGCGATTGTCGGAGTCATCAACAGTGTGGTCTCGCTTTATTACTACATGAGAGTCGTACGGAACATGTACTTGGTTCAGCCGACAGATACGTCGCGGGTCGAATTCGGTTTTGCCGCAAATCTTCTCATGACGCTCTTCATTGTTCCCAACATTGGTCTGATGCTCTACTTTTCTCCGGTTCTTAGCTGGGCGCAGTATTCCGTCAGCATGTTCGGGCTGCGGTAGAAGTTCAAAATCCGAAATTCTAAACTTTAAACAAAATCCAACCTCCAAAGTTCGAAATTGATGATTTGGAGCTTGGTATTTCATGGGGCAGGGGTTACATTTGCTTACACCGTTGACTAAGAATGTCAGAATGATCCTTGAACCAGTTCGCGAAAGTGACATTAAATCTCTTCATGAACTGCAACCTGCCGATTGGCCCGATATAGTCCCGACTTTTAAGTTTTATACAAGCTCATCGTTTTGCTTTCCGATAAAAATTAGATCGGACAACATTATTACCGGTATAGGTGCAGGAATAAAATTAGGAGACACCGGGTGGTTAGCCCACATCATCGTCAGAGCCGAGCAGCGAAACAAAGGCATTGGAAGTGCGATTGTTGATTACCTCGTGGATAGACTAAAAGAGGTGGGATGCGGAAGCATTTCATTGATCGCTACGGATCTCGGATATCCCGTCTATAAGAAATTCGGATTTATTGACCAAACCGATTATGTCTTCTTTGGAAGAAACGAGCCTTTGAAAGACAAGTGCCTGTCGGAAAACATTGTCCCATATTCAAGCATCTTCGCCGAGGAAATTTTTTCTTTGGATCAGACTATTTCCGGTGAAACGAGAAGAGAATTACTGAGTGACAAGTTGGATGACTCATACGTTTATAGGAAGAACGGGAAGATAAATGGTGTCTACTGTCCGGACTTAGGCGAGGGTTTGATCGTCGCTAATGACCCAGATGATGGAATTGAATTGATGAAACTTCGATCTTCGAGGATGAACAAGTGCGTTTTACCTGTCGATAACAAAGTTGCTATTTCATTTCTAACTCAAAACGGTTTTTCCGAATACAGACGAGCTAAAAGAATGATATCGGGAAAAGAATTTAAGTGGCAGGCAGATAAGATGTTCAATAGAATAGCAGGAAACGTTGGATAGAAAGGCTTTGAATGTGGAGGACCCATTGACAGTTGTTATTTCATAGAGCGGGGATTAGATTTGCAATTGGAACAGGGACGCAATAAATGAAAACTCAACAACGTGAACATCTTGTGCAAAAAGTTGGATACTTCCTCTTTTTACTTGTGTGCAGCAGTATCGTCTTGATCTTGTTTCTAAGACACGGAGGTATTAACGATGACAATCGATTTAAGATCTTGAATATGGTTGATGGCACGGCATATAAACCCTTCGTGTATCGGACACTGATGCCAACCACGGTACGAATATTGTGCTCGGTTACGCCAAGAACAGTTCAGGGCGCTTTTGTGTCCGCTGTTGAACGGGATAGGTACTTAACAGATATGTTCAAGGACCTTGGGTTGGAAACATCGGCGGCGTACCAATATCTTGCGACATTTTTTCTTGTGCTCATTTGTTTAATATGCTTTGGTCATTATGCGGCAAAACTGACCTTAAAAGTGTGCGGCATGATGGACTCTTTCGTGACTCGCACGCTGCTGGCGACAACATTGATAATGGCGGTGCCTTCCTTTTCTATGCATGATCTAAAGATGTACGATCCTTCTCAGCTCTTCCTGTTCACACTTGCGCTTTATTTTTTAGAAGGGGGAAAGCTCTTAGCATTTGTCATTTCCTTTGCAGCGTGTTGTATTAACAAAGAAACCGCGGTCATTCTAATCCCAATTTTTGCGGTAGCCCTCCGTGGACAATATACCTCTCGTAAATACATATGCATGATTTTGGCTTTAACAGGGTGGTACGTGTTCGTTGAGTTGCTGCTCGTATATCTCTTCCGTTCCAATCCTGGCGGAACCATGGAACTTCATTTGCTTGGTAACGTTGGCTTGCTTACTGACATATCATTGTCTTCTGCGGTCCCAATTTGGATAATTGTTTTGGTGCTCTGTCTGTACCGCTGGGCAGACAAGCCTGCGTTCTACAAAGTGTCTTTTTTATTCACTCTCCCACCCCTTGTAATTCTGGGGATGTATTTTGGGGTCCTCAACGAGTGGAGAGATTATTATGAAGCTTATCCAATAGTTTTTGGAATGGCTCTGCATTCCATTTTATCGATTAAGCGTGATTTTGCCCTGAAAGCATAAGCATAAAATTTTGCCATTCTTCTTTCATAAAAGCATATTTGTGCAGAAAAGTGAACGAAATGATTAAACAGCAGTTTCTCTCCTTTCCGAACTCTCACGTGAGAGAGCTGATTAGCAACTATCATTCACTTCGATTTCCAAATTTGCGGCAATAAACCATCGACGAGTATTCGGACACGCTTAACTTATGAGTCGAAAATATTCCTCCTTCTTTATATCTTCCATTTGAATGATTCATTGAGTTGGTCGAAAGACGACTGAACGCCAAAGGAGGAACTTAATGCGCAATTTGTACTTTCTAATTTCTATCTTGCTGGCAACAACGGTTTCAGGTTTCGGAAAGACCGTCGTCTTCTTTGAAAAAGGCTTCCCATCATTCGACAACGGGGTGATCAGTCGGGCGACGCTCCAAAAGGCATTTGCCTCGATGGATGTTCAATTCGTTGGGCTTGCCGATCTTCAGGAGAGCCTGGCGGATAGCGATCTTCTTGTGCTGCCCTACGGCTCTGCGTTTCCAGCGGACACGTGGGAGGCGATCAGCCGCCATCTCGGAAACGGCAATCTCCTTGTGTTAGGCGGAAGACCACTCTACGTACCAGTTTATCATGACAGCAGCGGCTGGAGGGTCGAGCCTCCCGAAAATTCCTTCTCAAGATATTTGGGTATAATGTACTCGTATGCCGTAACTCAGCTTGTAGACCCAGCACACGGGGCTGGTCCGTGGGATCTGAAGTGGGATGAAGGTACGCCATACTTTGGCGGCCAATCATCATTAGCCAGATTGAATCCCCGTCGTGTTTTCGCCAATTCGGGTTATGGCCAGAAATATCGCGGCATCGGTTTTCTCGTCGATGCTGATGGAAATCGGATTGCTGCCCCCGTTGTAGCAGATGATAGGTTTGGTTTTGGTTCGACTCCTCGCCGCGGTATTTATCTGAGCTTCGACGCGGATTCCACCTACTGGAATTCGGATGCGGCGATAGACTTGATACGCCGCGCCGCCAAGTACGCCTCTTTCGGAGGCGATCGTCTGTGGATAAATTTGCAGTCTCTGACGCTAGACCCGGGCGAGCATGTAACCGGTACTATCGACGTCGTGCGTGGGGGCAAGCCAGCAAAACTTACTCTGGAGCTGTTGTCGGGCTCGAAGATACTCGAAGCGAGAACGATGGATTGCGGCAGTTCTCTCCATGAGGAGATCGGGCTCGCCACGGCACTAAAACAACCCGGGCTCACCATCGTGCGTGCCATTTTGTCTCTGGGTGATACAATTATCGACCAATACACGTCTGGAGTGGAAGTGCGTGACACAGTGGTTCTTCGGACCGGGTACCGGCTCGAAGCGGGCCGTGACTACTTCTCGCTGAATGGTAAGCCCTACTTGCCAGTCGGGGTCAATTACTTTTCTACTGATCCGAACACTTCCGATTTCTTTGTGGGAGGGAGTCTGGGGGGAAACGCATATGTCTGGGAACGCGATTTCGCTGAAATGGAACGGGAAGGAATCACAATTGTTCGGACTGGAACATGGCAAAACCGTCTGCGATATCTGGATCAGGTGACTGGTGCCGCGGATGAACAGCTGCTCCGGGCCGTCGAAGCCTACCTTGACGCAGCAGCGCGCCATCATATCCAAGTGATCTTTACTTTTTTTGCGTTTGATCCGCAGGTAGAAATGGGAGAGCGGCAAGGACAGGAAGGAGACGGTCTCGGACCCGGCTCTAACCCGTATCTGGATCCGGTGGCAGTTTATGCCGAGGCTGCGTACGTTCGGTCAATCGTCTCACGTTTCAAGAATGTGCCATTCCTAAGTTACGATCTCATTAACGAGCCAAGCTTCGCAAATCCCAAGCGAATCTGGAAAGGAAACTCGCCAAACGGTGACCCGCGAGAAATTGCCGCGTGGCATAGTTGGCTTGAGAAACGTTACGGTACCATTGACAGTCTTACGAAGGAATGGCGTACGCCGCGTGGAGAGCTTGGCTCGTTCAACAATGTGCCCGAACCGACATTCCCAGATTTTGATTTGACGCGTTACGGAAATCCTAATACCGTGCGTGCAATAGATTATAATTTGTTTGCCCAGGATGCCTTCATTCAGTGGGCAGACACAATTATCCAGGCAATTCGCTCGACGGGTTCCAAACAGACGGTCACTGTCGGTCAAGATGAAGGCGGGGTCGCCGATCGTGTGCTTAACCAGTTCTGGGCAAATTCCCAGGTCAGCTATACCGTAAATCACACATGGTGGCGGGATGACGCCTTGCTTTGGGGGTCGGTTGCGGCGAAAAGCACGCATAAGCCGAATCTTATCGAAGAGACAGGTCCGCAGCCAGTGTGGAATATGGATGGTACGTGGCGCCTTGATGATCAAGGTGGATTGGGACTGGAACAACGGAAGTTGGTGCTTGCCTTTGCAAATGCGAATGCAGGTGTTCTCCATTGGGACTATTCCCGGAGCGATGACTTCGGCATTATGCGCCGCGACGGCTCAGAGAAAGTGTGGATGGATGCTCTTAGGGGCATTGGGGCGTTTGCGCACGCAGCTCAGCAGTATGCGACGGAGGCCAAGTTGCCGGATGTCGCGTTGGTGTTACCGCAGTCGTTGCAGCTTTCGCCGTTCAACAGTTACGGCCTTGAAGTTCAGCAGAAGGCTGTGCGTGCACTGTACCAGTATGCCCGGTCAACTGCATTTGTAGTCGGAGAATACCAGCTTTCTCAGATGCCGAAGGCGAGACTTATCATCGTTCCTGCCCCATGGATTCTGAGCCAGGAAGCATGGAATTTGTTGATGAGCAAAGTGAAGGCAGGTGCTACTCTTCTTATCTCTGGCAGAATCGATGCAGACGAACACTGGGTATCAATCCCCGACCGCATGATCGAGTGGGGTGTGAAATACGCTTCAGCAGACCTGGCGACGCGCGAAGTCGACGTAGAGTGGCCTGGAGGCACAGCACATCTTAGTTACTCGTCCGATAAGACTACTTATTTGCAATGCGCAACGCTTGGTGACGAGCGGACATTCGAGGACATTTCGCTTGGAGAAGGACGCATATTATACTTCGCACTTCCGTTGGAGTTGGCGGACCAACTTGATGAAATTGGGCGCATCTATAATTACGCAATAAAGAGTGCTGGTGTGAAATCTGCTTTTGAAACTTCCTGTAACGACCCCGGTATTCTGATTTGCCCCACGCAGCTGCCCGAAGCGACCCTTTACGTTATTACTTCTGAAAGTGCAGGGACAAGTCCTGTCGAATTTCGTGACAATCTAAGTGGCAGGAATTTCGAAGTGAACCTCGCGCCCGGCAGAGCCGCTCTGATGCTTGTAGGAAAAGACGGACGCGTCATCGCTTCTTATAATGTAAAATAGAACTTGTCTCTCGACGCCATGCTCCGCGCTCGAGGTTGCCATGGTTGGATTAATCATGGTAAGGGTTTGGGCGATTGAATTCCTACGTCTGATTCATGACGCGTTTATGAGATTGCCATGACATTTGATTCTCACAAACATCATCGTCGCTCAATTCGGTTGAAGGATTATGATTATTCTCAACCCGGCGGATATTTTATTACCATTTGTGTGCAGGATAGGCGATGTCTGTTTGGCGAGATTATTAACGACGAAATGAAGATGAATGAAGTCGGAAATATTGTGCAAGAAGAATGGTATCGCTCATCCGAGATTCGACCGAATGTTGAATTAGATGAATTTGTC
>Ga0326727_10024521_pt1 | contig 11399 bp, 9 predicted proteins | sample MB2enrmetagenome_FD_207643 | JGI IMG/M metagenome (GOLD analysis project Ga0326727, IMG submission 207643) | Lab enriched peat soil microbial communities from McLean, Ithaca, NY, United States - MB29MY | ecosystem: Environmental > Terrestrial > Soil > Wetlands > Peat | place: USA: New York... | reverse complement strand
TTATTTCCCGCCGTTGCCCTCAGTATGGTGTATCTGATGGAAGCTCGCCGGCAGCAAAAGCGGATGGCCTACGAACAGTTGCTGGAGCTTTCCACCCTGCTGGAGAGCATGCCGGAAGCGGTCTTCGTCTTCAGCCGCGATGGCCGGGCGGTGAACGCGAACCGGCCCGCCGAAGAGCTTTGCGGGTCTGAGCGGGGCGGACTGCTGGGGCGCTATTTTACCGAGATCGCTTCCCAACTCGACGTCCAGCGCGATGAGCGTCCCATTCCTCCGGGCGAGATGGCTGTGGCCCGCGCGCTGGCGGGCGAGAGGGTGCTCGGGGAGAGCCGTACGCTAGTTCCCCCCGGACAGCGGGAACAGTTGAACGTAGTGATTTCCAGCAGTCCCATGCGCAGCGACGACGGGCGCGTAATCGGGGCGGTGCTGGTGCTGCGCGACTTGACGGAAATTACCCGGCTCCAGCGGCGCATTGCCGACACCGAGCGGCACCTGGCCATCGGCCAGATGGCCTCCGGCATCGCCCACGACTTTAACAACGTGCTGAACACCATTACCCAGGCCGTGGCCCTGCTCGAAATGGAGCCGGAACGATCCGCCCAGGAGCGGCGCCGCTATCTGGGAATGATCGACCGCGCCGCCCGGACCGGCGCCGAAATTATTAAGCGGGTGCGCGAGTATATCCGCGGGGGCACGGGCGAACGTTGTCCCGTCAATGTCTCGGAGCTCTTGCGCCAGGCGCTGGATCTGACCGAGCCGATGTGGCGCAAGTGCCCGCAACTCCGTGGCGATGGTGGAGGCGAACGGTCCCGATTTGCAGCGCGTTTTTACCAACCTCATCATCAACGCCATCCAGGCAATGCCGGAGGGTGGCGTCCTGACGGTTGAAGTCGAAGAACGCGACGGCTCCGTGCTGGTGCACATCCGCGACACGGGCATCGGCATTGCCCCCGAGCAGCAAAAGAACATCTTCCTCCCTTACTTCACCACCAAGCCGCAAGGCACCGGCCTCGGACTTTCCACCGCGCAGCGCACCGTTCTGGCCCAGGGTGGGAGTATCGGATTCACCACCGACGTCGGGAAGGGAACTACCTTCACCATCACCCTGCCTGCGCTCAGGGTAAGGGAAGAGGTGGCGGCGTAGGGATTCTTGACCTTCTCTGTGGCTCTGTGTCTCTGTGGTAGGTTTTGCTGAGTGCTGAATCTGCGGCGCCGGCGCTAAGCCGCAAGGGATGAGCTTCAAGCGACCGGCAATCGGTAGTATTATGCTTCTCGCTGGTTGCATGCTGTTTTTCTGGGTTGGAGCGGAGAATCAATGCGCGTATTAGTGGCCGGCGGCGCCGGTTTTCTGGGTTCACATTTGTGCGATGCGCTGCTTGCCGAAGGGCACACGGTAATCGCGGTCGACAACCTGCTGACCGGGCGCTCGGCCAATCTGGCCCACTTGCGCGCGGAGCCGCGCTTCGCGTTCCAACTCCACGATATTTGCGAGCCTCACGACTACGGCCGCGTCGACTATATTTTTGAATTCGCCTCCCCGGCCAGCCCTATCGATTACCTGGCTTATCCGCTGGAAACATTGCGCGTAGGCTCCTTAGGGGTATTCAACTGCCTGGAGCTGGCCCGCAAGTATCAAGCGAAGTTTCTGCTGGCCTCCACGTCGGAGTGCTACGGGGATCCGCTGGAGCACCCCCAAACCGAAAGCTATTGGGGCCATGTCAATCCCATCGGACCTCGCTCCGTCTACGATGAGGCCAAACGCTTCGCTGAAGCCGCCACCATGGCTTACCACCGGTCTCACAACGTCGACACGCGCATCGTTCGCATCTTCAACACTTACGGCCCCCGCCTGCAATTGAACGATGGCCGCCTGATTTCCAATCTGATGAAGCAGGCCCTCAGGGGCGAAGAGCTGACGGTCTACGGCGACGGCACCCAGACCCGCAGCTTCTGCTACGTTTCCGACCAGATCGAGGGCATCCTGCGGCTGTCGCGTTCCGATGAGCATTGCCCGGTGAATATCGGAAACCCAGGGGAATTTGCCATCCTGGAATGCGCGCAACTGGTGCTGAAGGTGACCGGCTCGCACAGCAAGCTCCGCTTTGAAGCTCTCCCAGTCGACGATCCGAAGCAACGGCGTCCCGATATCAGCAAAGCCAAGGCACTGCTGGGATGGGAGCCGCAAATCGAATTGGAAACGGGTTTGCGGCTGTCGCTGCCTTATTTCCGCGAGGCTGTGGCGGCGGAAACGGCCGTCTCCACCAAATAGCAGCCCTCGACTGAACCCCCTCACCGCAGAGTACGCAAAGCAGGTACTTCCGATCGCCCCGTCTAAATCAAAATTCAAAATTCAAAATTCAAAAATTCCTTTGGGTTCTCTGCGTACTCTGCGGTTAAGAGGTTCGGAAATCGCCAAAGTTGCGTCCGTACCCGGAATCCCCTCTCTTTTCTCTGGAATCTAAACAGTTGTATTGGGGAGGGCCCTCGCCATCCCCTGGGCTCAGGTGACCTTGATGACTACGACCACACTGACGGGCAAGGGCTTAGAGGGGATAGTCGCTACCAACTCAAGCATCTGCTATATCGACGGAGAAAAGGGAATTCTGTCTTATCGTGGTTACGATATCCACGATCTGGCCGAGAACGCCACCTTTGAAGAAGTCTGTTACCTGCTCTGGTTCGGGCGCTTGCCGAATCGTGCTGAACTCCAGGATTTGGGAAACGAGATGTCGCGGCAAACGGAAATTGACGGCCGGATGATCTCGTTGCTGCGGCAGGTTCCGCGGCAGGCGGTGCCTATCGACATGCTGCGCACCATGGTTTCGGCGCTGTCGTTGTTCGATCCCGACGAAACGGCAAACCAGGGGGACGCGAATGTGCGCACGGCGATCCGCCTCACCGCCCAGATCGCGACCGTAGTTGCTTACTTCGACCGCCTGCGCAAAAACCTACCCCTGGTGGAACCGGATCGCAATCTGTCGCATGCGGGCAATTTCCTGTACATGCTTACGGGACGCCGTCCTTCCCGGGAGGCAGAGCGCGCCCTGGATGTAGCCCTCATCCTGCTGGCCGAGCATGAACTGAATGCTTCGACCTTCGCCGCGCGCGTCACCGCCGCTACGCTCTCCGACATGTATTCCGCCGTAACCTCGGCGATCGGGGCGCTGAAAGGGCCTCTGCATGGCGGGGCTGCCGAATCGGTGTTCCGTATGCTGCAAGCGATCGAAGACTCGGGGGACGATGCCGTTTCGTATGTGAAAGGCATGTTGTCGAAGAACCTGAAAATCCCCGGTTTCGGACACCGCGTGTACCGGACAGAAGACCCCCGCGCTACCCACTTGCTCCGGATGTCGCGCGACTTGGGCTACTCCAAGGGTGAGCCGAAATGGTTTGAAATGTCACGTGCAATCGAACTTTTTATCAATCGGGAGAAGGGCTTGAACGCCAACGTCGATTACTACGGAGCCTCTACGTATCATGATTTAGGCATCGACCTGGACCTGTTCACACCCCTCTTTGCCGTGTCGCGTATCTCCGGTTGGACCGCGCATGTGCTCGAGCAGTGGGCCGATAATCGCCTCATCCGCCCCCGTGCTGAATACGTCGGACCGGAGTACCCGCAAACCTATCAGGTCGAGGAAGAACGCCGCGCAGCCTAAAACCGTTCCAGGATAGTTCTCAGTTCCCAGTTCTCAGTAGGCCGGTCCACTGAGAACTGAGAACCGGGAACTGAGAACTGGTAACGGATACAATAGAAGCGAAGGAATCGTATATGCGTAAGGTCTACTTGGACGCCAACGCGACCACGCCCGTTTTGCCGGAAGTATGGGCGGCCATGCGTCCCTACTTCGACGAATCCTGCGGGAACGCCTCGTCCATCCACAGCTACGGACAACAGGCTCGGGCGGCGGTTGAGCAGGCGCGCGAATCCGTGGCGCGGCTGCTTCATTGCCGCGCGGCCGAGGTGGTATTCACCAGCGGTGGGACCGAGGGAGACAACCTCGCCGTTTTTGGCATCACCGCGCCGGGCGACCATGTAATCACCTCCGCTATCGAGCACAGTGCAATTGGGAAGTCCTGCGCCCACTTGCAGGAAAGCGGCTGTGACGTGACTCCGGTTCCGGTGGACGGGCATGGCCTGGTGGATCCCGAGGACGTGCGCCGCGCTCTGCGTCCCAATACCAAACTGATCACCATCATGCTGGCCAACAACGAAACGGGAGTGATTCAGCCCGTTGAGGAAATTGGGAAGATCGCAGCCGTGGCCGATGTCTGGTTTCATACCGACGCCGTACAGGCCGCCGGCAAACTGCCCCTCGAGGTGCAGCGCATCGGCTGCGATCTGCTGACCATTTCCGGCCACAAGATGCATGCCCCCCAGGGCATCGGCGCGCTGTACGTACGTAAGGGAACATTGTTGAAGCCGCTACTGCATGGCGGGCGTCACGAACGGGGTCGGCGGGCGGGAACCGAAAACGTGCCCGGCATCGTTGCCCTGGGCAAAGCGGCGGAGATTGCCATCGCCGGCTTCGAACACGGGGATGTGGAAAAGATCCGGCAGTGGCGTGACCGGTTTGAGAACGCCGTGCTGGAATCGGCCGAGGCGGTCGGGGTAAATGGCCGGGGCGCTCCCCGCGTACCCAACACCTCAAACATTTTCTTTGACTATATCGAGGGGGAAGCATTGGTTATCGCCCTGGATTTGAAGGGTATCGCCGTATCGACCGGCGCCGCCTGCTCCTCGGGAGCCGTGGAGCCCTCGCATGTCCTCACCGCGATGGGCTTGAGCGCCGATCGAGCGCGGGCCAGCCTGCGCTTCAGCCTGGGCAAGCACAATACCGCCGAAGATATCGATTGCACTCTGGCCGCGCTCCCGGAAGCCTTAGGCCGCCTGCGAGAGCTTTCGCCGTTGTATAAAGCCACAAGCCACAAGCCGCAAGCCTCAAGCAAGGCGGGATGATTTAGGAATTTGGTAATTTCGTAATTTGGTAATTTGGAAATTACCCAATTACCGCGCAGTTGTAATTTCCGGTTTTTGGCCTCTGGCTTGTCGCTTGTGGCTGGTTGCTGTATAAAGCCGCAAGCCTCAAGCAAGGCGGGATGATTTGGTAATTTCGTAATTTGGAAATTGCGCAATTACCAAATTACCAAATTACTAAATTACCAAATTCCTGGTTTTAGCTTGTGGCTTGTTGCTATGTCTTCCAGAACCATTGCCGTTGCCATGTCGGGAGGGGTGGACTCCTCCACCGTCGCGGCCATGCTGCGTGCCCAGGGGCATACGGTTATCGGCCTCACCATGCAGTTGTGGAACCAGCGGCGCCTGCCCGGCCGCGAGGATGTGCCCCAGCCTGCAACCGGGCGCTGCTGCTCGCTGGACGACGTGTACGACGCGCGCCGGGTGGCCGAGACCATCGGCATTCCCTACTATGTGGTCAATCAGGAGCGGCGTTTCGAGCGCGAAGTCGTACAGCCGTTTGTCGCGGAGTATCTGGCCGGACGCACGCCCATTCCTTGCAGCCTGTGTAACAACCATCTGAAATTCGATCAGCTATTGATCACCGCGCGGCAGATCGGCGCGGAGATGCTGGCCACCGGCCATTACGCGCGCTGTGAGTATGGCGTTTACCGGCCAGGCGCCGGGGGCCACCCCGCTTCCGGTGGCGATGGGGAAGTACAGCCTCGCTGGCTGCTGAAGCGCAGTGTGGATGCGAGCCGCGATCAGACCTATTTTCTGTTCGGGCTCACCCAGGAACAACTCAGCCGTACGCTGTTTCCGCTCGGCGGCTTGTACAAGCAGCAGGTCCGCGAATTGGCGCGGGACTTCGGACTGGCCTTGGCCGAAAAGCCCGATTCCCAGGAAATCTGTTTCGTTCCCGACGGCGATTACAAGGGATTCATCCACGCTTATTTGGCGGAGCAGGGGCAAAGCTTGCCCGACACCGCGGGAGATCTGGTCACCACCGAAGGCGAAGTGATCGGCCGGCATTCCGGAATTCACCACTTTACGGTTGGCCAGCGTAAAGGACTTGGGGTTTCCGCTCCCGAGCCGCTCTACGTGCTCCAGGTGAAAACCAGCGCGCATCAAGTGGTAGTCGGTCCCGACGTGGCCCTGCGTACGCGGACGCTGCGTGCCCGCCAGCTCAACTGGATCGCCATTGCCCGGTTGTGCGAGCCCATGCGGGCGGCGGTCAAGATCCGCCACAAGCACGAACCGGCCATGGCAACCATCGAACCGGCAGGCGAAGACGAAGTGACGGCCACCTTCGATGAGCCGCAACGCGCGGTCGCGCCCGGCCAGGCCGCAGTTTTCTACGACGGCGATATCGTAGTCGGAGGTAGCTGGATCACGTAAGATTGACGCGCGTAGCGGACCAATGTCACTTATTTTGGCGCCTCGAATCCGGTAAGGTTGTTTTGGTCCAGCGTAGGTCCGAGGTGCGCTTTTTGACGCCGTCTGACAGAGCCCGCCACGCGGGCGGAAGATGGTAGCCCCGGGCGTGAGCCCGGGGTGTGAGATTAAACATACCGCAAGCCCGCGAAGCGGGCGTAAGAATCCCCCTCGCGGCCGCAGGCCCGATCGGTAGATGGGAACCCGGGCCTGGAGGGCGGCGCTATATTTTCGAGGGAGCGAGGCGAGGAATCTGCAGTTTTTCTCTGCCGCAATACTGCAAGAACCAATCAGGGCACGCCTCCCCGCCGGGACGCAAATAAGGCAGCAAGCAACAAGTAAGAAGTAGCCAGAAAACCTCTTAACTTGTTACTTGTTGCTTTGCCGGTTGAAGAAGGCCGCCACTCCCGTAGTGACGCCCTGGAGCACCGCTGCCGCCTGCCGTACCGGCGATACGACCGACTGGCCGACTAGTTCCGTGGCTTCCTCCACCCGGTCCAGCGTATGGGCGACCAGCGCGTCGATGCGGACGGACAGCGCATGAATGCGTTCGCTGGCCGCGGCGACACTCCCGTCCAGCCGTTCCACATCCTTGCGAATCAGGGTGCTGGTCTCGGCCAGATTATTTACCACCAGATCCAGCTTGGGACGATATTCCTGGAGCAGGTTCTGGGCCATCTCCACCGTGGGCACCAGCCGCAACTGCACCTGCTGGGCGAGCTGGGCGAGTGCCTCCATCCGGGCCGAAGATTTGCGGATGGCAAAATATACCGCGATCAGCACGATCATCTGGATCACGATCGCCACCGCGGTCACGGCAACAAACACGATCATCAATGTCTCGAGAGTGGACATTGCGCGTCTCCCCTGGCCACTGGCCGAACGCTACGGTTCCACCTTGGTGGGGCCCGGGCCGGGCGTGCCGGTCGCCTCGTGATAAGCGTCTTTGCCCGCCTCGAAAGCGGACCGGAATTGATCTTTTTGCTGCTGATAGAAATCGCGGCCCTTGTCGGCCCACTGCTGCGCCTGCTCCCGCGCCTGGCGTGCGCGATTGGCCACGTAGTCGCGGCCATCCTCGGCGCGCTGGAGGATTTCGTCGCGCGTTTCCTGTCCGGCTTTAGGCGCACAGAGCACTCCGATCACCGCGCCCAGCCCCAGTCCCGCCAGAAACCACAAAAAAGAATTGCCATTGTCATCAGCCATGCTGACCTCCTGGGTAATTCTAAGTGCCGCGATGGTAACAGAAACCGGCGCTGGTTGTCAGTTGCATCCCAGAGAAAGGTATGCCCCTTGTGGCTTTTTCTGCGGTTCTGCGTTTCTGTGTTGGGTTTTTACTTGCTTGATTCTCAAGGTTTCTGTGTCGGACGCAGCACAATTTCGCTGGCAAACGATTGGGGCGCCTGCGTTACCAGCATGGCAACCACATGGGCGATGTCGCTGGGTTGCAGCATTTTTTGGGTGTCCTTGCCGGCGTGGGGGCTGAGCTCGCTGACGGTCGAACCGGGACAGATCAAAGTGACCCGGATATTGTGCCCGCGCAGCTCTTCGGCAAGGGAGACGGTGAGCCCGTTCAATCCCCATTTGGAAGCCGCATAGGCGGCGCCGTTCGGCAAAGGATTCTTACCGGCAATGGAAGAGATGTTGATGATGTATCCGGAGCGGGCGCGGATCATAAGCGGCACAAAGGCGCGCACGCAGTAGTAGACGCCGCGCAAATTGGTATTGAGCACCTGGTCCCACTGCTCCGGCGGAAACTCGTGCAGGGGAGCCCCGAATCCCGACACGCCCGCGTTGTTGACCAGCACATCCAGGCGATTGAAGCTCTGCCGTACCCGCGCCGCCATGGCCTCCACCGAGCGCAAGTCGCCAAGGTCACACACCATCGGTCCGCAACTCCCGCCGGCCGATCGAATCTCCGCCGCGGCCTTGTCCAGCGTCTCTTGCGAGCGGCCGCAAATCACCACCGTCGCCCCCAACTCTGCCAGCTTGCGGCTGATGCCCAAGCCGATGCCTCGCCCCCCGCCGGTCACCAGGCCCACCTGCCCCGCCAAAGCGCTCCCTGTCGTGCTCACGGGCGAAAGCTCCTTTCTTGCATCACAACTTACATGTTACATTCGTTGCCGTCTAACTTGCTAAGGAGTGATCGATGAGAAAGTTGATGCTTGTTCTGGTAGTGGCGGCCATCGCCGCGGTTCCCTTCAGTTCGGCGCAAGCGCCGCCTGCCGGCGCACAGCCGCCCTCAGCCGCTGCCGGCGCTAGCCCGGCTGCTCCTCAGCAGAAACCTCCGCAGAAAAAAGAGATCAGAGATCCTCAGGAATATAACGCCTATCTGGGCGCGATCCAGCAGACGGACGACAACGCGAAAGCCGTCGCCTTGGAAGGATTTGTTCAACAATATCCCAACAGCGTGGTCAAAGAGGACGCGCTGGAGCTTCTGATGGCGACCTATCAGAAGATGAACAACCCGCAGAAGCTGGTCGAGACGGCGAACAAACTGCTTCAGCTCGATCCCAATAATCTCCGCGCCCTGGCCCTGATGGCTTACCTGCAAAGAACCCAGGCCGAGCAGGGCGGCCCGACAGCGGCGCAGAACTGGGCCGAGGCGCAAAAGTATGCGCAGCGTGGCCTGGAAGCTGTAAAGACGGCTGCCAAGCCCGAAGGTATGTCCGACGCGGATTTCCAGAGGTTCAAGACCGACACCAGCGTCCTCTTCAACGGCGTTGCGGGCATGGCGGCCTTGCAGAACAAGGACTATGCCACCGCGCAGCAGCGATTGCAGGATTCAGTGACCAGTAATCCCAACAATCTGGCCGACGTCTACCCCTTGGCGCTGGCCTACCTCCAGGCTCCTCAGCCAAACTATGTCCAGGGCGTCTGGTATCTGGCCCGGGCCGCTAACCTGGCGGCGCAGAATCCGGGGGCGCAGCAGCAGATTGTCCGCTATGCCCGCAGCGCATACATTAAGTACCACGGCAACGACCAGGGCTGGGACCAGGTGCTGCAGGCCGCCGCCAATCCCGCACAACCGGCGGGCTTTACCATCCAGCCCCGCCCCACTCCCGCCGAGGAAGCCGCTCAACTGGCTCAAGACAAACAGGTTAAAGACATGTCGTTCGATGAGTTCCAGTTGATTTTCACCAGCGGCAACCAGGCCGCGGCCGACAAGGTTTGGAGCGAACTCAAGGACAAACCGATTGCCTTTGCCGCCAAGGTGGTGGAGGCTGCTCCTACCAGATTGACGCTTTCGGCCACTGCGGACAGCATCGAGAAGAACGTCGCCGACGTTACCCTGACCATGGTTTCCGCGATTCCCGCCCGCCTGATTCCCAAGGTGGGTAGCATGACCCAGGTGGAAGGCACGCCGGTTTCCTATGCCCCGCAGCCATTCATGATCACCATGGAAAAAGGCGCGCTGTTGGAAGCGCAAAGGCCGGCGCCCCCGCGTAAACCGCCAGCTCGCCAGCCGTAGGAGCACGCAATTGGTAATTTGCAATTTGTAATTTGCAAAGTCAGGCAGTCCAGGCTTTTACTTTGCAAATTACAACTTGCAAATTACCAATCAGTTAAACGCGTCTCGCATTTCGTCGAACCAGTCCGGCCTTTTCAAGACTTCGCGGGGTTTGGGCCCGTCGGCTGCCCCGACGATGCCATCCTGCTCCATCAGATCGATCAGGTGGGCGGCCCGGCCATAGCCGATCCGTAAGCGGCGTTGGAGAAGGGAAGTGGAAGCTTTGCCAAATTCTACCACCAACCGCACAGCGTCCTGGTAGAGTTCGTCATCGGCGGCCTCCATGGTTTCGCTGCCATTGCCATTGGCTTCCGCCCGCGTCCCTTCCTCAGGAGAAACCTCCAGGAAGCCTTCGGCAAATTGCGCGTCCGCCTGATTGCGCCAGAATTGGACTACGGCGGCGATCTCCTTCTCCGCCACGAAGGGCGCGTGCAGGCGGATCAGGCGTCCCGAACCCGCCGGTAAATAGAGCATGTCGCCGCGGCCCAATAGCGCCTCGGCGCCATTGCCATCGAGAATGGTGCGCGAGTCTACCTTGGTTGCTACGCGGAAGGAGATGCGGGCGGGGAAGTTGGCCTTGATCAGTCCCGTAATCACATCCACCGACGGCCGCTGGGTCGCCAGCACCAGATGAATGCCCACGGCGCGCGCCATTTGGGCCAGACGGGTAATGGACTCTTCCACGCTGTTCTGATCCAGCATCATCAAATCGGCCAATTCGTCGATCACAATGACGATATAAGGCAAGGGGCGCTCCTCGCCTTCCGCAAACAAGCTGGCGGGTTCCTCGGCAAAGAGCTTGTTGTACTGCTCGATGTTGCGTACGCCCTTTTCCGCCAGCACCTTCAACCGGCGTTCCATCTCTCGAACCGCGTTACGCAGTACGTTTGCGGCTACTTTCGCCTCGGTGATGATGGGGGTGAAGAGGTGGGGCAGCCCTTCGTACACTCCCAACTCCAGGCGTTTGGGGTCCACTAGGATCAGGCGAACTTCTTCGGGCGTCGCTTTATAGAGCAGGGACATCAGCATGGCATTGATAGCCACGCTCTTGCCAGAACCCGTTGAGCCGGCAATGAGCAGGTGGGGCATCGTAGCCAGGTCGGCAACCATAATGCCGCCGTTAATGTCCTTGCCCAGGGCGAGCGTCAGTTTGGATCCGCTACCGCCAAATTCCTGAGATTCAATGATTTCGCGCAGCCGAATCACCTCGCGCTCGCGATTGGGCACCTGTATGCCGACGGTAGATTTGCCCGGCATCCGCTCAATCAGGATGCTTTCCGCCCGCAGCGCCAGACAGAGATCTTCGGTTAAGCTGGTGATACGGCTGTACTTAATTCCCGCTTCCGGCTTGAATTCGAAGGTGGTTACCACCGGACCAGGGTTGATCTGGACGACTTGGCCATGCACTTCGAACTCCGCATATTTTCTGGTAAGCACCTCCGCGAGCGCCTTCAGTTCTTCTTCGTCAATTACGCTCTGGTCGTCGGGACGCGCCAGCAAGAC
>Ga0326727_10024519_pt1 | contig 11400 bp, 9 predicted proteins | sample MB2enrmetagenome_FD_207643 | JGI IMG/M metagenome (GOLD analysis project Ga0326727, IMG submission 207643) | Lab enriched peat soil microbial communities from McLean, Ithaca, NY, United States - MB29MY | ecosystem: Environmental > Terrestrial > Soil > Wetlands > Peat | place: USA: New York... | reverse complement strand
GAAGAGCGTGAGCATACGTAGTCTTGTCAGGCGCCGCAAGGGCCTGCTCGTCACCGTCGCGATCGTCGTCGTCGCCGGCTACCTCGGCGCCAATCTGCTCGCCTACAGCCTTACCTATAAGCCCGAGGCTTGCCTCGCGTGCCACATCATGAAGCCCTATTACGACAATTGGCGCTCTTCCAGCCACAACAGGGTGGGATGCATCGACTGTCACCCCTACCGTCCGTCGACGATCGTCCAGTCATCGATCCGCTACCTCGCCGGCACCTACAAGCTTCCCCTGAAATCGCGGGTCGAGGACAAAGAGTGCCTCGTATGTCACAGGGCCGAATCGATAAACGTGACGAGCTTCAAGGGCACCCCCTTCAACCACCTGGAACACACGCAAAAAATGAAGCGGGGCAAGATGCTCCACTGCACGAGCTGCCATTATTCCTTGGTGCAGACGAAGAGCCACATGGGTGTCGACCAGGGCGTCTGCACCCTGTGTCATTTCTACATCACTCCGCCGCAATACAACCAGAACTGCATCGTCTGTCACGGGGTCGAGAGAAAACCCGTGAGGATAGGCGAGGTGGAGTTCTCCCATGAATCCTTCCTCAAGACCGGGTCCCGCTGCGTCGAGTGTCACAGCCAGACCGTGACCGGGGAAGGGGAGCCGCCCGAGGACCGGTGCAGCGAGTGCCACGCGGAGAGGACGGCTGAGGGCAAGGATGCGGCCAGACTCCACCAGATCCACATATCGGAGCACTATATCAACTGCTTCAGCTGCCACACGAGGATCGAGCACGGGAAGGAGACGATGCGCTTCTCCGAGGCAATCGATCTTTCCTGCAACCAGTGCCACGCCTCCGCCCACAGCCCCGCTAGGGACATGTACATGGGCATGGGCTCCCAGGAGATCAAAGATGAGCCGTCGGCCATGTACGTTTCGAAGGTGCGCTGCACTGCCTGCCACACCCTCGAGAAGAGCATAGAGGGCAAGCACGTGCTCTCCAGGACCTGGGAGTCGAAGAAGAAGTCGTGCGTCCTCTGCCACAAGCCGGGATACGAGCGGATGGCCGAAGACTGGAAGAAAGGCATGGCCGCCTTTACGGAGGGTCTCTCGAAGATGGTGGACCAGTACGGGAAGGTACTCAACCAGCGGAAAGGCCCTGCGGGCCTGGTGAAGGCCTACGGCTCCATGGTCCGTGACCTGCAATTCCTGACGGAGGGGAGAGGCGAGCACAACATCAGATACGCCTTCGAGATCGGAAAACATATCGCCGCAGGCATCCAGGGCGGCTACACGCAGATGCACGTGGCGGAAAAGCTCTCCATTCCCGAGTATATCGCGAGGCCCGACGGGTATTGCCTCTTCTGTCACGCCACCTATCGGCCGGAAAAAAAGATCGCCCTCAAGGGGCAGAAGGCCGCGTTCGACCACGAGCAGCACGTGGAAATGGGCACGGAATGCACCAAATGCCACGACGCGAAGCTGCACCGGCTGGGGAGCCTCCAGAGGGGGGCGTGCAAGGAGTGCCACCAGGACATGGTGCCCTGACCCCCGGCTCGGCGCCCTTCATGCGCGGTATTCCCACCCCGCCCACGGTCCCCTGCCGAAGCACGGGGCGGCGTCGGCCCCGGCGGGATGGAGCTTTCCCGGTCATTCTCATCGGTGCGGCGGGCTGCGTCTTAAGGCAGAGCCCAGTACCTCCAGCACGGTGACCGCATTGTTGTGTTCCGTGTCCTTCGCTGAATAGAGAAGGGTGATCGTGCCTTTGTGCGCCTCGTGTCTGAGTTTTACGAGAAGCTCGTTTTTTTCTTCGAGTTCTTTCTTGTACCTCTTTTTGAATTCGTTCCATTTTGCAGGGTCGTGGCCGAACCATTTTCTCAATTCATCACTCGGCGAGATATCCTTGAGCCATTCGTCGAATAGGGCCTCGCTCTTCTTGAGACCTCTCGGCCACAGCCTGTCGATATAGATCCTCTTGCCGTCGTCCGGTGAAACGGGATCGTATATCCTCTTAATCTTTACCATCGCCGCACCCCCTTCGACGAAGCTGAGTATGGTCGGATTCCCGCATGCTTCTTATGCCCCTCTGTTTTTCTCAACCCAGCGGACCTGCCGGGGTTGGGGCTTTGCGCCCTCCAGCTCCGGGCGAACTGTCGGCCCTCCTACCGTGCAAGGCCGGCATACTCAGAAGCTAATCATCGGCCGCATTGTTTTCAGGTAGTTCTTTCCATGACGCGGGCCTGACAGCGGGACCACCGGGGGAGCTCGCGGTCTCCCCCGGTGTCAAAGGGCCCTTGATCCGGGCTTTCCGGCGGAGGACCGGGCGGTCGAGCGGCATGGCAAGGCCGTCTTAACCAAATCAACGAACCCGCCGATAAATAGATTGACCACGCAGGTTTTTATGCGATAACCGTGCAGGGATAAGGCAGTTCCGCCGGAAGGAGGGCGCAGGAATGATGAAAAAGTCTCGTTTTTCGTGGACAGGAATAGATCTGAGTCGCCCGTGTACGTTTCTTGTCGCCGGTATACTGGTAATCGCTCTCGCGCCATTCATGTGCCCTGGCTGCGGACCCACGAATGAAGAGATCATGGCGAGGGAGCAGGCGAGGTTGCAACGCGAGGCACAGGCCAGGGCGGAGGCCGAGGCCAGAAGGCAGGCGGAGGAGGCCAGAAGGCACGCAGAGGAGTCCAGGTTAGCCCGGATCCGTGCTGTTGAGACGGCCGGAGATGACGCGGCACGGCAAGGTGAGTTGGAAAAGGCCTTGGATAATTATCAGGAGGTTTTGAAGAACGTGCAGAGGTATAGCGAGCAGGATCAGCGCGTTCGTCAGGCGGTGATCAAAGTTGTCCGGGCCATGCCCGCGCCCCCGCCGCTTCCCGAAAGCGCCATGCGTTACGTGGTGCGGGGTGAGGCAAAGGTAAAGGCAGGCGGCACCGGCAGTTACGAGGCCGCGGCCGAGGAGATGGAGCAGGCCGTTCTGGAGGCTCCCTGGTTTGCTGACGGCTACTTCAATCTGGCGACGGTTCAGGATAAAGCAGGCAGGTTTGGCCGGGCCATTCGGAATTTCCAGCTTTGCCTTTTTGCTGACCCCCAGTCACGGGGCGCCGCTGCGGTCCAGGCGAAGATCTATGAGCTCGAGGTAAAGCAAGAGGAGGCTATCAAAACCTTGCAGCTCTTGGGAGGCTGGCGAAACCTTGATAACGCCAACAAAAACACCAACTTTTGGGGAGTCACGCTCAAGGACGGTAAAATCTATATAGGTGATGAGATTCAAGTCGAGAGGAAGGGCCGCGCGCTTGAAGGCTTTTTCTTGATTACGTGGCCCACCATTCATAACTGTAATATCCCCAGCGAACGGGTTCCTATCACCGGCACCATCAGCGAAGACGGCACCTCCATGGAGCTTCATTATGAATATTCAAACTATCAAGTAAACTGGCAGGGGCAGGTGTGCACGGGCGTCGCTTTGTTGGGGAAGGTGAGCGGCCGGAAAAGGCTGGTTCAGGAGAGCCGTTGCCGGTTGTGCATGGATGCGGAGAACCTTACGCCGGAAAAAGCAAGATCTCTGGGATTGCAGGGCATCAAAGGTGCGCTCGTCCTGGAGCCGTACAAAGAAGGTCCTGCCGATAAGGCAGGCATAAGGCAGGGCGACGTGATTGTCGCCTACCAGGGAAAAGAAATCCCCGACGACGCCACATTTTCGAATATGGCATCCGCCACCCCTCTCGGGAGCGAGGTGCGGGTGACCTTCATGAGGGCGGGAAAACTTTACGATGCGGTGGTGAAGACAGGAGCGGCCCTTACCAGGTGAAAATACCCTTTTTACGGGAGGTGCTGGGGCTATGTCAGGAAAATCGGGTGCAGCTGGTCGAGGGACGGAAAGGTTTCTGTCCATCGGACTGGCAATCACGATATACGTGCTCTTTCTGAGCTGCGGCCCTGTTTCGGCTCAGGTTGCCGGAGGGGCCGTGAGCTGTTCCTGCTACTGCGGCATTTCTTTGCCGGCGCCATGCGGCGACGACGCGTGTAAGCGGGCGTGCGGGTGGAAAGCGCCCTCGACCGGGGCTTACAACCCCGCAGGTACGGCAGCCGGCGCGGCGGCGGGCGCGATAGCGGGGGCCATCTCGTCGGGCATCGCCCGCGCATTCGATCAAGCCCGCGCCCGCGAGCAAGAGAACCAGCAGGCCTTGCAGCAGAACCAACGTATGCTGCAATCTCTTGATCAGATAGCTCGAGAACAGGTGCGCTCAGAGGACGCGATGCTCCGCAACGCCGCGGATCAGGCCCGCCGACTCGACGATCAGGGCAGGGACGAGGCGCTCTCAAGCCTTACGGGAATACCCCGGACGGACGAGCTTACCTTGAAGCCGGCAACCGACTTCTTCGGTATCTCCGGTAATCCCAAGGGGGACCTGTCCTCCCCGGTCGACTCGTCTGTGGTGGACCTCCGGGCCCTCGACCCCAACAAGCCCATCACGGTCGATCAGAATGTCCTGGGGGAAAACGGAAAGGATAAACAGAAAGAGCAGGCCGGCACCAGGACCATGGACTGCGGGCAGGGAAGGATTACCCGCGACCGGCTCGCGGCCGGGCTTCCCGTGCAGCTCGAAGCGATCAAGAGGACCGAGGCGCAGCTCGAAGCTGCAGGAACGGGGATCGAAGAAGCCAAAGCGGAGAGGAGGCGAGTGCTCCTCCAGGGCGCTGTCCAGGAGGCGAAAGCGTACGCGCAGAAAGTCCTGGACTCTGTGGGGGCCCTCCGCTCACAAATAGAGGTGCTCAAAGGGCTCGACAAGGCAAAGCGCGACATGCTGATCAGGTCGGTCAATGCCATAGCCTTCGGGGGAGAGGATCTCGTCCAATCGGCCAAGGGGGGTTATGAGGCCGGTGCAGCGCTGCAGAAGAAGGTGGACAACCTTTCTTCCCGGATCACCACCCTTGCCGACAAGCTCTTGATGGAGAGCGGCATTGCCGAAAAGGCCGGAGAAGAGCTCTCGGGAAAACTGTGGGGACCGCTGGGAGAGCTCGGCTTCCGCGGCGCCAAGCTTTCCATCGAATTGAGTGTTGCCGTCGGCAACGGCATGATAAGCAAGGCCGACCAGCAGGCGGCGCAGAAGAACCTCGACACCATGCGCAGCCAGTACGAGCGGGCCAAACAACGTATTTCCGAGCTCGACAGGGACCTCGGCGAGCTATGCAAAGAAAAGCCCCAGGTGCGACGATAGGCTACTTCTTGCGGGTCTTCAGTACCTCCTCGCAGGACGGCATATAGTCCTTGTAGGGTATCGTGACGATATCGCTCGCAACGAGATAATCGGGGAATTTGGGGTTCTTCCTTGCCACGCCGAACATCATGGGCAGCTGGAGCTGATGGTCGCACGCGCGCATCTCGAGCCTGCCCACAGGGCTGTCGATCACCAGACCCTCGAGGGCCGTGACAAATTGTTCCGTGTCGAAAGACCCGGCCTTCTCGAAACCCTTCTCGATGAGCCTCCCCGCCGCATAGCCGAAGAGGGCGAACATCATGGGATACCTGCCGTAGGCCTTCTTGAATTCCGCGGCAAAGGCTTTATTGGCCGGCGTTTCAGGATAGTAATAGAAATACGGATTGGTTCCGTAGACCCCCTCGGGCGCGCCCATGCCGAGAGGTCCCAATATGCCCAGGTCAACCGCCGTATGCTGATAGAAGGCGATCTTACCCGCAAGACCCGTTGCCTTCGCGGCCTTTGCAAAGGTGATCATGCTGCTGCCCCCGGTGGCGGCGATCAGGAAATCTGGTTTGGCTGACAGGATGGCGGTGATGTAGGGCGTGAAATCGGCCTCTCCCACCTTCCACCACATCTGACCCAGCAACTGGACATCGGGCCTGAGGACCTTCAGGTTGTTCCATACGGAGTCGGCTATGGCATGGCCGTATTCATAGTCGTCGCCCGCAATCCAGTACTTCACGAAGGGTTTCTTGGCGAGGGCAACGGCGGCGGCCCTGCCGGCCATGATGGTGTTTTCGGCTATGCCGAACACGTAGCGATGACCCCTCTCACCCGTGATCTTCTCCGACCGAGAATTCGAGCAGAGGAAAGGGACCTTCTCCCTTCTCGCGAGATCGGAAATAGCGAGGGCGGTGGCGCTGTTGATGGTGCCCATGATGACGTCGACCTTCTCTTTGAGGAGAAGCTCCTTCGCCATGGTGAGCCCTATATCCGGTCTGAATTTCTCGTCCCTCGTCACAAATTCGATCCGCCTTCCCCTGACCCCGCCCCTTGCATTGACCTCATTGACCACCATCCTGAAACCATCGAGCACGTCCTGGGAAAAACCGGCGGGAGGACCTGAATAGGTATCGACGATCCCGACCTTAATCGTGTTTGCGGTGTGTGCTGTCGGGGGCAGAATAAGAACAGCGACCATGGACGCTGCCACGGCCAAAAAGAGCGCTACCGGTTTTCGCATGATTTCCTCCTTCTACGCTCAGATGTCCGGGTTTACCTTGAATATGGCGAAGTCTCTCTGGAGGCATTTTTCGGCCTTCGTGAGCCTGCCCGAGGCCACTTTTACAATCTCCTCGAAAATGCGTTTTCCCGCCTGTGAAACGGATGCTTTTCCCTCGAGGATTTTGCTGACGTCCATGTCCATGTTGTCTCTCATGTGGAGAAAGGTACCCCTGTTGGCAGTGATCTTGATAACCGGCGCGATGGGAGAGCCGGCCGGACTTCCTCTCCCCGTGGTAAAAACGACGATCTGGGACCCGCCCGCCACCATGCCGGTAAGCTGCTCGATATCATGGGCCGGCGTGTCCATGTAGACCAGGCCCTTCCTGGTGGGGCAAGACCCGTAGGTGATTACCTCCTCAATGGTGCTCGTCCCTGCCTTGTAGATGCACCCCAGCGATTTCTCCTCAAGGGTGGTGATGCCGCCCGCTATGTTGCCCGGGGCGGGATTGCCGTCCCTGAGGTTCTGTCCCCCTGCAATTGCCGCTTTCTCCCACCACTCCACCGCCTTCAGAATCTGCTTTCCCACACGCGGGGTCCTCGCCCTCTTGGCAAGCAGTTGTTCGGCGCCGACTATCTCGGCCGTCTCGGAGAGTATCACCGTTCCTCCTTCTCCGACCAACATGTCGCTGGCCACGCCCACAGCCGGGTTCGAGGCAAGACCGGAGCTATAATCGGACCCGCCGCATTCGGTGCCGAGGATCAATTCACCCACGGAAATCGGCTCCCGACCCAGCTTGGCCGCATCGTGAACCATCTCCCTCACCATCCTCTTCCCGAGGGCTACCGTCTTTTTCGTACCCCCCACGTCCTGAATGACGAGGGACTCCACCCGCTTGCCGGTGGGGGCGATCTCCTTCGCGATCTCTTCCGTGGTGAGTTGCTCGCAGCCGTTCCCTATGATCAGGACTGCAGCCACGTTGGGGTTTGTGCCGAAGCCCACGAGGGTCCTTTTGACCACATCCCGGTCTTGCCCTATCTGGCCGCAGCCGAAAATGTTCGGCAGATAGATGACCCCCTTCATGCCCTGGGCCACGGCCTGGGCGCAGCCCTGGGAGCATCCGACGCTGGGGATCACCAGCACATGATTTCTCGTTCCTGCCTTGCCATCCGGCCTTCGATAGCCCTCGAAGTTCATCGTGCTTCTCCTCCTCGCGGTTGGCTGACCACGTTATGAACATGGACGTGCGCTCCCCTGGCGATCTTCACCGTGCTCCGTCCGATGGGCTGTCCGTACTTGATCACCGCCGCACCTTTCTCTATGTCTTTCAGGGCGAATTTGTGACCCATGGGGATATCCGAGAGAACCTTTCTCTTCTCGACCTTGCCCCGGATCTCCACGGAGACCTCCGCGCCTGCCTTGAGCGGGCCGAGCGCGGTCGCCACATTATCTTTTTCATCGATCACGATTGCCGATCCTTTGCCCCTCATGGCTCCTCCTTTCTGGTGAATGCACGGATTCAACGGGTGGGTCACTCAAGATAGGCCCCCTTATCGGCGCTCGTCGCATATTTTGCAAAGTGGGCGAGATAGCCTTTCGTGACCTTTGGCTCGGGTCGCTTCCACGACGCCGTTCTTTCCTTGATCTGATCGTCGGTCAAATCTACGCTCACCCTCCTCGCGGGTATGTCTATGTCAATCATGTCTCCGTCGCGAAGCACCGCGATCGGGCCGCCCGCCATCGCCTCGGGCACGAGGTGTCCCACGCAGGGACCGCCCGAGGTTCCGGAGAATCTCCCGTCGGTGACTATGGCAACCGATCTGTCGAGGCCCAGATCCACGAGCATCCACGTTGCCATGACCATCTCCCTCATGCCGGGTCCCCCTTTGGGGCCTTCGTACCGGATGACCAGAACCTCGCCTTCCCTGACCCTCCCGGCCAGCAGGGCATCGATACAGTCTTCCTCCTGCTCGAAGACCCTTGCGGGGCCCCGGTGTTTCTGCATCTCCGGCCTCACTGCAGTCTGTTTCACCACTGCCGTGCCCATGTTGCCCGTGAGCACCGCGATACCGCCGTTCGGCCCCTTGGGGTTGGACAGGGGCCGGATGATCTCCGTGTCCCTGATTTCGGCGGTTTTCAAATTGTCCGCAAGGGACGTGCCGCTCGCGGTCATGACGCTCCCGTCCAGGAGGCCCTCCATCGACTTCATCACACCCTGCAGCCCTCCGGCGCGCTCAAAATCCTCCATGAGGTACCTGGGGTCAGACGGCTTGATCTCCATGATCGACGGGGTCCGACGGCTTATATCCTCAAAATCATCCAAGGTGAAGGGATAGTCGAGTTCATGGGCGATAGCGGGGAAATGGAGGGTCAGATTGGTGGAGCCGCTCGTTGCGCAGCAGACCTTGACCGCGTTGGTGAAGGCCGCAGGCGTCATGATATCGCGGGCCCTGATCTCTTTCCACAGCAGCTCCATTACCTTGCGGCCCGCCTCCTCGGCCAGTTTCTCCAGGGCAGGGTCAGTGGCACAGAGTGCGGAGTTTCCCGGCAGGGAAAGGCCAAAGGCCTCGGCAGCGATGCACATGCTGTTTGCCGTGCCCATGAGACAGCACGCACCGGGACCCGGGCAGACGGAGCCCTCGATCTCCCGCAATTCCTCCTTTTTGATCTTGCCTTGCCGGTACATGACGAAGTACTTCCCCATGGAAGAGCAATCGAGCCTCTCCCCCTTGTAGTGACCAGCGGGCATGTAGCCGCCGGTAAAGATGACCGTGGGCAGATTGCACCGGGCGGCGGCGATAATGAGGCCCGGCACGATTTTGTCGCAGGTGCCGATCATTACGGCGGCGTCGTAGCTCGCATGCTCTATCATCATCTCCACGGAGGCTGCGATGAGGTCGCGGCTGGGGAGCACATACTTGAAACCCTCGTTCCCACTCCCCTGACCGTCACAGGGGGCGAGGACGTTGAAAATAGTGGCCATTCCTCCCGCCTCCCTGATGCCGCGCTTGACGGCTGCCGCAATGCGATCGAGGTGATAAGAACCGGGAAGTATCTCATTCCATGTATTGGCAATCGCAACGAGGGGCTTCTCGAGGTCTTCATCGGTGGCGCCCATCGACTTGAGAAAGACCCTCCGCATGTAGTACTGGGGTACTTCCGGAGTGAGGCCCTTGCTTCTTAGTTTGATGCCCATCGTCATCCTCCAGAAAAGAAATGGGTAACGGGGGACCCAGTTCCGTTGGTTTCGCTGCGGCGATGCCGCCGCATCTACTTATCAGATACCATATCGCGGGAAGGGTCTTCAACAAGAAAAAAAGCCGGAGTTTCCCCGGTTCTTGTCCCGGCGGAATACCGCGAGCCCTACGCACCTTTCTAGACGAGTAGAGGGCCTTTTGACCGGGAGCGCGGCGCTTCCCCCGCGCCGGAAGACATGGGGGCTTTCATTTGAATCGTGAATTACGGAAGAAATGCGGGTTCTCAAGCTGGTGATGGGTGCATTCCATGAAACAGTCCGGGTTTCCCGCCTCGATAGGACGCCGGAGGACGACGGCGTGGCACGGAGACGTCCGTGACGGGCAAGGGACATAAGGATCGTCGCCCGAAACCTCACGGAATGATGGTGCGCACGATCAGCCCTGCGCTGAACCTTATCGCAGGGACGCTAAGAGTTACTCCCTGCCATGGCGGCGGGAGTAATCGATCGTGCATGGGACGTCACGGATACGCCAAAGGGTTGTTCGAGCCTTTCCCTTTCCTCTGCGGCCCTATCTACATAGGTCCTGCCCCTCGCTCCCGCGACAAAAATGGCCATGGAAACGATCCCACAGAGAAACCCGACCCAAAACCCACCGAGCAGCCACCAGATCATCATTTTCCCCCTTCGGTCCATTCGCTCTATTGTGCCCAATCATACTTTCCGCTCTACGATCGCCGAGGCCGATGATTACCTTAGTCATGGGATATCTTCTTATGTTATACTATATAAGACACAGTGTCAAGAAAAAAACATCTCCGTTTTAAATAAAATAAAGGAGCACTCGTTTTCGAGCGCCCTTGCCTGCTCTCCTGGGAAGCCCGCCTACAGATAGGTCAAGATATTTCTTGCACTACCGGGGTTACCGGAGGTGATCGAATGAAAGGGGAGGAGAGATGAGCGTTTCCTTGGGGAGCATCACCTTCCCTGCAGTGACGAAAAGGGTGAGCAGGTACGCTACAATTGAACCGGCTCGACGCTCCACTTTCGCAGCCGTTCCAAAACCGTGGTCACCAGGAAACGAAGACGTCTCCTCAGGATGGCGGTCATCCCGACTCCCATACGGATTGATTCGGGCTGAATGCCGACGAGACAGACCTCGGCGGGTAAGCGTTCCGCCATTCGTGCGGCAAAGAGCAGGTCGGACAGCCCTAAATGATGAACCGAGGCTTGGGCAGCCAGAAAGGAAGGGATAGCGTCGCCTTCGATCACCACAATCGCCCCGGGCGGCTCCCCGGCGTCCACCGCGTCAACGAAGAGCACCTTTTCATAACCCTCGATCACCGGCAGCAGATCGAGCCCGGCGGTGCCGCCGTCGAGCAGGTCGATCTCCGGTTCGAACCGGTAGCTCTCCTTTATGGTTTCTGTGACGTGCAAACCGATCGCATCGTCCCGGAGGAGCATGTTGCCGAGGCCGATGACGCAAACCCTATTTTTCACGGCACGTCTTGTGGCCGCTGAAGATGGAGCTCATCACGCAGTTATCCTCGACGAGGTCGGTTGTCCATCCGATATACAGGTGAACGATAGGAAAGACGATGAGGAACCACATGATGAAATGGTGAACCAGGCGCACCTGCTGGACGGGGAAATAGGGGAGTATCCAGCCTCCCACCACTTTCCAGAAGAAGCCGACGTGGCTCTGCGACATGAGGGCAAAACCGGTCAGTATGGAAACAAGGTAGCCTAAGAACAGGACTACGTACGTTATCCCCGCAAGCA
>Ga0326727_10024518_pt1 | contig 11400 bp, 18 predicted proteins | sample MB2enrmetagenome_FD_207643 | JGI IMG/M metagenome (GOLD analysis project Ga0326727, IMG submission 207643) | Lab enriched peat soil microbial communities from McLean, Ithaca, NY, United States - MB29MY | ecosystem: Environmental > Terrestrial > Soil > Wetlands > Peat | place: USA: New York... | reverse complement strand
AGACCTGCCCGGGCGCGTCGCGCGCAACGCGCGGCCGCCCGCCCGAGGCGATAGAGCTGACGGACATCGGAAGCATCGCTGCAACCGCACGAAATCGTCTCGCGCAACGAGCGGATACGATGAATAGAGAGTTTCACGCCGGCAGGCATTCTGCCGCCAGCGTTCACCGAGCGGAGGGTTCTTACCATGGCTTTCACACCCGAACAAAAGCAACGCCGCGCGCAGCTCGCGCGCGATCTCCGCATGGCGGTCACGCACATCGGCGTGCGTTCAGACGTCGCGATCTCGACGCTCCTGGACGGATCGAGCAACATTATCAGCGCACTGTTCCCACGCCACGCGCACGAAGTCTCCGAAGAGGCCCTGACCGCTCGTATGGGGCTGCTGGGTCAGGCGCTCGTGCAACTCGCGCAAGAGCGTGAGGCGGCCGAAGGTCGCGGCTTCCAGTGCCTGGGGGCTTCGTGCCCCGGCTGCTCGACGTGCGACAAACTCGTGCCGTTCCCGGTGGCACGGTAGTACGATGCTGGGGCTGCGACTGAGCGGCTACGAAGCGACGGTCTTGCGCAAGCTGCTGCAAGATCACCTTTCTGGTCGACCGATCCATGACTTCGACCGGCGGCTGGCCGAGGACCTGGCGACACGCCAGTTCCTCTGCGCGGACTGCCGCGCGGAACATAGCGGGCCGTGCCCGTCAGCTACGAGCGCGATCGAAACGCCGGGAGACGATGACGATGAGTTCAGCGTGTGCGCGACGCTCAACCTGCAGTTCGACGTTGCTTTTGAGACGACGCGCGCGATCGCTCTCGACCCTGCCAAACTCTTAGAGGCTGCGAAAGATGCTGCGCAGAGCGCTTGGGACGATAACGCACTCTTCGACAACGCCTTCACGTTCGATGCCGACGACAACGGCATTACGCTGCACACCTACGACGCGGAACTCGCGCAATAGGGCGGCCGGCGGGCCTTGGCAGCGCAAGGAACGCCCCGCTGCTCGAGCGCGTACCATCGCAGTAGAGTATCTCGTTTTGATGATAGGAGTGATTGTGGGCTGGACCTCTTGGACGTGTACTCGCGCGGAAATGATCGCCGAGATTACGCGCACGCGGGAATCAGATACGACCGTCTGGACGTGTCTTGCGAAGTATCTATCGGGGAACGATCTCTGGACGGTCTGGGAAGCTCGCGGCACCGTGACCGGGGAACCCGTTACCGAGAACGGCCCGGCGCGCTTCATCCACCTCGACATGATGCGACGGTACTCGAAGGATGAGTGGGGGCACAAGACGCTTTCAGGAGCGGCGTCCTTTGTGTTCTCGTGCCCGCTACGGTTTCTCGACATGGTGCCGCTGGCGAACGAAAATGAGCATTCGTGGCGTGATGGCGTGCGCGAGTACTGGGCAGCGCGCCGGCTTCCGCCGGATCTCGCTCCCGGCGATGTCTTTGTCTTGGGAGAGGGCTTCTCGCCCAAGCGACTCACGATCGACTCCGTAACTGGGCGCCGCATTCTCGCCATCGGGGACGACGGTGTACGCTATCGTGTCAAACCGCAGCATCTCCGGGGCGTGATGAGGATCGCAGCACAACTTGTAGCGCAGCGGAACCTTGCGTCACCCGCGCAGCCGGGGCAGGTACGGTAAGTTGGGCGGGATGATTCCGACCATCTACGCGCTTACCGACACCTATACGATCGTGGGCGTTCCGTATTCGTTCGTGCGCACGCACCGCGCGCAGATCGAAACACTGCGCCGCGCCGCGGCCGCGACCGCCGTCGGCCCGTTCGCCGTCCTAGATCGCGCAGGCGCCGTCGTCGCTGTGCGCGCGACACGGGAAGGCGCGCTGCGGAGCATGGGCCCTGGCCGAGTGCTCGTGGTCTCGACGGACGAGGGGTCAGCTGGCCAGCAGGCGTCTGAAATCGGCAACCCGGTTTCGCCTCTACGATAGGGACATGACGGACTCCCGATGCGCTAACTCGCCCTGTTTATTACCTCGGTGCCGTCGAGGTTGCGCCTGCGCGATACGCCTTCATCGGTGACGGTGGTTGGCGCGTCGCCCACCTGAATAGCGCGATCGGCGACGTTTTCGAAGAGCATCAACAGGCGGGCAGACCCGTGCGGTGGATCCGCGAGGCGGGTATCCCCATGCGCGCGAGGTGGACGCCGGCGCGCCAGTTTGCGCTCTACCACCCGGTGACGGGAGCGTTCGTATCGGCCCACGCGACCGCGGCGCGGGCGTGGCGCGCGGCGCATGCCCTCTGGCTAGGCAGTGGTTTCAGCCAGTACCGGCACGCGTCGCGAGTCGTGACGATCGATCTCGATAGCGGCGAGGAAGTCGCAGCGTGAGCGGGCTCGAGAACGTCGCAGTAACGGCGCCGTGCTACGGGCTGCTGGAATCAGGCGGGCAGTGCACGCGCGCGGCGGTCGTGCTTATCGACGGCGTCGGCGGCAAAGTCCCCGCGTGTCGACGCTGCGCGAATAGGCGCGATCGGGGGCAATGGCGGGATTTCAGCTGCGCCCCGCGCCGCGCGCGGTTCATGTACCGGATTGCTACTGGGGATGGGGTTACCTACAACGCCGATCCGAGTGCGGGCACGATCGGCGCGGCGATCGTTGCGATCGACCTACGCTCCGGTGCAGAGGTGCGGCCGTGGGATACCTGAGACGAGCATGCAGCTCTTGGCTCAGGTCCAGCGTCGCGCAGTGATGCCATTCATCTGACGGACGACGAGTTCGCAAATGCCCACCGACGGGAAATCGTCCCCCGCGATCGAGCGAGACAATCGTAGGAGAAGCACTTCCCCTACGAAAGGCGCGCAATGCGGTTCAACATCTGGGCTGACCTCCTCGAAAAAGCCACCGTCCTTCCCAACGGGCTGAAACTCTACACCTTCGAGGCCACCGGCGGCCCGCGCCCGTTCCGCGCCTATCTCTGGTTCCCGAAGGCGACGAATCCGGTCGGCCAGGCCAGCTACTCATTCAAGACCGAGGACGACCGCGCCGCGTGGGTGAGAACCCAGGTGCAGGCCTTCGACGAGCACCAGGCGCGCAAGATCGCACGCCGCGCGAGCGCGCAGCCCACTGACGACGTCCTGAACATGGCCAACCCCGGGGCGATCTTCTACAACTCGTGGGGCTACGATCAGACCAACATCGATTACTGGCAGGTGACGAAGCGGAGCGGGTCGCTCGTTACGCTCGCGCGGATCGCGCAGGAAACGGTGCGCGGCTCGGAAGGCCACATGTCCGAGTGGGTGCGCCCGCGCAAAGATGCCTTCGTGATGAAGTGCCGCGCCTGTGGGGTCGGACAACACGGCGTAGCCCATTACGAGCTGTCGGCCCGCGGCGACTACCATCCGTACGATCCGATCCGCGACGAGATCAAGAAGCGCGTAAGCGTGTACGAGGGCCAGCCGCATATCAGCTTCGACCACGGCGCGGGCAGCCTCGTGCAGGTGCTTACCTTCGGTAACGCCGAGCCGCTCGCAGTCGCCTCCCATTACCAAAGCCACTACCACTGACGCCGAGGGGCGCGGTCTTCGCGGGCGTCCACCCGGGTGCGGCCCGCGAAATCGCCTTGGGCCCGCGGGTGGGATGATAGGTGCATGATCACGACAACCGAGGCGAGCGCGCTCGCAGAAACGCATGGCCCCACGCGTACGGCGCGCACCCCGATCGCCAACTCGCAGATGCGCGCGTATCGCTTCGAGCGCTGGGCCCGTAACCGCGCGCTGTTCGCGAAGATCACGGGCGCCCTGCGCGCCGGCAAGCGCGTGACCCTCGGCACCTACACCCGCGCCACGACCTACGACGCGCGCCACCTCGAGCTCTTCAGCGTCGACCGCTACGGGTGCTATGTGCGCGCTGGCAAGCGCCGGGACGACATCACCGGCTGCGCGATCGTGATCAGCGGGTAGCTGGCCCTCACGCCGACCCCATTTGGAGTGCCGCCCCGCGGCATGCAGCCTGAACGGTGCGCGGTCGTCGCGCGCTTTGACGGACGATGATCCGGCAGGTGCTCGGCATCCGTAAAATCGGCCCAGCCAAGCGAGGCAGATAATGGAGAGAGAGTACTACCGTTTCGGAGGTCACCGTGACAGTTCCCAATCTCAGCAGACAGTACGCGTGGCGCGTCTTCAGCCCGAGCGGCGAATCGTGGGGCGTGCTCACCGCGCTCCCCGACGACGGCGCTTCGTATCCGGTCGGCACGCGCATGGAGCGGATCGTCGTTGACAACGTGACGGGCGAAGGCGCACAAGCGGAGGCCAACGTCTCGACGCTGCGCTGCCTCGGCCCGGCTTGCACGGCCACGGCGGAGCCCGTTGCGGTTGCCTACGCACGCGATAGCTTCGCCTGCGTCAACGGGCACGACTTCGCTATCGACGTGCGCGAGCCGCGGGTCGCGTAAGATGACGAACCTCACACACATGTACCGTTGCCCGATCGCGTCGTGCTCGTCTTCAGTGCAGTTCGTGGGCGGCCTCCACGTCGAGGGTGGCGAGTACAGTATCGAGCGAGACACGTACGAAGTGGAAGGAGACGTGGAGACCATGAAGTGCGAGTCGGGGCATACGTTCGCGATCGACGTTCCCGTCGTCGAAGACGAGAGCTCGGAAGACCTCGCATGAAGGCCGATATGATCACGCTGCGCGACGTCGACGCCGCGATCGACAAAGCATACGGGCCCGGCGGCGGCGGCCTGGTCGATGTCGGTACGGGAGCCCTGACGGAAGAGCAAATCGGGGATGGGCTTCTCGCCTTCATCGGTCGCGAGGTGCGCGAGTTTCTTCAGGTTAGAGCGGATGAGCCGTTCCCGCGCTCTGACGTGGCGCGCGCCATCGAGGCGATGGAACGCGTCCGGCGCGACATCGACGACGTGCTTGCGGGGTTGCGCGAGCTCGAGACTCCAGCGGCGGCGCGTAGCTGATGGGTTCGCAAGGACGCTACGTGCGCAGCTATCAACTCCGCACGGGGTCGAGACCAGAACGACGCTACGCCCTAATGGATCGCAGCAATGGGGTGGCGAAACGCGTGGGGACCGCGGAGTCGGAGGCTCAGGTGGATGCCTATCTCCACGGTGCGACGCTGGCAGAAGTGCGCGAGCTGGGTCGCGTCGTCTCTCTCGACGACATGACGGGTGCGCTCAAGAGCGCGTTCGAAACCCTGGCGGTCGAGCCGCCCTGGCAGCGAGCAGCCCTACGGAGCCTCATCGCTGAAATGAGCATGGGCGCCCACGATCTGCGCGCGATCGCGCGGGCGTTGAACGAGGCGGCCGACGCGCTAGACACGACTGCGCGGGTGCTGCGGTGACCTGAAGAACCGGCAGCGGGTAACGGAACGACGAGCGGCGGCGCTTTGAGCCCGCCGCTTTTCTTGTGCGCGCTTCTGGTTCATGGGTGCGGGATGGCGCCGGCGGGTCGGTGTTTCATGACAGCGCAGCGGATCGGGCGGGTCAGGTCCAGAGATCTGATGGAAGAAGACCTGTTGCCACGCAACATGCAAAACGGGTGCAGAGCCTCCATGGTAGGGCAAGGATTCCTTCCACGAGCCTTGAATCATCACGGCGCCATGGAAAACATGTACCCCAGCAGGGCAATGAAATGGGTTGTATATACACGTTCGGTGCGAAATGGCTCGTGAACGGCCATTTCCGGTGCCGACGTTCTGGTCCGCGGAAGAAAAGGCCGCACTTTTGCAGCGCGCCGAGTTGAAAACCGGGGGTAACGTTTCGGAGTACATCCGCCGCGCAGCACTCGGTCGACCGATGCGCGTCGAAGCTAACGACCTCGCAGTGAATGCACTCCGGAGAGCTGCGCTTCTAGTTCGCGATGTCGCGCCTCGGGTCGCCGAGGAACTCGTGATCGAGATGGAACGCCTCGGTGGCGAAGCTGAATGACGTATAAGACAATCCCGAGCGCCGGCCGCCGTGGATTTAAGAAACTTGTCCGGTACGCACTCCAGGACGACAAGATCGGCTGGACGATGTACGGCAATCTCGTCTCGCCGCGCACCGCGGCGATCGAAATGGAGGCGGTGGCCAATGCCAACAGCCGAGTCAAGAACGCCGCCTATCACCTCGTGATCTCGTGGTCGCCTAACGACCGGCCGAGCCGGGAACAGATCCAGCAGACCGTTCAGGACACCCTCGCCGAGCTCGGCGCGCGTGAGCATCAATATGTTGCCGTCGAACACGTCGATGCCCAGCCGCACGTGCACCTCGTGATCAACCGGGTTCATCCGGAGACCTATAAGGCGCTGAGCATGTCGTTCGACTGGTGGCGGCTCGATTCGCTTGCCGCCCGCCTCGAAGTTATGCATGGGTGGCAGGTCGCCATGCATAACCGCGCCTCCGAGCCGGTAGCGATCGACGGTATCACATGGCGCACCGGCGACCTACTGCCGGTGAGGCCCGCGCCCGGCGCGCGGCGATCACTCGCGTGGCAAGGCCGGCTGAGCTACCAAGAATGGCTCGCAGGTCCTGTCCGATCCGATGCGTTCGAAGTGATTCGAAAGCCCGGCGCAACCTGGACCGGCTTCCACCGCGCACTCGCGCGGCACGGCGTTCGGTACGAGCCATTCGGTCGCGGCGCAAGCATCGTCGATGTCTCGAACGAGAGGTTCCACGCGCGCGCAGGCCATCTGGCGCGGTTTGCGACGCTGCCGAAACTCGAAGAGCGTCTTGGTCCGTACCAGCCACCGCCGAAGTCGCTCGTGTACGATGTGTCACGGTCGTACACCCAAACGGTCGCCCTTGCACCACCGGATCGCGGCCCGGCAGACCTCTGGCGCCAGTACGAAGAGCACGTCGCCATGGTTAAAAAGGACCAGACGCTCTCCCGCGCTGCTCGGTGGAAGGCCCAGCGAGCGAGCGAGAAGTTCCGCCGCGATCTCGTTAAGGAAGATACCAAGGAGCGGCTCAAGGAGCTCCGATCAAAGGACCTGCGTACGCCCAAAAAACTACTGCGTGCACAGCTCCAAGTTCAGGAAAAGCAGCGACTCCAATCGCTCGACGCCAAGATCCGCAAGGAGCGTATCCGCCTGCGAAAGACCTTGAGCCAGGAAATGCGGGTACCGAGCTACCGTTACTTTTTGCGCGACCTGGCGGCTGCCGGCGACGTTGCCGCGATGGAGTATCTCGCGTCGATACAGGCTCGCCAACGGATCGCGCTAACGCTCCCCGTCCTGCCGTCGGCGCCGCGTATCGAGCTCGACCCGACCCGTCTTCGCGCCGCGGGCGCTCGCCTTGACCCGAGTATGTCTGATACCTTCACGCAACCGAAGCAAACGACCACCGTCCGGCGCTCCAGCGCGGCGCTCTCGCCGAAGCAGCCGAGGCTGGATCTGTGAAGCTGCCTCGCATCGCGGCGGCGCGCCCGTTGGTCGTGTTTGCCCTTACCGTAGTCAGCGTAACGGCCGTGGTGCTGTGGTATATCGCTGCCGGCGGCGTGGCGGAAAACCCGACCGAGAGCATGCCTACCGGCACGTATCTTTGGGTTCCGTTTATGCCGATCGAGCGCGGTGCGATCGTCGCCTCCTGTCTTCCGGAGGCGACGGAAGCTTACGCCAGGCGCGCGCACCTTTTGGGGAGCGGTCCATGTAATGGTATGCGGCAGGTGGTTAAGATCGTCGCTGCCGTCGACGGTGACGAGGTGCTCCTGCGCGACGGCGCGGTCTGCATCAACGGTGTAGCGTACAGAAATTCTGCGCGGCACCGCGTCACACGCTCGGGGCGCGCGATCGAACTTGTTTCCGCAGGGACCTACCATATCCACGATGGGCAGGTGTGGCTCATGGCTCCAGCCGCCGAATCGTGGGACTCACGCTACTACGGCGTCGTGCCCGAGCAGCTCGTGGGAAAACGCTATGTGCACCTCGGAACGCAGCCGCGCCTACAAGCGGAAGGTTCGTGTCCGCCGCCTCTTCGCTAGAGGCCGTAAAGCGTACGGCATACCTCGGGCGTCCGTGGTTTGTCGGCAAGGCATGCAATGAGATTGCCGAAAGGGGTCGTCTCCACGCTCGGCTTTGAATAGTACTCGTCGATTGCCGCAACGTAGAATGCCGGGCCGCGTGAAAAACCGGTTTCGCTCGGAAGCGGTCGTCGAGGGTCTGCGGTAGCCGCATGGTACGTTCCGATCGCGGCGACAACGGCCACCACTTTCTGGTCTTGCGTGAGCCCCTTCCACCAAATGCCGTTCGTCCAATCGCCCGAGGCTACTCCACGGGTCGTGAGCAGAAGTGCCGCGAGAAGAGCGACTACGATCACAGTTGCAGGACTTCGCAGACCACGGATCATGCTAAGGGCTCCTTCAGGTAAAGGGATCGATTACCGATGCGACGTGTGATGTGGCGGGTTTCGATGCTCGAGCCACGGACCTACCGTGCCGATGATGCCAAGAAGCAAGAGACACGCGGCGATGATGGACGCGAGGATACCGACGAACTGTAGGAGGCGCCGCGTATCAATCACGTACTGAAATTGAGGACGGTCGTAGGTCCACGCGAAGCACGCGCACCGCTGGCCTCGGTGGAGCGGCCGGCCAAAATCAGCACACCGAGGGTTCGCACAAGCGATCGTCGTGAAGTGCCTGAGAAACTCGTCCAGGTCGCTCATCGGCCGGGACTACGCCTTTGGTAGCTAGGTGGACCTTTTTCCGTGTGTCGATTGCCCGTAGCGTAGGCGGCGGGCTATGATCGCCGGGATGTCTCTCGGCGAACTAACGAACGTTGGTGTGGGCAGCGTGAAAGTTGCCTCCGGGAAACCGCATTTAGACTGATGATAGAGCCGCAGAACATTTGATTGCCGGCGGCGATGGAGAGAACTCGATGAATCGGACCTTCACGACGAAATTAACCCTCGGCGCGAGCGCGGTGGCGTTCGCTGCACTGCTTGCTGCGTGCGGCGGCGGTGGCGGTGGTGGCACGGGCGGCGGCACCCCGCCGACCAACCCTCCGACGACCGCGACGCCGTCTCAAACGGCAACGCCCGGATCCAACACGACAAATGCTTCGGGTACGGTCGTTGACGACGGTACGGGCGCGCCGCTCACAGGCGTGACCGTGAAGCTCATGCCGTGGGCGCCCTGCGGCGCAACGCCGGCGCCGAGCGCAATTACGCCGGAGAACGATGGCTGCCCAACCCCGCTGCCGAGTCCGCAAGCAACGACGAACGCGAGCGGTCAGTTCACGCTCAACGGCGCCCCGAATGGGCACTACCTGCTCGTGATCGGCGCCGACGCGGTTGCGACCGTACCGCCTGGCTACACGACGCCGCCGAGCAACTGTGGCGGCCCGTGCCCGACGCCTTCGCCCGTTCCGGGTTCGCCGGTGCAGGCGACGGTTCACGACAACGTGACGCTCACCGGCGGTAATCAGATGCTGACGGCGCCGACGCTGCCGACCGTGTCGCAAGGCTACACACAACCGGCATGGGAGAAGAACGGCAGCTACCGTCTCGCAACGCTCGATGCGACGACCGAAATGCCGTGCTTGATTGCGTGGCAGTACGAGCGCGCGCAGCAAAATCTCGCCGGCGCGAGTGTCGACGAGTGGCTGATCGAGAACGCGCGCGCTGGAAACGCGTATCAGGCGGTGGCTTCGCCGGGATCAACCATTCCGATCATCACAAGCGGTGGCGGGCATGTAAGCGGCGGGGTTTCTTGTGCAGATCTTGTTGATCCGCAGTTTGCGGCGGGGTTTAACTCCTACGCAACCGATGCGCGGACTTTGTGGTTCGGCGGACAATACTCGTATGCCACGGCATTCGGCCTCGCTGAATTCCCGATTGACCCGCGTTCTTATACTGATCCTCACTCACCAAACTGGCCGTAGGCTCGGTGCGGACCACGAAAGGCCTGGGATTCGTCTCGGGCCTTTCTCATTGAAGCTGCCCGCACGTGCTTCGCATTGACACGCCCGCAATCTAGTCGCCATTCTTAAACCAGTGGCCCCACATGTTTGCGGGGCCACTGGTTTCGTGCCTTAGAATGTCGCCCTACTAGCTCGCTCCCTAGTGGAAGTATGCGGGCATGTCCAGGTCGTTTATCGCTGCGTTCGGGTTCGTTGGCAGCACTGATTGAACCGGAAGCGCCCATGAAATTCCCGGGTTCCAGGTACACGATCCGCCCGCGCTAACCGCCTGGCTTGTGTCTTGATTTAGGTTATTCGAGAACACAGCGTCCGCAGTATTGTAGGCCGCGTTATATGCTGCGCTCGGCGTCCCAGGGAGTGTTAACGGGTTTGGATAATTCCCATTGAATGCGAGATCGACACCGTTATCGAGAGGCGCAAGTGGCGCGATTGGGTTGCCACTGTAGTCAACCCATTGAAACGCTTGCGCGAGATTATTAGCCGGAACTTGCTGACCCGTTGTAGCGCTAAAGATCTGTTCACCGATCGCCCACCCACCGCGGCATAGCGTCCCATCGACAGCATCAGCCGTGATTTGGTTGTAACCGACGAAGAGTATGCAGTACCCCGGCGCGGCACAAGGATCGGTTTGAATGATCGACACTTCCACTGACCCTTTATCCGGTGCTGGCGTTTGTGACGAGATTCCGTCGGTCAACGTTACACTGCACGTACCTGCGTTTACCCCTGCCGTCGGTAATGCAGCTTGCGCATCGTTGCGCCCGAGGTTCGGGGTCCATGAGCCAAACGAGGCGTAGGGACCGCAACCGTTCGAAGCTGGCACCGAGAACGTTCCACTCTGGCCGCTGCCCACAGTTTCGTACGCGATCATCGCGACGCTCGCTGCTGGCAGCGGGTTCCCGTTCGCGTCGACCTCGCAACCGTTGGAATCGACGTACATCCCGAGCTGCGCGCTGACTTGTGGTGGGAGCGAATTATCCACACCGCCGCCGAGAGTTTGCCCAAGCGCGAAGCACGGCGCTCCACCTGCCGCGCGGGCGACGCCGCCGCCGAGTAACGCATTGAGCACTGGACCGAAGGCGACCATTGGATCGCGACTCGCCGCGCTTGCAACGACGGTGCCCGATGTCGTGCCGACGCTTGCGCCGCCCGAGCCGACCACCAGCTGCTGAGGCCATGAATTGAATGGTAGTGCAGGCGGTGGCGTAGCCGCAACGGTGATGGTTACCGATGCCGATTTATTGTCAGCAAACGGCCCCGTCGTCAGAGACTGGAACGTCACGGTGCACGCGCCGGACGACACCGGCGTGACATTGTATTGTTCCCACTCTCCGGGAAATGTCGCCGGCGGATTATTCGCAGCGCTGTCCGCACCGAGCAGCTGATTTACAGGCCCAGAGACCGTCGCGATCGTCGTCGCACCTTGAACGCAAGGCGTTCGGGAGAAGCCGCGATGGTAATTGGTCTCTTGAACAGTGATAGTGCTACTTGGGACACCCGGAAGCCAGCCTCCGCTCGACGAGTTGTAATTAAAGACGAT
>Ga0326727_10024517_pt1 | contig 11400 bp, 6 predicted proteins | sample MB2enrmetagenome_FD_207643 | JGI IMG/M metagenome (GOLD analysis project Ga0326727, IMG submission 207643) | Lab enriched peat soil microbial communities from McLean, Ithaca, NY, United States - MB29MY | ecosystem: Environmental > Terrestrial > Soil > Wetlands > Peat | place: USA: New York... | reverse complement strand
CTTACCTTTCGAATATTCCACGAATGCAGTTTCGGTTTTTTCTGCAAACAGGATATCTTCGCGCAACGCTGGCTCAATCTCGGTGAGTGGTTTGAGGATGATCCGTTCTCCTTCCTTGATGATCAGGATCTTTTCTCCTTCAGGAAGATCGGTTCGCATCGAAGCGGGGATGACAACCTGACCTTTAGAACTCATTCTTGTTATTGCAACATCCATGGCAGATCAGTAAGATATGTCTTACTTAATACCATATGAGAGTTCTGTTAACTTAGTGAGGGATAAATAACATTCTTCTTCATACAAAATTTACGATCTCTTAGCAAGTTAACAGAGCCGTATCATGGCATTACCACGTTACTGGATTATTGTTGCATCCCAAGAACATGTAATGTTAGGTGTCGCCGGAGGATATGCGCAGGCCGGACACGGAAAGCGGTCGGGTCTTTCCAGAATGCATGCTGGGGACATGATAATTTACTATTCTCCAAAGAAGGAATACGGTAAAGACGAGCCACTCCATGCTTTTACAGCACTTGGTGAAGTATCGGATGAGAAGATCGTACAGGTCGAGATGTCGCCCAGTTTCAAACCATTCCGGAGAAATGTGAAGTACCAGAGGACCGGTGCGATAAAGATCGAACCGCTTGTGAACGATCTGAATTTCATCCGGAACAAGGAGTCATGGGGCTATGCTTTCCGCTTTGGCTTAGTCGAGATAGAGAAAACAGATTTCGAACGGATAGAAAAGGCGTTTGAAAACGAGGAGTGACAATCTGGTCAATCTCCTTTCCGGGGGATGACCGCTCGCGGAGCTCGGCAGGGGTTCTGTCAAGTCTGCGGGTGGTTGCATTAAGGCTTCGTCAAGGAAAATATGTCGCCTCCCGCAGACTTGACAGAGCCATGTTTGATAATGTTTAAATAACAAAATGTAAAATATGCTATACATTGTCTTTCTGGTGCGGTAAAACCGGCAGAGGTTAAAAAAGAAAAATCTATCAATGTTTATCGATGTTGAACCTGGAATTTCAATGCCAAAATTCATTCTCATTGTTTCTGTGTCAGCGAAAGGATCAACGCCGGAGATAGCTCAGGTAATAGGAGACGAGCTGCAGAAATCAGAATATTCAGTTAAAGTAATTGATGTGAAAGATATCGACTCACTTGAAGGGTGCACTGCGATTGTTTTGGGAATCCCGCTCTACACCGTATTTTCGGGAAAGGATGCGTTCAGCATGTTCAAACAACAGTTCGGTGAAGAGCTTGCTAAGATACCTGTTGCTGTTTTTAGTGCCGGGCTTTTCTATGAGGGTTTAAAACACGAAAAGGAGGACTATGTCATGACTACCCTGAAAAAAATTCTCTTTCCCATCAATCCTGTGACAACCACATTGTTTGTCGGTACGCTGGAAGGAGAAAATCTGCATCTAAAGGACCGGGACGAAAACCGTAACATAAATTCAATTGCAAACTTCCAGAACTTGGATAAAATCCGGGAATGGGCACACGCATTACCTTCGCTGCTGGATCTGCAGCAACGTGACTTTCCTGCTCGCATTGCCAGTAAACATAAGGTGGGTATATGACACCTCCTCCGGATGCAAAGGCAGGAGACCCAACAAAAAAACAGTATTTCCTACGTCACCCTGTTATAACTGCCATCGTAGCGATTATTCTTCTTACAGCATTTTTGATAATTTTTATTACATCAGGATTAGTCGGGCAAGGTGGTTCAAATACTGGTAGTGCCTCAAACGTCTTTTCTTCAGGAAATGGTTATACCGGGATCCCTGCATCATCAGAAATGCCGGTTGCAGAAATTACTACAAAAATGGTAACCTGTCAAATCACGGGTTTGTTAAGTATTACCGGAACCGTCAAGAGTAATGTCAATCATCAGATTTACGTAGAAATCGTGGGCATCGGGTACGATGATTATGGTAATGAGCGGAATTCCGGCTATGATACCGTTGCTATCGATCCGCAAGGCACAATCACCTATGATATTCGTATCATTGACGGATGCATGCTCGGAGAAACCGGAACATATGAAGTAAGGATTGCCAATATCAACTACAGGCATTCCGATTAGAGATTCTCAATGGACGGCAGATAACAGGGAATTTTTCCGAAGAATAAATCAGGAGCCCTTGTGGATCTAGCAGCGCCGTCGCCACTTCCCTTCCGGAACCAGGATCTCAAACCGGGCGCCTTTTCCCTGTTCCCCGGTTTCTGAGATCTTGATGCCGGTAATGTCGAGGATCTCCCGGGCAAGGAAGAGTCCAAGGCCGGTGTTCTTCCCGAATCCTTGGTCGAAGATCTTGTCCTTCTCCGCAGCGGGCACTCCGTCACCATCGTCTTCGCACACGATGATATGATCACCGTTGCATTCTTTTTCGAAAAACCGGATAGTAGTAATTTTTCCACCGTGGCGGACTGCATTTTCAATCAGATTGTAACAGACTTTGACAATCATCGAATCGGCGAACACTTCCATGCCGGAGGGAATGTCATTTTTCACTTTTATCTGGCCGAGATTGGCTTGATTTACTGCTGTGTCAATGAGTGTATGGCAATCTTGCCAGACAGGCAAATCGAAACCGATATTTTCGTATTCCTTGGTGAATTGGACCATTGAGGAAATGTTCTGTGCAGCGGTCGCGGCTTTCTTGAGATATTCGTTGAGTGAGGGATCGGGCAGCTTCTTTTCCAGAAGGGTGAGATAGCCTCGCAGCATCGTCAGCTGGTTTTTGATGTCATGGCGGGTTATGCTCGAAAGGGTATTGAGCTTCTTGTTTGCCTGATGGATTGCTGCGTCTGCCAGTTTGAGTTCGGTGATGTCCCGGCCTTCCGGTAGTAGTGCGATTATATTACCCTTGGTGTCCACCACCGGTTTTAAGAAGAAATCGATATAATGCACATTTCCTGCGGCATCTTTATGGATTGCCTCAAAGTGAACGTCCTCCCCATGGCCGGCCCGGCTTACTGCATCCTTCATTGCGGCTTGGGTTTTAGGATCCTGTGACCACCAGGGTGTTTCCCAAAAAAGTTTTCCAACGACTTGCTCTGTATCTAAACCGATCAGAGACATGGCCGTGGCATTTGCCCGGGTGAGTCTTCCTTCCAGATCAAGTACACCAGTCAGCTGGGAGGCTTGGGTAAAGAGCCCACGGAAAAGAGCCTCGCTTTCAATTAAGGCTTCCTCAGTCCGCTTGCGCTCGGTAATGTCATGAATAACGCCGAATACAACATTCTGTCGTGGATCGTACTCTGCGATGGAATGGATGTCCAGAACGGCTCCGTCGGACTGCCTTTGGATCTTAAATTCTATATTGTAAGGAGATTTGCCCGAGATAAGGTCCCGTAAGGCGGTGTCGAGAAGAGAGCGGTATTCGGGAAGAGGGATTTTTTGAACCTCATCAATGGCCCATTGCTTTTTTCCAAGACCATAAAGGATACGAGCTCCCTTAGAAGCGGTAACCGCATTTTCACTCAGTCGGAACTCCCAGCTTCCTGACCTGCCAACCTCTTCCGCCCGGTTTAACTGAGCCTCACTTTTACGGAGTTCCTGTTCCTGCCGTGTCAGTTCATCAAAATTGGCACGGAGCTCTTCTTCTGTCGTTGCAATCTGCTCGAAGGATACATTGAGTTCCTCGTTCTTCTGAATAAGGTCCTTTTCAACACGCCTTCGATCTGTGATATCCAGCAGGGAGGCAACGCTCTTGGTTGTGCCCGGGATTGCGTCAACGGTTAAGAGGATGTCACGGATCTCGCCGGACCGTGATATAAACCTGAATTCATAATGAGTAAGTGCCCTTTTCCGATCTGTTCTTCTAAGCCGGTGCTGGGCGAGCATCCGGTCAAGATCTTCCTTAACAACAAACACCGTCCATTTCATTTTATTTTCAATATCAGATCTCGGGTACCCGCTTAATCGTTCGAATTCAGAATTCGCAAGATCTATTGTTGCATCGTTTTCAATGAGAACCGTCGCTGACCCTGTCGTTTCAAAAACAGTACGGTAGCGCTCCTCACTCTCCCTCAGCGCCTCCTCCACCCGTTTACGGTCACTAATATCGCGAATGATTCCCTCAACCCCAGCAATGTGCCCGGTTTTGTCATTAAAGAAATGGCTGCTTATTGAAACAGGAAGCTTAGTACCATCCTGCTTCAGGATGGTGACTTCGTAATCGTTCACATAACCTTTTTCTTTCATGCTGGCAAGCAGTTCATTGCGTTTTTCCGGGTCTACCCAGAATGAGGTAATAGGACGACCGATTATGTCGTCAAGTGTGTCATAACCAAGCAAAAGAAGGGCAGATGGAGTCACGAAGGTTATTGTACCGTTGAGATCTGTCTGGTACACGATATCAATGACATTTTCCACAAGAGTGCGGGACTTTTCTTCACTCTCCCTCAACGCTTCCTCCGTTCGCTTAAACCCGGTGATATCATGAACGGATCCGACAAGATGTGTACAGATACCTTCTTTATCACAAATGGGCGCAATACTGATATCACCAATCAGCTGCCCTGTAGGGTACTGGGAAGTTTCTTCCCAACGAACGATAGCCTTTTCTTCGATGGCTCGGCGGTATTTTTCGAGAACCATTGAGAGAGAGGGCTCGGGAATGATCTCATTCACCGTCTTACCGATAATGTTTTCATATGATAATCCGGTGGTTTTACAAAAGGCCTGGTTGACGGAAGTAAAGCGGTACTGCCCATCGGGTTCAATGGCAAGTTGAAAAACAATGTCACTGACGGTATTATAGATGGAATTCAGGCGCTGTTCGTTTTCAAACCGTGCTTGTTCTTCCTGTTTATTTTTGGTAACATCCTGAACATGCCATATCCGACCTCGTTTTTGCCCATTTGCATCAATAATGGGAATAAAATCTATCAGAACAGTTCGCCCGTTTCGCAGGGCACTTTCATATCCGAGGACAGGTTTATCATGAGAGGCTATTTTCCGGATGCGGGCGCGTGCCTCTTCGGGCGCAACATAGGAATGCAGGATTTTTCCGATCATGTCCTGAGCCGTCAATCCGGACAAACGTTCAGGAGTATCGGGCAGGCTGTATATATCGCATAATGCCTGATTAACCTGCTCGATTTTACCGTCTTCTGACACCAATATCACTCCCGCAGTCAGTCCGGTTAACAGCGTGCTCAACTGCTGAAGTGAAGTACGCACGGCCTCTTCGGCCGCTTTTTCTTCTGTTGTATCCCGGCCTACCGATTGGTATTCAGTAATTGTCCCGGAAGAATCGAAGATTGCACGGTCGCTCCATCGCTGCCATCGTATGCTGCCATCTGGCATGATGATACGGTGTTCGATGGTAGCGACCACATGGTCCGGGGTTAGTGAAGCAAAGAACCGGTTCACCCGATCCCGATCTTCACGAGGAATATCTGGCCGGAACCTGTGGCCAAGAACCTCGTCACGGTTCAGGCCGAAATACCGGCAGTAGGCATCATTGACAAAGACCGTAGTGCCATCTGGCCGGAACCTGCAGATGAACTCGGTCTGATCCTCAACAACATTCCTGTATTGTTTCTCACTATCAGCAAGCAGTTTCTGGTTTTTTGCCAGTTCATCATAATTCTGCCGAAGTTCTTCTTCGTTTGCCGTCAGCTGTTCGTAGGCTGCATGCAGTTCCTGGTTGCGGTTTGCAACCTCCATCTCCGTTGTTTTTAGTTCCGTGATATCGGAATACATTGCAAAGGCACCAAGAAACGTGCTGTTTTGATCAAATATCGGGGTAACCGATGTCCACATCCACCGGATCTTCCCATTCTTTGTTATAAGACGGCGCTCGTACCGGCCACTCTTTCCCTGGAGGCATTCTTCCCTCCTGAAATTAAAATCGGGTATATCTTCTGCCATCATGAATGAAGTCAAGTCCCGGCCAATCATCTCAACAGGGGTGTACCCGAGCATTTCCGCCATTCGCCGGTTGACATAGGTCGTTTTGGGAACAGGTTTCTCGTCTGTCTGCCAGATGCCTTCTTCGGCGGTTTCAACAATGCGACGGTATTTTTCCTCGCTTTCGCGGATTACATCATCAGCACGTTTCCGGTCGGTGATATCAACAGCAAATCCCCCAAGAAGAGGTGGTTTATGTTCCCGTTCGATCCTGAATTTGTAGGTCTCAAAAATTCTTGTTTCGCCCGTTTTTATCTGGAGTGTCTCTATGGATTTCCGGTATCCGTTCCTGATGGTCTGTTGATCCTCTTTGATCATTTTTTCAGCCGCTTCTTTGGGGAACTGAGCATACACCGATTTTCCAATCCAGTCTTGGGCACCAAAAGTGTCAACCATTGACTGGTTAACAAAAAGATTTGTCGATTGATCGTCTTTGATAAAGGCAGTTACCGGGAGGTAATTCATGAAAGCCTGGAATCGTCCTTCGCTTTCTCGCACCTGATCTTCAGCTGATTTTCGTTCATTTTCCTCGTCGATGATACGAAGGGCAAATGATATGTCGATGGCAAGCTCCTCCAGGAGATTGATAATCTGCTCATCAAAAAATCCGGTTACCGGGGCATACAAGTTTAGAACTCCGGCATTTTTTGTTCCAAGAGCAAATGGGAAAGAAGCATTAGACCGGTAACCGTGTTTCAGGGCGTTTTCCCGCCACGGTTCCATACAGGGATCGCTTGAAATATCGTTCGAGAAATAGTATTTTCCTTCCCGGTATGCTCTACCGGTCGGCCCGCGACCACGGGAAACATCTCTGGTTGAGATGTGGATGTTATTCAGGTAACCCTCGATATTTCCGGCAGATGCCACTGGTCGAATGGTTTCCTGCTCCGGTTGAACAAGACCGATCCAGGCCATAGAAAATCCACCGGTTTCCACGAAAATCCGGCATATCTCGGAAAAAAATTCACTTTTTGTCCGGATATGGACGATTGCCTTATTGGTTGCATAAAGAACCGCGTATAACCTGGTGAGAGATTGTATTTTTTCTGCGGCCCGGTGATGTTCAATCGCGATCCGGATCTTATGAGTGAGCTCGACAAACTGGCTTTTTGGTTCGCCTCCTTTCTGAAGATAAAAATCGGCCCCTTCATTGAAAGCCTGAATAGCAATCTCCTCCCGGCCGCGACCTGTGAATATGATAAACGGGATTTCATTTCCGGAATTTCTTATTTTCTTTAAAAATGCGATACCATCCATTTCCGGCATCTGGTAGTCTGAGATGATAGCATCGTAGGACATTGTCTCCATCAAAGTAAGTGCTGCTGGTGCAGAGGTTATAGTGTCGATAGAAACCTGCCCGCTGCTCTCTAAAAAGAGTTTGCCGATTTCAAGCAGGGGAGCTTCATCATCGACATAGAGGACTTTATACAAAATATGGCTTCCTTGATCAATACTATGCCTTTCTTCATTACATTAAAGATTTGCAAATCTCTCCACATTTTTTTAAACGGTCTACTGAAATCTCGGCCGGCTTATTTCACGCCAAACCTTCCGCTCGCTTTTCCGGTGGAATTTGTGCTTGTACTGGGGGACGGGAAATATCGGGCATTCCCACACTTGCCACCATCCCAGCAGGTCGGGGCATTCTTTTCAATACGGAGAATACCGTTTCGACTTTATTTCTTTGAATATATGGGGATTGTTGAAATGATCCTAGTACCATTAATCTCGTTCCGATTCTCTAAAGTGTCGATAAATGGTTAAATATTCAAATAACAATTACACCCCATTGTCGCAAAAATAAACTAATCGAGATGTGCAAGTTTTCTCTCACCGGTGTAACAATTCCGCACTGAAAAATGCATCACCCCGGGTTTCTGCGATGGTTGCCATGAACCAAAACAGTGCCGCCCGTATCACGATCCCGTAAGAAAAAAGTTTGAAGGGGTGTAGGGATTTAATAGGGTGGGGATTCATTCACGCCAAGGAAATTGAGCGTGGTCTCGCTATACTCAACGGGTGCATATCGCGATCCGATATGGGGGAGATCCTTGAACTCTACGAGCCATGAACCGTTGATCTGACCTGCAATCTGGTGAGTTACGTTCGGGGGAGTGAGGATATCATCGGTTCCAACGGCGAGCATCACGCTCTTGTTGATCCCAGAGAGCTGGTCCCAGGTACCGTTCCATGCGAGGTTTGCCTCGGCCTCATTTTTCACTCCCGCAGATGATGAGGGGTTGAGGGCCGTTGCTTCGATCAGTGCGTAGAGCACTTTGGTGTCGGGTATCCGTATACTGTAGGTAACGGACTCGAGTACCAGCTTCCGGACCCGGTCCGGATGATCGATCACCAGCTGCTGGCCAATCGAGGATCCCATCGAAGCCCCGTACACGTTCATGCTCGAATAGCCAAGCGCCGGCATCAGGGCGGCCGCATCGTCCGAGTACTGGGATATTGCCGGCGTCTGGTTCGTATCGCTGCTGTACCCCATCCCCCGGTTATCGTAGATGAACACATGGTACTGCGAGGCGAGGATCCCAAGGAATGTCCCGTTCCACATGTTGTCCATGGTGCCATTGAACCCGCAGATCAACAGGAGGGGTTCACCGGATCCAAACTGCCGGTACCCGATCCTGACCCCGTTGACATCGGCGTATTGGACCGGAATGGATGTAACGGCTATTGAAGGGGCCGGGGTAACTGAAGGGGTCGCTGGTATGCTGCCAGCCGTGCTGCCCGTGCACCCGCTGACGAGTATAACTAAGAGAAGAACGACGATTGCGAGGATACAAGAGATCAATTTTTTCATAAAAACACCCCCGATCGATGGAACGATTGGGATGGTGCATAATCGGAATAGGGAAATATTAACGTTGTTATTTTGAGGTTTTCGTGTGCGTTCCCGGACTGGAAGGGACAATCTGCCGTGACATTGGGAGAGGTTACCGGTAAATGTCCTACAGGTAAAGGAAGAACCGGCTGATCCCCCTCCCGTTTTCCCCGGTTTTGGGAAGTACAGACCATAGCCATCGGATACCTTTAATCCCAGTCAGTGACATCCAGATGTAATGAATACCAGAACGCAGCTCCTCCTAGCCGGTGCGGTTATGGTCGCGGTACTCACCATTTTTGCCGCAGGCTGTACCGGTACAGCACCTTCTCCCGGGCAGGGCAGTACCATGCCAACCGTGAACATGTCCCCGGCAAACCAGAGTATCCACACGATCTTTGTCGAACCCAATGACGGCCGTACTCTGATTCTCAGAACGATCGCCGGCGCACAAAAAACCATCACTCTTACCATCTACCAGCTCGACGACCCGGAGATCGTCACCGCGTTGGCCGCAGCGCAGGAGCGGGGTGTCTCGGTACGAATCATCTACAACAATGCCTCGTTTGCGGCTGAAAATGTATCCAACCCGAACGAGTATGCGATCGCAAACCTCACCCCGCTCGGGGTGCAGATGATGCCTGGTTCTCCTGCATTTGTCCTCACCCACCAGAAGACGCTCACTGCCGACGGGTCGGTGGCGATCATCATGACGCTTAACCTGGACCCGACATTTTTTGGGACCACAAGGGATTTTGGGATCATAACAAATGATCCGGCAGAAATACAGGAGATCGAGAAGGTGTTCGAAGCTGACTGGAATTACCAGAACGTGACGCCAACTCAGCCATCGCTCGTCTGGAGCCCGGTCAATGCGCGGGAAAAGATCCTCGGCCTGATTAACGGGTCTACAAAGACTCTTGACGTCTATAATGACGCAATAACCGACCCGCAGGTGATCGGGGCACTTTGCGATGCAGCAAAACGGGGAGTTGCTGTGCGGGTGCTTGCGGCTGATAATGTAGGCAGCAACGGGACGAACGTGAATGCACCGGCGCTAGCCGCTCTCACTGCCAGCGGTGCTCGGGCAAAATCGATTGCGTCGCCGTACATCCATGCCAAGGTAGCGGTTGCCGATTACGGGACACCCCATCAGATCGCGTACGTGGGTTCGGCATATTTTGCTGCGGAATCCCTGGACCAGAGCCGCAACCTTGGGATCCTTGTGACGGAGCAACCGATCCTCGACAGGATTGAACTGGAATTCAACCAGGACTGGCAGGTTCCCGCAGTCCCTGAACCTTAAGCGGATGAGGGGATTCAGGGCCGGCATCCTCCCCTTTTCTCTTCATTCACCGGCACCCGAGGCAGTGCGCCGGCCCGGCCTCTGTACGATTGCAAGTGCCCGAGCTGTGTCCGGTCAATCGCAGCCCGGTGTCACTGTTGAGCCTTTGCAAATATTGGCAGAGCGGGTGCAGAGGGAAACTATCCTGCATTGACGGATGGAGTGATGTTGATATCGAGATACTGTCCCGTTTCCCGTGTATAGTTCGGCCAAGTGATATCCATCCCTCCGTTCGGGTTACCTGTCTTGGCAAACCGGGTCCAGAGATCTACGACATTGTCGGCCACTGCCGGATCCGTGCTGATTCCGGGGATCCTGAAGAGCAGGATGAGCTCGCTGCCGTGGAATGCCCCCTCGGGCTGTCCGGGAATGATGTAGGAGTACCGGTACATGTACGTGTCCGGGCTGATGTCGCTCATCGAGCCTGCCGCAAACTTCACCGAGTCAATGAAATCTGCGTTCTCCATGATCTGTGCAAGCTGGATCTGGACTTGTGCCGTGGAATTGGCCGGGTACTGTGCAAAGACAGCGTCGGCATCGCTGCCGAACCGGCTCGAAATGAAGGACCGGTATTCCGGGACAGTCATGTTGGCATCCGCGGAGAGCGTTGTCCCGTCATTGGCATTGTTCCCGACCATAAGGGGGACCGCGTCCTCCTGGTGATTGAGGAACAGGTTGTCCAGGGTGTCCGGGAGGATCCACCCGTCAACGTTGGGCTCGAACATGACGGTATGGGTACTCCAGAACTCGGACGGCGACGACGGCGTCGCATTGATCAGGGCATCGGGGGTAAGGTTCCTCATACAGGCAAGGGTATACGGGCCGGTGCACCCGAGGCTTTTGGCATACCAGTCCCCAAACTGTTCAGCATAATCTTTCGAATGGGTGGCGTTGATTATCGCTCCGTTGGCCCAGAAGGGACCGCTCTCAACAATTGCCTGAGAAAACAGCCCCCTGCTCCCGGGTGAGACCAGGTGAATGTAGATGCTCTCGGCCCCGGCGGACTGGCCAAAGAGCGTCACCCGTGAAGGGTCACCGCCGAACACGGCGATATTGTCCTGTACCCATTTCAGGGCAGCCTGCTGGTCGAGGATCCCGTAATTGCCCGAGGCATTATATGGCGACTCACGGTCCAGCTGCGGATGGGCTAAAAAGCCAAGCGCCCCAAGCCGGTAGTTCGTGGTGACGACAATAACTCCATTCTCTGCAAGGGTGGTCCCGTTGTACATGGGCATGGAACCTTCAACTCCGGTGAATCCTCCCCCATAGAAGAAGATCATGACCGGCAGCTTGTCG